>Ga0247823_10004853_pt1 | contig 10730 bp, 6 predicted proteins | sample 13C_PalmiticAcid_2_FD_192426 | JGI IMG/M metagenome (GOLD analysis project Ga0247823, IMG submission 192426) | Soil microbial communities from agricultural site in Penn Yan, New York, United States - 13C_PalmiticAcid_Day30 | ecosystem: Environmental > Terrestrial > Soil > Agricultural land...
ACTTCGGCCGCTCGTTCAAGGACAACGGCGAGGTCATCGACAAGATCACCGAGCGCATCCCGATCACGCTCACGATGAATCTCGTGTCGATCGTCCTGGCGTATCTGATCGCGATCCCGATCGGCATCTACTCGGCGTCGCATCCCGGGACGGTGACCGACCGATTATCGACGACGGTGCTGTTCATGCTGTACTCGCTGCCGACGTTCTGGATCGCGACGCTCGGCATCATCTTCCTGACGTCGCCGGAGTACTGGCCGATCTTTCCGAACTCCGGTCTGTACTCCAACGAGTACTCGCAGTCCTGGTCGTTCTTCGAAAAGGTCTCCGACATCGGCTACCACCTTGCGCTGCCGATGATCATCTACACGTACACGAGCTTCGCCTACATCAGCCGGCAGATGCGCGGCTCGATGCTCGAGGTCATTCGCCAGGACTACATCCGCACGGCGCGGGCGAAGGGACTGAGCGAGCGCGTCGTCGTCTACAAGCACGCGCTGCGCAACTCGCTGATCCCGATCATCACACTGCTGGCCGGACTGCTGCCGGGACTCCTCGGCGGCTCGGTCGTCGTCGAGCGGATCTTCACGATCCCCGGACTCGGACTGCTCGGCTTCAACGCCGTCATCGAGCGCGACTACCCGATCGTCATGGCGATCCTCACGATCACCGCCGTGCTGACGATGCTCGGCGTCCTCTTCGCCGACCTGATGTACTCGATCGTCGACCCGCGCATCGCGTTCTCGAAGAAGTCGGCGTAGACACGGAGCACACACGCAATCGAGCTTTCCCACGCCCATGGCAGACGACGTTAGGATAGAGACGCCGGTGACCGCGACCAACGGAGCGGCTGCGGCTGTTGATCTCGGCAAACCGGAGAAGGGGCAGACCTATTGGTCGCTCGTCAAGCGCCAGTACCGCAAGCATAAGCTCGCGGTCATCGCGCTGTGGTTCATTCTCTTCATGTGCCTGGTCGCGCTGCTCGCGGATTTCATCGCGAGCGACCGGCCGATTGCCTGCTCGTACCGCGGCACGCTGTACATGCCGGTGATTCAGAAGTACTTCGTCGACTTCGGCTGGTCGCAGTATCCGCGCGAGCTTCAGAACGTCGACTGGAAGACGCTCGAGTACGACTGGAGCATCTTTCCGCCGATCCCGTATGCATCGGGCGCCACCGACCTCGAGAACTCGCTGGTCGCGCCGTTCACCGGCGATCACTACCTCGGCACCGACCAGCTCGGACGCGACATCCTGACCGGTTTGATTCACGGCGCGCGCATCTCGCTGTCGATCGGCATCGTCGCGATGGCGATCGAGGTGATCATCGGCGTGACGCTCGGAGCGCTCGCCGGGTACTTCGGAGGCTGGGTCGACATCGCGATCTCGCGCATCATCGAGCTGTTCCTGAACTTCCCGACGTTCTTCCTGATCCTGACGATCGTCGCGTTCCTCGGCTCGAACATCTTCTACGTGATGATGATCATCGGCCTGACAGGGTGGATGGGGATCGCGCGTCTGGTCCGCGGCGAAGTGCTGCGCGTGCGCAACATGGAGTACGTGACCGCCGCCAACTCGCTCGGCTTCGGCGCACCGCGCACGATCGTCCGCCACGTGCTGCCGAACTCGGTCGCCCCGGTGCTCGTTTCGGTGGCCTTCGGCGTCGCCGGCGCGATCCTCACCGAGTCGACGCTCTCGTTCCTCGGACTCGGCGTGCCGCTCGAGGTCGTCACCTGGGGCTCGACGCTCAATTCCTCGCGTGAGGCTCCGTTCGCGTGGTGGCTTGCGATCTTCCCGGGACTCATGATCTTCCTGACGGTGGTCAGCTACAACCTCATCGGCGACGGCCTGCGCGATGCGACCGACCCGCGGCTGAAGATGTAGCGAACGAACATCCGCACTGCAACACGAAGGGCACGACCGGAACTCCGGCCGTGCCCTTCGTGCTTGCGGACGCGGGCTCGTGAATGCGTTCGAGGCAGCAGCCCTGACCGACTCAGAAGGTCTCCGACAGTCGCATGACGAACCGCGGCGATTCCATGCGGTCGGTGCGCCACGCGACGCCGATGCGAAAGCGCGCCGCGGGGGCGCCGAGGTAGATGCCGGTCGAGTACTTCCAGTCGGAGATCGACGCGGGACCGATGGTGAAGGGATCGTCGCGATCGTCCGGACCCGCGACGCTCACCGCGCCCGCGTCGTTCGAGACGATGATCCGCAGATTGCGTCCGATGCCGCTGGCGATCGGACGAAAGAGCAGGTCCGTATTGACGAGGAGCATCCGGTTGCCGGCGAACTCGTTGTCGGGAAACCCCGGAAGCGTGCCCACTCCGCCGATCGTGAACCACCGCTGCGGAAGTCCGTCGCGAAGCGTCGCGCCGTCGGAGGTCGTCGCGCCCGCGCGTGCTCGCAGCGCGAGCCAGAGCACGCCCGGAATCACGGCCGTCTTCAGGCGCGCATCGACGACGAACGACTGCATGTCGAACGTCCTGAGGTTTTTCTCGAGGTCGTCGGGGCGATCCTCGCCGGAGCCGAGCTCCGCCTCGATCGCGATGCCGAACTGCGGCTCGCTCCAGCTACGCAGGCTCAGGTAGTCGGCCTGCAGCGTGAAGGCGAACGAGCGGAGCGCTGCGTCCGCGACCGGTGGCACTTCGCGGAAGGGCTGCTCCGGTCCGAAGAGAGACCACCCGACCTCCCGTCGCGAGCTGCGATAGCGATCGTGACGGTATTCGGCGGCGATCGATACGCGCGGGAGCAGGTATTTCTCGATGCCGACGGAGAAGCCGCGGCGTTGGAAGTAGTCGCGTGCGTCGCCGCCGGCGAGCGCCGCGTAGAGCGTGTTCTCGACGACGTCCATCTTCCACGCGTCGCGGGTGTCGGTCAGGATGTGCCCTTCGGCCGACAGCCGCAGCGGCGTCTCGACGTCGAGCAGATCGTAGCGCGCGCCGCCGCTGACCTGCCAGTAGTGCGAGCCGAAGGCATAGCCGAAGCCGACGTGACCCTGCATCCGGGTATCCTCGAACAACGAGCGGGGGATATCCGCTCCGGCGCCGAGGAAGAGCCCGTCGGCGCGGTCGTAGGTCAGCAGGAAATGCCGGTCGCGCAGCCCGAGAAGATCGCGCCGTCCGAATCGAGGGCTGAACTCGGGATACCAGGTATGAGGGAAGCGGGACGCGGTGTCGCGCTGGGCCGCATCCTCGTCGAGGGAATCGGGAACGCGCACGCCGAAGAGCTCGTCGCGTGAGCGCATCACGCTGTCGAGCCGCCGATCGACGGCGGTCTGTGATTGAGAGCTCGACGCAGCGAGGAACAGAAGAAGCGGAAGGAGGAACGAACGAGGCTTCACGGAGAATCTCGGTATGTCGACGAGGCGTCCGGCATTGATCGCACGGATGAAGCGCCAACGTAGCACGCAACACTGGGCGCAGCAAGCAGAGCGGCCGTATCTTTCCGTCAAATCGCCCCGACGTCACACCCGCGCCCTGCGCATGCCCCGTTCGTTCATGACCCGATCATCCCTCTTGCTCCTGCTGCTGATCGCGCTCGCGGCGATCGACGCGCGCGCGCAAACACCGACCCTCGAGATCACGCCCGGTTCCATCACGTTCGGCTGCACGCTTGGTGGCGAGGACTCGACACGATCGTTCGTCGTGCGCAACACCGGAGCATCCGACGTGACGATTCTCGAATACATCGCGCCGGCGGGATTCGTCGCGCCCGGCGCGCGCGATGTCGTCGTGCCCGCCGGGACGGAGCTGACCGAGGTTCTTCACTTCGCGCCGCTCACCGCCGGGCCGGCCATCGCGGGCGGATCGCTCATCATCCGCACGCCCGACGGCGACGTGCTCGTGCCCGTCAGCGGAGAGATCGGCGCGGAGCCGACGATCGGCGTCAACCCGACGCGACTCGATTTCTTCGATGTCGCGATCGGCTCATCGGCGGAGCTCTGCATCACCGTCAGCAATCCCTCGTGCCGACCGATCGACGTGCTCAACGCGTCGATCGACAATCCCGCGTTCGCGCTCTCGAGGATCTTCGCGATGCCCCGCGAGCTCGGACCGTTCGAGGAGCAGACGGTCTGTGTGACCTTCACGCCGACCGTCGAGGGAGACCAGGAGGGAGCGCTCACGTTCGACGGCTCGCTTGGCAAGCGCGCGGTCGTGCGACTGTTCGGTCGAGGCGTTCGATCCCAGATTGCCGTCGAGCCGGCGCTCGTGGATTTCGGATCGATCGACATCGGCAGCGCCAGCGGCGAGATCGTCGTCGACATCGTCAACCGCGGCAGCCTGTCGGCGACCATCGATCCGGGTCTCGCAATCTCCGGCGCGAACCCCGGCGACTTCGTCCTGTCGAGCGCGCCGCTGCGGTTCACCGTCGGTCCGGGAGAGCGCGCTCCGCTGCGACTGCGATTCGTTCCGACGGCGGCAGGAGACCGCAGCGCGGAGATCGTCCTGAACAACACGTCGGATGTCGACCCGGTGATCTCGCTCCGGGGCCGCGGCGTCGTCTTCGATGTGCTCGTCACGCCGACCAGCGTCGACATGGGCGACGTCTTCGTTAGCCAGAGCCGAATGGCGATTGATACGGTGCTCGTGCTCAACCGGGGAAGCGAACCGGTGACGATCGCCTCGACGACGATCGAGGGCGCCGATGCGCCGGCGTTCGAGCGCTACGGATTCGTCGTCGCACGTCTGAATCCTGGCGACAACTACGTGCTCGACATCGAGTTCAAGCCGTATGCGCCGCGCGTGTTCACGGCCGATCTCATCGTCACGCTCGAGAGCGGAGCCCGCATCACCGTGCCGCTGCGCGGGCGCGGACTCGACACGGCCGGCGTCAGGGCACGCCACATTGCCGGCGATACGATCCGCGCGCACGTCGGCGAGCGTCGCATGCTGCGCTTCACGATCGATCCTCCGCTCGATGGTCGCGACACGACCCGCCGCGTCGTCATTCGCCTGAAGCTCGATCCGCAGGCGCTGTACCCGCACGGCGTCGTCGCCGGCGGCGCAACGGCGACTCGCTCGTACAACGCCGAGGGAATCGCCGAGCTCATCTTCAGCAGCGAAACGCAGTTGGAGCTTGATCACTTCGACGTCGAGATCGAGGGACTCTTCACCGGCCGTCCGCTCAATCGCGTCACCGTCGACTCGGTCGATCTTGGCGATCCGCGCATCGCCGTCACTAACTCACCGGGCGTGGTCGGGCTCGAGGGATGTGACGTCGCCGGCGACTCGCTGCTGCGACCTGTGGCGATCCTGTCGCTCGCTCCGAATCCCGCGTCCGATCGGACCTCGCTGCACTACTTGGCCGACGGAGGCGCCAGGCTCTCGATCCTCGAGCTCGACGGAAACGCGGTCAAGCGAATGACGCTGCCTCCAGGCGGCGACGCCGGCGCCGTGTTCTCGCTCGACCTCAGCGCCATCGCCGTCGGGATGTATTACGTCGAGATCACCGATTTCCGCACGGTCGACTGGCGAAAGCTCGAGGTGGTGCGATGAGCCGCCCGCATGAGACTCCCGCTCGTGTGTCGATAGCGCTGACGGCGATCGCACTCATCAGCGTCGCAGCGGCGGGGCCGGCGCACGCCCAGTCGGGGGCGCCTCCCGATGCGTTGATCGGCGCCGGCGCGGCGATCGGCACGACGTCGATCACGACGTCGATACCGTTCTACGGCGCCGATCGAAGCTGCGGCGAGTGGACCGACGGGCGCGCGACGCCGATCGGTGGATCGTTCGTGCTGCGCCTTCCGTCGCTGCTCGGCAGGGGAGTGGGCGCCGCGCTTCGTCTCGGCGTCGCGACGCAGTCGGCGCAGCTCGTCGGCACGCCGCTCGACCCGCAGCGCCAGCTCGATCCGACGACCGGTACGCTCGTCGACGTCACGCGCGAGCTTCGACTCGAGAGCTCGCTCAGCACGCTTCATCTCGACGCGCTCGCGGGGTTTTCGTTCGGTGGATTCTCGTTCTGGGCCGGCCCGTCGCTCGGACTGCGGTACGAGGTCGAGCAGAGCGTCACCGACGCGATCGTCGCGCCGTCGTTTGCCACGTTCCGCAACGGATCGCGCGAGAGCTCCATCCCGATCGCACCGGAGCTCACCGACACGCCGGTCGGACTCGGCGGCGTCGTCGACATCGCGTACACGATCGACCTCGGACCGAAGCTCTTCCTGAGCCCGCACATGGGGATCCGTCTCGAGCCGTCGTCGCCCTACGGAGGCTTCGACTGGAAGCAGGTGACGTTCGGCGGAGGTGTCGACGTCTTGCTCGATGCCACGCCGTCACCGCGCGTCGTCACCGTGGTCGAGCCGGTGCAGCCGCCGAAGCCGGTCGAGCCTCCTCGCGAGGCTCCCGCACCGACCGCCGAGATCGTCCTGCGCGCGATCGACTCGAACGGCGCGGCGACCGGCGAACCGGCGGAGGTCGTCTATCGCGAGGTGATCGAGCGACGCCACGTGCCGTTAATCCCGGCGGTCTTCTTCGATTCGGCGTCGGCGGCTCTACCGTCGCGACTCGAACGCTTCGATGCCGACACCAAGCCGGCCGACGTTGCCAGCACGCTTGCCGAGACGTCGACGATGCAGGCGCAGACGAGCCTTCTGAACATCATCGGAGAACGGCTGCGCGCCAATCCGCGACTGCGGGTGACGCTCATCGGCTCGTGGTCCGGCGACGAGCAGCGGACGATTGCGCTCGCTCGGGCGGAGGCCGTACGGAAATATCTGGTCGAGACCTGGAGACTCGATCCGTCGCAGGTCACGACGAGCGAGGATCGGCGCGGGCTGCGCCTTTCGAACGAGACCGACGTCGAGGGACGCGAGGAGAATCGGCGCGTGGAGATCACGGCCGTCGAGAGCGACGTGCTCCGTCCGGTGTTCGTCGAGAGAACGGTCGAGCAGGCAGTCGTGCCGCTTCGGCTGCAGATCGACGCGCGGTCGAGCGAGCCGGCGGTTCGATGGGTGACCGCGATCAGCAACGGCGCGACGCAGCTCGTTCGCCTGGACACGACGACCGTCGACGCGCGAACGCTGTCGCGGCAGTTCACGCTGACGCCGGAGCAGATCGATACCGAGACCGGATCGGTCCGTGCGACGGTCCGGACGACGACCGTGCGTGGCGCATCGGCCGAGGCACTCGGCTCAATCGCGGTCGTCTGGCGTCGCGAACAGACGTTCATCGAGGGAGGCACCGAGCGTGGCGCCGATCACGAGCGCACGACGTGGCAGGTCCTGGGCTTCGGCTACAACTCGCCGGAGCTCATCGACCGGCATCGCGAGGAGGTGCGGACGATCGCGAGTCTCGCCGCGCCCGGCGCGCGCGTGCTCGTCACCGGCTACAGCGATCGCCTCGGCGATCCGAAGCGCAACTTCGAGCTCTCGCGCGAGCGTGCCCTTCGCGTCGTGTCCGCGCTCGCCGACGAGCTCAGGCGCCGGGGAACGGCGGAGGTCACCATCGAGGCCGTCGGCGCGGGTGTCGACGAGAGCAGGTTCTCCAACGACCTGCCCGAGGGACGATTCCTTTCGCGTGGGGCGACGATCGTGGTCGAACAGGCCGCGCGCTGACGACGGAGGGCTGGCACCGAACGCACCGGCGAAGGGCTGGAGGATGATTCCTCCAGCCCTTCGCCGTTTTCGTCCGTCGTCAAAAAATTTACAACTCACCGGTAGGTTCGATGAAACTTACGGTCCTATGTTCGTACCGGCCCGTCGAAACCTGACCGGCCAGTCACTTTGTGAATGCACAGTAACATGTTCGATCCCTCCCTCGGTCCCCAGCAACTCACACGTCGCGAGCGCGAGCGGCAGACGCGCCGTCAGGAGATCATCGCGGCCGCCCGCACGGTCTTCGCACGCAAGGGCTTCAACGACGCGACGCTCGACGACGTGGCGGAGCTTGCCGAGTTCGGCAAGGGGACGTTGTACAACTACTTCGAGAGCAAGGAGGCGCTCTTCGCGAGCGTACTTCAGGATGCATTCGATCGCGTGATGAAGATTGCGGCGGAGGCGCTGAAGCCGGGCGAGCCGTTCGAGAAGCGCATCGAGACGTTCGTGCGTGGTGAGCTGGGTTTTCTCTTCCACATGCCGGAGGGGATGTACCTGATGATGCGCGAGACGCATCACTTGCGCGACACCGGGAGTAACCCAATGATGCAACTGCTCCCGCAACTCCTTAGGATGCTGGGCGATACGATCGCCGCCGAACAGCGGAAGCGGAAGGTGATATCGAACGCGACCCCACTCGAGCTCGCCACCATCCTCATCAACATGCTCTTCGGACAGTTCAGCGCCCGGTTCTACGGCGTCGTCTGTCAACAGCCCCGGCAGGACGGTGACGGTCCGGTTCACAGCGGCCCGATCGACATCTTTTCGCGCCTGGCCGACGAAGAGCTCGAGCGCGAAATCTCCTCGGCGACGAAGCTGATCATGACAGTGTACTTCAACGGAATCTCACGGTAACGAGCACCACAATCGGACGCCTCGTCAACCTCATATGAACAAGCTTACTCTCACACTCGCGCTCCTGGTCCTCGGCTCGCTCGCCGCGAACGCGCAGGAGCCGTTGCGCCTGACGCTCGCCTCGGCGATCGAGCAGGCGGTGACCCACAACCGCGACCTGGCCTCGACGCGCATGACGATCGAGACTGCCGACGCGCAGATCCAGGAGGCGTATTCGAACGCGCTTCCGTCGGTCGGCATCAACGCGCGCTACACGCAGAACTTCAAGAAGCAGGTCTTCTACTTCCCCGGCCAGGATGGCATCGCCAGGCCGATCGAGATCGGGCAGAACATGGATCTCTCGGCCGACCTCACGGTCAACCAGGTGCTCTACTCCAGCGCTATCGGCACGGCGGTCGAGGCGGCGGAAACCTATCAGCAGATCTCCCGGCAGCAGTTGCGCACGAAGACCTCGGACATCGTTCTGAACGTCCGTCGCGCCTATCTCGCCGCGCAGCTTGCCCGAGAGGTCCTGCGCGTCAACGAGACGCTGCTGACGAACACCGAGGAGAACTACCGCTCGACCAGCGTGCTGTACAAGGCGGGGCTGCGACCGGTGTTCGACGCGATCCGGGCCGAGGTGCAGCTGGCCAACCAGCAGCCGGCGGTCGTCCAGGCGCGCGACAACTACCAGCTCGCGCTCGACGGCCTGCGCATCCTGCTCGGCGTCGAAGACGGCCGCGCGATAGAGATCCAGGAGGAGCTCGTTCGGCCCGCGTCGCTCGAGGTCATCGAGCCGTCGGTCGACGAGGCCCGGAGGATTCTCGAGGAGAACAACCCGACGCTCAAGGCGCTGAGCCTCAACGCCGAGGTCAATCGCGACATGATCGATCTGCGTCGCGCCGACTACATGCCGACGGTCGCCGCGTTCGGCACGCTCAGGCTGGCCTCGGCCGCCGACAAGCCCGCGGATCTCGATCTGCACACGATCGCCTTCGCCGGCATCAACATCAGCTTCAACATCTTCAACGGCTTCCGGACCGACGCCCAGGTCCGCCAGGCCGAGATCGCGCTGGCGCAGAGCCAGCAGACGTTCTCGCAGGTCTCCAACGCCCTGAAGACGCAGGTCGAGTCGACCCTGCGCAGGATCTCCTCTGCCCGGTCGCGCATCGGTGTCTCCGACAAGACGATCGAGCAGGCATCGAAGGGCTACCGCATCGCGACCACCAGCTACAAGGCCGGCACCGGCACGCAGCTGCAGATCAACGACGCCGACCTTGCGCTGGCGCAGGCGCGGCTCAACCAGCTCAACGCGGTCTACGAGTACAACGTCGCCCTGGCCGAGCTCGAGCAGCTCCTCGGCGAGCGCTACACCGTGACGAGCGATGGAATGAACGTTCACTACAGCTCGCGCTGATCGCGCGCACTACATGTTTCGGGGAACACCATGAAGGTCTTCAAGAGAATCGTTTTCGTCCTCGTTCTGCTCGTGCTCTTCGGCGGCGCACTCATGGTGCTGCAGCAGAACAAGGCCCGCAGCGAGGCCAAGCAGAACATCGCCCGCGCCCGTCCGTTCGCCGTCTCGGTAGCACAGGCGCGTCAGAAGGAGGTTGCCAGCGCACTGTCGCTCGTCGGCACCGTCACGCCGAACCGCGAGGTCGCGGTCGCGTCGGAGACCGCCGGCCGCGTCGTCGCCGTGTCGCTGAACCAGGGTGACTACAAGGGCGCCGGCGCGGTGCTCGTGGCCGTCGACGACGAGCTGCGTCGCATCGGCGTGCAGATGGCCGAGGTCACGCTCGCCAAGGCGAAGAAGGATCTCGAGCGCTTCGAGATCGCGCAGACCGAGAACGCACTGCCGGACCAGCAGCTCGACATGGCACGCTTCCAGGTCAAGCAGGCCGAGTCGGCCCTTGCGACCGCGCGCCGCCAGTTGCGCGACACCCGCATCGTCGCGCCGTTCGGCGGCGTGATCGTCACCAAGATGACCGAGGTCGGCGCCATGGTCCAGCCGGGCATGGTCGTCGCCAACATGGTCGATATCTCGGTCCTGAAGGTCCGTCTCAACGTCTCGGAGAAGGACGTCTTCCGCCTGCACGTCGGCGAGCGCGTCGAGGTCGCCAGCGACGTCCATCCGGGCGTCACGTACGTCGGAACGATCGCGACGATCGGCGCCAAGGGCGACGAGGCGCACACCTATCCGGTGGAGATCCTGGTCAACAACAACGCGTCGAGCCCGCTGAAGGCCGGCATGTTCGCGCGCGTGAAGTTCACGTCGATACCGAAGCGGACCTCGACGGTGATTCCC
>Ga0247823_10004854_pt1 | contig 10730 bp, 10 predicted proteins | sample 13C_PalmiticAcid_2_FD_192426 | JGI IMG/M metagenome (GOLD analysis project Ga0247823, IMG submission 192426) | Soil microbial communities from agricultural site in Penn Yan, New York, United States - 13C_PalmiticAcid_Day30 | ecosystem: Environmental > Terrestrial > Soil > Agricultural land...
GTGTGGCCGGACCGCTCCCACACCGGGTCCTGCAGCGCCCAGTCCGGCAGGTCGACGTTGGGCAGGCCGAGTTCCTCGCCGTTGTAGATGTAGGTGACGCCAGGAAGCGCCAGTTCGACTAACGCCATCGCCCGCGCGCGCCGGGTGCCGACGTCGCCGCCGCCGTAGCGGGTGACGTGGCGGACGACGTCGTGGTTGGACAGGGTCCAGGTGGGCGCTGCTCCGGTGGCCTGTACCGCGGTCAGCGAACGGTCGATGGCCCGGCGCACCGAGTCGGCGTCGAAGTCGGCCTCGACGAGCTTGAAGTTGAAGCCGAGGTGCAGCTCGTCCGGCCGGACGTAGAACGAGAACCGGTCGTCGCGGTCCACCCAGATCTCGCCGACCGCCATCGTCCCCGGGTAGCCGTCGAGCACCTTGCGGATCAGCCGGTGGATGTCGTGCACGCCGTCGTTGTCGAAGCGCGGGTCGACGATGTCGTGCGACTGGGTGCCCGCCATGACGGCGACCGCGTCGGTGTCCATGTCGGGCAGCCCGGCGGGCTTGGCCATGCCGTGCGCCACGTCGATGCGGAAGCCGTCGACGCCCCGGTCCAGCCAGAAGCGCAGCGTCTGCACCAGGTCGGCGCGGACCTCGGAGTCGTCCCAGTTCAAGTCGGGCTGCTGCGGGGCGAACAGGTGCAGGTACCACTGCCCGTCCGGCACCCTGGTCCACGCGGGCCCGCCGAAGACGCTCGTCCAGTTGTTGGGCGGCACCGAGCCGTCGGGGCCCTGGCCGTCGCGGAAGTAGTACCTGCCGCGCTCGCGGCTGCCCGGAGCCGACCGCAGCGCCTGCTGGAACCACACGTGCTGGTCGCTGGTGTGGTTGGGCACCAGGTCGATGGTGACCTTCAGGCCGTGGCCGTGCGCATCGGCGACGAGCGCGTCGAAGGTGGCCAGGTCGCCGAAGAGCGGGTCGACGTCGCGTGGATCGGCCACGTCGTAGCCGTGGTCGGCCATGGGGGAGCGGAAGAACGGCGTGAGCCACAGCGCGTCGACGCCGAGCAGCTCCAGGTAGCCCAGGCGCGAGCGGATGCCCTCCAGGTCACCGACCCCGTCGCCGTCGCTGTCGGCGAACGAGCGCACATAGATCTGGTAGAACACCGCGTCCTGCCACCAGGGCAGCGCGCCTTCGTCCATCGGGTCCCCGGTTCGTCGCACGATCGTCAATCCTGCCATTCGCCGGTGTCGGACTCCCCGAAGTCCGAGAAATGATCAATTCCCCACAAGATCAGACCCAGCTGTTGAGCATGCTGTTGGCGGCCATCTCCAAGTACTGCCACAACTGCTCGCGGTGCGCCGGGGCCAAACCGGCTTCGTCCACCGCGATCCGCATGCACTTGAGCCAGGCGTCCCGCTCGATCGGGCCGATCGTGAAGGGCTGGTGCCGCATCCGCAGCCGGGGGTGCCCGCGCTGTTCGGAGTACGTGTGCGGGCCGCCCCAGTACTGCATCAGGAACAGCCGCAGCCGGTCCTCCGCCGGGCCGAGGTCCTTCTCCGGATAGAGCGGGAGCAGGACCTCGTCCTTGGCGACCTCGACATAGAACCGATGCACGATCCGGCGGAAGGTTTCCTCGCCGCCGACCGTGTCGTAGAAGTTCTCGGGGGTGCCCACACCACCCATCCTCCCGTACGCCTCCTTAGGCGGGGGGAGGGGGCAACAGTCGGTTCAGCGGCGCGGGCACGCCTGCCTCCTCGACCGCGGCCATGGCCTTGGCCCGGAGCGACCGCTGCACGGCGAACTGCTTGCCCGGCCGGACCTTCACCGTCATCCGGATCGTGATGCTCTCGGGGGTGACCTTCTCCACGCCGAGGACCTCCGGCGGCTCGATCACCGAGTCCTTGAACTGCTCGTCGGCGACCACCTCGCCCGCGACCCTGGTGAGGATCGCGGTGACCTGGTCGACGTCGGCGCCGTAGCCGACGGCCAGGTCGAGGGTGGCGACCGCGAAGCCCTGGCTGGAGTTGCCCACCCGCAGGATCTCGCCGTTGCGCACGTACCAGACGGTGCCGTTGATGTCGCGCAGCGTGGTGATCCGCAGGCCGACGGCCTCGATGGTGCCCTTGGCCTCGCCGAGGTCGACGACGTCGCCGACGCCGTACTGGTCCTCCAGCATCATGAAGACGCCGGACAGGAAGTCCTTGACCAGGTTCTGGGCGCCGAAGCCGAGCGCGACACCGACGATGCCCGCCGAGGCGATGATCGGCGCCAGGTTCACCCCGAGCTCACCAAGCGCGAGGATGAAAGCCAGGCCGTAGACGACGAAGCTCACGACGGACTTGAGCACCGAGCCGATCGTCTTGGCCCGTTGCGCGCGGCGGTCGGACAGCAGCGCGCCCAGCGCTTGCGGCGCACGCTCGCGCAGGGGCCGCAGCAGCGCGGGCATCTTGCCCTTGCCCGAGGTCAGTCGGTCGATCAGGCGGAGCACCACGAGTCGGACCAGGAACGCGATCACGAAGATCATCAGGATCTGCAGCGGCTTGGCCACCAGCCACTTGGCCGACGCGGCCAGCCAGCTGTTCCCGGTCAGGTTGTAGACCTGGGTGCACCAACCGTCGGTGCATTTCGGGGGTTCGAGTGCGAAGGGGATCTGGTTCATCGGCGCCGACGATAGCCAGGTCGCGCTCCGCAGTCGAAGGGGGTGTTCACCTTGTGGTCGTCGTCGGCGGCGACCGCGTTCCGTGCGCGTGGTGAAGGGGGTGTTCACCATCACTTCGCGTCGACATGAGGGACACGTCACATAACACACGTGCGTTTCGGGGTCGATCTGTGGTCGACTTATGCCAGCACAGTGGAGGTGGTCGAGTGCCAGACCGACAACCGACCTCTCTCGGCGCGCCTTTCGGGCACGCGCCGAGGACGACGTTGTGCTCGAATCCGGCCGCCGCTCTGAGCTCAGCTCGCGCGCCCACACCGTTGCCGGGACCGCTGCCCTCCTGGGGAAGGCGCCGAGTCCTGCTGCTCAACACCACTTTCGAACCGCTCACCGCGCTGCCGCTGCGCCGCGCGGTGGTGCTCGTGGTGTGTGGAAAGGCCGAGGTCGTCCATGGCGATCCGGCGGGCCTGGTCGTGCACTCGGCGACGTCGAGCGTGCTGGTGCCGTCGGTGATCCGGTTGAGCAACTACGTCCGCGTGCCCTACCGGGGCCGGGTCCCGCTGACCCGCGCCGGGCTGATGCACCGCGACCGCTACCACTGCGCCTACTGCGGTGGCCGGGCCGACACCATCGACCACGTCATTCCGCGCAGCCGCGGTGGCCCACACACCTGGCAGAACTGTGTCGCGAGCTGCGCCAGGTGCAACCACCGCAAGGCCGACAAGCTGCTCTCCGAGCTGGGTTGGCGCCTGCGCGTGGTGCCCAACGCGCCGCGCGGGCCGCACTGGCGGCTCCTGGCCGGAGTGACCGACGCGGATCCGCTGTGGCTGCCGTACCTCGGTGAGCCCGCCGCCTAGCCAGTGACGCGGGTACCCCGGGTGACGCGGGTGCCCGCCGTGACCCGGGTGCCACGGGTGACGCGCGTGCCACGCTCCTGCAGTGTCACGCGGGTGCCCCTGGTGATGCGCGTGCCGCGGTCCTCGGCGGTGACGCGGGTGCCGCGAGTGACCCTGGTGCCTCGGGTGACCCTCGTGCCGCACGTGACACGAGTGCCGGGCTCGACCGCCGTGACCCGGGTACCGCGCGTGACCCGGGTGCCCCGGTCCTCGCTGGTGACCCTGGTACCCCTAGTGACCCTTGTGCCGCACGTCACTCGGGTACCGGACTCGACCGCCGTGACGCGGGTGCCCCTGGTCACTCGTGTCCCACGCGTCACGCGGGTGCCCGCGGTGACCCGGGTACCCCTGGTGACGCGCGTTCCCTGGCTCAGCACCAGCACAGACTCATCCATTCGGGTGACAACAATGGCAGTGGCGTCGGAAGAAGTCGTGTACATGGAGTGTCCTCCTGGGGGCGGTCGCACTACAGAACGATGGTCGATCGACTGCGCAAGAGCCGTACAGGTGAAAGCTATGACCCTGCTGCGTAACCGACAAGACGTCAACCCGCTGTATGCGGTCACATTTCCCCAGTTGGGGCCATTCGCCCCTCGCGAATAGGCCCAACGAGCTACGCGCGCGGACGTCACTCGGGGGAAGGGCGTTACCAGGAGAGCACCAACCGCTCACGCGCAGCGATCTTGAGGCTGGCGGCGCGCCGTCCATCCTGGTGGGAGCCTCGACGCGGCCCCGAGGCGTCGTCGGTTACCGTATCGCCTGTGACGCTCGTCGAGACCATTCTCGTCTTCGCGGGGATCCCGTTGGCAATTTACGGCGTGATCGCCCTGTTGACGCTGCGCGAAAAAGTTGCCAAGACGCCGCGGTACCGCCCTGGTCAGGACTGGGAGCACCCGGCGGTCTGGTGGACGGCAAACCCGGCCGGTCTGGACGCGGGCCACGCCGCGGTCACGACCTCCGCCGACGACTCGGCGCCTCGGCGCACGGCCAAGGGAGGCGCCCGTGGGAGCTGGTAGCGGAGTCCACCACGAGGTGGGCGAACTCGCGGAGGACGTCGAACACGGCTACGGCGCCGTGATCACGAACAGCGGCCGCGTGTCGGTCGCCAGGGCCAAGGAGGACGCGGCCCCCGGCCTGCCGTTCACCCCGGTCCAGCTGACCCGACTGGACGAGGCGCTGACCCTGTCGGCGCGCGCCACCGGCCTGGGCTTCAGCGTCTACCTCGGCGACCTCGGCGCGGACCCCCGCGAGCGCGCGGAGGAGCTGCACACGTCGATCGGCGCGGGCTCCAGCGACTCGGTCCTGATCGCGGTATCGCCCGGCGAACGCCGCGTCGAGATCGTGACCGGCGCCGAAGCCGCCCGCCGGGTGGCCGACCGTGGCTGCAACCTGGCCGTGATGAGCATGGTCGCCTCCTTCAAGGAGGGCGACCTGATCGGCGGCCTGGTGAGCGCTCTGCGCATGCTGAGCGACCAGGCAGGCTTCGCCCAAACCAAGCGCTAGACCCCTATGCGACAGACAGAAAGCCCGGTCAACCGACCGGGCTTTCTGTCGTAACGAGCCGTGGCGGCCCCGCGACTTCATGAGACATGAGTCACTGGGAGCAGCATGATCTGACAACTGTCGTCGGCGCGATCCTTCAATCGGCGCGGTTCGATGCCAACCATCACTTCGGCAGGCCATACCTCTCGTCGTATCAGGTCGCGATCGAGATCGAGCATCGATTCCCCGACATCTTCGAGGCGATCGGCAAGCCGACGGGCGGTGTTGGTTCGGGGCATACGAGCCTCGCCCAGTATGTCGCCAACGAACTATCCAAGAAGATCAAGGCCGAGGGTGTCAGCTTCCCTGTCGAGGGTGTCTTCATGGCACATGACCACGTTCGCGCTATGACGTTCGCCAGGTCAAACGGCGAGTTGATCGAATCTTCCCTCGTAGACGGTGGAATACCGATGTCGATGTTTCGCTGGCGTGACGGATCGTGACGGTAAGGGGGCCATCCTTCGATGGCCCCCTTACCGTTCGATCTGTTGGTTTGGTCAGCTGCCGTCGAACTCGCGGGCCGCCAACGCGCGCACGATACCCGCGCGGCCTTCCGACACGAGCCTGCGCAGGGCGGGCGGGTGCTCACCCTCCAGCCACTTGTCCGACGCCGCCACGGTCGACTGGGCGACCGCCCAGGCCGGGTACAGCCCCAACGCCACCGACTGGGCCCGCTCACTGGACCGCCGCGCCCACACGTCGGCCACGTCGGTGAAGTAGCGGTCGGCGTACGACGCCAGCAGGGCGCGCTGCGACTGGTGCGAGAAGCCGCTGATGATGGCCTCGTTGACCGCGTTGGGCAGTTCGTCGTCGTGCACGGCCCGCCGCCAGGCCTCGGCCTTGGCCTCGTCGGTCGGCCGCAACGCGCGGGCGCGTTCGGCCTGACGCTGGCCGGTCGCGGTCGAGTCGGTCTTCAGCTCCGCGTCGATCTCGGTCTCGCCCGCCTCGCCGTGGGCGACGAGCGCCTGCAGGAGACGCCAGCGCAGGTCGGTGTCGACCACGAGGCCGTCCAGCGGCGCCGAGCCGTCCAGCCAGCCGCGCAGGGCGGCCAGCTTCTCCGCCGACAGCACCGAGCCCGCGAGCGAGTTGACGAACGCCAGCTGGTGGTCCGACCCCGGCTCGGCCGACGTGGCCAGCTCCATGATCCGGTCGGTGAACTCCTGCCAGCCCCGCGGCGCCCACGCCGGGTCGCCGTAGGAGCCGATGGCGGTCTGGGCCTGCAGCAGCAGCCGCTGCACGACGCCGACCTCGCTCTCGGCGGCGAGGCCGTGGCAGACCAGGGTGACGAAGTCGCGGGCCTTCAGCTCGGCCTCGCGGGTCATCTCCCAGGCCGCCGACCAGCACAGGGTGCGCGGCAGCGGCTCGGTGATGTCGCCGATCCGGTCGATCAGCGTGGTCAGCGACCCCGCGTCGAGCCGCATCGTGCAGTAGGTCAGGTCGTCGTCGTTGACGAGCACGAGCTTGCCGCGCGGCACGCCGACGAGTTCGCCGACGACGGTCCGCTCACCCTCGACGTCGATCTCGACGCGGTGGGTGCGCACGAGCTTGCCGTCCTGATCGTCGTAGACGCCGATCGCGACGCGGTGGGTGCGCAGCTCGCCCTTGCCCGGCTTGGCCCCGCCCTGCAGCACGGCGAACTCGGTGAACCGGCCGTCCGCGTCGACCTCGAACCGGGGGCGCAGCGAGTTCAGACCGGTGGTCTCCAGCCACTGCGCGCTCCACCACGACAGGTCGCGGCCCGACGCCTCCTCCAACGCGCCGAGCAGGTCGGCCAGGGTGGCGTTGCCCCACGCGTGCTTGTCGAAGTAGACCCGAAGGCCGGACAGGAAGTTGTCCAGCCCGACGTAGGCCACGAGCTGCTTGAGGACGCTGGCGCCCTTGGCGTAGGTGATGCCGTCGAAGTTGACCTCGACGGCCTGCACGTCCGGGATGTCCGCGGCGACCGGGTGGGTCGACGGGAGCTGGTCCTGGCGGTAGGCCCACGACTTCTCGATGTTGGCGAAGCTGGTCCACGCGTGCACGTACTCGGTGGCCTGCGCCTGCGCGAGCACCGAGGCCCAGGTGGCGAAGGACTCGTTGAGCCACAGGTCGTCCCACCAGCGCATGGTGACCAGGTCGCCGAACCACATGTGCGCCATCTCGTGCAGCACGGTCTCGCAGCGCCGCTCATACGAGTAGCGGGTGACTCGGCTCCGGAAGACGTAGTCCTCCAGGAAGGTCACACAGCCCGCGTTCTCCATCGCACCGGCGTTGAACTCGGGCACGAAGGCCTGGTCGTACTTGCCGAACGGGTACGGCACACCGAAGTTGCGGTGGAAGAAGTCGAAACCCTGCTTGGTCTCGGTGAACAGCCGGTCGGCGTCCATGTGCTCGGCGAGCGACGCGCGGCAGTAAATGCCAAGCGGGATCGTGGAGCTGTCGTCGCTGTACTCGTCGCGCCACTCGGCGTACGGGCCCGCCACGAGCGCGACCAGGTAGGTCGACATGCGCTCGGTGGTGGTGAAGACATGCCGGGTCGCGCCGTTGTCGCCGCCATCGATCTCCTCGATCGTCGCGACCGCGGCGTTCGAGATCACCTTCCAGCCCTTCGGCGCGAGCACCGTGAGCTGGTAGACCGCCTTGAGGTCGGGCTGGTCGAAGCAGGCGAACATCCGCTTGGCGTCGGCGGTCTCGAACTGGGTGTAGAGGTAGACGCCTTTGTCCACCGGGTCGACAAAGCGGTGCAGGCCCTCGCCGGTGTTGGTGTAGTCACAGGTGGCGACGACGGTCAGTTCGTTGCTGTCGGCCAGGTCCGACAGCACAAGGCCCTCGTCCTCGGTGAACCCGGACACATCCAGTGCGGTGCCGTTCAGCTCGGCGGACTCGACCCGGCCGACCAGGTCGATGAACGTGCGAGCACCGCTCTCCTTGGTGGCGAACCGAACCGTGCAGCGGGAGGAGAATGTCGACTCGCCGGGCTGGCCGATGCCATCGGTGAGGTCGAGCTCGATGGCGTACGACTCCACCTCCAACAGCGCGGCGCGCTGTTGGGCTTGGTCTCGGGTCAGGTTTGGCGCGGCCACGGAACACCTCGGTGGGCTCGTTGGTGGGAACTTCTGGACGTCTCTCTTGCAGCCCGACTTCGGAACTGACAATCGCATCCAATCACGCCGGGGGCCTGGAAGGTGTCGAAGAGTCCACGGGAAGGTTTCGGGGTGGGTCGGAGTTGGGGTGGAAGGGGGCGTCGGCCTCCGCCGAACAGGTGACGACATCTCACGGCACCCAGTGCCTTTCGACTGTGGAGACGAACACATGACCGCGACCAAGGTCGACTTCTACTTCGACCCGGCCTGCCCGTTCGCCTGGATCACCTCGCGCTGGATCCTCGAAGTCGAGAAGCATCGCGAGCTCGATCTCAACTTCCGCGTTATGAGCCTGTCGGTCCTCAACGAGGGCCGTGAGGTCTCTGACAAGTACCGCGACATGATGGCGAGGACCTGGGGGCCGGTCCGGGTGGCGATCGCCGCCGCGCAGGCCCACGGCGACGACGTCCTGCGCGACCTCTACACCGCGCTGGGCACCCGCATCCACAACGAGGGCAACTCCGACTACGACGTGGTGATCAAAGAAGCGTTGGCCGAGGTGGGCCTGCCCGCCGAACTCGCCGAAGCCGCGGCCGGCACCGACTACGACGAGGCCCTCAGGGCCAGCCACCACCGCGGCATGGACCCGGTCGGCTCGGATGTCGGCACCCCGACCATCCACATCGACGGTGTCGCGTTCTTCGGTCCGGTGCTGACGTCGATCCCGCGCGGCGAGGACGCGGTGAAGGTGTTCGACGGCGCGCGGCTGCTCGCGGGCTACCCGGACTTCTTCGAGCTCAAGCGCACCCGCACGGGCCAGCTGAACTTCGCCTGACCCAGTGGCGTGACCCATGGCGTCGACCGGGTCTCGACATGCCCACGACGCCGCTGCCCGCGTTGCGGGAACGGCCAAGTGCAACCCGGTACGAGTGCCGTCCCCGCGCCTTGGCGGCGACGCCGTGGACACGCCGATACCCGGCCGACGTCACGAGTCACACCACTGCCTACCAACGGGTATGACACTCTGGGCGGTGCCCGGAGTGTCATACCCGTGTCTGTTGGAGGAACCATGGCCGCGCCCGTCACCACCCGCACCGGCCACGTGATCGGCGGCGAGCTGATCGACGGCGCGGGCGAGCGGATCGACGTGGTCAACCCGGCCACCGACGACGTCATCGCGACCATCCCGGCGGGCACGGCCGCCGATGTCGACGCCGCCGTCGGCGCCGCGACCGCCGCGCTGGCCGCATGGTCGGCGACGAGCCCGGCCGAACGGGCCGCCGCGGTGCGGCGCGTGTCGGAAGGCATCGCCGCGCGCCGCGACGAGCTGGCCGCGACGATCACCGCGGAGATGGGCTCGCCGATCACCTTCGCCACGAAGGTCCAGGCGTCGCTGCCCGCCGCGACGTCGAAGGCCATCGCCGACCTGGTCGACAACGGCTACGCCTTCGCCGAAGAGGTCGGGAACTCGCTGGTGCTGCGCGAGCCGGTCGGCGTCGTCGGCGCGATCACGCCGTGGAACTACCCGCTGCACCAGATCGTCGCCAAGGTCGCGCCCGCGCTGGCCGCGGGCAACACCGTCGTGCTCAAGCCGAGCGAGGTCGCGCCGCTCAACGCGAACCTGTTCCTGGAGATCCTTGCCGAGGCCGGAATCCCGGCAGGCGTGGTGAACCTGGTGCACGGCACCGGCGCCGTGGTCGGCGCGGCGATCTCGGCGCACCCCGGTGTCGACATGGTGTCCTTCACCGGGTCGACCGCCGCGGGCAAGCTGGTCTCGATCGCCGCGGCTGACACGGTCAAGAAGGTCGCGCTGGAGCTGGGCGGCAAGTCCGCCAACGTGATCCTCGATGACGCGGACCTGGCGAAGGCGGTCAAGATCGGCGTCGCCAACACCTACATCAACGGCGGCCAGACCTGCACCGCGTGGACCAGGATGCTGGTCCCGGCCGCGCTGCACGACCAGGCCGTCGAACTGGCCGCGGCCGCCGCGGCGAAGTGCACCGTCGGCGACCCGACCGACCCGGCCACCCGGGTCGGCCCGATGTCGTCGGCCGCCCAGCGCGACCGAGTCCTGGACTACATCCGCGTCGGCGAGGCCGAGGGCGCGTTCCTCGCCTACCGGGCGACCGACCTGCCGGAGCGGGGCGCGTACGTGCCGCCGACGGTGTTCGCCAACGTGGCGCCGGACATGCGGATCGCGCAGGAGGAGATCTTCGGCCCGGTGCTGTCGATCCTCCCGTACGCCGACGAGGACGAGGCCGTCTCGATCGCCAACGCGACGATCTACGGCCTCGCGGGCGCGGTGTTCTCCAGCGACGCGGATAGGGCTATGGCGGTGGCCAAGCGGCTGCGCACCGGCCAGGTCGACGTCAACGGCGGCGCGTTCAACGCCGTGGCGCCCTTCGGCGGCTACAAGCAGTCCGGCAACGGCCGCGAACTCGGCCGGTTCGGCATCGACGAGTTCACCGAGGTGAAGTCGATCCAGCGATAGCCGAGCAGCGGGTCAGCTCCGCGCCCTGTCGATGAAGGCGACGGCGTCCCCGACCGTCGACAGGGTGCGAAGCTGGGCGTCGGAGCCGTCGACGCCCAGCTTCGCAC
>Ga0247823_10004855_pt1 | contig 10729 bp, 8 predicted proteins | sample 13C_PalmiticAcid_2_FD_192426 | JGI IMG/M metagenome (GOLD analysis project Ga0247823, IMG submission 192426) | Soil microbial communities from agricultural site in Penn Yan, New York, United States - 13C_PalmiticAcid_Day30 | ecosystem: Environmental > Terrestrial > Soil > Agricultural land...
GTACTGCGGGAGGGAGGGGGGCTGATTCGTCGTCATGCGAATCGACATACCGACTGGTTGGTATGTTGTCAAATATGCAATCGGACTTACGCTCCCCGGCACCCCCGCCTTCGCGGGGGCGGGCTTTTCGCCAACTTCCGAAAAAGACTCGACCTTCCGGCTACTTCGCCTAAAGAGGGAATTGGAACAAAGGGGGCACAACGTTGCTGTTCCGGGGGGAATATGGTCGCAGTCGTCTCAACCACGGCCTATCTTGGCATCGACGCGCGCGGGGTCGAGGTGCAGTGCCAGATCACGCCCGGCGTGCCGCGCTTCGTCGTCGTCGGCCTGCCCGACAAGGCGGTGGGCGAAAGCCGCGAGCGCGTCCGCGCCGCGATCGCCGCGATCGGCCTCTCGCTCCCGCCCAAGGTCATTACCGTCAACCTGTCGCCCGCCGATTTGCCGAAGGAGGGATCGCATTACGACCTTCCGATCGCGCTGGCGCTGCTTGGCGCGATGGGAGTGATCGATGCCGAGACGCTCGCCTCCTATGTCGTCGTCGGCGAACTCGGGCTCGACGGGCGCGTCGCGCCGTCGCCCGGCGTACTGCTCGCGGCGATCCATGCGGGCAGCGTCGAGCGCGGGCTGATCTGCCCCGCAGCGCAGGGGCCCGAGGCGGCGTGGGCGGGCAATGTCGAGGTGCTCGGCGCCCCCGACCTCCTTTCGCTGCTTAATCACTTCAAGGGCCATGCGCCGCTGTCGCCGCCGGTACCGGGCGAGGTCGAACCACCGGTGCGCACGGCGGACCTCCGCCAGGTAAAGGGGCAGGAGACCGCAAAGCGCGCGCTCGAAATCGCTGCTGCCGGTGCGCACAATCTGATGATGTCGGGGCCGCCGGGCGCGGGCAAGTCGCTGATGGCGGCGTGCATGCCCGGTATCCTCCCCGACCTCACCCCGGCCGAAGCGCTCGAAGTGTCGATGATCGCGTCGGTCGCGGGAACGCTCGAGGGCGGGCGGCTGGTACGCGCGCGGCCGTTTCGCGCACCCCATCATTCGGCGTCGATGCCCGCGCTTGTCGGCGGCGGGCTCAGGGTCCGGCCGGGCGAGGTCAGCCTCGCGCATCTCGGCGTATTGTTCCTCGACGAACTGCCTGAATTTCAGCGCGGCGTGCTCGATTCGCTGCGCCAGCCGCTCGAAACGGGCGAGGTCAGCGTCGCGCGCGCCAATGCGCATGTGACCTTCCCGGCGCGCGTCCAGCTCGTCGCGGCGATGAACCCGTGCCGCTGCGGCCACCTCGGCGATCCGGCGCTCGCGTGCAGCCGAGCGCCGCGTTGCGCTGCCGATTATCAGGCGAACCTGTCGGGGCCTTTGCTCGACCGCATCGACCTGCATGTCGAGGTGCAGGCGGTTAGCGCCGCCGACCTCGTCCTGCCGCCGCCCGCCGAAGGCAGTGCCGAGGTTGCGGCGCGCGTCGCGGCGGCGCGCGATGTGCAGACCGCGCGCTATGCCGGGCACAAGGCGCGGACGAATGCCGAGATCGAAGGGGACCTGCTCGAAGCGGTCGCGACGCCCGATGAGGCGGGGCGCAAATTGCTGGCGCAGGCAGCCGAAGCGATGCGGTTGTCGGCGCGCGGCTATACGCGGATATTGCGCGTCGCGCGCACGATCGCCGATCTCGCGGGCGCGCAGGATATCGGGCGCATCCACATCGCCGAAGCGCTCAGTTACCGCCGGCAGGCACCGAGGAACTGATGGACGAGATCGTCTTCGAGGCGGAGATTATCGAATGGCGCGGGCCGGCGCCCTTTCTGTTTGCGCCGGTGCCCGACGAACATATCGGCGCGATTCGCTATGCCGCGATGACCGAAAGCTATGGCTGGGGCGTCGTGCCGGTGGTGGCGACCGTCGGCGACACGTTGTTCGCGACGTCGCTTTTTCCGCGCGGCGGCACCTATCTGCTGCCGGTCAAGGTCGCGGTCCAGCGGGCCGAAGGCGTCGGGCTGGGTGACCGGATCGTGGTCCGCATGCGCGTCGGCCGGCCATAGGGTCGCACGACTTTTCCCATGATGGTAAACATTTCCGAACATATTGATGCGATGGGGGTGCGATGATCGCGGCGGCACATCTTCTGGCGCACCTGTGCGGCCGGCTGGGCTTAGGCTTTGCCGTCCTTGCGTTTGCGCTATGGGCTGGCCCGGCGGCGGCGGTGACGCTCGATGTCGAGCGCGATCTTTGCCATGCGCAAAGTGCGGTCAACGTCCCCGATAGCAGCCTCTCTGCGCTGCGTTTTTCATGCCGCGGAACGCCCGCGGGTTATCAACAGGCAAGCCTTTGGCTTCGCGCACCGCTGGACGGTCCGGGCGCCCGGCGCGGCGACGTCGCGCTGATGGTCCATCAGTCGCGCTTCGATCGGCTCGCGGTCGCATTTTCCTACACCGACGGCACGACGCATTGGCAGCAGGTGCGGGCGGGCGACTACGGACCATATTGGCGCGCCGGCGGGCAGATATTGTTCGAGGCGCCTGAGCGCAGCGTGCCGCTGACCGCGGTGACGATGCGCTTCGATCGCCTTTCGGGGCATCAGTTCGTCCACGCGCGGATCGTCCCGAAGGCCGAGGCGGGGATGCAGTCGGCGGGCATGGCGGCCGCGGTCGGCGCGGCACTTATGCTCCTCCTGGTTAGCTGCATCTACAGCCTGTCGCTCGCCTTTGCGGTGCGCCGCCAATATCTCGCGTGGCAGGCGGCGTGGTCGGGTACGATGCTGCTGTGGGGCACGCTCTGGTCGCAGGTTCATCTGGCGCTCGTGCCGGGATTGGCCGGGACGGTGACGACGCAGATCTGCACCTTTCTTTCGTGCCTCGCCATCGCGCTCGCGACGGTCAGCGCGGCGACCGCGGTCGATCGTGGCCGGGTCCCGACATGGCTTCGGGCCGCCGTGCTCGCCTTGGGCCTCGGCGTCGGGATCGCGGGTATCCCGTTGGCGCTGATCCGCGGCAGCAGCCTGGGCGCGCTGGCCGATGTTCTGGGGCTGGTGGTGATCGCCGATCTGCTGGCGGTGACCGCTTATGTCGGTTGGGCGTGGCGGCGCGGTTCGGTCGAAGCGCGCGATTTCCTCGCGGCGTGGGGACTGCCGATGGCGGTGCTCGCCGCCATTCACATCGTCGATGTCGAGGATGGCCTGTGGGGCGGCGGATCGAAGCTGCTCGTGCTCGCTGCCGCGACCTGGCAGGCGCTATGGCTCGCCGCCGCGGCGACGCGCCGGCTCGGGCATCTCAGGGTCGAGCGCGATCATGCGCGCAGCGCCGAAGCGCAGGCGCAGCAACTCGCGCGGCGCGATCCTTTGACCGGGCTGCCCAATCGCCGCGGCTTCGTTGAGAGCGTGACGCCGCTGCTCGAGCGTGCGCGCGCCGACAATCTGCCGGCGGCGCTCCTGCTCGTCGACATCGACCGTTTCAAATCGATCAACGATATTTACGGCCATGATGTCGGCGACGTCGTGCTGTGCGGCATCGCGCGCCGGATCGAGCGCTGGGAAGGGCCGATGTGCACCGTCGCGCGGCTCGGCGGCGAGGAATTCGGGCTGCTGACGATCGGGATGGAAGGGATCATCCTCGGCCGCTTCGCCGAAAGCATCCGGCGCGGGATCGCGGCGTGCGATCATAGCGAGGCGGTGGGCGAACGGCTGGTCACCGCCAGCGTCGGGGTCGCCGAAGTCCGTCCGGCGTGCGATTTCCAGCAGCTCTACCGGCTCGCCGACGAGGCGCTCTATGATGCGAAGCGCGGTGGACGCAACAAGGTGGTCGTCCAGCGGCATTATGACATGCCGGGCCGAGCGTCGGGCCGCGAGGTCGCGATATCGAATTGAGGGCCGCGTGAACGCGGCCCCAGCCAGAACTGGCTTTAGTTGGAGACGACTTCGAGCGGCGGCGGGGCTTTCGCTGCGGCGGCGCCATGGCGGCGGTGGCTCAGCTTGCCTTCGACCTTGCCGCCATTTTCGATCGTGATGTTCTCGTAGGTCACATCGCCGGTGATCCGCGCAGTCGCGTGAACGATCAGCGTCTTCGCCTCGATTGCGCCGTCGAGCAGGCCCGCGATCTTCGCGGTTTCGGCAACGACCGATCCCTTGATCTCGCTCGCCTCGCCCTGGACGAGGTTGGCGCATTTCAGGTCGCCGTCGATCTTGCCGTCGACGTGCAGGTCGACGCTGGCGGCGACATTGCCGGTGACGACGACGTCCGATCCAAGGATCGAAAAGGTCGTGTGACGTGCGCCCGTCGCCATCTTAGCGGGCACCACGGGCGGCAGCGACGGAACCGACTCGCTGTCGGGCGTCGTCTTTGACTTCGAGAACATCGGCTTTGGCCTCCAGGAAGCGGCGCGGGTTGACCGCGACGCCATTCAAACGGACTTCGAAATGCAGGTGGCTGCCGGTCGAACGGCCGGTCGAGCCCATTTTGGCGATCTGTTCGCCCGCGGCGACCTGTGCGCCGACCTTGGACGTAAAGCCCGACAAGTGGGCGTAGCGGGTCAGGATGCCCTGGCCGTGATCGACCTCGACGACATTGCCGTAACCCGACTTCTGCCCGACATAGACGACACGGCCGGGGGCGGCGGCGAGGATCGGGGTGCCCATCGGGCCCGGGAAATCGAGCCCCGAGTGCATCGCGCCGGCGCCGGTGAACGGGTCGCTGCGATAGCCGAAGCTCGATGAGAGCATCAGCACATTCGCAGGCTGCCCCGACGGGATCGCGACGAGCGTGCGTTCGAGCACTTCCATACGGAACAGCGCGCTTTCAAGCGCGGCGAACGACTTGCCAAGCGAACTCGCGCGGCCCTTGCCGCCGCGATAGGGGATGAACGGACCACCGCGGCCGGTCGCAGCGTTGCGGACGAGCGCGGCAGGGTTCATGCCGAGCTTGGCGACGGCGCCTTCGGCCTTGGCCGCGCGTTCGTTGACCGCGGTCAGCAGGCGCGTCGCGAAGTCTTCCTGCCGCGCTTCGAGGCGGGCGAGGATCTGCGCTTCGGGCGGCAGGTTCGGGTCGATCAACGCGCTGGTCTTGAGCGGCGGCCGTTCGGCGACCGGCGCCGCGCCATCGCTATGGGCTTCGGGCGTCACCGCCGCAGGCTCGACGCCGAAGTGGACCTTCGACCATTCTTCGAGCTGTTCCTGCCGGTCTTCGAGATCGGCGGCGGTTTCGGCGACATTGTCGCGATATTTGGCGATCCGCGCTTCGGACGCGGCGGCGGCGGCTTGCTGCTGCGCGACCGCGGCGCGTTCACCCGAGCTCAGCAGCTGGTTGACGAGCACCGCCAGCGTGGCGCCGGCCCATGCGAGCAGCACGATGCCGGCGATCAGCGCGACGCGCTTTTGCCAGACGGCGCTGACCCGCAGGAACCGGACATGACCGTGCGTGCGAACGAAGATTTCATGGTCCTGAAACAGCGCAGAAAAACGCTGGCGCAAATCGCGCAGACTCGTTGTTTTCGATGACAAGTGGCGACCCCATCTTGTGTTTTATTGGAGCCCTCCGCCCCGATTGATGCGCCCTTTATCAGCCCCGTTACCGTGGCGCGAATCTTTGGGGGGCGACTCGGGGTGAGTCGAAACCAACATGCGGTGAACGGTGTCAAACCGTAGGAATGCTGCCGTTTTGGCAGGAAAACGCCAGCGAATCGGTGAATCCGATTGACGGGTTGCTTACCCTTTTGCGGTAACGCTAAGCGGGTGAATATCATGGCCAAATCCGCTTCATCCGACACGCTCGAATCGGCAAGCGCGCCTGCCGCGCCGGTCGGCGTTCGCCCGCGTTCGGCGGTCAGCGCCGGGGTCGGCCTCGTCGGGCTTGCCGGTTTGGTAAGCTATTTGCTGATTGCGCGCTTTGCGCCCGACATCGCGGCGTTCCTGGGGTTGGACTGGGGGACGCGCGGGGCGATGAACGGCCCAAATTCGGCGATTGCGAGCGTACTCGCCTGCGGACTGCCGATGGTACTGTGGTCGGTCTTTGTCGACAAGGTGCACCGCAATCCGTCGACGGGCATCGACTGGACGCAGCGCCGCCCGTGGCGCGAAACGCTCGATATCAGCCTGACCAAACTTGCCGGAATGTGGGCGACATGGGGGCTGATCGCGCTGATCTATGCAACGATGCGTTATTATTGGGAGGGCAATTACGCCTTTTCGATGAATCTGCTCGAGACGGTCGCGCCGTGGCTGCTGCTCGTGTCGGTGCCTTATATGCTGTGGCTCGACCGCCGCATGATCGAACCGCGCGACGGGTGCTGGCAGTTCGGCCGCTGGCTGATCGCGCCCGGTCAGCCGGTCGACGGCCGCGCGATCGGCCATCATCTGCGCGCCTGGGCGGTGAAGGGGTTTTTCACCGCCTTCATGCTGTCGATCGTGCCGGGGAATTTCTCGGCGCTCGTCACGGTGCCGATGAGCGAGGTGTTCGCCAACCCCTATATGATGGGGCTGTGGGCGATCAATTTCCTCTATCTGGTCGACGTCCATATCGCGACGGTCGGCTATATCCTGACGCTGAAGCCGCTCGACGCGCATATCCGCACAGCCAACCCCTATGGCATGGCGTGGGTCGCGGCGCTGGTCTGCTATCCGCCGTTCATCCTGATGAATGGTGGCCCGCTCGACTATCAGGTCAACGGCTCGGACTGGGGCTATTGGCTCGAAGGCCATTATGGCCTGCTCGTCACCTGGGGGATCATACTCGTCGCGCTCACCGCGATCTACAGCTGGGCGACGATGGCGTTCGGAATCCGCTTTTCAAACCTGACGCACCGCGGCGTGATCACGCATGGGCCGTATAAGTTCACGCGTCACCCGGCCTATATTTCGAAGAATTTGAGCTGGTGGGTCGGTTCGCTTCCGTTCCTCGTCACCGCGGGGGGCTGGGTCGAGGGCGCACGCAATGTCATTTTGCTTGGGCTGGTGAGCGGCGTCTATTATTGGCGCGCCAAGACCGAGGAGAAGCATCTCCTCGCCGATCCGGCCTATGCCCGATATTGGAATTGGGCGCAGGAATATGCGCTGATCCCGCGCTTCTTTGCGAAGCTGACGGGGCGGGCACGTCCGCTGATCCGGCTCGAGCCGGATGAACGCGTCGGGCCGGTCGCCTAGCTTTCGTTCGCGCTAGTTTGTAACGCCTTGGTTGGCAGAGGCCTCCGCGGCGCGGCGCGCCTGCAGCTTGGCGTGCGCCTGATTGATCGCGCGCCATGCCTGTTCGCAGCGTTGCTTGTCCAAAGAACGATCGCTGGCGCAAAGCCGATTGAGACGCGCGAGGACGGCCTCGGGGCTGTTGTCGCGGCCTGCGGGAAATGCCCGGACCTGTTCGCCCATGGCGTTGGCGCCGATCGTGGCCGCCGAATTGATATCGATGCCCTGCGCCGCCGCAGCGGTGGAAAACAGGCCAAGTGCGATCAGGCTGGCGGTCAAACGGATCATCATCGACTCCTGCATCAACTGGGTTGCATGTCTATGATAACATGCAAGCATCGCGATGCGAAGCCCATCCCGCGCGGCATCAATTCCGCGCGGGATGAGGATCATTGTCAGAATTTGAAGCCCGCTTCGATGCCATAAATGCGGGGTTCGTTGACGTAGCTCGTCAGATTGTTGAAATCGATGCCGCCGGTCGGCGATTCATCATTGGTGATGTTGCGCACGAAGCCCGCAATGTCGAAGCGATCGGTCTTGTAACCCACGCGCACACCGCCCTCGAGCAGCTTGTCGTCCGAGAATTCGACCGAGCGGTAGAGGAAGAACTGCACCTTCGAGCGGTAATACCAATCGGTGAAGGCATAGATCGCGCCGTCGCCGACGGGGATTTCATAGCCCGCGGTCCAGTTGAGCGTGAACTTCGGCGACTGCGGCAGCTGGTTGCCGTCGATCGAGAAGATGCCCGGGCTGCCGGCGCGCGGCGGGTCGAGCACGGTGCACGGCGTCGCCGAGCCGCAGCCCGCGACGAAGGCGTTGGCGTCGTCGATCTCGGCCACATTCCATGCGCCGCCGATCGAGAAGGTCAGGCCCTTGGCGGGTGCCGCCTGCAGTTCGGCCTCGATGCCATGACCCTTGGCGTCGACGTTGAGCAGGCTCGCGACGTTCGACGTGCCGCCGACCGCGGTCAGCTGAAGATCCTTGGTGTCGAAATAATAGCCGGTCAGGTTGAAGCGGACGCGGTTGTCGAGGAAGTTGGTCTTGATGCCGGCTTCGTACGACATCGTCTCTTCCTGATCGGCGGTCGAGATGACGCGCGAGAAGGTCAGGCGTCCCTGCACCGACGGGGCGCGATAGCCACGCGCGACGCGAGCGTAGAGCGTGACGGCGTCCGACGCCTCATAAGTGGCGCTGGCGTCCCACGTCAGCAGCTTGCCCTTGACGCGGGCGGCCTGCGGCGGAACCGGCGTGTTCGGGTTGACGACGAAATCGGGGCGCGTTTCGACCGGACGCGACGCGACGAAATCGCGCGTGTCGTGGTTGTAGCGCGCGCCGGCCTGCAGCTTGAAGCCGTTGTCGAATTCGTAATTGACCGAACCGAAGAGGCCATAGGCTTCGCTGTCCTGACGCTGGATCGCGATCGCCGACGGGGTCGCGTCGGTCGGGCCGCCGAACTCGAAGCTCGAAATGTCTAGCTTTTCGTCGAAGTAGAAGGCGCCGAACTGATAGCCGAGCCCGCCGCTGTTGTTCGACGCGATGCGGATTTCCTGCGTGAACTGGTCGAGGCTCGGTACATTGTCCTGGCTCTGCGCCTGGAACGGGATCAGACCCGGACCCGACACGGGCAGGAACACCGCGCCGAAGCCGCCATCGATGTCGCCGCGGCTGCGGAAATTGCCGTTCCAGTAGGAGGTGATCGAATAAGCGGTCACCGGCCCGAAATCATATTCGAGGTTCAGCCCGGCGTTGTACGTATTGAGCTTCTGGAAGTTCAGCCCGTCCTGATAGACCTTGTCGCGCTCGAATTCGGTGCCCGCGCCGCCGAGGCCGACGAGCTTGTTGCTGCCCGGAAGCTGGGTGTTGGCGCGGAAGATGATCGCCGAACCGTCATAGATGCGGACCTGCCCGGTGACGCGGCCGGTAAAGGGGCCGTTTTCATATTGGAGCTGGAGGCGAGCGGCGATGTCGTCATAGCCGCCGAGGTCGTTCTTCTTCGTCGTTGCGACATTGTCGACCCAATTGTCGCGGTGCTGGAACAAGGTCGACAGGCGGACCGAGAAGCCGCTTTCGTCGGCGGCGCCCGCCGCGACCTCGACCTGCGTGGTGCCATAGCGGCCATAGCTGGCGCGCGCATAGCCGCCGGTCTTGCCCGGCTTGACGGTGTCGAACTTGACGATGCCCGCCGGCGTGTTGCGGCCAAACAGCGTACCCTGCGGTCCGCGCAGCACTTCGACGCGGTCGAGGTCGAAGATCGGGAAGCCCTTGAGGATCGGGTTTTCGAGGACGACGTCGTCGTAAACGACGCTGACCGGCTGCGACGCGTTGAGGTCGAAATCGGTGTTACCGAGCCCACGGATATAGAAACGCGGGAAGGTGCGGCCGAACGAGCTTTCGATGTTGAGGCTGGGGACGCGGCCCGCGAGCACGCGGACGTCCGAGCCGGTCGAGGTGATCGCATCGAGCGTGTTGCCCGACAACACGCTGACCGCGACGGGCACGTCCTGCAGGCTTTCCTCGCGGCGCTGCGCGGTGACGACGATGTCGCCGAGGCCCGATTCTTCGGCGGCGGGAGCGGCGTCCTGCGCGGCGGCGGGAGCGGCCCAGGCCGAGGTGGCGAGCGCGATGCTTATAGCAATAGTGGAAGGAAAGTGGCGCATGGCAAGCTTCCTGAAACAGAGTTGACGATGGGAGAGTGGAAAAACCAAAGGCTCTTTGGCTTTCCACGCGCGCGCAATCAATCGCGGAAGCGCGCACCGCTGACTTTCGTGTCAGCAGTGTTGCGCAATTGCTGCACTTTCGGGACGAAAACCGTCCCTAAAAGCTGAGTTCGTCGTAAATCTTCGACAGATCGCCACCCCACGGCCCTTCGTAGCGGTCGAGCAGGTCGTGCGCGGGCGATTTGCCGCTTTTGGCGATGCGGCGCAGCGGCTCGAGGAAGCCGACCTCATTGTCGCCCATCGAATTGACTTCGCCGCGCGCGGCGAGCCCCGCTGCCGCGATGTCGAGGACGCGGTGGGCGAGCTGTCCGACTGTGCCGCCGCCGGGCGCCGGGGCATCAAGCCCTTCGCTGGGAACCGCATCGCGCAGCACCTGATGCTCCTCGATGCTCCAGCCTTTGACGAGGTCCCATGCAGCGTCGAGCGCACCCTGGTCGTAGAGCAGGCCAACCCACAAGGCCGGGAGCGCGCAGATGCGATTCCACGGTCCGCCGTCGGCGCCGCGCATTTCGAGGAAGCTCTTCAAACGCACTTCGGGGAAGGCGGTCGAGAGATGGTCGTTCCAGTCGGAGAGGCGCGGTTTTTCGCCCGGCAGCGCGGGGAGCTCGCCTTTCAGGAAATCGCGGAAGCTCTGCCCTGCGGCATCGATATATTTTCCGTCGCGGAAGACGAAATACATTGGCACGTCGAGCATGTAATCGACATAGCGCTCATATCCGAACCCGTCCTCGAACACGAAGGGCAGCATGCCCGTGCGCGCGGGGTCGGTGTCGGTCCAGATATGGCTGCGGTACGACATATAGCCGTTGGGCTTGCCCTCGGTGAAGGGCGAGGCGGCGAAGAGCGCGGTCGCGAGCGGCTGGAG
>Ga0247823_10004856_pt1 | contig 10728 bp, 9 predicted proteins | sample 13C_PalmiticAcid_2_FD_192426 | JGI IMG/M metagenome (GOLD analysis project Ga0247823, IMG submission 192426) | Soil microbial communities from agricultural site in Penn Yan, New York, United States - 13C_PalmiticAcid_Day30 | ecosystem: Environmental > Terrestrial > Soil > Agricultural land...
CGCTACCGAGCCGGTCGGAAAACTCAGCTACCGATTTAAGGCTGGCGAGGTCCAGACGCTCGAAGACGATCTCGGCCCGCGGCACCGACTGGCGGATCCTCGCGATCGCATCCGCCGCTTTTTGTGGGTTACGCCCGGCCAGGATCACCTCGCCCCCGGCACGGGCCAGTGCCAGAGCATCTTCGAAGCCCAGCCCACCCGTTCCCGTGACGACGATTGTTCGGCCTTGCAGCGGCGGAATGTCGGATGCGGTCCAACGGGTCATGAGAGTGCCTTTCTGTGTCGCACGGATACATCTCAAACCTAGGCGTCCAGCCGGCGAACCCCATGCCGGAATCTCCAGGAGGCATGCCTATTCCTCCGAAGATGGGGCGACTATGCGGGCCGGCCGAGCTTCCGTGCGGATCAGCGCCAGCGCTTCCTCGATCTGGGCGGCGCCGAAGCCGACCTCTTCCACGCTGGCGACGGATCGCCTGCGGAAAGAGCGCTCCGGCAAGCTCCGCATAGCCTCGAGGCGAGGATTTGCCGGCGACACAGGTCTGGCGCTGGCGAAGAGGATGAAAAGGCCGGGGATCCGCGACCGGCTGCGCGCGACACGCCCATCCTTGATTCCGATCGCGATCGCCAGGTGCTCCAGTCGAGAGAAGACCGGCACGGCCGGGCCAGAACGAGTCTCCGCGTAGGAGCTTTGCCGGGATACTTCCGTGAGCATGGGGCGCCTCCATCGACCGACTTGCCGGCGGCAGCTTGCCTGAGCCCCGGATGTGAGGGGTTCGACCGCCAGGAAGATACCTGCCGACCGGAGCCGCGAAGCTCCATGCCGGAAGCAGCAAAAGACTTGCCTGGTCCTGCAAACCGGAGTCCGGCGGCTGTGAGGATCTGGTCGAGCAGGTGCTCCGGGCGAGTGCCGCCAGGAGGCCGGCTGTGCCCCCGGATCGGGTTCGCCTGACCTGCCTGTCAGCCCGGAGCTGTCTTGAGATTCATCGCATCGCGCTTGGGCGCGATCCCGAACGCACGCGAATATTCCCGACTGAATTGGGAGGCGCTCTCATAGCCGACCTGGTACGCCGCCTCGGCGACATTCACCGCTTCCGCCATCATGAGGCGCCGCGCTTCAAGAAGTCGAAGCTGCTTCTGAAACTGGAGCGGCGTCATGGCGGTGAGTGCCTTGAAGTGCTGGTGGAAGGAAGATGGACTCATGTTCGCCGCTTCCGCCAGACGCTCCACGCGCAGAGTCCTCGCGTAATTCTCCCGAAGCAGCTGGATCGCCTTGGCGATGCGCTCGAGATGCGTGTCCGGCATGGCCTGCCGCCACAGGTCGCTGGCATTGGGCCCACTCAGCAGCCAGTAATAGAACTCACGCATCAGGGCCGGATAGAGGATCGGGATGGCCTGCGGAGTTTCGGTCAGCCTGACCATGCGCAGCACGCAGTCCGCCAGCGCGCCGTCGACGTCGGTGACGAACATGCTCCGCATCGGATTTGTTGTGGTGCGCAGAGGCGCGCCGAGTTGCGCCAGCACCTCTCCCATGATCGCGATGTCGAACTCGACCGTGACGCCGACAAAGGGCTCCTCGGGGCTTGCCGTGACGATGCGGCCGCAAGCCGGCAGATCCAGCCCGATGACCAGGCACTGCATCGGGCCGTAGCGCAGCGCATCCTCACCGATCAGGATCTCCTTGCCACCCTGCAGCGTGATGCACAGGGAGGGGCGATAGACATAGTGATTGTCCATCGCGCGGAACGCGCGGATGACGTGCAGGCCGGCGTTCGGTATCGGAAAATAGCCTTCCCCGCCACCATTGGCGTCCGCGAAAGCGCTCACCGCTTCGAGAAGTGCTGAGGCCACGCCTGTCCTTTCCACGCGGCCAACCGGAGATCCACCCTCCGCAGGTACACGCATCCCCTCACGTGCAGGAAAAGGCAAGATTTTTCCGGTTTCCGGCATTCTGACCATCGGTCGATCCCTCTAGCTTGCTGGTGCCAACCAAAGCGAGGGAAGCAAGATAATGACACACGCACTCGCCTCGTCAAGACCCGCCTCACAGTCTCGTGCGCTCCGGAAAGCCGAAGTCGCACGGGGATCCGTTCCAGGTGCGAAGGATGTTCGGCGGTCGACCCCGCCGACGCAATCGTGATTCTGGTGCCGGCCGGCCTCGCCGCTATCGATGCGATCCGCGCGACAGTGCCGGCGTTTCCGAACAAGTTGCAGCGCAAGCGCGGCGCCGCGCCCGATGAGACGCTCGACCCGCCATCTTCGCTTACGAGCTGAATTCGCAGCTGCGGTCATCCCCCTGTTCCGCAGCTCGGAAGCGGTGTCGCCACTTCCCCGAACCGTGGCGGCCCCGTCAGCCACCGAAGGAGAGCCCTCCCACCCGGGCGCCTTCGGTGGCTCCATGTCCCCTTGAAAAGGTAGTCCCATGCAGAAGCTTGCCCGAATCCTGCTCGCCTGCGGCATCGTCGCAATTCCTGTGGGCGGCGCCCGTGCGCAGGCCGGTCCGTCCGACGGGTCGCCCCACGGCATGGTTGCCATCGGCGCGGGCGTCGTCCCCGAATATGACGGAGCAAAAGACATGCGCGTACTGCCGGCGGTCGTGGCCGATATCCGCTGGGGTGGTGTCAACGTGCAGGTCCGGGGCCCCGGCCTGCGCGTCGACCTCGTCTCTGACTCGCGGTTTGCCCTCGGGCCTGTGATCGGCGCCCGGCTGCCTCGCGACGATGCGGACGGTGCCATCGGTCTGCTTCCCGAGATCGACACTGCAATCGAGGCGGGCGGTTTCATCGGCTATCGCTTCGGTGGCGATCAATTCGGGCAGGGCGCGCTCCAGATGGAGCTGTCGGTGCTCCACGACGTATCGCGCACCCATAACGGGCTGCTCGCCACCGCCAGCGCCAGCTATACCGCCGTCAGCCGCCGGGACGTGTTCCTGTCGATCGACGCCCAGACCACGCTTGCGAACCGCGACTATACCCGCACCTATTTCGGTATCGACGCGGCCGGAGCCGCCGCGAGCGGTCTGGCCGCTTTCCGCCCGGACGGAGGCATCAGGGACGTCGGCGCTGGCGTGACTGCCGGGTACTGGTTTTCGCAAAATGTGGGAATCACTGCGCGAGCCGGGGCGAACTATCTTCTCGGCGATATCGCAGACAGTCCCGTCACCGAGGAAGGCCGACGCTGGCAACCTGCCGGCGGCGTCATGCTCGCCTACCGGTTCTAGACGCGACGGTTATGGACGACCCGCTTCGCGAGATCGGGCTGGTAGCAGTGCCCTCTGACGTTGCAGGTGTTTCCTCCCGCCCCGCTCGAGCGCGTCGTCCTACGTCTGCCGCCGGATGCGGTACGCCGCGACCGGCGCGGGGACCACCGGCGATCAAGAGAATCGCCTGCCGTCGTCATTCCCTCAACGCCCGGAGCAGCCTTGGCGCCCTCGCTGCGGCCGCGCGCTTGCATCTCCCTCACGGCGAGGAACGACGGCACCGCCTCGCCCCCGCCGCGCTTCGCGCGTTCGGCGAAATCGTTCGCTCGAGCGAGGACATGTCGCCGGCAGCATCGCTCCAGCCTCCGGCGCTGGGGTGATGGCTCCCGGGTGGTCGATCGCAAACCGCATGCGGGCGCTGCCGCGACCAGGCTCGCGCAGGGTTCGCCGGGCAGCAGCCGGGACATCGCCCCGGGATGCGGACCGTGTCCTAATAGGCAGGTTTTTCGAAGGATCAGGCGTTTCGGATCATGTCGGCGAGGCATAGCCTGCGCCTACATTTACTGCAGGATAGAACCCGACGCATGGCGTACCCGCTCATGGTCAATGGCCGCGCGCATCAGATCGACGACGACGGGCAAACCCCGCTGCTCTGGGTGCTGCGCGACACGCTTCACCTCACCGGCACAAAATACGGCTGCGGCATTGCCCAATGCGGCGCATGTACGGTCCATGTCGACGGCCAGCCGATGCGATCCTGTTCGCTGCCGCTCGAAACCGCCGCCGGATCCGAGATCGTCACGATCGAAGCGGTTGCCGGGCACGAGGCGGACGCGGTGCGTACCGCCTGGGTCGAGCGCGACGTGCCGCAATGCGGTTTCTGCCAGTCGGGCCAGATCATGAGCGCCGTCGCACTGCTACGCGCGAAGGGTGCGCCTTCCGACGCCGATATCAATCTCGCGATGAGTGGCAACATCTGCCGCTGCACGACGTACAACCGCATCCGGGCGGCGATCCATGACGCCGCCCAAGCCTCCGGACAGGCCAGGCCGGTATGAGCCGGTGGCGTCGATCCCGCTCGGCAGGCGCTCGTCGGCGCAGGTTCCGCATCGGCTGCCTGCCGCTTCTGGCGATCGTCCTCGCCGCCATCATTCTGGTTGCCGCAGTCGCGCTGCGCCCCCGCACGCTGCCGGAGCCCGGCATCATCGCTGCCATACACAAGCCGGTCGAGATCGCCCGTCTGCGGCCGGTCTCCGCGTTCTCGTCGATCGCTGATCCCGACGCCCGGTCGCTGGCGCTGTTCGCCGAAGCCGGGCGTGTGATCCAGCATCCGCGCTGTATGAATTGTCATCCGCGAAACGACCGGCCGACACAGACGGATGCCATGCGCCCGCACGCGCCCTGGGTATCGCGCGGTCCGGACGGGGCCGGCGAGCCCACGCTGCGCTGCTCGACCTGCCACCACGCGGCTAACTTCGCGGCGTCGGGCGTCCCCGGCAATCCCGAATGGAAACTCGCGCCGGTCGAGATGGCGTGGCAGGGCAAGTCGCTGGGAGACATCTGCCGGCAGATTCTCGATCCGGCACGGTCGCACATGGATCGTACGGCACTGCTGCATCACATGACGCATGACGAGCTCGTCGGCTGGGCCTGGCATCCCGGCGGCAAGCGCAGCCCGGCCCCCGGCACGCAGGCGGAGTTCGGCGCACTCATCAAGGCGTGGCTCGATTCTGGCGCGAGGTGCCCCGCATGAAATCCCCGCCCGAGAACCCCGCCGATGCGCAGCCGGCTGGCAAACGACGCTTCCGGATGACCCGGCGCCGGCTGATCCTGGGGGGATCGCTCGTGAGCGGCGCCCTGGTGGTCGGCTACACCGCCACGCACCCGATGCAGGCGGCCGGTGCCATCCTGAGCGGCGGCGGCACCGATCCCGAGCCGAGCGCCTTCGGCTCGTACATCCGCATCGCGCCCGACGGCTCGGTCACGGTGGTGAATCGCCAGCAGGAACTCGGCCAGGGCATTCATGCGGGTCTCGCCGCTATCGTGGCCGAGGAACTCGACGCGGACTGGGACCGCGTGAAAGTGGTCGATTCACGCAGCAACTTCCGCACCTATGGACTCCAGGGATCGGCCGGGTCGCGCGCGATCTCCTCCAACTGGGACCTGATGCGCAACGCAGGTGCTGCCGCCCGCTCGATGTTCGTCGATGCGGCGGCGCTGCGTTGGAGCGTCCCGCGGCGGCATATTCAGGTCCGGGACGGCATCGTCTCGCATCCGGCGTCGAAACGATCCGCCACATTCGCGGAGCTGCTCGCCGATGCGGCCCGCCAGACCCCGCCGCAGCAGCCGACGCTCAAGCAGACGACGGACTATCGTCTGATCGGCACCGACCGGGTGCGGCGCAAGGATAGCGTGCCCAAGAGCACGGGTGCCCAGATCTACACGCAGGATATCCGGCGGCCCGATATGCTGATCGCGATGGTTGCGCACAGTCCGCGTTTCGGGGGGAAGCTGGCGCGGTTCGATCCGTCCGAGGCCCGCAAGGTGAAGGGCGTCGTGGACGTCTTCGCGATCGAGACCGGTGTCGCCGTGGTCGCCCAGACCACCTTCGCTGCCCGCAAGGGCCGGGATGCGCTGCGCATCGAGTGGGATGACAGCGAAGCGGAGAAGCGCTCGACCGACGATCTCATTCGCTACTATCGCCAGCTTGCCGCCGGAGGCGGGGACGTCAGCCCGGGCGATTTCGCGATGAAGGGCGACGACCCCGAGGCGCCGCTCAGCGGTAACGTCGTCGCGTTCGCGTTCGACTTTCCGTATCTGGCGCATGCGCCGATGGAGACGCTCGACTGTGTCGCCACAGTGAATGGCTGGCACGTCTCCATCACATCGGGCGCCCACTTGCCGATCGTCGATCAGGTGCAGGCGGCCCTGACCGCGCGCACCGTACCCGGACGCGTCGATCTGGAGGTCATCCCGGCAGGCGGGTCATTCGGCCGCCGCGGCGTCATGAGCGCGGACTATGTCGTCGAATGCGTGCGGATCGCCAAACGTACCAACGGACGGCCGGTCAAGATGATCTGGACACGCGAGGACGAGATGATGGCCGGCCACTTCCGGCCGATGTCCCATCATCGTCTCTGGATCCAGGTGGGAGCCGACGGCTTTCCGGAGCGCTGGCGCATCCACAGCGTATGCCAGCCGCTCGTGCCCGTCGGGCCGAACAGCCAGGCGGTCGAAGGGATCGAGAATTCGCCCTATTTCTCCACGGCTTCGACTGTCGACGGCAAGATCTTCAGCCCGTCGTTTCCGGTGCCTGCCTCGTTCTGGCGGTCCGTCGGACACTCCTACACCGCGTTCGTGATGGAGCATGTCGTCGATCAGCTCGCGCGCCGCGCCAATCGCGATCCGGCCGCATATCGGCGAACGCTCTATGCGAAGGCAGGCGACAAGCGGAGGCTGGCAGTGCTCGACGCGCTTTGCCGCCATGCGGGCTGGGGCAAGCCGCTGGAAGCGGGCTGGGCGCGCGGTATCGCGATACACGACACTTTCGGAACCTTGATCGGCCAGGCCGCCGAGGTGCGCCTCGAGGAAGGCCGGCCGGTCGTGCGTCGCGTCGTTGCGGTTGCCGACTGCGGCATTGCCGTCTCGCCCGACCAGATCGCCGCCCAGATGGAGGGCGGCATCGGATTCGGCCTCTCCGCCGCCTTCTTCGGGGCGATGACCCTCAAGGACGGGGTCGTGCAGGAGACGAACTTCGACACCCAGCCGGCTCTGCGAATGAACGAGATGCCGGCGGTGGAGACGCATATCATTCCATCGACTGACCGTCCCACCGGCATGGGGGAGGCCGGCGTCCCGCCGATCGCGCCGGCGGTAGCCAACGCGCTCATGGCGTTGACCGGCGTCCCGACGCGGAGCCTGCCCTTTGTTCAGGGAAACGTGATCGGCAACGCGGGAGCCTAAGTCTGCGCGTCCGCTGGCCCGGACCGTTTTTCAACACACGACATCACTGCCTCGATCCGCCTGGCCGTCGCGCGCGAGGCCGGATTGTAGACGATCATCCCGAGGTCCGGACGGCCATCGACTGAGAAGGCCGAGAATTCGAGCTCCAGCAGACCGTGCTCGGGGTGGCGGATGCGCTTCATGCCGTCCGCATGTCCCGCAACGTCGTTATCGCGCCACAGTGCCTCGAACTCGGGGCTTAGCTTCGATAATTCCTCCACCAGCTGGGCGATCTCCGCACCCGCGCCGGCCCGGGCGGCGTCGGCGCGGAACGCTCCCACGACATAGCGGGCGACACTGAGCCAATCCTCCTGCGCGGCCTTCATGCGCGAATTCGTAAACATGAGGCGCAGGATGTTGCGGTGCTCGCGCGCGAGCGCTCCATAGTCGGTCAGCACTTTGGCTGCCGCGACATTCCACGCGACCACGTCCCAGGTCGCCGTCTTGATGAGCGCTGGACTGGTTGGGAATGCGTCGAGAACCCGCTGCAGCCGGGGCGTCACGTCGTCGGAGACCTTGTAATGTACCTCCGGCGGGCGCCCGAGCCCCAGAACGAAAAGATGTTCGCGCTCGGGCTCGGTCAGCATCAGCCCGGCGGCGATACGATCGAGAACGTCCGCCGAGGGCGCACCGCCTCTCCCCTGTTCGAGCCAGGTGTACCAGGTCGGGGAGATGTTCGCGCGCTGGGCCACCTCCTCGCGGCGCAATCCGGGCGTGCGTCGACGTTCCATTCCGAAGCCGAATGTTGCCGGGTCCATTCGCGACCGCCGATCGCGAAGGAAGGCGCCGAGCGGATTTTTCGTGTCGAGCGGCAATGTGGATCCTGTTGTAATTCATACCATGATAAGGTCACTACTTTATCACGATATCATGCACGACGAAGTGTGGCTCCGGACAATCTCGGAGACTTTTCATGCGCGTATTCCTCACCGGTGCGACGGGCTTTATCGGATCCCGGGTCGTCCCTGAATTGCTGGCAGCCGGGCATCAGGTGCTGGGGCTGACTCGGTCCGACGCCAGCGCCCGATCGTTGGCGGCGGCCGGCGCCGAGGTTCATCGCGGCGATCTCGAGGATCTCGACAGCATGCGTGCGGGAGCGGAGCAGGCCGATGCCGTGATCCACACCGCCTTCGACCATGACTTCACCAATTTCGTCGCAAATTGCGAAAAGGATCGACGCGTAATCGAGGCGCTCGGCACTACGCTCCATGGCTCCGATCGGCCGCTGATCATCACCTCGGGTACCGGGATGGGCGGCATCATTCCGGGACAGCCTGCAAGGGAGGACACGTTCGATTCCGAGCACCCCAATCCGCGGATCGCATCCGAGCAGGCCGGCAATGCGCTGTTGCAGGCGGGAGTGCACGTGCGGGTTGTCCGGCTTCCGCAGGTCCACGATACCGTAAAGCAGGGGCTGATCACCCCCTTCATCCAGATCGCGCGCGAGAAGGGCGCAGTCGCGTATATCGGCGATGGTGCCAATCGTTGGCCGGCGGCGCATGTGCTGGATGTGGCGAAGCTCTACGCCCTCGTTCTCGACCACGGTCAAAAGGGCGCGCGCTATCATGCTGTCGCCGAGGAAGGCATCGCAGCGCGCACCATCGCCGAAGCCGTCGCGGCCGGCCTTGGGCTGCCGAAGGTGTCGCTAACGCCGACCGAGGCGCCGGGGCAACTCGGGTGGCTCGCGATGTTCGCGGCACTCGACATGCCGGCCTCCAGCGCCTGGACACGGTCGCAGCTTGGCTGGGAGCCGTCAGGGCCGAGTTTGATCGCCGATCTCCAGGCGATGGACTATTCGTTGTCCGCAGCTGCCGAATACGAGACCGATCCACGCGGCTAGATCATGGCCGGTTTTGAATACGGCAGGGTCGGCGACCAAGGCGACGAACGCGCTCGCCAGGAGAGGCCCGATACCGGAGATATCTATCAGTCTGCGTCCGAGCTCGGTCCGCCTTGCGCTTGCCAGCACGCCCGGTCGTTCTCGAGGATCTGGCGCTTCACGACTTCCAGTTGTGCTGCCAGCATCTGCAGACAAAGGCGTGCATCTTCCGGTACGCGATCGCCGCCAAAATCCGCGACGACCTCGAACAGCCGGTCGACGCCGAGCCGGCCGGCCGGGGCAACAACGCCGAACTCCGAGATGTGCGCACGGATGGCGTTCGATATCTGCGTACGCTGCCGGTTCAGCATGAGCCGCACCCGGTGCAGCATCATCAGGCTTTGCTGCTCCGGGCTCTTCCCCGCGGCGAAGCGCATCGTCGGGCGCGTCACCGCCTCGCAGATCGCCTCGGCATCGGCAGCGTCGTTCTTTCCGCGTTTGACGTAGGGCTTCACGTACTGCGCCGGTATCAATTTCACGTCGTGGCCAAGCGCGGTCAGTTCGCGCGCCGAGTAGTGCGAGTTGTTGCATGCCTCAATGCCGACAAGGCAGCGCGGCAGCTTCGCGAAGAATGGTAACATCCTCCCTCGCGTCGGCCGGCGACGGATTAGCACCTCGCCATCCGCACTGACGCCGTGCACCTGGAACGCCGACTTCGCGATATCTAGACCGATCGTCGTAACCCTCTCCATGGCGACTCTCCTTCCAGCTCATCCCTGCGGAGCTTACCGCAGGTGGCTGGAGAGCCGTCCACAGCATCAATTGCTGACCGTCGGCTTTCAGGCGGCGCGGTCGGATAGCTGCCATTCCGTATTTGGCCCAAGGTTGGCCTGCTGCTTGCGCCACGCTGTAGATGTCGTGCCGAGCGCCGGCTGACGCACTCTCTATCGTCTCGCCGTTCCTGAATGTGCTCGCGCGCCTTCGCACCAGGCCGCTATTCTCTCCGCATCGATGAAGCGCCTCACGACGTTCCAGTGTTGCAACTCAACGACCGGACGCGCCCGTCGCCTGAGCCTCCCACCCACCGCCCAGGGCGCGGAAGGAAGCGATGGCGGAGCGCGCAGCGGTCGCTCTTGCGTGAATTCCGGCGTCGCGAGTTTCCAGAAGGCGCCGGTCGGCGTCGAGCACGTCGAGCAGGCTGGAGACTCCGCCTTTATAGGCTGCAAAGGCCGACGTGCGGGCCTTGCCCAGCGAGGATTCGCCCTCGCCGAGGATCTGGGTGCGGGCCTGCTGCTTGACGAGGCTCGAAAAGGCATTTTCCACATCTTCTGACGCGCGAAGGACCGTCAGGCGGTACGCGGCCAACGCCTCGGTATTGCGGCCACGCGCGGCGGCGATCTCGGCGTCGATGCGGCCGAAGTCGAACAACCGCCAGCGCAGCCCCAGCACGCCGACGGCCTGTACGGAATCGCCGCCGAACAATCCGCCGAGCCCCATGGTTGCCGTGCCGAGCAGTCCGCCGAGCGAGAATTTGGGATAATATTCGGCCATCGCTACGCCGATCCGCGCATTCGAGGCGGCAAGCGTGCGTTCGGCTGCGATGATGTCCGGGCGCCGGCGCAGCAGGGCCGGCGGTCCGCCTGCGCTCGAAACTGCAGGCGGAACCGGGATCGGCGCGGCGGCCGCGAGTTCGGGCCGGGTCGATCCCGGT
>Ga0247823_10004859_pt1 | contig 10724 bp, 6 predicted proteins | sample 13C_PalmiticAcid_2_FD_192426 | JGI IMG/M metagenome (GOLD analysis project Ga0247823, IMG submission 192426) | Soil microbial communities from agricultural site in Penn Yan, New York, United States - 13C_PalmiticAcid_Day30 | ecosystem: Environmental > Terrestrial > Soil > Agricultural land...
TTGCGGGGGCACGCGGCGAGGTCGCCCGGCACGCCGACCGGATGGCCGACACCGGGGACCGCGCGGAGGCCGTCGAGCTGCTCCAAGGTCTGCTGGGCGAGCCCGCACTCCCGGCCCCGGCGCGCGCGTCGCTGGCGGGAAGGCTGGGGCGCTTGGCGTTGACGAGTCTGGCCTACGACGACACCGTCACGATCCTGCGCGCCATCCTCGCCGACGACCGGCTGCCGAACGGCCTGCGCGGTGAGCTTCGGCTGAGCCTCGGGCTGGTGTTGGGCAACCAGGCGGGCGACGGCGACGCGGGGCGCACCGAGCTCATCCGCGCGGTCGACGAGTTGCGCAGGCGTCCCGCCCTCGCGGCGCGGGCGATGTCGGCGCTGGCGCTGCCGTTCTGGGGCACGGTCCCACAAGCCGAGCACCTGTGGTGGCTCGACGAGGCGATGCGGACGGTGCCCGAGCGCGGCGACCCGGCACTGCTGACCGCCGTCGCGGTCAACCAGGCGAGCACGCTGATGCTGATCGGCGACCGTCGCGCGTGGACAGTGGCGGAGTCGCTGCCCGAGGACGGAGCGACCGCGGGCGAGCGTGAACAACTTGTGCGCGGCTACGCCAATCTCGGCGACGCGACCACCTCCCTCGGCCATCACGCGGCCGCCGCGGACTTCCTGGCCAAAGCCGGGCGACTCGCCGCGCGGACGGGTCCCTCCTATCCGCGGCACCTCGCCACCGCCACCGAACTGCGGCTCGCCATGGTGACCGGCCGGTGGGTGGGTCTGGACGACCGGGCCCACCGCCACCTCGCTACCGCCGCGCACACCCCTTACGCCGCAAGCGACGCGTACCTGGTGCTGGCACAGCTCGCGGTCGCGCGCGGCGAGTGGGACGAGGCCGAGGTGTTCCTGCGCGCGCCGAGTCTGCTCACCGCGAGCGGCTGGTGTGGACCACAGGTGACCGCCGGGGCGGCGACCCGGATCCGGCTGGCCGTCGTGCGCGGCCGGACAGCGGACGCGTTGGCCGAGGTGGCTGACACGCTCGATCTGGTACGCCAGAAGGGCGGCTGGGTGTGGTCGGCGGAACTGGCCTATGCCGCCGTCGAGGCGCTGCTTCACACGGGCGACAAGCGAAAGGCGCGGGAGGTGGTGGCGGAGTTCGCCGACGGCGTCGACGACCGGGACGCCCCGTTCTGCCACGCGATGGTCTCCCACTGTCACGGCGAGATGGCCGCGGCCGACGGACACTCCGACGCGGCGGCGGAGCTCTTCACCGATGCCGCGACCCGGCTTGACGCGCTCCCCCGACCCTATGAGCGGGCGCGGTCGATCGAGGCGACCGCCCGCTGTCTCGGCCAGACGCACCCGGAGCGCGTCCTGGACCTGGCCACCCAAGCGGCCGAGGCGTTCACCGCCCTGGGCGCCACCTGGGACGCGGCGCGATGCGGCCACCTGCTGCGCGAACACGGCGGCACCGCCACCGGCAGGCGCGGGCGGCGCGGCTACGGCAGGGACCTGTCGCCCCGGGAGTTGGAGGTCGCGCATCTGATGGAGCTGGGTCGCACCAACAAGCAGATCGCCGAGGTGCTGTTCCTGTCCCCCCGGACCGTCGAGCGCCATGTCGCGAGCGTCCTGCGCAAGCTCGGCGGCACCCGCGACGAAGTGCGCGTTCCTGATTAATTGGGTACCACTACGCACAGTTTCCTGCGTTGTTCGCGGCACTTGTCGTCGCCCACCTTGGTGGCACGCACTTCTCCCACCCTGCAAGGAGGACCACTCGTGCGTACCACCATGAATCTGTGGCTCACCGGTCTCTGCGCCCTGGCTCTGACCAGCGGCGCCGCGGCCGAGGCCACGCCCGCCACACCGGCCGAGTCGGCCTACGTCGTCGTCCTGCGCGACGGCGGCGCCGACCCGGCCACCGTCGCGGCGGACCATGTCGGCCACCATGGCGGCACGGTCGGACACGTCTACCGGCACGCGCTGCGCGGCTTCGCCGCCACCCTCACCCCGGCTGGCGCCAAGGCGCTTCGCCAGGACCCGCGGGTCCGCGTGGTCGAAGCCGACCAGACCGTCCACATCACCGACCAGACGACGCCGACCGGGATCGGCCGGACGCACGCCTCCGGCAACCCCAACCTCAAGATCAACGGCCAGGACGACTACGCCGTCGACGTCGACATCGCGGTGATCGACACCGGCGTCGACGCCCGGCACACCGACCTGACCGTCGTCTCCCAGACGGACTGCCTCAACAAGACCACCTGCGTGGACGGCGGCGGCAACGACGACCACGGCCACGGCAGCCACGTCGCGGGCATCGCCGCGGCCAAGGACAACGGGATCGGGGTGGTCGGCATCGCGCCGGGCGCCCGGATCTGGTCGGTCAAGGTGCTCGACGCCAACGGCAGCGGCCAGTTGTCCGGCGTCGCCGCGGGCGTCGACTGGGTCGCGGCGCACGCCGACGAGATCGAGGTCGCGAACATGAGCCTCGGCTGCGAGAACTGCACCGACAACGCGCTGACCCAGGCCATCAGCACCGCCATCGGCAAGGGCGTCGTGTTCGCCGTCGCCGCGGGCAACAACCACAAGGACGCGCGGACGTTCTTCCCGGCGAGCCACCCGGACGTCGTCACCGTCTCCGCGCTCGCCGACTTCAACGGCGCGTCCGGCGGCGGCGCGGCGTCGACCTGCCGCAGCGACCAGGACGACACCCTGGCCGACTTCAGCAACTTCGGCGCCACCGTGGAGATCGCCGCGCCGGGGACATGCATCTACTCGACGTCGAAGGACGGTGGGTACGCCACGCTCAGCGGCACGTCGATGGCCTCGCCGTACGTGGCGGGCGCGGCGGGATTGCTGACCGCCAACGGGAACCGGGCCACGAACCGGGACCAGGCCCTCGCCGTGCGGCAGCGGCTGATCGACACCGGCAACACCCGGTGGACCGACGATTCGGGCGACAACATCACCGAACCGCTGCTCGACGTCAGCTCCACCGCCGACTACCCCGCGGGCATGCCCGACCCGGGCAGGCCGACGGCCGCGTTCACCGGCAGCTGCTCCACCGCGAACACGACGTGCTCGTTCGACGCGTCGGCCAGCACGGACACCGACGGCTCGATCACCGGCTACGCCTGGGAATACGGCGACGGCTCCACCGGCACGGGCAAGACCAGTTCACACACCTACAGCAAGTCCGGCTACTACAGCGTCCGGCTGACCGTCACCGACAACGCGGGCAAGACCAACGCCACCCGACGGCTCGTCAAGGCGGGTGACCTGCCGCCGACGGCGTCGTTCACGGGCCGTTGCAACAGCGGCAACTGCACCTTCGACGGCCGCGCGTCCAGCGACGCCGAGGGACCGATCACGCACGCGTGGTCCTTCGGCGACGGCGGCACGGCGACCGGCGCGACCGCGACACACTCCTACCCGGCGGTCACCAAGGTCTACACCGTCACGCTCACGGTCACCGACGCGAAGAACCAGACCTCAAGCAGCACCAAGCAGGTCCGGTGCACGAAGGTCGTCACCACGTCCATCTGCTTCGTCCAGATCTAGTGGTGTGACTCATAACGTCGGCCGGGTATCGGCGTGTCCACGGCGTCGCTGCCAAGGCGCAGGGACAGCACGCGTACTGGGTGTACGTGGCTGTTCCTGCAACGCGGGCAGCGGCGTCGTGGGCATGTCGAGACCCGGTCGATGTTGTGGGTCACGCCACTAGCGCGAGGAGGCCGTGTCCCCCAGGGGGCACGGCCTTCGCGTGGGCTCAGCTGACGCCTGCGCCGTGCAGCGCGACCCAGCGGCGCATCGAGTACTCGACCATGGTGATCAAGGTGTTCTTGGTCGACACCCGGTCCCGTGCGTCGCACGTGACGATCGGAACCTCCTGGCCGACGGCCAGGGCGTCGCGGACCTCCTCGACATCGTGGCCGAGGACACCATCGAAGCAGTTCAGGCCGATGACATAGGGCAGGTTGCGCTCCTCGAAGAAGTCGATCGGGGAGAAGCAGTCCGCCAGCCTGCGGGTGTCGGCCAGGACCACCGCGCCGATGGCGCCGCGGACCAGGTCGTCCCACATGAACCAGAAGCGCTGCTGGCCCGGCGTGCCGAACAGGTACAGGACCAGGTCGGAGTCGAGCGAGACGCGGCCGAAGTCCATCGCCACGGTGGTCGTCGACTTGTTCGGGGTGGCCGCGATGTCGTCGATGCCCATGCTGGCGGTGGTCATCACCGCCTCGGTGGTGAGCGGCATGATCTCCGAGACCGAGCCGACGAAAGTCGTCTTGCCCGCGCCGAAGCCACCCGCCACGACGATCTTGACCGAGGTCAGCGTGGGGGCCGCCGAGTCCTCAAAGCCGACGGAGTCCACTCAGTACCCTTTCCATCAACACGAGGTGGGCCTTGTTGGCACCACCGGAAGCGGTCTTGTGCACGGTGACCAGACCAAGCTGGGCCATGTCGCCGAGCAGTACCTTCGCCACGCCGAGCGGCGCGCCGAACAGCGTGGCGATCTCGGCGACCGAGCGCGGCTCCTTGCACAGCGCGCCGATCTCGCGGTGTTCGGACTCGGCGAAGACCGAGGCGTCGGACGCCTTGGCCGAGACCATGGTCTCCACCCGCAGTTCGAAGGTGGAGCGCGTGCGGCCGCGGGTCCAGGCATACGGGCGCACCATCGACGCGTCGTCGGCGGGCGGGTCGGGTTCGACCGGGGCATGGTCGACCACTTCGACCGCGCCGACCTCGGTGTCCTCACTGGACTCACCGGGCGGCCACACGGGCTCGGCGGCCACCGGTTCGTCCACTTCGGACTTTTGGTGCCTGCGCCGTCGCCCGCCGCCGAGGGACAGGCCGTTCATCACGTCGGCGATGTTCGTCTCGGGGGTCGGTTCACCCCATTCGATGCTCATGTCGCTGTCATGCGGGCTGCCCCACCATCCTCCCGGCGGCACCTTGCAGCGCCGCCCGCAGCTCCGGGGTGAGTATCTGGCCGACCCGGTCGACCAGCAGGGTCATCTCGTAGGCCACCTGCCCGATGTCGCAGTTCGGCGCGGCGAGCACGCCGAGGCAGGAGCCGTCCCCGATGGCCATGAGCAGCATCACCCCGCGCTCCATCTCGACCACCGTCTCCTTGACCGCGCCCGCGTCGAAGCAGCGCGCGGCCCCTGAGGTGAGGCTGATCAGTCCCGACGCGACGGCGGCGAGCTGGTCGGCGCGGTCGACGGGCAGCCGCGCGGAGGAGGTCAGCAGCAACCCGTCGGCCGAGACGACCACGGCGTGGGCCACGCCGGTGACCCGTTCCGCGAAGTCGTTGACCAACCAGCCGAATTGGCTCGGCTTGGACTGCGTGGACGTCATCGTGCTCCATTCATGATGGGTTCGACGCTGGTGTTACGCATTCGACCCGGGTTCCTGTTCGATGGACTGCCTCGCCAGGCTGTCCCGGCCCCGGCCGATGCCCCGCTGCAGGCTGCCGAGCCTGCTGCGCAGGGACTCCGCGTCGCGTTCGACGCGGACCTCCGTGCCGGGCACCGGGTCGAGGCTGCCGGGCAGCAGCCGCTCCCGCGGGGTCCGGCGGGGCAGACCACCGTCGAGCTGGGGGTCCTGAGTGGACGCCCCGAGGGTGGCGGCGGCGTTCCAGCCCGCGTCGGCGGCGAAGCGCCACTGGGCGCCGCGCAGGTCCAGACCGTCGGGATTGCCGTGGGCGGGGCCGCTGTGATGCACACCGCGGGCGCGGTGCACACCGGCCTGGTAGCTCGACAGCCGCGAGCGCAGGTCGTCGGCGTCCCGGCCGGGCGCGGGCGCCGGGGGTGCCGATGGGTCGACGCTGCCGGGGACCAGGTTGCGCCGAGGGGTGCGGCGGGGCAGGCCGGAGCGGGTGAAGTCCTCCGGCTCGGCGGTCGAGACCGTCTTCGCCGCCTGGAAACCCTGGTCGGCGGCGAAGTCCCACGCCGTCGGGACCGACTGGACATCGGCGACCGTCGAGTTCGGGTCGTCGGTGACGGTGCGGAACCAGGCCGAGACCATCTCGTCGAAGATCGGCGTGGTCTCCTGGATGTCCCGCACCGGGCTCGCCGTCGGCGGCCGCTCGTAGACCAGGGTGGTGTCCCACCAGCCGGTGGTCTCCGACGCCGTCGGCGCCTGCGCGGCGAACAGCGCGTCGGCCGGGAGATCGTCGGCGGCGGGCAGGTCCGGGGCCGGGTGCGTCGGCCAGGCGACCGCCCCGGCGGGCTCGGCGGGCATGCCGGGCTCGACGGGCGTGGTGCGCTGGGCCGGGGCGACCGGCGTGGTGCCATTGGACCGGGTCGGCCGCTGGACCGGCTTGGGATCGCGCCGGGGCAGCGACTCGGCCTCGTCGGCGGCGTCGCGTGGCGACGGCAGCGACTCCGGCATCTCCGCGCCGTCGCCGCGGGTCAGCGCGGTGAACGACTCGGACACGCTGGGCGAGCGGCGGGGCAGGCCGTTCGCCGTGGAGCCGTTGGCCGACCCGTTCACCGCGGAACCGTTCACCGAGGAACCGTTGACCGACGACCCGTTGGCGGTGGAACCGTTGGTGCCATTGACCTTCGCACCGTTGGACCGGGCGGAACCGTTGGTGCCGTTAGAACCGTTGGTGCCGTTAGAACCGTTGGTGCCGTTAGAACCGTTGGTGCCGTTAGAACCGTTGGTGCCGTTAGAACCGTTGGTGCCGTTGGTCCGCTTGATCCCCTCGGTGTGCGCGGGCGGCTCACCAGGTCCCCGGGACGGCGCCGCGGGCGGCAGACCGACCACATTGGACGTCACCAGTTCCGACGGCACGGTGATCGTGGCCCGCAGGCCGGTGGGGGTGCCCGGCCGCAGCCGGACCTTGACCCCGTGCCGCGCGGCCAGCCTGCCGACCACGAACAGACCCATCCGCCGCGACGTGGTGGCGTCGACAACGCTGTCCTGCGCCAGCCTGACGTTGGCCTCCGCCAGTTCGTCCGTCTTCATCCCGATGCCGCGGTCGCCGACCTCGATGCGCACCGTGCCGCCGTCGACGTGGTGGCTGGAGATGGTGACCTGGGTGGCGGGCGCGGAGAACGCGGCGGCGTTGTCGAGCAGTTCGGCGGTGAGCCGGACCAGGTCGCCGACCGCGTAGCCGACCACGAGCACGCTCGGCGGCGGCGCGATCACCACCCGCTGGTACTGCTCCACTTCGGACACCGCGGCGCGCAGCAGGTCGGCGAGGCTGACGGGCTGGGCGGAGCGGCGGCCGTGGTGGACCTCGCCGGACGCGGTGCCGGAGAGGACCATCAGGTTCTCGTTGTTGCGCCGCATCCGGGTGGCGAGGTGGTCGAGCTGGAACAGCGTGGCGAGCTGGTCGGCGTCCTCCTCGTCGCGTTCGAGCCGCTCGAGCAGCTGCAGCTGGCGCTGCACCAGGCCCTGGCTGCGGCGTGAGAGGTTGACGAACACACCGGCGTAGTGGGCGCGCATCCCAGCCTGCTCGGTGGCCAGCCGCAGTGCCTGCTGGTGCACCGCGTCGAAGGCGCGGGCCACCTCGCCGACCTCGTCGGCGGACACCACCGCGACCGGTTCGACCGTGGGCACCGACAGGTCGCGCCCGTCGCGCAGGGCCGCGACCGCGGCGGGCAGCCGGTTCTCGGCGACGTCGAGCGCGCCGCGGCGCAGTGTGCTCAGCGAGCGCAGCATGTGCCTGCCGATCATGAACATGATCGCGGCGGCGGCGACCAGGGCGACGATCAAAATGACCGAGGCCAGACCAGCCGCGTCGCTTGCCTTGTCCTGCAACGCCGCCGAGCCGCTCTTGATCCGCCCGCCGAGAGCGCCGCTGATGTCGCTCAGCCCGCCGGAGACCGACTCGCTGACCCTGTTCCACTCCTCCGCGCCGACCGGAAGGCCCGGCCGGGCGCCCCGGTCGAGTGCCCGCCGCACCAGGATGGTGCGGGCGTCGGCGTCGGCGTCGGGCAGGGTCTTGGCGAATTCGAAGTGCTCCTCTGGACTCGCGATCGCGTTGAAGTCGGCGATCCGGTCGTCGAGGCGAGCCTGCGACGCCCGCAGCGCGTCGACCTCAGGACCGAGCAAGGCCCCGCGGATGATTCCGATGCCGAGCAGGCCCTGCTGGAAGTAGACCTCTTCCTTGGCGGCTTCGAGGTCGTGCAGTGCGCCCGCGGTGCCGGACAGCGCCGGGTCGGCCACCTCTTCGGCGGCGGCGCGGTCGAAGGTGATGAGGGCACGGATGACCGAGCTGTAGCCGGTGAGCGCGGCGGGCCCATCGATGTCGCGGGCGACCACCTTGCCGCGCAACACTTCCAGCTCGATGAAGCGGGTGAGCACGTCGGCGTACCGAGCGGAGGTGGTCTCGTTGGAGAACACCAGGCCGTCGGCGGCCGCGAGCAGCGCCGCCTTGGCCTCGTCGGCGCTGCGCCGCTCGGCGACGAGCTCGGAGCCGATGTCGACGGAGCCGGACGTGAGCAGGACCGCGGCCTTGGTGCGCTCACGCTGCAGCCAGGTGACGGTCTTGTGCAGGGTGTCGTTGACGGTGACGAGCCGGTCGATCTGCTTGTAGGTGTCCGCGCGGTCGATTTGCGAGCCGATCTGCAGCACGCCGAGCACGATCGCGAACAGCACGGGGACCAGTGTGACGGCGGCCAGCTTCACCGGGATGCCCCAGTCGCGCCACTGGCGCAGCGCCGTCCAGCGGGACTTGCTCACACGCACTCCTCCACGACGGACTGGCCTCGCCGTCGGAATTTCTGCCTCACCGCGCCGACTCCTTCCACGACAAATCCCGGACAGCACTGGGCACAACGGGAACCGGGTCCAACAGGTCCGACGGGGACCCCACTGGAACACCCCAACCGCGTATTACCGAATCCGCGTCGCCGCGTCCCTCCCCGGACCTCGGCTACTTCTCGGACATCGGCTACTCAGGCGAGAACTTGAGAGCACAGCGTACCCCCGATTCAGCGATCATCAACCTTTTCCGACGGAACCGGACTGACCTGCATAAACGCTGATTAATCAGGTTCAACGGCGGATACGCCGTCCACTCTCGGGGCTATTTAGTCACGCATTGCGTACTATTGTCGACCTGAATCGCTCGATCGGGTCATCCTGTCCCTCGACCGGGCCACCACCCCATGATCAGCCGGGCAAACCGGCGCCGACCTGCAACGATCACGTTGCGGGCAGCGGAATCCAGCCCGCGTTCGACCCTCGATGATCCACGATGGGTGACCGTTCGCCTGCCGAGTGCCACCGCGCGCACGCCAGGTGACGGGCCGGTTCACCGATCCGTGTGATGTCCGGAACCGGGCCGTATCCAAATGCCGTCGCTATCGTTCCGTGATCGACGTGGCTATTTCTCGGCCGACATTAGGGTGGGCACCGACTTCGTGGTTAGTATGGCGCCCGCCCGGTCCTCGCTATCGGCTCGTTATAAGTCCGAACGCCGATCAGCCACACCGGAAGTCCCCTACTCGTCCGCTCAGCCGGAGGAATGCATGACCGAGGTCGTCCCGCCCCCCGCACGACCGAACCGCGGTCCCACCATGGCCCGTCCAGCCCAGGCCACGTTCGGCGGTATCGACACGCCGACCGACCGCGGCCGCGTGGGTGGCCCGGACTTCGCCGCGATCCACCGCGGCGCGGAGTTCACCGCGCTGCGGTCGCGGTTCCGCCGGTTCGTCTTCCCGGTGAGCGCGCTGTTCTTCGTCTGGTACCTGACCTACGTGCTGCTCGCCGCCTACGCCAAGGGCTTCATGAGCCTGCGGCTGTTCGGGTCGGTCAACGTCGGACTCGTGATGGGCCTGGCGCAGTTCGCCTCCACCATCGGCATCACCGCGTGGTACCTGCGCTGGGCGCGCAAGAACATCGACCCCCAGGTCGCCGCCATCCGCGCCGCGGCGGGGGTGGACGCCCGATGAGAACCCTTGCCGCGGCCGACAGTCAGGTCGGCGACCCGGTCCTCAACACCGTCGTGTTCGCCGCGTTCGTGGTGATCACGCTCTACATCGTCTACCGGGTCAGTGGCCGCAACAGCTCCACTTCGGACTACTACGCCGCGGGCGGCCGGTTCACCGGCGTGCAGAACGGCATCGCCCTGTCCGGCGACTTCCTCTCCGCGGCGTCGTTCCTCGGCATCGCGGGCGCCATCGCGATCAACGGCTACGACGGCTTCCTGTACTCGATCGGCTTCCTGGTGGCCTGGCTGGTCAACCTGCTGCTGATCGCCGAGCTCGTGCGCAACACCGGCCGCTTCACCATGGGTGACGTGCTGGCCTACCGGATGCGCCAGCGCCCTGTGCGCGCCGCGGCGGCCACGTCGACGCTGGTCATCTCGTTCTTCTACATGCTGGCCCAGATGGCGGGCGCGGGCGCGGTCGTCGCGCTGCTACTCAACGTCCAGGGCAAGGGCGGCCAGGCGCTCGTCATCGCCGTCGTCGGCCTGATCATGATCTTCTACGTGCTCGTCGGCGGGATGAAGGGCACCACCTGGGTGCAGATCATCAAGGCGGCGATCCTGATCCTCACCGTCGTGCTGATGACGGTGTTCCTGATCGGCAAGTTCGGCTTCAGCATCAGCGCGCTGCTCGACCAGGCCGCCGCCAACAACGCCAAGGGCACCGCCGTGCTCGAACCGGGCGCCCAGTACGGCAAGACGCAGGTCTCCACTCTGGACTTCATCTCGCTGTCGCTCGCCCTGATCCTGGGCGCGGCGGGCCTGCCGCACGTACTCATGCGCTTCTACAC
>Ga0247823_10004860_pt1 | contig 10723 bp, 5 predicted proteins | sample 13C_PalmiticAcid_2_FD_192426 | JGI IMG/M metagenome (GOLD analysis project Ga0247823, IMG submission 192426) | Soil microbial communities from agricultural site in Penn Yan, New York, United States - 13C_PalmiticAcid_Day30 | ecosystem: Environmental > Terrestrial > Soil > Agricultural land...
AGGTTGAGGAGGGGGCGGGTCCGGGGTAGGAATCGGGGAGTCGCTTGCAGGCGATGGAGGTGGAGGGCTGCAACTAGTTAGAGGAGGTGGTGAAATAGATAGAGAAGGGATTCATACGGTGAGCTTTCCTGTGGGTTGCGCTCCCAAATGCCTGGATCTTCCATTCTCATTCTTTGAAGAGGATAGCGGTATTGGAGAAGCAGTAACTACCGGTGGTATTGAAAGTGGTTCTGGTCAAGCCGCTATGCTTGTAGCTGTTTATCGGTTCTGTCGGTCACTGCCGTATGAAGGCTTCCAATCGCAGGAAAAAGTCGAATAGAGGTGTAGCGGTTTGGGAGTTTAGTAAAGCTATGGGAGGTGTAGAAGTACCGGGATTTCTTAAGTTTCTGTGCAACAGTGGATGAAGTGGCCACGCAAAGTTCCAGAGGTTCCAGTGTGGTACAATCAAGGGATATCAAACTGAACGCAGACTTGAAGAGGAGAACACGTGGTGCAACAAACTTCATTGTCGGGTGCCAACCGAGATTTGCTTTCCTTTGGCTCCTGATATCTGCATTGAAAGAATTCAAGGGGGATGGTCCAAAAATTGCCCATATAGATGGCCTGGTGAAAGAACAAGTCATGCCTTGATTGATAGATTGAGGATCATGTGGTTAGGAGCTATCGTTTCTGTCGAATCCCACTAGTAATCCTCCTCCTCGTAGCCCCTATTTTCATATTCTTGGTCGTCGTGGTACTCGCCATCGCCCCCGTCGCCTTCTTCGTCTCCACCATCGTCCCTTTCATGCTCTTCATCAGCGACGCCCTCATCACCATCCTCCTGGTTTTCGGTAAATTCACGCTGTACAGGCTCTTCCTCATGATCCTCGTCTTGTGCCCACTGATCCTGGTCCCCGCCTCTGGGCCGATACTCGTCATATCCGTCGGCCGCTCCCTCGTCGTCAAAGGCATCCTGGTCTTCTCCCCGAGAGATACCCCGGTCTTGGTCCACGTATCGTGACCCAGCTGCAGTGTTGTACTCGCCCCCAGCTGTGGTATTGCCACCTGCATTATCATTAGCATCATTGACGTCGCGGAGGCTGTCGGGTCGTCTTACCGCTGGGAGCTTCAATGCTCCTGCTTCCGATGCCGTGTATTTGCCCACCATCACCACCGCCTTCGGCCCAAGAACGGAATCCTGGGTTCATGGCGGGCTGGCCCGACTGCCAGCCTCGTTCCTCGCCACCCCCGCCGGTTGGTGAACGGTAAGGCAAGCCCGCTCCGCCCCGTTGGATTTGCTGGCCATCGCCAGGACCCTCGGCAACGCCGCCCAAAGCACGCGACGATGCGCCCTGCCTCGGCTGCTGTTCTTCCTCCTTTCCCTGCTCCCCCTCCTCCTCTTCCTCCTCCTCCTCGTCCTCGGTGTAGATATCCTGGCCCACATACACCACATCGTCCCCAAAATCGCTGTTCGCATCACTGCTCGCGTCCCTCTGCATCTTCTTGAACTGCGCGAGCATCCCCTTGATGTTGGGAAACATCTTCAAGTTCTTGCTCGCGATGCTCCTCATCGCCGCCAAGATCTGCTTGAACACGGCCTTGTCCCGCTGCCGAAACGCCCGGTCCAAGGCGGCCTTGTACGCCTCAGCTGGGATCCCTTCCTGCCCGAGAAGGAGCTCCAGCACGTCGGATCGCTCCCCGTCTTCCTCGTCGACGCGAGCGACGGCCGCAACCAGCGGGTGGCCGTACTTGCCCGAGCTAGGGCCGTCCACGCGGGCGCCGCGGGAAAGCAGGAGTGCGCACAGCGCGCTGCCGCCCTTGAGAGCGGCGGCTTGGAGGGCCGTGCCGTGTTTCCCTGCGACGGTGTTGGGGTTGGCGCCCGCCTCGAGCAGCAGACGCGCGTTTCGGTCACAGCCGGCGAAGGCGGCGGCTTGGAGTGGGGTGCCCGCCTTGCTGGTAGGCGGAGGGGGGAAGACGTCGAGCTTGGGGCGCAGCGCGAGCAGCTGGCGGAGGCAGCCATCGTCCTCCTGGACGGCGGCGGCGTGCAGCGCGGTGAAGTACTCGCCGCGCTGCACATCGAGCTCGCGTCCTCCGCCCCCTGCGATGATGACCTTGACTGTCGCCGAGTCCCCTGACGCCGCCGCAGCCTGAAGGACCGTATTGTAGGGACCGCCGCGCATGCGAGGGTCTGCGCCGTGGCGGAGGAGAAGACGGCAGGTTTCGGCATGCCCGTTGGATGCCGCGGCATGGAGCGCGCTCCCGTGGTGTTTGCCGCCCAGGTTGACTTGTGCGCGGTGGCTCAGCAGAGTCGTGATGCAGGCATCGTCGCCGACGAGCGCTGACACAATCAGAGCAGTGTCCTCGTCGGGATCCCTCTGGTCGACGATAGCCCCGTGGCGGATCAGCAGGTCAAGGTACTTGGCCGGAAGGGTGCAGGCCGCGTTGATCAGCGGGGTGCTTCCATCCAGTCCGCCAGGAGCGTTAGGGTCGGCCCGGTGCTGCAGCAGGAGCTCGACGGTATCGCCGTATCCGTTGCTGGTTGCCGCGGTCAGGGGGTTGGTGAATTCGCCAGCGCCGTACCCGGGGTGTGCGCCACGGGCAAGGAGGATCCTCGCTACCTCAGTGTTACCCGTGGCGCAGGCAGCCTGCAGAGCAGTTCCCTCCCGGATGTGCGGGCTGAACGCGTTGGGGTCCGCGCCGTGGTCGAGGAGAAGCGTCATGATTTCTGCGCGCCCGTTCCGCGCGGCGGCCTGCAAGGGGTACCCTTCGGGCGTGTCGATCTTGGCTCCCCATCCCAGAAGCATCTGGAGGATGGAGACGGTGCCGTCAAAGGCAGAGGCCGTCAAGGCGTTGCCGTACTCGTCACCGGTTGCGTTGGGGTCGGCCCCGCAGGATCGCAAGAGGAAGTCAACCGTTGCCTCCCGTTGCATGTCGGTCGCCTTGTAGAGCGCGCTGTTGACGGCGCTGGGCGAGATGACATTGTAGTATTGGTGATAGCTCCAGAGCTCAGTCACAATGTCATGGTGCCCCAGGGAAGCAGCCAACTCCAGCGCCTTGCCACACGGCAAGCCCCCGGAACCACGCAGAATGACGACGGCAACACCATGGTATCCCCCAGACGCCGCCTCCTCGAGAGCGCGCTGATGCGAGGCGGGATCGTGATCTAGCGGGAGCAAGGTCTGGACGATGTTTGGATTTCCGGCTGAGGCAGCGGCGGCCAGCGCACTCCCGTATCCGTGCGAGGCGAGGTTTGCTCCGCCCCCGGCCTCCAAAAGCTGGTGGAGCAAGCCCTCAGCACCTCGGAGGGCGGCCGCGGCGGTCGGGGGCTCCGAGTTGGCTGCCGCCAGCGTGACGTCGGCACCGTGTGCCAGGAATACCTCGGCAGCCTTGTATTGACGAGCCAGGATCGCCAACGTCAACGGGGTGCCCACCTCGTTCGCAACGGCATTGATCTGCGCGGGGCGGCGACGGCGGGTTCCATCCAGGAGATGTGCGATGACCTCAGCTTGGCCCGAGGAAGCAGCCATGTGCAGCGGTGTCCATTCGCCCGTCGCGATTCCATCGTCGATGTCGGCCCCCTCCTGCAGCAGCCTCTCGCAGACGTCGACGTGGCCCCGGTCCGCAGCCCAGTGAAGAGGCTGGTTTGCCCATGAGTCGTGGGCGTGGAGTTCGTGTGCGTGTCCGCTCTTGAGAAGTGAGTTGACGAGAGGAAGCAAGCCAAAGTACGCAGCAATGTGGAGGGCTGTCATATCCTTGTGATCGACATAGTTCTCCTTCTTCGCGTACTCCCCCCACCATCTCTGACGCATAGCCGAGTCGAGAGACCAAAACCCGTGATGCATGTCGAGGGTTTCGACGAAATCCGGCGTGGCCCTGTAGCCATGCTGCAACCAGTGCTTGAGCGGATACGTGAGGGCATCCAATTCGCCCTCATCATCATCGCCCGAGGAAGTTTCGCTATCTTCGTCGTCGGGGAAGAGGTCGTCGATCTCGGCGTCCGCCTGGTTCTCGGCTGGCGGCGCGGTCCTCTGGAGTGTCACACTCAGATCCTCTCCCGGCATCCCGAGCCTGCCGAGCATATATGTAAAGCACCGAAGGCCGATGATGCCATGCTGCCAGCGGACCTCGATCTCTCCGGCCTCGCTGTCACTGGCAAAGCCTATCAACTTCTTCATGTCGTGGGTGAGGAGAGCGTCTCTGGCCATGGGATGAATGAAGGCGACTCGGGTCGAAAACTGATATCCGCTCTCCTCCCATGTTTCAGTATCGTAGGTTCGGAGAAGCGGACCACAGGCACGGATTTTCTCCAGAACCTTGGCGTCAAGCTCGTCGTCCTCGAGATCGAGATCCAGTCCTGCGAGCACACAAAGCTCGTACGTGGTCGGTTCCTCAAATGTGATGGCGAGAGTGCGAAGAATTTCCTTGGTAGTCTCTATGTCCCTCTTGTCCCCCTGCAACTCTTGAGCCCACGTCCGATTGATCAGCACGAGAGGGTCCTGGGGCAGCGATTCCAGCATCTTGCGCACAACGCTGAAAGAGGACGGTATGCCCTCCAACAGGCGACACACCACCTCTACCCAGATGTTGTTGCTCTCGGACCTCTTCTCAAGACTGCTGAAGACAAAGTACTGCAGCGCCAGGCTGTAGTGTTTGCGGGTGGCGAGCTCCTTGACCCTGCCCCGCGTGAAGGACCGAATCTGCTCGCGGAGCACGGCGCTCATGGACGAATCGTTGAGGTTGACCCACAGCGTCGGAGTCGTGGTGCCGTCGCCCAGCAGAGAGTCTCTGACGTGCTCGCGGCTCCTGCTGAGGAACATCCAACGCACCTTTTCCCGGATCGGGTCATCGATCCCTTCCCCTGCCAAGGTCTCCGAGACGTTGCGTAAAAACTCGTGGGTGCTGGCGCGCTCGGGAGAGAGGTAGTGCAGATTGTTGACCACGAAGTAGACGTCGTGCACCGAGGGATCACGGAGCATGTCGGACAAACCCTTCCACAGCCTCGACATGCTGAACTGCTCCTCGGCACCCTGGCCGCTGCCTTTCAGCTTTAGGTCTTGGGCTGCAAACGACCTGACGTACTGCGCGAGCGATCTCCGGCCGAGGATGAGCTGCCACATGAGCGACTTGAGCACGTTCTCGGCCTTGCTGCAGTCCGGGGTGGCGTCGCAAAAGAAGTAGGCCACCATCACGTTCCTCGTGCCGGCTGTGTCGCTCTCGGCCTCTCGTTGTTGCAGCTCCTGGATCACGGCCGCCGCTGCCTTGGACTTGCCGAGACCCTCATCCCCGGACACCCACAGACAGGGCGTTTCCGGGGCGTGGGTGCCATTGCTGCCCCGGGCGGACCAGTCGAGGTACTTCTGTTCCTTGAGGATCCAGCCCGAGTCGCCGCTCAACGCCTTGACGCTCCGCAGCTGCCGTTGAAATTCGACCAGGTTCAGACTCTCGGAAATCCGGGCAAAGGTGGCGTCGTCGATGGCCGACTGACGCGATGCGTTGAGCCTGGCCCGGACAATCTTGTGTGCGTCCTTGACGATGTCCTTCAGGTGATGGCGCACAATCTCGTAACGGCCATCCTTGGCACTGTCGAAGCGGTTCAGCTGCCGGTGGTTGCACGGCATGCCCCTGTCGGCTGCGCCGTCGAGCGTGGCCGACTCCTTGGTGACGACAATCTCTCTCGGCCCAAGTTTGAAGTAGTTCTTGGGCACCCAGCCCGACACCTTCTCCTGGAGGTAATTGGTGGGCTCGAGCTCGTAGAAACACACAAGCTTGGCCCTGGGCTCTTTGAGGGCTAGGTTGACAAAGTCTCGGCGCAGCTCCTCCAGGGAGTCGCGGTCGCGGTCGAGAAGCTGGAGGAGCTGGTTGGGCACCGCCCGGTTGACCTTCTCCAGAAAAGTGGCGAGGAGGTACGCCTTGGCCTGAGAGGAGGACCCGCCGAATGGCGTGCCGAAGAAGATGCAGCCGGCAAAGCATTCGATAATGCGCATGTATTCTATCTTGTCGCGCTGCTGCGCGGCCAATGCAAGCGCCTTTGCCACGACGAGGCCGCCCATGCTGTGGGCGAGGAAGACGATGGGGCGTGTAACCTCGTCTCGACTCTTGCGCTTCTCAACGATGCTCTCGAGCAGCAGAATGGCGACATTGTAAATGGTCTGCTCCTTGGCCTGAGCACCAAGCCAACGAGAGTCGTAGTGGTAAAGCAACACGCGTGACTTGGGTACGTCGGAGCGGATGCCTTCACGCTCGTCCGACAGCCAGTTGAGGCCTCGCGGTGTCTCGGACCCAAAGCTCCTGGAAGGGTCTGCGCCGAGACCAGGCACCGCAATGATGTCTATCTCGACGTTTCCCTGGTCTGGGAGGTAGTTGGAGGGGACCAGAATCTCCAGCCCCTGGGATCCGGTTGTCGCCATCTCGGGTCCCTTTGGACAGCCCTGTCCGTCGTTGAAGGGCCAGTTGAAGTAGCGCTGGGATTCTAGGGAGTTTCTTGCCTGGCGCCTTTTGAAAAGCCGAAGCACCCTGACTTGAGAAGCTGGGCCCTGCACCTGGAAACGGTACAGACAGATATGAGGGGCAAGACATCATCTGAATGGAATGCCCAAGCAACCAGGACATAGTTATGTCCAACATCTTCCAGAGGGCCCTGTGTGTACATTGCACACGGCGCGTGTAGTTAACCCCTGGCGGCACCCTGTGAGCCAATTGCGGAGGAAGAAACGAGGCTGCCTGGAGCTGAGATTGGGGTGGAGTTGTTTAGGGCTTATGGGCTTGCCTGCCGAGCCTGCATGGGTACCCAAATAGACGAGGCTACGAGCGTCTGGGACACAGATCACTGCTGCATGTCAGCATGTCAGCGTCACAGGAGCAGGGGCATGTTTTAGGTTGCTTTATTGGTTCCGCCTGCATGGACGCTTGTCCTCTAAGACAAACTAAGTAAATCTGCATGCAACCCTTGCAGCTGCAAGGGTCAGATCAGCAAGCTCTGACGACTGAAAAGATATTTTGGAGCATCTCGCCGAAAAGACCAACAAGCCAACCCGAATTCCCCAATATCGAGACAACACTGCTCTAGCCTAAACAATGAGAGAAAGTAAGAATTGCCAGAAGAGGGCGATGGCGGTCGAAATGACGGAGATTCACGACACTGTGACTGTGAGTTGCCCTTCAGATAACATGCATTCGAACCACTGATGCTCACCATGGTCCAGTCTGCGCCCTTCACAAGCAGCCCCTTGCTCAGGACGGACGAAGGCGGCCAAGCGGAACACAACACACGGCCCGAAATGGTGCTCTGCGACCAGTTCCCAGCCGCATATCGCATCGACGACGACCTGCACGCGCCGCATGGCACACCGCCCTTCGAGCTGATTGAGCAGGAGCTGGACCCGAAACGGCTGCACCGGAGAATGCGTTTTCTGTGGCTCGCCGGCCGGCCGGTACCGCCACGTCCGTTGCACCACCAGCTGCTGCTCGGTCGCGACATCTTTGTCAGCGAAAGGATCGACCTTCACCTTGTGTGGGGAGGCGGCCGAATCTTTGTGAAGCCGCTGCCGCGTTACCTCATGAATCCCGACTTTTGGAGCGGCCATTTGACATGCCGGTGCAACGCGCCAACACCCACTGGCAAGGGAACGGACGAGGAGCCGTCTGAGACGGGCCCGCTGTGCTCACCGCAGGGAAGCGGCGGTACGGAACCGCTGTGCGACATGCGGCGCCTGCGGAAGTGTGCCATGGGCTTCTTGCTCAGCTATGTGGCGCTGGTCGCGCATGAGAGCGACTTCCGGATCGCCACCGAGAGGGGGTTGATCCCGAGCCAGGTCGGATGGCGGTGCTGGCGGAAATTCGTCCGCGAGGTCCTCCACAAGAGCCAGGAAAACATGTGGAGCGAGGTGGCAGAGCGGTTCATCTATGGAGAGCTGAGGCTCAACAGGCTCAACCTGATCGAGGTGGTGCTCAGGGGCCCCTTATCAAGGGGGTTCTTGGCGACGTGGACGAGCTTTGGGAGTTTCTACCGCTACAGCTCAGCCTTTATCATCGCGGGCACGGCATACATCCTACTGATTTTGTCAGCAATGCAAGTCGGGCTGGGAACCAACAAACTGTCGCAGGACGAAACGTTTCAGGCAGCCAGCTACGGCTTCACGGTGTTTTCCATTCTCGGACCGCTGGGAGCTGTTCTCGTCGTCTTGATCGTCTTTGCTATCACTTTGTTGTATAACTTGCTGCGAACCAGAAGGTTCGAGGCGAGGAGAGCTAGAAGACTAGGGAGGTCATGGGCTGCAGAGCGAAACACGCAGGACGAGGGGGCAACCAAGGCTGGCAGAGTGTAAGTAGGCTGGCATCGTAAAAGTACGGAAAACATTTTGGGCACAAATTCGAGTACTTTTCTGCTAATTGGGCGGAGGATAACTCTGGAATGGACATGGAGCGTGCGTAAAGATGGGCGGGCTGCACCGCTTACAATTACGTGTGAGGTGTGCGAGAACCTGGAGGAGGGGTCGGTTTCGGACGGCCGTTTGTGGAGGAGCGGGCGAGGAGGTGGAGGAGGAGCAGTTCAGGGGGGGATAGAGGAAGTTGACGGACGATCATGCCAACATTCCGTCTCCAGCGATTGCTGGATTCCCATTGTAATAATAGGTATAGAATGGCCGTGTCTCTAGATTCAAAGGCATGGTGAAGCGGTGTCCCATCGTTGCCCCAGTATGAGGGCCTGCCCCAGGCCTCCAAGTTAACCCGACCCGTGGCCAGGAGAAGCTGCACCACTTCTATATGTCCGTGCGCTGCGGCATACATTATCGGTGTGGCCCGGTATCGACACCTGGCATTCACATCAACCTTTCCCGTGGCAAGGAGAAGTCTCACAATACCTTCATCCCCGATATCGGCGGCATAGCATAGAGGAGTCCCACTGGCGCCGCTCAAGGTATCCCAAGTTTCTGCTGTGGGGTCGGGAGTGCTCTGTCTCGGGTGATCCCACGCATCGACGTCGATGTGATCTGTAGCCAGCAGTACCCGTACTACACCCTCCCTCCCTCGGTCAGCGGCAGCGCACAGCGCCGTTAATCCCCGTAAATCCAGGCGATTAACGTCGACCTTCCCCGTAGCCAGAAGCAGTGTCACCACGCCTTCCCAGCCGCCCGCTGCCGCCAAGATGAGAGGCGTACGGCCTACTTGGTCTGGGATATCCAGTGTGGAGCCGCCAGTGATTGAGATCAGCCTCCGAAGGGCACGCTCGAGACCGAACGCGGCGGCCAAGTGTATTCCTCTCGTTTGTCCGGGATGCCCCGACATGCAATGGTAGCCATTGTAACGACGCCGGTGGTACCCGTCCGATAGCTCAGTCTGTACGTCGCGCTGTAGAAAGGTCATGACTTCGTCGCAGTCGGTCTCGGCCTCGCGTGCGTGGTGGCCCCAGTGCTTCGCTGCATAATCGTACAGCGGGGAACCGTCAAACAACTGTTTCGGTTCCTGATTTGAAAAAGCTTCATAACTCAGATACTTGGCGCATGTCTTGGCGATGTCGAGGTGGGCGTTAGGAAACCGGCTTGCTTGTGTCCGCTCGAAATACCCCTGCGTGGTGTAGTGGACCAGCCGGATGACGCTGGTCTCGTCATCGATCGTGACGAGGCCGGCACACACCGAGACCATGATGCTAGGCTCGAGCAGATTCTCGTCGTCGAGCTCCTCCGATTTCTCGTCGAACTCGACGGCAAGAGCGTGCTGGAGTTCCTTGACGCACAGCGGTCGCCGGGCGCAGGTGATCCAGGACAGAACCCTCTTGGCGAGATCCCTGAAGTCAGGCAGCTGATCGTCGATTCGCTCCATGACTTCGTCGTACGCACCGCTCAGCACCTGAAGTTTCTGGTCCTCGCCAGCCGCGGTCACAGTGTGTTGCTTTCCCAGCTGGTCCAAGGCCTTCTTGACCGCCTTTGGCGTTGTCTTGCCATGGAGAGATTGGAAAAAAAGGATGGCGAGGAGGAACCTTGGATAGAGTTAGTTAACTTGAAGAAAAAAAAGGAAGAAAAGGAAAAGAAGGAGGGGAAACGAGAAGAAGGAGGAGAAAACGAGAAGAAGAAATAGAAAACAAAAGAAGGAGGAGAAAAGAAAGAAGAAAAAGTAGTGGGGCTCGAGAGTGACTTACATGCCATCTGCGGCATTCGAAATTGCAGAAACAATCGTCTCCTGCAGATCGGCGCTGCGGGCCACAAAGGCCATCAGCTCGCCGATATGCCCTTGGAGATATCTCCCGACGTCTTCCCTGGTGGCTCGAATCTCCAACAAAGGAAATCCGCCAAATACTTGCACAATATCAGGGATTGACCTGGATGTTGTAAAGACGCTGACGCCAGCTGTGGAATGGAGGTCAAGGAGCCGCGCAAGCAACCTCTCCCGGTGACCCTCGGCAGACGCGCACTCGTCTAGTGCATCGACAACCACAAATACCTTGGAGTACTCGGCCACCACAGCTCGGAGAGCGGTCGAGATCTTGTCCAGCGAAGGGCGGCCGCCTTCGTTGTGCAGTGCTTTGACGACGTGGGGTAGCTCTGGCCGCCCCGAAGCCAGCTGCTTCAGCAGATTGACGACCAGGTCGCCAGCCCCCTGCGTACTGCGTACTGCGGCGCTAGAAGTTGCAGTACAGGTATGCGATCCCCACGTCCGGGTCGTTGCGGAAATGCGTGTGCAGATGGTCGATCACGGTAGCCGAGAGGATCGTCTTGCCGGCGCCAGGGATGCCGGGGCAGAACAGCAC
>Ga0247823_10004861_pt1 | contig 10723 bp, 14 predicted proteins | sample 13C_PalmiticAcid_2_FD_192426 | JGI IMG/M metagenome (GOLD analysis project Ga0247823, IMG submission 192426) | Soil microbial communities from agricultural site in Penn Yan, New York, United States - 13C_PalmiticAcid_Day30 | ecosystem: Environmental > Terrestrial > Soil > Agricultural land...
GGTTCAAACTCAAAGAGGCGAGACTGAGGCTTTTCCGCTTATTTCTTCCAGATCAATGATTCGAGTTGATCCTGATTTGTAAAAGTGCGCGCATGGCGCGATCTTCGCGGTTACCGCACCTGCCGAGCCGCGAGGGTGACAGTCGCAACCATCACGTCCATATCCTGATGAGCAGCAACAGGGTCGAAGGATCAGGATTCGGGAACAAAGCCCGCGAGTTGGATCTGGTCGCCCACAACATGAGTGGGAAGATCCCGTAGGGTAGGCTTCAGCTGACCGCTGTTTCCGAAGTCGTTGCGATTGAATGCATGGCAGGGATGGGCCAAGGCTGTGAGTGCAATAGGTTCTTTTCTCCTCTCCCCTTGTGGGAGAGGATGCCCGTAGAGCCTGCCCCGTACTTGATACGGGGGCAGGAGAGGGGACGCGAGAGTAGAGATGCGTGCTTTGGCTTTGTTCTCACTCGTGATCTTTTTGGCTATTCATTACTGAAGGCTCCGGCGCACCCTCTCCCGGCCTTCGGCCACCCTCTCCCATCAAGGGAGAGGAGGGCATGTTGAGATCTCGTGGGTGGCTTTAGCCCGGCGTTCTCTCTAAAGTCATCGCAGCGCATGATGATGGTTGCCCGACCAACAGCAGATCCCATGCAGTAGCATGAACTGCCAAACGCCAGTTCTGGAGCTCTTCCTTGTCGTCGTTCTCCGATCCCCAATCCGTCGCCAACTACGCCGAGCGTCCCGCCAAGCAGGTTCCAGGCTTCCACGCCCTTCAACGGATGACGGCGCTGCTGCTCGCCGAGACCGTTCCCCATGACGGCCAGGTGCTCGTCCTCGGCGCCGGAGGCGGCCTGGAGTTGAAAGTCTTTGCCGAAGCGCAACCGGAGTGGAACCTGGTGGGCGTGGACCCATCGGCCGAAATGCTGAAGCTGGCAAACGCCACCCTGGGCCCACTGGCATCGCGCATCGAACTGCATGAAGGCTACATCGACACCGCGCCGGAAGGACCCTTCGACGGCGCCACCTGCCTGCTGACCCTGCATTTCCTTACTGCCGAAGAACGCCTGCACACGCTCACCGAACTGAGGCGGCGACTGAAGCCCGGCGCGCCGCTCATCGTTGCCCATCACAGCGTTCCCCAAGCCGAAGAGCAGAAGATGCGCTGGCTGAATCGCTACGTGGCATTCGCAGCCGCCTCCGGCGTTTCCCCGCAGGACGCGAAGAACGCCGCCGCCGCGATCAACGACCGGCTGCCCTTGCTCTCGCCCGAACAGGAAGTAGCCCTGCTGCAGGAAGCGGGATTCGGCAACGTCGAACTGTTCTACGCCGGCTTCACCTTCAAGGGCTGGATCGCCTACAACCCGTCCTAACTGCGCCGTCTCCCCGCAGGGCAGGGTTTCTCCGCAGCGGCTTGTCGATCCGCGTGCGAATCGTTCGTCGTATCCATAGGGCCGCCTGGGTCCGCCGACTCGAAGAACAGCATGCGCAAACTCATCGTCGCCGAACACATCAGCCTGGATGGCGTCATCCAAGGTCCGGGCGGGCCCGAAGAAGATCCCATCGGCGGATTCAGTCTTGGTGGCTGGACAGTGCCGTATTCCGACGAAGCCATCGGCCGGGATTTGCAGGATATGTTCTCGCAGCCGTTCGAGCTGCTGCTGGGGCGCCGCACCTACGACATATGGGCGGCGTACTGGCCGCATGTAAAGGCCAGCAACGCCATCGCCGACCAGTTCAACAGCGTGCCAAAACACGTGGCCACGCATCGAACCGGTACGCTCGACTGGCACAACAGCCATGCGCTGCAGGGCGATCTTGCTGGCGCGATACGCGCGCTCAAGCGGAAGAACGGCGCCCACCTGTTGACGTGGGGCAGCAGCGACCTGGTGCGCCAACTGCTTGCGGCCGGACTGGTGGATGAGTTTCGGCTGATGATCTACCCCGTCGTAATCGGACACGGCAAGCGCTTGTTCGGCGACAACGCACAACCGTCGTCCTTCACCCTGACGCAATCGACCCGCACGGCTGGCGGTGTATTGCTCGCCCGCTACGCACGCAACGGCGAGGTACGCACAGGGACGTTCAAAGATTCCGAGTGAGCTGGCCCGGGTAGAGCCCTGCGGGGTATTCTTGCCGAGTCGATGCCGCCGGCCGCTTATCAAAGCGTGCAGGGTTGCCGGCACATCGGCTCGCCCGGCCGGGGATTTTGAAAGGTTGGGCAGCAGATCGTCAGCAATACCAGGGTCGGGAGGACCGCGCATGGGTAAGGTGAAGCAATTGTTCCAGGTCATCAGCTATCTGCAGTACCCGCTGCTGCTGGTTGCGTTGGGTTATGTGGTCTATCCGTACTTCGCGGGTTTCGACACATTCTGGACGTCCATCAATAGCGCGCTGATCTTCAGTGGGCTGGCGATCAGTTTCTCGACGCTGCAGGACACCACCAAGACGCAGAACAATTTCTCCAGGAAGGTATGGGAAGACCCGCGCAAAGGGATGCTCGCGCTGATGGTTATTTCAGGCACGACGCTGCTTTTTCTAGCTCTGGGAATGTTCGGATTTTTCGTTTCCAAGGGCGGCATCCTCAAGGAAGTCAGCTTCGGCACGCTGATGCTGGGGCTTGGATACGTGGGGCTGTTGAAGGCGGCCATCGAGATGCATGAGCATCATCGGGTAGTGGCTCCGGCCGTAAGCCCGACAGAGCCCGCATAAGGCGCAACCCGCATCGCCTGCGGTGGTTCTGTCTTACGGGTTCTCAAGGCGACCCGTCGCCTCACGGTCGCGTTCGTACCGCCTTGTGAGCGGAAACGGCGGTAGCCACGACTCGCGACGAATGGTCCAGAGTTCGTAGGTCGGCCTCAGCTGGTCGGGGGCGTCCAGCGTCCCCAGGTTCACTTCGACCTCGTCCGCACAGCGCCCGAAAACCGACGAGCCGCAGCGCGGACAGAAAAACCGCCCGGCGTAGTCGCGTGTCTCGCCCTCGATCGTCAACGCCTCCTGAGGAAATATGGCGGAAGCGTGAAAAAGAGCGCCATGATGCTTGCGGCAGTCGAGGCAGTGGCAGACGCCGACCCGGTAAGGGAGCCCAGACGCCACGATGCGCACATTGCCGCACAGGCAACCGCCGGTGAATCGGTCCATGCTGCGTCTCCTCTAAAATCAAGTGTCGTAACCTGTCAAAATCGAGGTCGGTTTAGCGTTGTACGCCACTTTGGGGAAGCCTTTGACTGATAATCCATATGCAGCACCAAGCGCAGCAGTTGTAGATGCCGGCAACGCCGCAGAGACAATTCGGCTCTATTCTCCGATACAAGTCGCTTGCGGCACGATTGGCGGGCCTGTTGGTTTGATTTACTTCCTCAGAGCGAACTTTGTGGCGCTTGGGAATTATCGGCTGGCGAGAAGGACCCTGATATCCGGCTTGGTCCTTATGCCGGCATTGTTGATCAGCGTGATTCTGCTGCCCGAGGACTTCCCGAATTATCCTTTCACAATCGCATACATCTTGTCGGCCTTGTATGTGAGCGCAAAATACCAGATGACCAAGCAGGCCATAGTCGATTCCGCAACCCATGAGTTTCATTCGAACTGGCGCGTTCTTTGGCTTGGGCTCTTGTGCCTGGTCGGCTCGGTTATTGTTCTTGTGGCTCCATTGGGCATCCTCACTTTCTTTGGCGTATGGGATCTATAGAGCGGCGCTGGCGGCAAATCGGCGGGCATCTGGCGTCACCGACAGATCGCAATCCGGTCTAATTTACCGGGCCAAGTGACTGGAGACCGGCATGTCCTTTAGATCGTGGAGAGAACGGAAACTGCTTTCGCAGGAACGGGTCGCCGAAATGAGCGGTCTGAGCCTGAGGACCGTCCAGCGTTTGGAGGCCGGGCACAGAGTCAGCTATGCCTCGCTGCGGGCCCTGGCCGCCGCCTTCGAAACCGATGTCGACTTGCTGGAGCGGGAGCTGTACGCCATGAACAAGCCGACGGACGATTTCGTGGAGATTCCCAGGTGGGTAAGACTCATGAACGACAGGCTCTGGTTCGGCGGCCCGCGCCTCAGCCGGCAGGATATGCGCCTTATCGAGGCGCTATGCATAGGCTGTGCCGTAATCGTATTCGCAGCGTCTTTCCTGGTCGCTTCGGACGCGGCAGCGAACAGGATCCGCACCGGTGCCGTCATCGCGCTGGTGGCCGGCTACCTGGTGTCCGCATTCCTCCGCATCCACGACAGATACAAATTATGGCCAGGCTCTGGAAGCGTTCCATCCGAACCACGGCCGCGCACTTGGCGAAGCGTGGCGGCGGAGTACGCCTTGTTCCTTGTGGCGGCAATACTGGGCGTCGCAATGATGAGTTGGCTGGTTCTCTGATTCGTCCGGCACGGTAGCGCCTTTCCGTCTTCATACGAAGCAGGATGGGGGCCTCGCGTTGCCGGACAATCGGCGGGTACTGGAACCTGATTCTCGCAGGCCCCGGTTGCGGCTACGGTAACGTGCGCTACCCGCACATCCATCGTCGAACGCCTGCCATCGAAGGATCGAACCCATGACTGCTCTGCTGCCCGCCGAACTCGCCTGGTACGCCACCGGCCGCTTCTACCGCACCAATGACGGCGCGCTGGCCGACTACGGCTATTTCCTGCACCTGCCCATGTTCGACGTGCCGCTGTTCGACGGCGAACCCGGGGAGACGACCGCGCATTTCACCTTCGCCGCCACGCCGTTCAAGTCGCAGAGCGTGGACAACGGCGCGCTGTCGCTCGGGGTCGATCCGGTCGGCGAGTTCTCGCTGTATCTGCAGCGGCGTCCGGCGGGCAACTTCGATGACCCGGCATCGTTCGCGCAGGGCGAACGCATCGCCACTTTCCGCCGCGCCAGCCTGGTCGTGGGTACGACGGTCGCCGCCACCATCGGTACCACGGCGGAACCGCTGATGGGCGACAACGTGTTCTCCGCGCGCCTGATCGCCAGCACGCCGTTCGAATTCGGCGGCGGCCGCCACGATCTGGCTCACGGCATTGGACAGGGCGTCACCCAGTTCGGCACCGCTGCGGTCACCCCCGTCGTTCCGCCGCCATCGGGATACGACCTGGTGCTGCCGTTCACCGGCTCGGCCATTGCCTTGGGACGAGCGGGGTAGGCCAGCCTACAATCACGGCCAACCTCATCCATGCCGGTGGCGCCTTGCGGCGGCTTGATACAGGCGTCCGGCAATAACAAGGATCCTCTGCATGCGAAGTCTCCTGCTGTCGCTCCTGTTGGCGCCGCTTGGCGTCTTTGCCGCCGAAAGCACTCCCGAGGAAGCCGTATCCACCCTGTGGAGCGCTTTGTCCAACGACCCTGGGGCCACTGCGGATCTCGCCGCACTCAAGCGGATCTTCCATGAGGACGCCGTGGTCTTCGGCGGGCAGTACAAGGAAGGCGTTCCTGTCGTACGGCGCTCGATGGCCGAAGATTTCCTCAAATCCTACGAGCGCCCCGGGGAGAAAGGGTTCCATGAGTGCGAGGTCTCACGGGTCGTACAGACCTACGATCGCTTCGCGGTGGCGTACAGCGTTGTGGAGTCGAGAACCGACAAAACTGCGACGGCGCCGGACTTCGTTGGCGTCAATAGCGTCCAGTTGTACAAGGTGGGCTCGCAATGGAAGATCTTGTCGTTGTACTACCACGTGGAGAAGCAGGGTCTGCCCATTCCTCTTGGCGACGGACGCTCGGGCAAGTGCATCGCCTGATGAGTTTGGGCTGACCGCATTTCTTTCTTTGTCGTTGCGCTCCGTGGCGCAAAAAATAAAAAAGGGAGGCGCCGCGCGCCTCCCACCCTGAATTTATACAACGCAAGGGGGCTTGCGGCAAGACCGCCTGCGTGATGCAGCATCGCCGCCTGTCGAAACGACAGGAAACCGGAGTGGCGCGATGACCGATACGCAAACGTATTACCACGGCACCAAGGCCGACCTGAAGGCAGGCGACCTGATCGGGCCGGGCTATGCCTCCAACTATGGAAAAAGAAAACAGGCCGCTTTCGTTTACCTGACCGCCACCCTGGATGCGGCCATCTGGGGAGCCGAGCTGGCCGTAGGCGCAGGGCAGGGCAGGATCTACATCGTGGAACCGACAGGATCCATTGAAGACGACCCGAACCTGACGGATAAAAGGTTTCCCGGAAATCCTACGCAGTCATACCGTTCCCGCGACCCATTCCGCGTCCTGGGCGAGGTTGCGGATTGGAAAGGTCACTCCCCCGATCAGCTCAAGGAAATGCGTGATCACCTTGAGGATCTCAAGCGGCGCGGCATCGAGGCAATCGAAGAATGAGGGCCGTAGGTCGCGTCGTCTGCACCGATCGCTTTAATATCCACGCTCCGTACCCCTAGCGGACGCACCCGGTGCGGCGGCGGCATTGAAAACGCCGCTTCGGGACATACTAAGAATACGATCCCCACATCACCGCTGAGGAAGCCGACATGAGCGAACAAGAAAACGCCACCAGCACATCAGGTTCCAAAGGGCAGGGCACGGAGATCGCCACCCTGGCCGGCGGCTGCTTCTGGGGCGTGGAGGAAATCCTGCGCGCGGTGCCCGGAATAATCGATACCGACGTGGGCTATACCGGCGGCTGGCTGGAGAACCCGACCTACGACGATACCCACGACAGCAAGTCCGGCCATGCCGAGGCGATCCGGGTGACGTTCGACCCGTCGGTGCTCAGCTACGAAGACCTGCTGGAGAAGTGGTTCTTCAAACTGCACGATCCCACCACGCTCAACCGCCAGGGTAACGACGTGGGAACGCAATACCGGTCGGCGTTGTTTCCGCACACGCCCGAGCAGAAGGCGACGGCCGAGCGGGTGATAGAGCGCGTGAACGCTTCCGGCAAATGGAAGCAGCCCGTCACCACCTCCATCGAGCCGGCTTCCACCTGGTACAGCGCCGAGGCCTACCACCAGGATTACCTGCGCAAGCACCCCGGCGGGTACAGCTGCCACTTCATGCGCGATTAGGATCTCGCGGCCGGGATCGGTCGGCTCCAAGAGCTTCGCGAAGATGCGGGCTCGCATCGTCCAACCTTCCCGGCGGTCCCCGGCCGCATAGCCGGCTAACCCGACCCCAACTTCGCCCTGCAGTGACCGTGCCCCTTGCGCCGCCAGCGCAATGGGGCAGCGGTCTGCCGGCTGTGCGCTGAATCCTGTCGCCGCGGGCTGTTGTGCGGAATAGGTTATATGATATAAAAGGTATAAATAATTTATGGAATTCCACACAATGAAGGCGAATCAGTCCAGGAGCGGCAGCCGCAAAGCTCCAGCAGTTGTGGCCAAGGCGGCGAAGCCGGCCGCGCCGGAAAAGCGGAAATCCGCTCCGGTGGCGGTCGCGGCCCAGCCGCTGAAGAAAGACAAGCTGATCCGCGACAGCTTCACTTTGCCGCGTGAGGATTTCGAGCTGATCGCGACGCTCAAGGACAGGGCGCTGGATTTCAAGCGGCCGACCAAGAAAAGCGAACTGCTGCGGGCCGGTCTGCAAGTGCTGGCGAGCCTGGATCAGACCAAGTTGCGTACAGCGCTGGAAGCGTTGCGCCCGCTCAAGGCCGGGCGTCCCAAGAACAAACCCTGACTGCGGACACGCCGCAAGACCGTTGCCGGTCGATCCGGCGCGACAGCCGTGCTGCGCCGCTCCATCCCGTACGACTCTCCGACCCATGAAGCTCAAACACCTTTCACTTCTCTCCTTGTTCCGTCGTCCGACACGCTTGCACATTGGCGCGCTGGTGCTCGTGGGAGCCGTGCTGGCATCCATGTCCGCTTGGCTGAGCGCGAGCGTGGATTCTGCCGCCGCCGTTTCCTCGCAGGCGGTTTCGGCTACTGCCGGGCAGGAGCATTTCACCGTCACCGATCTGGAGTGGACCGATACGGCCCGCGCGCGACGCGTGCCGGCGCGATTGTTCTGGCCGGACTCTGCCAGTCGCGGAAAAGTCCCGCTGATCGTTTTTTCGCACGGCATAGGCAGCTCGCGTGATGGCTATGGCTACCTGGGGCGGTACTGGGCCAGCCATGGCATCGCCAGCCTGCATCTGCAGCATGTGGGAAGCGACCGTGCCCTGTGGCATGGCAACGTGTTCTCGCTGGTTTCGCGTTTCCAGCAGGCTGCCGGCGATCAGGAAGCGATCGCCCGCGTGCACGACCTGAGTTTCGCCCTGGACCGTTTGCTGCAAAGCGAGCGCGGTACGCACATCGCCCGCGACCGTATCGTCGCCGCCGGCCACTCCTATGGCGCCAACACCACGCTGCTGGCCGCGGGCGCGAAAGTCCTGCGTAACGGCCACCTGCTGCAGTTCCGCGATCCGCGCCTGCGCGCCGCCATCCTGATTTCGGCGCCGCCTTTTTACGGCGAAAAGGATTTCGCGCCGATCCTTTCCGGGATCGGCATCCCCACCTTGCACGTCACCACCACCGACGACGTCATCCGCATCCCGGGCTTCGGTTCCGGGCTGGAGGACCGGCTGAAGATATTCGACGCCACCGGCGGCCCGTTCAAGGCGCTGGCCGTCTACAAGCAGGGCAGCCACAACGTGTTCACCGAGCGGCGCTATTTCGATTCGCTGGAAGTGGCGACCGAGGTCAAGACCGCGACGGAAGGATTGTCGCTGGCCTTCCTGGATCAGGTGTTCGGACAGGCCGATACCCTGGAGCTTTGGGAACGCAGGCATCGGGCGCTGTTTTCCGAGTACGTAGAACACCGCTAGTTAGAACACCGCTAGTTAGAACACCGCTAGCACGCCGCTCGGGCCGGCGTTCGGCGGCCCTGTGGTATCCGGGACTCTCTGTGCGCATCGCGCCGCGGGTGAAGTATGCTGGCCCGCTCGCGGCCTGCCATGCCTGTCATGAACGCTCACTCGAAAGATGCGCCGGTGGATCCGGGCGCCGCTTTGTACGGCATCGCGGGCGATCAGTTGTCGCGCGCGAGCCATTACCTGGGCTGGCAGGGCGGACATCGGCACAAGGGCGTGCACCAAGCGCGCAAATCCATCCGGCGGGTGCGTTCGATTCTGGCGCTGGCGGGCACTGCGTTGGGGGCCGGCGCGGAGGCGCTCACTTATCTGCTTTCCGAAATCAACCAGGGACTTTCCCGCACGCGCGATGCGCAGGCGCTGGTGGAGGCGATCGATCACCTCTCGGCCCAGACCCACGACCAGAAATGGCTGGCGATACTGGGCAGGGCGCGACGCAATGCGGTCACGGCCCGGCACGGGGTGCTGCGCGAAGCGCTGGCGGCGGATCCGGATCTGCTTCAAGCCCGCGGCCTGTTGATGCAGACCAAAGCCGCACTGGAGGGTTTGCCGTGGGAGGCGGTGACCAGGCAGGAGTTGGAAGCGGCGTTTTCCCTGAGTAGAGAGAAAACCGGGAAAGCCGCAAAAAAAGCCGGCAAAACCGGCGACGACGAAGATTGGCACCGTTGGCGGCGCAAGGCACGGCGGCAATCGCAGCAACAACGCATTCTGGCCGAGGCGGGAATCGAATCCTCGGTCAAATACGACGACAAGGACATCGCCACGCTGCTGGGAAAACAACAGGATTGCTCGTTGTTGCTGGAATTCTGCCAATCAGGCCATTCGCCGATCCGTTGGACGGACCGCAACCAGCTCAATCACTACGTCGAGAAGAAGCTGGCGTCGTTACGCAAGGAACTCGCCCGGCAATCGGTAGCCGCCTAGGCGCCAGGATCAGTCGCCGATTCCGCGCGGCAAGGCCAGTCCCGAGGCGCCCGCCGCCACCTTGCGCACGCTGGAGATCGCGGCGGCCGACAGCGAGCGGCGCGCCAGGGCGACGGGAACCCGGCCGCCGACATCGGTCAAGGAGGCGTAGGTCAGCCGGGTGCCGGTGCCGGCCGGAGTCAGCACCCATTCGCCCCGCGAGCGCAGGGCGATGCAATCGGGTTTGGGTTTCTTGCCCACATAGTCCAGCGATACGAAGCGCACCCGGATCTCGCCGTTGGCATGGGTCTGTTTTTCGAAACGCATGGAATAGCAGCGTTCGCTGATCAACGGTGTGCGAAGGACATCCGACCAGACCGTCAGCTGCGGTTCGCGCTTGATGAAGGTACGGCTGATGTTCTTGTTCTTTTCTTCGAGATACTTTCCGAACAGATAGTCGGCAACGGTTTTCGGAGAAACCTTCAGCGAGGTGCTGACGCGCAGTTCGTCGAAACGTTCGCCCGGAAGCGGCCGTGTCTCCATCCGTATGCCGTCCTTTTCGCTGGCGATCCGCCACTGTTGGGCCTGCAAAGGACCGGACACGGCCAGCGCGGCGGGAAGCAGCAGGCAAAGCAGGCATCTGGCGGTCGCTGTCCGCTGTGCCATCGAGTTGCGGAATAAAGCCATGTCGCCCCTCTCTCCGGTGCCGGACAGTTTCGGGGGATTGGATGCTGCCGCGATGACAGGATCAAGACAGAATCGTTCTGTCGGGTTATCCGGAGTGGAGCGGTCGAAGAGGGCGTGCCGCTATGCTCCCGGAAGCAATACATAGCCGATGCCACGCACGGCGTTCAAAGGCAGTTGCTCGCTGGTGGCCGACATGACTTTGCGACGCAGCCGGTGCACCAGCATCTCCAACCGGTGCGGGTCGAAATCATGGATATCCCGCGCCAACTTGGAAATGATGGTGTCGCGTGGCACGGTTTCGCCAGGAGAGGCCGCCAACACGCCGATCAGCAGGCGCTCGGCATGGGTGAGACGAACTTTCGCCC
>Ga0247823_10004862_pt1 | contig 10722 bp, 7 predicted proteins | sample 13C_PalmiticAcid_2_FD_192426 | JGI IMG/M metagenome (GOLD analysis project Ga0247823, IMG submission 192426) | Soil microbial communities from agricultural site in Penn Yan, New York, United States - 13C_PalmiticAcid_Day30 | ecosystem: Environmental > Terrestrial > Soil > Agricultural land...
GCGCGGCGAGACGTCGATCTGTTCCAGCAGGTCGGTGCGGCCGACGATTTCGTCCAGCGAACGCACGCCCAGGTAGGACAGCCACTGGCGCACTTCCTCGCTGAGCAGGCGGAAGAAGTTCTCCACCCGTTCCGGCAGGCCGGTGAAGTACTGCGAACGCAGGCGTTCGTCCTGGGTCGCCACACCGGTGGCGCAGTTGTTGAGGTGACAGATGCGCAGGTACTTGCAGCCCAGCACGATCATCGGGCCGGTGCCGAAGCCGAAGCTGTCCGCACCCAGCAGCGCCGCCTTGACCACGTCCAGGCCGGTCTTGAGGCCGCCGTCGGTCTGCAGCACGGTGCGCTCGCGCAGCTGGTTGGTGACCAGCGCCTGGTGCGCCTCGGCCACGCCGAGCTCCCACGGCACGCCGGCATAGCGGATCGAACTGATCGGGCTGGCGCCGGTACCGCCGTCGTGGCCGGAGATGGTGATGAGATCCGCGCCGGCCTTGACCACGCCGGCGGCAATCGTGCCGACGCCCGCGTGCGAGACCAGCTTCACCGAGACCAAAGCCTGCGGATTGACCTGCTTGAGGTCGTAGATCAGCTGGGCCAGATCCTCGATGGAGTAGATGTCGTGGTGCGGCGGCGGCGAGATCAGGCCGATGCCCGGGCGCGCGTAGCGCAGGCGGGCGATCAGTTCGTTGACCTTGTGGCCGGGCAGCTGGCCACCCTCGCCGGGCTTGGCGCCCTGGGCGACCTTGATCTGCAGCACCTCGGCGTTGACCAGGTACTCGGGGGTGACGCCGAAGCGGCCGGAGGCGACCTGTTTGATCTTGCTGCGCTTCTCGGTGCCGTAGCGCGCCGGATCCTCGCCGCCCTCGCCGGAGTTGCTGCGTCCGCCCAGGCGGTTCATCGCGATCGCCAGCGCTTCATGCGCTTCCGGCGACAGCGCGCCCAGACTGATCGCGGCGGTGTCGAAGCGGCGCAGCAGATCGCCGGCATCGGCCACTTCCGACAGCGGGGTCGGCGTTTCCGCCCGCTTGAGCGCGAGCAGATCGCGCAGCGCGGACGGCGGGCGCGAATTCACCGCATCGGCGTATCGCTGCCAGTCGGCGGCATCCCCGGTGCGGGTGGCGCGTTGCAGCGTCGTCACCACGTCCGGGTTGTACATGTGGTACTCACCGCCGTGGACGTACTTGAGCAGCCCGCCGATTTCCGGTTGGCTGCGATCGTTCCAGCCGCGGACTTCCAGTTCGCGCGCCTCGGCGTCCAGGCGTTCGAAACCGACGCCGCCGATGCGGGACGGGGTGTCGGCGAAGCACAGCTCGACCACGTCCGGATCCAGGCCGACGATCTCGAACAGCTGCGCGCCGCGGTAGCTGCTGATGGTGCAGATGCCCATCTTGGAGATGATCTTGGACAGGCCCTTGTAGATGCCCTTGCGATAGCTGCGGCCGATCTGGGCCTGCTCGCCGCCCTTCTTCAGCTGCAGGATGCCGCGCCGGCCCAGGTCGAACAGGGTCTGGTAGGCCAGGTACGGATACACCGCGGTGGCGCCGTAGCCGATCAGGCAGGCGATGTGGTGGGCGTCGCGCGCGGTGCCCGTTTCGATGATCAGGTTGACGTCGCAGCGCAGGCCTTCGCGGCACAGGTGGTGATGGACCGCGCCGGTCGCCATCAGCGCATGCGCCATCGGCCGGCCCTGCTGCGGGCGGCGATCGCTCAGCACCACCATGACCATGCCTTCGCGCGCGGCCTGTTCGACCTCGGCGCAGATGCGCTCGATGGCCGCCTTCAGGCCTTCCTCGACGCTGTAGGAGAGATCGACGTAGCGGTGCTTCTGGTCGTAGGGATCCATCTTCAGCAGCTGGCGCAGCTTGCGCTGGCTGAGCACCGGCGAATTGAGGATGACGTGGTTCACCGTCTCCGGACCGGCGTGGAAGATGTTGGTTTCCTTGCCGAGCTGGGTCGCCAGCGACATCACGCAGTCTTCGCGCAAGGGATCGATGGGCGGGTTGGTGACCTGGGCGAAACCCTGGCGGAAGTAGTCGTACAGCGGCCGGGTCTGCCGGCTCAGCACCGCCATCGGGGTGTCGTCGCCCATCGAGCCGGTGGCTTCCTGCTCGGTTTCGGCGAGCGGACGCAGCACCTGCTCCACTTCCTCGGTGGTCAGCTGGAACAGCTTGTGGAAGCCGCGCAGGGTCTTCTCGTCGAACGGCGCGTCGGTCAGCGATGGATCGATCAGTTCGGTCTGCAGGTAGGTGACGCCGTGATGCAGCCATTGCTTGTACGGCGCGCGCCCGCGGTTGATGCGATCCACCGCCTCGCTGTCGAGCAGATCGCCACGCTTCAGATCGATGGCCATCATCTCGCCGGGGCCGAGCTTGCCCTTGCGGGTGACACGCTCGGCGGGCACTTCCCACACGCCGGCTTCGGAGGCGACCAGGAAGTGGCGATCGCTGGTCAGCATCCAGCGTGCCGGGCGCAGGCCGTTGCGATCCAGCATGCAGGCGGCGTAGCGGCCGTCGCAGGCGACGATGCCGGCGGGGCCGTCCCACGGCTCGGTATTGAGGCCGTAGAACTCGTAGAACGCGGCCAGGTCGGCGTCCTTGAATTCCAGCGACTGGGTGGCCGGCGGTACCAGGATGCGCAGCGCCTGCAGCAGATCCATGCCGCCGGCGACCAGCAGCTCCAGCATGTTGTCCAGGCTCTGCGAGTCGGAGCCGTGCATGGAGATGACCGGATCGAACTCGGCGATGTCGAAGCGCGGCGTCTTCCACACCTTGCTGCGCGCCTGCGCCCAGCGACGGTTGCCCTCGATGGTGTTGATTTCGCCGTTGTGCGCCAGCAGCCGGAACGGATGCGCCAGCGGCCAGCGCGGCAGGGTGTTGGTGGAGAAGCGCTGGTGGAAGACCACCGCGCTGCTGGTCAGATCGCTGCGTTGCAGGTCCGGGTAGAAGATCGGCAGCTTGTCCGGCAGCACCATGCCCTTGTAGCCGATGGCGTGCGGGGACAGGGTGACCACGTAGAAGTCGGTGATGTCCCTGCGCAGCTGCTGTTCGCCGCGGCGGCGGGCGAGGAACAGCGCCAGGCCGAAAGCGTCGTCGTCCTGGCCGGCGCCGGCGTCGACGAAGATCTGTTCGATGCGCGGCAGTGTTTCCTTGGCCAGTACGCCGCAGACGCTGTCGTCGGTCGGCGGCACGCGCCAGCCGCGCGGCACCGCGCCGGCGCGGCGCAGCTCGGCTTCCAGTACGGCGCGACATCGATCCGCCTGCGCGGCGTCGTGCGGCAGGAATACCAGTCCGGCGGCGAAACGCGCACCGATGGCGATGCCGGCTTCCTCGGCCAGCGCGCGCAGGAAGGCATCGGGTTTGCGGATCAGCAGGCCGCAGCCATCGCCGGTAAGTCCGTCGGCGGCGACACCACCGCGATGGGTCATCCGCGAAAGCGCGGCGATGGCGGTGTCGACCAGCGCGCGTGACGGCTGGTCATCCAACTGCGCGATCATGCCGAAACCGCATGCGTCGCGTTCGTCGTTCGGGTCGTAGAGCCCGTGGCGACTGCGAGGGGCCATTTCTGCCTCAAACTTTGCTGACGGCGACACCGTGCCCTGCCCCGCAGCGGCACTTCGAAATGTCACCGGAGCCCCGACTAAAGCACAGATGTTGCGGTGCCGCAACAGCGTTCCGACGAGGACGACGATAGTTGCAGAAGCAACTTTTTCAGTGGCTTTTCTTTGGTCTGCTGCGCACGCGGTTCGTGTGCGCGCTCAACCGCAACCGACGCGCGCGACGCGTCGCTGCGCGTCCAGATACAGGTTGAGGCGGCCTGCGCGGTAGTCCTGCACACCGACCTGATCCGCACGCACGGCGCGCGCCATGTCGGCGCCGGCGGCCGCGCGCGCTTTCTCGATCACGCCGGCGTCGATCGGCAGGCCGACGACGATCTGCGCGGCGGAAGGATCGCAACGCGGTGGCAACGGCGCGGGCGCGGCCGCGGCCGGTACGGATTTCGGCGGAGAAGAGGAAGCGCAGCCGGCGAGCGCGGCGGCGAACAGCCATGCGAGGGTGCGGAGCTTGCCGGCCATGCGGGATCCCTTCCCGGTGCGTGCCGATGCCGGTGGCATCGTTGCGATGGCGAGGATCTTAAAGCGTTTCCGCTGGCGTGCGATCGCGTGGGGGAAGGTGACGGCGCGCGTCGGCCCCCACCCCAACCCTCCCCCGCAAGCGGAGGAGGGGGCCGTGTCCGTCGCAAGCGGAGGAGAGGGCCGTGTCCGTGTTCCGTTCCTTTCAACAATCGGTGAAGGGAGGAGCTGTATCCGTGTTCCGCCCGTTTCCCGCAAACGATCAGGGCAAAGCGCCATGCCAGTACGTCACCCCTTCCCCCGCCCGCGGGGGAAGGTCGGGATGGGGGCGCTTTTTCGCAACTAGAGAAACGATCAGCCGCAACGAACCGCCGTCACCGCACCCTTGTCGTCCAGGTCGATGTTCAGGCGATTGGGATTGAACTCCATGGTGGCGGCTTCGCCCGGCTTGAGCGTGCGCACCGCGGTGGCCTTCGCATCCTTGCCAGCCTGCTCGGTGTCGGCGGGTGTGGCCGTCTTGCCGATGATCCACTGCGCCTGGGTGTCGTCGCAGCTGCCCGGCGCGGGCGCGGTGCCGGTGGGATCGGCGCCGGGTTCGGCCTGCTCGGCGGCGGCGGCCTGCGATTGTTCCGTGGCGGCGGTCTGTTCGTCGGGCGCGGGCGCCGAACAGGCGGCGAGCGTCAGGGTCAGCAGCAGGGCGGGAATCGCATAACGGGACATGCAGGCTCCAACAGCAAACGGATGATGGGCCAAGCATCGCCCAGCCGACATTCGCATGTCGTTAACCGACGGGAGCGCCGCCACTCATCGGGCACGCTCGCGCACGCGCTCGATGCATCACACCACCCGCGACCGACCGCGCCGGTTGCTGGCGCGGCCTTGCGCTGCGCGTTGACGGAGACGATGTCAGCCGCAGGTGACCTGGGTGATCTTGTTGTCCTTGTCCAGGTGCACGTTCACCCGGTCCTGGCGGTAGTCCATGGTGACGGCCTGGTTGGGGCCGATGGGACGGATCAGGCCCGCGCCGCTCTCGCGCCAGACGCGGCCCATGTTGGCCTGGTTCCCTTCCTGGCCGACGGCCCATTGCACGGGTTCGGCGTCGCACTTGCCCGAGCCGGGCTTGGGCGCGGTTCCGGCGCCCGCGTCAGCCGGCGGCGTCGTGGTGGTGCAGGCGGTCATCGCCAGGGCGGCGGTGAGGGTGGCGAAACCCAGCAGGGTGCGCAGGGACATGGCGGCTTCCTTATCGGCGGGTGGATGGCGCGCATGGTATGCCGAAACACGCCGCGCGCTGTTGGTGGTGCGTCGCAGGTCGAAGTGAAAAGCGAATCCCCCTCGGTCCCCCTTTCTTGAAGGGGGAGGCAGATCAGTCGCGATAGATCCGCGGCGCGCGCTTCAGGCCGCACAGCAGCGAGTAGGCGCTGCCGTTGGCATGGCGGGCCAGTTCGGTGACCGGCACCCGCGCACCCCACAATTCGACCCGGCTGCCGAGGCCCGCCCGGGGCAGGTCGGTGAGGTCGACGGTGAGCATGTCCATCGAAACCCGGCCGATCAGCCGGCTGCGTTGGTCATCGATGGCGACCGGCGTGCCGGCCGGGGCGAAATGCGGATAGCCGTCGGCATAGCCGAAGGCGACCACGCCGACCCGGGTCGGGCGTTCGGTGACGAAACCGCCGCCGTAGCCGATCGGTTCGCCGGCGGCGAGTTCGCGCACGCTGATGATCTTCGATTCGGCGGTCATCACCGGGCGCAGGCGATCGGCCTGCGGGTGCGTGGACGGGAAGGGATTGGCGCCGTACAGCATCAGGCCGGAGCGGCCCCAGTCGCTGCCGATCGCCGGCCAGCCGAGCAGGCCGGGCGAGTTCGAGAGGCTGCGTTCGCCGGGCAGATCGCCCAGTGTCGCGGCGAAGGCTTCCACCTGCTGCGGGGTGCGTTCGCTGTCCAGTTCGTCGGCGCGGGCGAAATGGGTCATCGCCACCACCGACGCGACCTGCGGCAGCGTGGTCAGTCGCTCCCAGGCGGCACGGTAGTCCTGCGGGGCCAGGCCGACCCGGTGCATGCCCGAATCCAGTTTCAGCCAGATCCGCAGCGGCCGTTCCAGCGCCGCCTGTTCCAGCGCGGTGATCTGCCAGTCCGCGTGGATCACGCACCACAGATCGTGCGCGGCGATCACCGGCAGTTCGTCGGCCTCGAAGAAACCTTCCAGCAGCAGGATCGGCGAACGGATGCCAGCGCCGCGCAGGGCCAGCGCCTCTTCCAGGCAGGCGACCGCGAAGCCGTCGGCGGCTTCGGCCTCCAGCGCCTGCGCGCAACGGACCGCGCCATGCCCGTAGGCATCGGCCTTGACCACGGCGAGGGACCGGCCGCCGGCGAGCTCGCGGGCGATGCGGTAGTTGTGGCGCAGGGACTGCAGGTCGATCAGCGCGCGGGCTGGGCGCATGGTTCAGGCTGGGGTTCGTGGCCGCCGCGGCGCGCGCCGTAGCGGGAAATGTCGAGGCCTTCGCCGCTGATTTGCGGCATGCGCGAGGCCATCAGGTCGGCCAGGTAGCGGCCCGAGCCGCACGCCATGGTCCAGCCCAGTGTGCCATGTCCGGTATTGAGGAACAGGTTCGAATACTGCGTCGCGCCCACCACCGGGGTGCCGTCCGGCGTGGCCGGGCGCAGGCCGGTCCAGAAGCTGGCGCGGGACAGATCGCCGCCGCGCGGATACAGATCGCCGACCACCATTTCCAGGGTGGCGCGGCGCTTCGGCGACAGCGACAGATCGAAACCGGCCACCTCGGCCATGCCGCCGACGCGGATGCGATCGTCGAAGCGGGTGATCGCGATCTTGTAGGTCTCGTCGAGGATGGTCGACGTCGGCGCCATCGACGCGTCGACGATCGGCAGGGTCAGCGAATAGCCCTTGAGCGGATACACCGGCAGACGGATGCCCAGCGGCGCCAGCAGCTTCGGCGAGTAGCTGCCCAGCGCCAGCACGTAGCGGTCGGCGGTTTCCCGCTTGCCGTCGACGCGCACGGCGCGGATGCGGCCGCCCTCGGTTTCCAGCGCCTCGATGGTTTGGCCGTAGCGGAACTCCACGCCCGCCGCCGCGGCCATCGCCGCCAGCCGCTGGGTGAACAGATGGCAGTCGCCGGTCTGATCGTTCGGCAGGCGCAGGGCGCCGACCAGCTTGTCGGAGACGCTCGCCAGCGCCGGTTCGACCCGGGCGATGCCGTCGCGATCCAGCAGTTCGTAGGGCACGCCGTATTCGTCCAGCACCGCGATGTCCTTGGCCGCGCCATCGAGCTGGGCCTGGGTGCGGAACAGCTGGGTGGTGCCGAGCTGGCGGCCTTCGTAGCCGATGCCGGTTTCCGCGCGCAGCTCGTCCAGGCAGTCGCGGCTGTATTCGGACAGGCGCACCATGCGCGCCTTGTTGATGGCGTAGCGCTCCTGGGTGCAGTTGCGCAGCATCTGCGCCAGCCACAGGTACTGATTGGGGTCCAGGCCCGGGCGGATCGCCAGCGGCGCGTGCTTGGAGAACAGCCACTTCAGCGCCTTCAGCGGCACGCCGGGCGCGGCCCACGGCGAGGCGTAGCCCGGCGAGATCTGGCCGGCGTTGGCGAAACTGGTCTCGCCGGCCGGGCCGGCCTGCCGATCCACCACGGTCACCTCGAAACCCGCGCGCGCCAGGTACCACGCGCTGCTGATGCCGATGACCCCGCTGCCCAGAACCAGAACCCGCATGCCGATGCTCCCGCCAGTGATTCCGGACATTTCCCTGGCCTGGAGGCCGGGTTTCCGGAGTTCGGCGAGTATAGGGACGGATGTATAGGGTTATTTTCCGAATTTGGTGGCAACATTGGGTAATTCCACCGAAAAGCCCGGTTTCCTTGGAGCCCGCATGACCCAGCGCCGCCGCGAACTGGACAAGATCGACCGCAACATCCTGCGGGTGCTGCAGGAGGAGGGCCGGATCTCCTTCACCGAACTGGGCGAGCGGGTCGGCCTGTCGACCACGCCCTGCACCGAGCGGGTCCGCCGGCTGGAGCGCGACGGGGTGATCACCGGCTACTACGCCCGGCTGGACCCGCAGTACCTCAAGGCCAACCTGCTGGTGTTCGTGGAAATCAGCCTGGCCTACAAGTCCGGCGACATCTTCGAGGAGTTCCGCCGCGCGGCCCTGCGCCTGCCCAACGTGCTGGAATGCCACCTGGTCTCGGGCGACTTCGATTACCTGATCAAGGCGCGGATCTCGGAGATGGCGTCCTATCGCAAGCTGCTCGGCAGCACCCTGCTGACCCTGCCGCACGTGCGCGAGTCCAAGAGCTACATCGTGATGGAAGAGGTCAAGGAAACCCTCAGCCTGCCGGTGCCGGACTGAGCCCCGCCGCGGCGCCGGGCTGAACGGTCCGGGATGACGATGGGCACATGTCGCCCGCGCGCCGGACGGGAGTATCGTGGCCGCCTTTGTCCCATCCCGAGGTCCGTCATGCACGCCCACCGCTGGATCCTGCTGACCGCCGCGCTGTGCGGCGCCAGCGCCTGCAACCGCACCCCCGAACCGGCCGCCGAGTCGCCCAAGGCCGAAGCGCCCGCGGCCGCGCCGGTCATCGGCATCGATCTGGCCGGCCTGGACAAGGCGGTCGCGCCGGGCGACGACTTCGACGAGTACGCCAACGGCGGCTGGCGCAAGAACGCGCAGATCCCGGACGACCGTTCCAGCACCGGCGTGTTCCTGGAGGTGTTCCAGAAGGCCGAGAAGCGCAACGCCGATCTGGTCCAGGGACTGGCCAAGGCCAATCCGGCCGCCGGCACGCCCGAGCGCAAGATCGCCGACTACTACGCCGCCTTCATGGACGAGGCCGGCATCGAGCAGCGCGGTCTGGCGCCGCTGCAGCCGTGGCTGGACAAGGTCGACGCCATCGCCACGCCGGCGGATCTGGCGAGCTACCTCGGCAGCACCGTGCGCGCCGACACCGATCCGCTCAACGCCACCAACTTCGCCACCGACAACCTGTTCGGCCTGTTCGTCGCCCAGGGCCTGGAAGATCCCTCGCAGAACGTGGGCTACCTGATGCAGGGTGGCCTGGGCATGCCGGATCGCGAGTACTACCTGGCCGCCGACAAGGACATGGCCGCCAACCGCGAGAAGTACCAGGCCTACATCGGCCAGATGCTGAAGCTGGCCGGCGCGAATGACACCGACGCGGCCGCCAAGGCCAAGGCCATCTTCGATCTGGAAATGAAGATCGCCCAGGCGCACGCCAACATCGTCGACAGCCAGGACGTGCACAAGGCGAACAATCCGTGGGAGACCGCGGCGTTCGCGAGCAAGGCGCCGGGCATCGACTGGAAGGCCTTCCTCGAAGGCGCGGGCCTGACCGGACAGAAGGTGCTGATCGCCTGGCAGCCCGATGCGATCAAGAAGCTGTCGGCGCTGGTCGCCAGCCAGCCGCTGCAGACCTGGAAGGATTACCTGCGCTTCCACGCCATCGATCACAGCGCCGGTCTGCTGCCGAAGGCCTATGCCGACGCCAGTTTCGAGTTCCACGGCAAGACCCTGCAGGGCACGCCCAAGCAGCGGGATCGCTGGAAGCGCGCGATCGGCGCCACCAACGGCGCGCTGGGCGACGCCATCGGCCAGATCTACGTGAAGCAGTACTTCCCGGCCTCGTCGAAGGCGCAGGTCGAGGAGATGGTCAACAATATCCTGGCCGCGTTCCGCGAGGGCGTGGACAAGCTGGAATGGATGACCCCGGCGACCAAGGAAAAGGCCAAGGCCAAGGCCGCGACAATGCGGGTGGGCGTGGGCTATCCGGAAACCTGGCGCGACTACGCCTCGCTGGAGGTGAAGGCCGACGATCCGCTCGGCAACGCGCGCCGCGCCGAGGAATTCGAGTACCGCCACCAGACCGCCAAGCTGGGCAAGCCGGCCGATCGCGCCGAGTGGTGGATGACGCCGCAGACGGTCAACGCCGTGCAGCTGCCGCTGCAGAACGCGATGAACTTCCCGGCCGCGATCCTGGAAGCGCCGTTCTTCGATCCCAAGGCCGATCCGGCCGCCAACTACGGCGCCATCGGCGCGGTGATCGGCCACGAGATCAGCCATGGCTTCGACAACACCGGCGCCGAGTTCGACGATCAGGGCCGCCTGCGCAACTGGTGGACGCCGGAGGATGCCGCGCACTTCAAGGCCGCCGGTGATCGCCTGGTCGCGCAGTACAACGCGTACGAACCGATGCCGGGCCTGCACATCAACGGTGAGCAGACGCTGGGCGAGAACATCGCCGACGTGTCCGGCCTGGCCATCGCCTACACCGCCTACAGGAAGTCGCTGGGCGGCAAGGAAGCGCCGGTCATCGACGGCCTGACCGGCGACCAGCGCTTCTTCATCGCCTATGCGCAGGCGTGGCGCACCAAGACCCGCGACGCGGCGCTGCGCGCGCAGGTGATCGGCGACGGCCACGCGCCGGGCCGCTACCGCGCCCAGACCGTGCGCAACGTCGATGCCTGGTATGCCGCGTTCCCGTCCAAGCCGGGCGAGAAGCTGCATCTGGAAGCGAAGGATCGGGTCAAGATCTGGTAAGCCGGCGCTCGCGCCGCTTCGCCTCGCCGCCGGAAACATCCGCAAGCTGTTGCCCCCTCTCCCGCTCGCGGGGGAGGGTTGGAGTGGGGGCC
>Ga0247823_10004864_pt1 | contig 10721 bp, 9 predicted proteins | sample 13C_PalmiticAcid_2_FD_192426 | JGI IMG/M metagenome (GOLD analysis project Ga0247823, IMG submission 192426) | Soil microbial communities from agricultural site in Penn Yan, New York, United States - 13C_PalmiticAcid_Day30 | ecosystem: Environmental > Terrestrial > Soil > Agricultural land...
GTCCAGCACTCGCCCCAGAATCACGGCGTGCAGCTGGCATTCGAGCTGAGCCGGCACCGTCGCGTCGACCTCGCGCACCAACCGGGGCGCGAGCAGACCCGCCAGCTGATCCTTACCGCGCGCGGCCGCGATGTCCGCGGCGGTATCGCCGTCGGCGGTCCGCAGGGTCCGCCATGCCCCGAGCCCGAGCAGTCGTTCGACGACCGACTCCGGCGCACCGTGCCACGCGGCTTGATGCAGCGGCGCGAAACCCGAACTGCCGGCGTCGGCCAACCGGTCACGCGCGGCTATCTCCTTGTCATCGAAGAAGTTTCGCCGATACCAGCCCCACCACACCATCTCCACGAGCACAACATAGCCACCGGCTCGACCACCGTTCCAGCAGTGGTCGCACGGCCTCCACAAGGCGGCCCTCCACTCGAAACGCCGCGGCAATCCCCGGTCACCGGAGAAACCTTCGACGCATCGGAGACACGAAACATCAGAAGGCCAGCGCGGACCAGGGGACCTCGATCGGGAAAGGTTGAGGGAATGACACCGTGCCGTCGGCATCGTTGATCCACTCGTCGTCGAGTCGATAGTCGACAGGGTGCAGTGGACCACCTAGACAACGGTGTATCAAGAAGTCCGGGGTGACAAAGTCCGACTTTCCGGTCGAACCGAGGAACACGGTCGTCTCGAGATTGGCGACCCAGCAACGGTCAGGGTGCCCCGCCATGTCGTCTCCCGCGGACCGCTCCAGCGCATTGGTCAGCCGACGCATGAAGATCTGATGCTCGCCGGGGCCACGCCGCAGCCAGACGACCCGACCCTCCCAGAGCTCGATCTGGCCGGCGATCTCATCCGGAAGTTGCCCCAACTGCTCCCACGTCATGAATTCGGGCAGGTCAGGACGGTCGATACCGGACAGGGACATGCATTAGGTGAATCGACCGCCTCGATCAGCGGCAACGACGACCGGCCACACCACGGTGCACAGCCCACCCGGACAGAAGTCGCCGAAGCGGTGTCAGCAGGGCGCGGGCTACGACATCTCTCGCGAGACGCAAGCGGCCCCGCCCGGGATACCCGGACGGGGCCGCAGTGCGCTCAGCGCCTCAGCGATTTATCCCTTGTGGGACTTCACGGCCTCGGTCAGCTGCGGGGCGACGTTGAACAGGTCGCCCACGATGCCGTAGTCCGCGATCTCGAAGATCGGGGCCTCTTCGTCCTTGTTGACCGCGACGATGGTCTTCGAGGTCTGCATGCCGGCGCGGTGCTGGATGGCGCCGGAGATGCCCAGGGCGATGTAGAGCTGCGGGGAGACCGTCTTACCGGTCTGACCGACCTGGAACTGGCCCGGGTAGTAGCCCGAGTCGACGGCGGCACGCGAGGCGCCGACGGCGGCACCGAGCGAGTCGGCCAGCGCCTCGACGACCGCGAAGTTGTCGGCGGAACCGACACCACGGCCACCGGAGACGACGATGCTCGCCTCGGTCAGCTCCGGACGGTCGCCGCCCACGATCGGCTCACGCGAGACGACCTTGACGACGCCGTCTTCCTGGGCCGGAACCTCGACGACGACCTGCTCGCCCGCACCGGCCTGCGCGACCGTCTCGATGGCGCCCGGACGGATCGAGATCACCGGCACGTCGCCGGTGGCCTTGGCGTCGACGGTGAACGCGCCACCGAAGATGGAGTGCACGGCCGAGCCGTCGGCGTTGACGCCGATGACGTCGACGAGCAGGCCGGAGCCGATACGCGCGGCGAGGCGGCCCGACACCTCCTTGCCCTCGGCGGTGGCGGCGACCAGCACGGCGGCGGGCGAGGCGGACTCGACCAGGCCGGCCAGCACGTCGACCTTCGGGGTGACCAGGAAGCCGTCGACGTCGTCGGACTCGGCGACGTAGATCTTCTCGGCACCGGCGGCGGCCAGCGCGGAGGCCAGCTTGTCGGCGGTGCCGGCCGGGCCGGTCACGACGGCGGCGGGCTCGCCCAGGGTACGGGCGGCGGTGAGCAGTTCGGTGCTGACCTTCTTCACGGCACCGTCGGCGTGCTCGATGAGCACAAGTACTTCAGCCATTGTTCTTTCTCCTTCGAAGTCTCGGACGGGGCCGGATCAGATGATCTTCTGACCGATGAGGTAGGTGGCGATCTGGTTGCCGCCCTCACCCTCGTCCGCGATCTTCTCGCCCGCGGTGCGGGCAGGCTTCGGGGTGGAGCCGGTGACCTGGGTGCCGGCGTTGGCCACGCCCACGGTCGACGGGTCGATGCCCAGATCGGCCAGGGTGAAGACCTGAACTTCCTTCTTCTTCGCGGCCATGATGCCCTTGAAGGACGGGAAGCGCGGCTCGTTGATCTTCTCGGTGACCGAGACGATGGCGGGCAGGGACGCCTCGAGCTTGAAGACGCCCTCGTCGGTCTCGCGCTCGCCGGTGATCTTGTCGCCGTCGACGGCCAGCTTGCGCAGGTGCGTCAGCTGCGGGATGCCCAGGTACTCGGCGATGATCGCCGGCACGGCACCCGCGCGACCGTCGGTGGCCTCGTTGCCGGCGATGACCAGCTCGACGCCCTCGACCTGGCCCAGCGCGCCGGCCAGCACCCACGCGGTCTGCACGGCGTCGGAGCCGTGGATCGCCGGGTCGTTGATGTGGATGGCCTTGTCGGCACCCATGGACAGCGCCTTGCGGATGGCCTCGGTGGCGCGATCCGGACCGGCGGCCAGCACGGTGACCTCGCCGCCCTGCGCCTCCTTGATCAGCAGCGCTTCCTCGACGGCGCGCTCGTTGATCTCGTCGAGGACGGCGTCGGCGGCCTCGCGGTCGAGGGTGTAGTCACCATCGGTCAGCTTGCGCTCGGACCAGGTGTCGGGAACCTGCTTGATGAGTACGACGATGTTCGGCATCGGTCTTCGTCGACCTCCTTCTGGGTACACGTGTGTGGTGGCCGCACGAGCTGGGCCGTACGTCCGTGTGAGTAGCTCAGAGCGGAACACTACCCTACGCTAAGTTACTCGTGGGTAACCTACATGCACAAGGGGTTCGGAACCGATCCCTGAGTCCTGGGGGAACCGGCGGTACCAGTAACGTCGGAGAAATGAGCGAGGCTGTGATCCCTGCCGCACCTGTGGCCGCCACACATGAACCACTGCCGCTGACCGGTGAGCGGACCGTGCCCGGCATCGCCGAGGAGAACTACTGGTTCCGTCGGCACGAGATCGCCTATGCCCGCCTGCTCGACCGGTGCACCGGCAAGACCGTGCTCGAGGCGGGTTCGGGCGAGGGCTACGGCGCCGACATGATCGCCGGCGTGGCCGCGCGTGTCGTCGGCGTGGACTACGACGACGGCGCCGTCGCGCACGTGCGCGCGCGCTACCCGCGGGTCGAGATGATCCAGGGCAATCTCGCCGAGCTGCCGCTCGACGACGAATCCGTCGACGTCGTCGTGAATTTCCAGGTCATCGAGCACCTCTGGGACCAGGCGCAGTTCCTGCGCGAGTGCCTGCGGGTGCTGCGCCCGGGCGGGCAGCTGCTGATCAGCACCCCGAACCGGATCACCTTCTCTCCCGGTCGCGACACCCCGCTCAACCCGTTCCACACCCGCGAACTCAACGCCGCCGAGCTGACCGAACTGCTGGTCGAGGCCGGTTTCACGGTCACCGAGATGCTCGGCGTGCACCACGGCGCGAGCCTGAAAGCGTTGGACGCCAAGCACGGCGGGTCCTTCATCGACGCCCAGATCGAGCGCGCGCTGGCCGGTGAGCCGTGGCCCGCCGACCTGACCGCCGACGTCGCCGCCGTCACCATCGACGATTTCGACCTGCGCGCGGGTGAGATCGACGCGAGCCTGGACCTGGTCGCGATCGCCGAGAAGGCAAGCGCCGCAAAGGCAAGGCCTTGACCGATTCGCGCTCCGCCCGGTCCGGCTCCGTGCCGGGCCAGTTCACGCTCGTCCTGCATTCCCACCTGCCCTGGCTGGCCCATCACGGGCGCTGGCCGGTCGGCGAGGAATGGCTCTACCAATCCTGGGCCGCGTCCTACCTGCCCGTGGTCCGGGTCCTGAAAAACCTTGCGGCCGAAGGCCGTACACACCTGCTGAGCCTGGGCATCACCCCCGTGCTGGCCGCCCAGCTCGACGATCCGCACTGCCTGGCGGGCATGCACCACTGGCTGGGCAACTGGCAGTTGCGCGCCGACGAGGCGTCCATGTCCGGCAACGTGGCGCTGGGCAGGCACGAACATCGGCTCGCCGCAACGGCGTTGGCCGAGTTCGAGCGGGACTGGCGGCACGGCAGCGCGCCGGTGTGGCGCTCGCTCATCGACGCCGACGCGATCGAGCTGCTCGGCGGCCCGCTGGCGCATCCGTTCCAGCCGCTGCTCGACGAGCGACTTCGGCAGTTCCAGCTCACCGAGGGCCTGGCCGACGCGCGCCTGCGCTGGGGCACCACCCCCACCGGCATCTGGGCACCCGAGTGCGGCTACACACCCGGCATGGAGCGGAACTACGACGCCGCGGGTGTGACGCATTTCATGGTCGACGGCCCGTCGCTGCGCGGTGACACCACCCTCGGCAGACCCGTTCGCGACGCCGACGTGCTCGCGTTCGGCCGCGATCTCCAGGTGAGCTACCGGGTCTGGTCGCCGAAACAGGGCTATCCGGGCCAGAGCGCCTACCGCGATTTCCACCACTACGACCACGCGACCGGTCTCAAACCGTCCCGGGTGACCGGCAAGACCGTCGCCGGTCCTGACAAGGCCCCTTACGATCCGGAGCTCGCCGCCACCGCCATCACCCGCGACGTCGCCGACTTCGTCGAGACCGTGCGCGCCCGGCTGATCGAGGAGTCCGCGCGGATCGGCAGGCCCGCCCTCGTGGTGGCCGCCTTCGACACCGAGCTGTTCGGTCACTGGTGGCACGAGGGTCCCGCCTGGCTCGAACAGGTGCTGCGCGCGCTGCCCGAAGCGGGCGTCACCGTCGGCACCCTCGCCGACGCCCGCGACAACGGCTTCGTGGGCGAACCCGTGCAGCTCAACGACTCGTCGTGGGGTTCCGGCAAGGACTGGCGGGTGTGGGCGGGCGACCAGGTCGCCGACCTCGTCGAGCTCAACGCCGACGTCGTCCGGCTGGCGCTGGACACCCTCGACAAGGTCGGCCGGGACGGTTCGCTGCGCGATCCGGTCGCCGATCAATTGCTGCGCGAGGCGATTCTCACCGTCTCCAGCGACTGGGCCTTCATGGTCTCCAAGGACTCCGCCGCCGGGTACGCCCGGGATCGGGCACACGAGCACGCGCACGCGGTCCGCGAACTCGCCGAGGCCATCGGGGCCGGCCAGTTCGCCAAAGCGGCCCGTCTCGCGGCAGGATGGAACCTGGCCGACGGATTCTTCCCTGGTCTGGACGCGCGGCGGTTGCCGAGCGCTGTCCCGTCGGCCGCCGCTGAAGGATTCGCATGAAGATTTTGATGGTGTCGTGGGAGTACCCGCCGGTCGTGGTCGGCGGGCTCGGTCGACATGTCCATCACCTGGCGGTGGAGCTGGCCGCCGCCGGTCACGAGGTCGTGGTGCTGGCGCGCAGGCCCACGGGCACCGACTCGATCACCCACCCCACGCACTCCTACATCGCCGACGGCGTACTCGTCGTCGCGGTGGCCGAGGACCCGCCCTGCTTCGACTTCGGCGAGGACATGCTCGCCTGGACGCTGGCGATGGGGCACGCGATGGTCCGCGCCGGTGTCGCCCTGGGCAAGCCGGGCGTCGGCGAGGGCTGGACGCCCGATGTGGTGCACGCGCACGACTGGCTCGTCGCGCACCCCGCCATCGCGCTGGCCGAGTACTACGACGTGCCGCTGGTGGCGACCATCCACGCCACCGAAGCCGGTCGCCACAGCGGCTGGGTGTCCGGCCGGGTCAACAAGCAGGTCCACTCGGTCGAGTGGTGGCTGACCAACGAGGCCGATCAGCTGATCACCTGCTCGAGCTCGATGCAGGACGAGGTGGAACGGCTCTACGGGCCCGAGCTCGCGCCGATCACGGTGATCCGCAACGGCATCGACGTGGGCGCGTGGACTTTCCGGCCGCGCGCACCGCGCTCCGGGCCGCCGAAGCTGCTCTACGTCGGCAGGCTCGAATACGAGAAGGGCGTGCAGGACGCCATCGCGGCGCTGCCCCGCATCCGGCGCGCCCACCCCGGGACCACCCTGACCGTGGCCGGTGTCGGCACCCAGTTCGACTGGCTGCGGGAACGGGCGCGGGTGCATCGCGTGGCCAGGGCGGTGCAGTTCGTCGGCAGTCTCGGGCACTCGGAGCTGCTGGGCTGGCTGCACGGCGCGGACGCCATCGTGCTGCCGAGCCGGTACGAGCCGTTCGGCATCGTCGCCCTGGAAGCGGCCGCGGCGGGTGTTCCGCTGATCGCCTCCACCGCGGGCGGGCTCGGTGAGGCCGTCATCGACGGGGTCACCGGCGCCTCCTTCGAACCGGCCGACGTGGACGGCATCGTCGACGCCACCCGTGCCGTCCTCGACGACCCCGCGACCGCCCAGGACCGCGCCTACAACGCCCGCGAACGGCTCACCGCCGACTTCGCCTGGGACGTGGTCGCCGCGGAGACCGCGCAGGTCTACTCGGCCGCCAAACGCCGGGTGCGCACCTCGCTGGGCCGTCCCGACATCGTGGAACGTCCGCTGCCCGAGCGCGACCCGAAGTAGGCAGCTCGAGTTCACCCACAACGCATGACGCCGGGGTCCTCCCCCGGCTCTACCGTCGCTGGTGCCGACCACCACGACGAAGGAGCCGATCATGCCCCTGGAACCGATTCCGCACCTGCCCGCCGCCACCATCGGCCTGCGCGCGACCGGCACCGTCACCGCCGAGGACTACACCACCGTCCTCGACCCGGCGATCGACGCGGCCCTCCAGCACGAACAGCCGATCAACCTCGTCTACGTCCTCGGCCCCGACTTCGACCGCTACTCCCTCGACGCCATGTGGCAGGACCTGAAACTCGTCCGCGTCCCCCGCAGCGCCTGGGGCCGCATCGCCCTGGTCACCGACCACAAGGCCCTCGGCGAAGCCGTCCACCTCTTCGGCTTCCTCATCCCCGCCGAAGTCCGAGTCTTCCCCGTCACCGCCGAACCCGACGCCATCGCCTGGGCGGGATGACAATCGTCGTCGCTGGTCACGATAGTTCCGCTCATCTAAACGTGAGTTGTGTAACACCTGCGGCCTCAGCACCGACATTCCTCGGCATCGCCGCTGAATCGTGGTGTGCGGTAAGGGGGTCAGCGGGTGGGTCGGCTGCATCGCCTTGCGGGTGAGTGTCGTGCCGAGCCTCGAAGGGTGAGCTGCTGTGTCGTCTTCACTGTTGTCCAAGGGCCAGAACATCGCACTGCCGGAGGATGTCGACCGTATCGACATCCTGATCGGCTGGCCGGAGCCGGCGGTCGAAGTCGACGCTTCGGCACTGCTACTCGGCACCGACCGCAGGGTCGGCTCGGACGCGGACTTCGTGTTCTACAACCAGCCCGAATCCCCCGACGGGTCGGTGCGATTTCTCGGGACGAGCGTGACCGAGGAGGGTATGCAAGCCAGGGTCTCGATCGACCTCGCCACCGTTCCGGATCGGGTGCACACCATCGCCCTGGCGGGCAGTGTCGGCGCGGGAACATTCGGTGATCTCGGCAAGCTCGCTCTCCATGTCATCGATCCGGCCGGGGGATCGCTGGCCGAGTATCTGACCGCCGACGCCGACACCGAATCGGCGTTCGTGTTCGGGGAGGTCTACCGCAGGGACGGCGGGTGGAAGGTCCGCGCGGTCGGCCAGGGCTGGGATTCGGGACTGAGTGGGCTGGCAACAGATTTCGGTGTGTCGATCGATGACGCCGAACCGTCACCGGCCGAAGCGCCGGTCGAACCGGCACAACCCGCGCCTGCACCGAAACCCGCTCGGGTCGGCGGTGTCCGTACCGCCAAGCGTCCGGTCCGCAAGGTCAAGCCGATCGAATTCCGGCAGGCCGAGGCCGAGGGATGGCAACCCGCGCGGCTGTTCTCGGTGATCGGCGTCGGCGCGGGCGAAGAGCAGGAACGGCGCACCACCTCGGCGTTGATCGCGACCATGCAGGCGGTGCGACCGTTCGCCCGCGCCGTCTGCGCCAGGATGGGCGCCCCCGCAGGCGCATTCGAGGGCTACATCGAAGTCCAGTACGAGGCAGGCGACTCGAAGGTCGTCCCGGATGCCGTGCTGAAAGTGAGCCGGGGAAGCAGACAGTGGACCGGGCTGCTCGAGGTGAAAACCGGCAGCGGCAAGCTCAGGAAGGACCAGCTCGAGAGCTATCTCGACATCGCACGGCGGAAGAAGTACGACGTCGTCGTGAGTTTGTCCAATGACATTCCCGCGAGCCCGGGCGAGCTCCCGGTGCAGGTCGACCGCCGCAAACTGACGAAAGTCGCCCTGCGCCATCTGTCCTGGGCCGAGATCGCCCACGAGGCCAGGATGCTGCTCTCACACGGTGATATCGACGACCCGCTGCAGTCCTGGATACTGGCCGAGTTCCTGCGCTTCCTCGACCATCCACGGTCGGGCGCTGCGGAATTCGTCGACATGGGCAGGCATTGGGTGACCGTCCGCGATGCCGTGACCGCGGGCACCTTGCGCGCAGGTGATCAGAAGGCGCTGGCGGTAGCCGATACGTGGGTATCGCTGAGCAGGCACCTGGCCCTGCGACTCACCGCGGAGCTCGGCGTCGAGGTCAAACACGTGCTCGCCCGCAAGTATCGGGCCGATCCCGCGGCTCGCGCGGCAGCTGTCGCCGAACGGTTGGCCACCGACGGCTCCTTCGAGGCCGTGCTGCGAATCCCCGACACCGCGGGCGAACTGACCATCGTCGCCGATGTCCGCACCAACAAGGTGCGCTGCCGCACCACTATCGCCGCACCGGACGAAGGAACGGCTGCCCGGCGGGTCTCGTGGCTGACCAAGCAACTCACCGACGCCCCGGGCCGCCTCCAGATCGAAGCCGTGTTCGCCGAACGTGGCAACGAGACCTGTGAACTGCTCGACACGGTCCGCGCGAACCCGAGGTCCCTCACCGAAGGACGCACCGCCCCGATCGTCTCGTTCACCCTCGAACACACCTTCCCGATGGGTAGCAAACGCTCCGGCACCGCCGCCAGCTTCATCACCAGCGTCACCTCGGCCACCGATGCCTTCTACGGCACGGTGGTGCAGCCGCTCCGCGAATGGGTGCCTGCCGCCCCGATCCAGGCCGACATCGCCCCTGCCGAACCGGCCGAATAGGCATTCGCTGGGACCGCCCCAGCCCGAGTCGGCGACGAACTCAGGCTGGGGGAATGCCGCCACTGTGGTAGCGGGTGGCGGCGTTCCAGAGGAAGAAGCTGTCGATGCCGGTGTCTCGGGTGGCGTCGATCTGGGCGCGGAGTTCGGCGTCGCCGTAGGGGACGCCGAGGCTGAAGTCCTGGAGCCAGGGGATGACCTTCGCGCCGGTGCCCGCGGTGCTGGTCCGGAAGTCGTGCAGGGAGCGGGCGATGATGTCGTAGGGCTGGGCGTTGGGGTCGGGGACGCCGTATTCGCCGGAGTTCCAGTGGGAGGGGTAGAGCATGGGGGCGACGAAGTCGACGTTGCGGGCCATCCGGGGGATGTCCTGGGCGATCTGCTCGGGGCGGGTGGCGGCGATGCCGTAGACCGCGGCGCTCAGGTGCGCACCGGCGAGGTGGACGGGGTAGCGGCTCTCGGCGAGGAAGCCGGCGACCGCGTCGGTGGGGGTGCCGGCGAGGCCGGGGAAATGCATGCTGGTCAGGCTGCCGTCGGGGCGCCGGACGTAGTCGTACATGACGCCGTCGAAGCCGAGCCGGGCGGCTTCGACCGCCAGATCGATGGTGTAGCGACGGATGTCGGGATGCGCGACATTGGTGAAGGCGATCGGGCCGTAATGGCTGGAATAGGGCTGTCCGGACGGGTTCTGGACCACCCAGTCGGGCCGGCCGTTGTGCCAGGCCCACGCGGCGACGGTCGGATCGCGGAAGGCGACGATGCGCCCGACCACCTGCAGGCCCAGCTCGTGTAGCTGCCGCAGGGCCGACGGCGCGTCGTAGATATCGGCGACGGCACCGGACTCGCGGGCCAGCGGGACCTGGGAGTCGTAACCGACGACGCCGTCCTCGTCCTTGATATCGAGCTGCACGGTGTCGATGCGGCCCTCGCGCGCGAGATCGAGCACGGCCTCGCGCAGCCCCTCGTGCGACCAGGCGTGCGCGGTGACGTGCACCGCCCGCATCCGCGGCAGCGCGACCGCCGAGACCGCGATCGCGCTGCTCCGGTTACCGGCCGCGTCCACCGCGACGACCTCGACGGCGGGCGCCCACGGCACCGAGATCTCGAAGGTGCCGTCCGCGGCGGGTGTCACCGCGTCGGTGCCGATCGACACGCGGACCGCGTCGACGGCCTTGCCGCGCACCACGATCGGTGCGCGATAGGACCGCGCGAGCTCCGCTGGTGCGACCTCGAGCACCGGCGGCACGGTATCGGCCGACGGCTCGGAAGCCGTTCTGCTCAGCGCGAATCCCGCCACCATCGCCACGATGACCATCGCGAGGACAGCACCCGAGGCGATCGTCGCCCACCGCCGCCGCTCGCCCGACCGGATCCGCAATCCCAACGCCCGCACCAACTTCCACTACCGTTCGCCAGGCCACTATGGCGCAGTCGCGCAGGCGGTGAGCGCGGTGATC
>Ga0247823_10004865_pt1 | contig 10719 bp, 9 predicted proteins | sample 13C_PalmiticAcid_2_FD_192426 | JGI IMG/M metagenome (GOLD analysis project Ga0247823, IMG submission 192426) | Soil microbial communities from agricultural site in Penn Yan, New York, United States - 13C_PalmiticAcid_Day30 | ecosystem: Environmental > Terrestrial > Soil > Agricultural land...
GTCTGCTCCACGCGCATCGCCTTGCCGAGCGCTTTCGCCGTCGCCTTCCGGTTCGATTCGAACAGGCCTTCGTGATCGACCTTATCGGCGTCCAGCACGCTCGGGTCGAGCCACACCGAAACGATGATCCCCAGGTCGTCCGCCTTCTCCTTCGGGATGTCGCCGGCCCGCACGGCATCGAGCACGCCGTTCGCGATCCCCGCCTGCACCGACCCCATCAGGATGTTCGTGTACTTCTCGCTGTTGACGGTCACTTTGCTGACCATCAGCGTCGTCGGCCGGACCTGCACGTCGCAGTTGAGGATCGCGAACACTCGCGAGTGTCCCTTGGTCTGATCGCCGATAAGGTTGGCGATCGCGAAGCCGACCGGACCATCCAGTTCGCCGATGACGACTTCCGGTTCCGCCGCCAGATAGGACGGCCCGCTGTCCGGTTCATACAGGGCTTCGCCGGTCCGCAGCACGACGCGTCCGACTTTCGGCTTCTTCGCTTTGAGGGCTTTTTTCTTGGCCATTTCGATCTCTGAACAGGAAGTCTGGAAACCACGACGACACAACGGCACGACGAACGAACGGCGACTCGATTCCGTGGCGCCGACGTGTCGTTGTGGTTCAGTTCTTTGCCGACTGGCGGTCGTTGTCGCGAAGCCACCCGAGCGCCGTGGCAGTGTTCTCCGAATGAGACCCGTTTGCAATCGACCGCTCGCTGTACGGCGTCCCCTTCCAGCGGCAGAATTCACGGACTTCAATCGCAGTCCTTCCCGCTGCTCGCAACCTGGTGCCTCATGCTGAATCTGCTTGGACGGTGTGTCGTCGTGGCGCTGCTGCTCGTTCCCTCGCTGGCGTCGGCCGCCGACCTGGTGCTGCCACCGGGCGTGAAGGTGGAAGAGAACCCGACCGATTCCAAAGCGACGAAGATCGTGCTCATTGCCGGCAGCAATTACTACAAGCCGGGAGAGCACGAATACATCGCCGGCTGCGCCGCGCTCGCGGACCTCTTGAAGCAGACGCCGGGCGTCGCGCCGGTGCTGGCGATCGACTGGCCAAAAAAGGCCGAGACGCTGACCGGGGCAAAGTCAGTCGTCCTGTTCTTCGATGGCGGCAAGAAGCACGGATTGCTGACTGGCGACCGGTTCGCCGAAATCCAGAAGCTCGCTGATGCAAAGGCCGGAATCGTCGGGCTGCATCAGATCGTCGATTTCCCCGAAGGCCTCGGCGACAAGGGGAAGAACCTGCTGGGGGCCACGTTCGTCAACGGCCAGTCGAAGCGGGCTCACTGGGTGAATGAGTTCAAGGCGTTCCCGGAACACGCCATCACCCGCAGCGTGTCGCCGTTCACGATCGATGACGGCTATCTGTGGAAGCTCGATTTCGTTCCCGGCCGGAAGAACGTCACGCCGCTGCTCAGCACGATCGGCCCGAAGGACACGACGACGAAGCCGGACGAATCAGTCGTGGCCTGGGCGTACGAGCGCGACAACGGCGGCAAGTCGTTCACGTTTTCAGGTGCCCACCTGCACGCCAGCCTCGGACAGGAGGGCTACCGCCGGCTGCTGACCAACGCGATCCTCTGGACTGCCGGCGTCGATGTGCCGAAGAGCGGCTCGCCGGTCCAGCTCGAGGAATCACGCCTCAACAGCTACCTGATGCCGAAGCCCGCCGCTGCGAAGTGATCCCCCGTGTGGCACACCTTCACTCGTGGCTGTTCGCCGCGGCGGGGAACTGTCCGCCGCGGACTTCCTCCACGTACTGGCCAACCGCCTTCTGAACGGTCTCCGCCAGGTTGGCGTACCGCTTGAGAAACTTCGGCGAGAAGCCCTGCGTCAGCCCCAGCATGTCCTGCGTGACGAGCACCTGCCCGTCGCAGTCGGGACCGGCGCCAATGCCGATTGTCGGAATCTTCAGCTCGGCCGTGATCCGTTTCGCGATCCCGCGGGGAATCAGCTCGAGGACGATCGAAAACGCCCCGGCCGCTTCGGCGGCTTTCGCATCGGCGATCAGCCGTTCCTCGTCCCGCTGGATGGCGGACATCCTGCCGTATTGATGCACCGACTGCGGCTGCATGCCGACATGCGCCATGACCGGCAGGCCGGCGTCCGTCAGCGCCTCGATCGTCTTCGCCTGGTTCACGCCTCCTTCGAGCTTCACCGCGGCCGCGCCGGTTTCCTTGAAGATCCGCCCGGCGCTCTTGAGCGCCTGCTTCGGGCTGACCTGGTACGTCATAAAGGGGAGGTCGATGATCACCAGCGCCCGCTTGGCCGCCCGGGCCACCATTTCGCCGTGATAGATGATCTCATCCAGCGTGACGGGAATCGTCGTCTGCTTCCCCTGGACGACCATGCCGAGCGTGTCGCCGACAAGCAGTCCATCCACGCCGGCCGAATCAAGCAGGCTGGCCCACAGGAAGTCGTAAGCCGTCACCACCGCGAGCTTTCTCCCCTGCGGTTTCGCTTTTGCGAACTCGGGGACAGTGATTCGGGACGGGGCGGCAGACGCAGAGCTCATAGTCGCAAGCAGTCGGGGTCAGGATTCAGGGCGTCCCTCAGGAATGAAAAATCCCTGATCGCGGCCAACAGGCCACGATCAGGGAGAGAGACGCGGAAGTCAACGCAGGTTCGCGATGGTCAGTCGACCTTCGCCTGGGCCGACGGGGTCGACGCTGGCGACGAGGAAATGATCGTCCCGGTCGCCTTCACCTTGATCGGTTCCGGACGATTCGGAATCGAAATCGTGAAGACTTCGGTGTATTCCCCCGGGGTCTCCGGAGGCGTCATCGTCAGGTTGATCGTGTGCAGGTTCTTCGAATCCCGCGAGTACTTGCTCTTCCAGACGTCGAGTTCCGAGTCGCGTTCGAGCCTGTCGATCACGAACGGCCGCTGGCCGCGGATGATGATGCTCTTCGTGACCGGTACGCCGGGACGCATATTGCCGAGCGTGATCTGCTGCGGCGTGACGACGAGGTCCGGCTCGACCTTGCCGCTGACTTCCACCTGGAGTTCCGGGTTGGAGGGGTCGTTGGTCTTGATCGTGAGCAGGTCGCGAATCTCGCCCAGCGGAGCAGTCGGGTCGAGGGCGACGGCGATCTCGAATTCCGACGAGCCGTAGCTGCCGCGCTGCCGTACTTCCGGCTTCACCAGCGGGTTGGTCGCCCGGACGCCCGTGATCTGCATGCCAGGCCGCATCGAGCGGAGAATCACCGACTTGGTCGTGCCGCGACCCTGCTCGACGGTGGCCAGGTTGACGGCCGGCGGATTGATCTCGAAGTCGGTCCGGATGAAGCCCTTCAGCGGGATGCGGACCGACTTATAGTCGCGGCCGTTGAAGGTCATCGTCACGTCGAGGTTCGCGTTGCGGTCGCCCGAGAACTTGATCGTGTCCATCGACACGGTGATCTGGGCCGACTCGTGCGTTTTCAGCGTGATGTGGTTGTTCTGCCCGCCGACGACCGTCGCCTTGAAGCAGCCACAGCTGGTTCCGGCGTTGGTGATCTGCAGGTCTTCCTTGTAGAGGTTGGTGACCGTCACCGACTTCAGGACCTTCGCCCCCTTCGGGACGGTTCCGAACTGCAGATACAGTTCAGAAAAGGTCTTCTCGGCCCAGCTCAGGTTTGAGCCGCCGCCCTGCGTCGTGATGACCGCAGTGGTCGTCGCCTGCTGAGCCTCCGCGGGGACAGCAAGTCCGCCCACGGTCAATGCGGCCAGCGAGCATTTCGTCAGAAGGAATTTGCGCATAGTTCAACCTCGCAGATTGGCAAAAAGCACAATTCCGCGGGCGGTCCCAGCCGGAGTTCTCCACAAACTCGCGACTGAAATCAAAGTCTCTTGCCCAACGCGGGGATTGTACGGTTTCAAACTCGGCTCCGTCCAGCCCTTCCGAGGCTTCTCGAAACAGGCTGAGCGAGAGCATCTTTCGGGCCGATCGTCCGCCACGTCGCGGAGTCGATGTCCGTCACGAGAAGACACTGCCACTGAACTGCCGCAGGGGCAAATGGATTCCGGCCTCGCGGAGCGTTTATCGCGTCGCTATCAGAGTTTGTGTCTGTGCGAACTTATGGCGAAAAACGTTCCGTGAAGTCGCAGCGGGCAAGACACGCAAGAACTGGTGGTTGTGCGTGCAGGATGGGCGTGCAGTAGCCAGACCGCGGGCGTCTCAATCTGGTTCGCCCCGCCGTGCCGAAACGCCGCGGCGCGGTGCGTTTCAGTGCAGCAATTTCCTCAACGATTCACCGCCGCGGGGCCCGACTTCGTGAAGATGATCACGTGCTGGCGGGGAAGCGTGCTGACCGTTTCCTTCCAGGTCAGGCCCAGCTCCGGCTGCTCCGCTTCTTTCCTGACCTGCGCTTCCGACATTTTGTGCACCAGCTTGATCGGCACCGTCGGATCTTCTTTCCGGTACTCCACGAACGCGATCCGGCCGTCAGGCCTCAGGCTTGCCGAGATTGCCTGGAGCATCTCGTAGGGAAAATCGAACTCGTGATACACGTCGACCATCACTGCCAGGTCGATGCTGCCCGGCGCGAGCCGCGTCGACTGGGTCGTCCCCAGCACCGGGATCACGTTCGTCACGTTCTGCATCCGGCATTTCTCCTCCAGCGCATCAAGCATCTCCTGCTGGATGTCGACGGCGAACAGCTGACCGTTGCCGATGCGTTTGGCGATCATGACGGAGATCACGCCCGATCCCGCCCCGATGTCCGCCACCTCCAGGCCCGGCTTCAGCTTGAGCGCCTCCATCAGGAGCGTCAGCCGCTCTTCCTCCTCGCGTTCCGGACGCTCCAGCCACGAAATCCCCTGGTGCCCCATCACACGGGCGATCTCCCGCCCCATGTAAAACTTCCCGATCCCATTGGGGTCGTGTTCCCGCCGGGAGGTGTAACGCTCGGCGCTCACTTTGGCCGGCGCCGCCAGCTTCTGCTCCGTAGCCGATCTCTGTTCAGTGGCCGGCTTCTGTTCCTGTGACCACGCCGGCGAAGCGAACACCATCAGCGTGATCGCGGAGTACAGACAGGCCGAAAGGGATCGCATCGCCGCCTCCAGGGTTTCAAGCGTCGCAGACTTTCTGCCATTCATCAGGGCTAAGCGTATTCGCTTCCGATTCGAGCAGTAGCGGAATGGCGTCGCGGATCGGATAGGCCTTCCGACAATCGGGGCCCCGGCACACGAAGCGGTGCTCTTCCCGGGCCAGGGCCGTCCGGCAGACCGGGCATGCCAGTTGAACCCCCGGATCCTGCGGGAAGTGGTAAGGAGCGTGAGGCCGGGCGGGCGAATGGGCGGAGGGTCGTGAGGACATTCAATGAGTCGGCAGGCGGCGCTGGACGCCCCGTTCGATCCGCGAGCGAGGCCGAAGAAACGATATCCGGACGCACAGAAGATTGAAATTGGATCCCGGCAGACTGAGGGGACGCGGCGGTCAGGTCCCTGTCGCTGCCGGAGCAATCAACATCGCGTCCCCATAACTGAAAAACCGGTACCGCTCGGCAACCGCCGTCTCGTACGCCCGCAGGATATTGTCCCGCCCGGCCAGCGCCGAAACCAGCATCAGCAGTGTCGACTTCGGAAGGTGAAAGTTCGTCACCAGCCCATCAATGACCCGGAACCGGTACGGCGGACGGATGAAAATCTTCGTCTCCCCGGACCACGGACGGAGCTCGCCGTCAGAGGCTGCCGATTCCAGCGTCCGGACGCTCGTCGTCCCCACCGCGATCACCCGGCCTCCGCGGGCCTTCGTCTCTCGAATCGCCCGAACAGTCGCCTCCTGAACCTCGGCCCATTCGGCATGCATCTGGTGCTCGGCCAGATTCTCAACGCTGACCGGGCGAAACGTCCCGATGCCCACATGCAGCGTCACAAACGTCTTCGAGACGCCGCGGGCCTCGAGGGCCGCAAACAATTCGGGCGTGAAATGCAGCCCGGCCGTCGGGGCGGCGACAGCTCCGGGGACGCGGGCGTAGGTGGTCTGGTAGCGGTCGCGATCGGACTCCACCGGCTGCGAACGCTCGATGTACGGTGGAAGCGGCATCTGGCCGAAGGTCGCCAGCAGGTCGAGATGAGACCCCGGAAAACCAGGCCGCATCGTCCAGCCCCCCGATTCCGTTCGCGCGGTCAATTCCAGCGCCAACGGCGATCCTCCCGACGGGTGTGCAATCAGGACGCGCTCCCCGGCCTGAAACGTGCCGCGGGTTTTCGCAATCAGGTTCCACGAACCGTCCGCCGTCACGCCGAGAAACAGTCCTTCCCACCGGCCCCCGGTTTTCTCGCGCACACCCGCCAGCCTCGCGGGGAGGACTCGCGTGTCATTGAGAACCAGCAGGTCCCCCCGCTCGAGCAGATCGGGAAGCTCCGAGAACTGCCGATGACCGATCGCGCCACTGCTCGCATCCAGCGTCATCAGTCGCGACGCGTCCCGCCGCTCGGGGGGCAAGTGCGCAATCAGGTCCTCCGGCAGCGGGTAGTCGTAACTCGACAGGCGATCCAGGTCTGGCATGGGCCGAGTGTAGAGCCCGCCCCGCAAAGCGCAAAAAGCTCCGGCCCCTGCTCCGAGAACTGTTGTGGCACGCGTCTCCCGACCGTGCCACCCCGGCCGACCGCCAGGTCTCCCCAGCGTTCTCTAGATAGGCCCTTACCGGTCGTCGGGCGCTTCACGGCACAGAATCGCCGGCCTCGGCGTCGGCACGTTCTTCACGGCGATCGGCAGCGTCGGCCAGTTGTCCGACTGCGTCAGCACTTCGTGCCCGTGATCGCGAACGAGGATGGTGTCCCCCGCCACGGCCGATCGCACCGAGGGGTGCCAGAACATCGCCGCCCCATTCGGAAGCAGCCGCTCGCTGCGCGGAACCAGCAGGTGCTCGGAAGCGGAATAACCGATCAGTTCCGACTGTTCGGCCGCACGCCACTCTTCGGGCTCGCCGAACTTCTCATAGATGCGGGCGGTCCGCGACCACACATCGCTGAACGACCAGTCGGCCTGGCTGAAGTACATGCCGGTCGCCTGCACCAGGCTGGCATGCTGGTGCCAGTCGAGCAGCTCCTGCGGCGGACTGTTGAAGCAGACCGTTCGCGACACGCCGACATGCAACCCATGCCGCCTGCCGACGGCCGTAATCACCGCGAACCGCTCGATGCGATCATGCCCGTAGCCCCAGTGCCGATAGCGTCGCCCCTGGCCATCAGCCATCACCTGGATGAGGGCCGGCGCAATCTCGCGCTTCATCATGCGGTGCGCCAGCTGCCCCGCGACTTCCGCTTCGGTGTCCCCGCGATTGCAATTCCGGGCCGCCGCTTCCACGCAGTGCGTCAGGTCATGCCCCAGCGACCTCAGCCGGGAATGGTCCTCCGCGGCCAGGCACGTGCGAAAATCGGCCAGGTCCGCATTCGTCGTCTGCGATGGCGACACGTCGTCCGAGAACGTCCGGCCGCGACAGAGATCCTGGCAGAGGACCTGGGTGTCCTCCGACCACGGCCGTTCCTTGAGCTGGAAGCCGAGGCCCCCCAGTTCACGATCGAACAGCTGCAGCGAGTCGACCGAGTTGCACAGCACCAGCCGGGCGTCCGGCGTCACGAACATCGCTGCCGCCGTGCGGGATGATCCGCGGCGGGTGTTGTCGCCGCCAAAGCTTAGCCACGCGAAGTTTTCGGGCCTCAGCAGCAGCAGGCCCTGGAGATTCCGCAGGGCCAGGTATTCCACGAGCAGGTCGTGTCGACGCTGGACCTCGAGCGCCCGGTCAGGGTCGACGACCTGCAGCTCGGCCGACGAGATCGGCTCCAGGACTGATGGGCGTGTGGGCGACATCGCGACTGTGTATGAACCGAGGCCGGAGCGGCCGAACCTTCCGGACTTCGATCGAACCGACCATCCTGTCGGGGTCGAGTGCATCTTAACAGCCTGTGAGAAGATGCAGCGTCTATTCCCGGTTGAAATTGCAATGGCCCGGCACGAATCGGATCGTGAAGACTTGTTTGCCGAATTGGCGGCCCTGTCGCCGCGGATCGAACTGCGGACCCTCGGCTCCGGACAGACCGTTTGTGCGGGACGCAGGGAATCAACGGGCAGCTGGTCGATTTATCTCTCCCCCGACCGGGTCTACCACTTCGATTCCGCCGGCGGCCTGAGGCGGGCCTACATCGACGGGTCTCTCTACCGCAGCGAGGGGACGACCCTCTCGCAACTCCACCGCGAACGATCGGAGACGGAAACCGTCCTCCGCCGACAGGACCTGGGGCCCGAGGAACTGTCCCGGTTCCTCGGCGAGATGCACGACCACCTCACCCGCTTCCGCCTACTGATCGCGTCGAACCAGCTCGAAGTGCTGCGGTCGTCACCACCGGAGTCGCCGGTCATCTCTCAATTGGACCAGGCGCTCGAACAGGTCCTGCACGCCGATCGCCCCCTGTCCCCCGCGATTCGTGCGTAAGCCACCGCCGTGGCTCGGCCATCCTGGCCGTGCGAATCGTCACTGTGGTGTCGACGTTCACGATCCCCCACGCGCTTCCAGTCCCCGCCACACAAGTTGCCAGCGACCCCGATCCGCTATCATCTCCCCGCCATGTGTGCGAAGCGAATCTTCCTCCCTGACCCGCGGGACGTCCTGGCTGATGAACTGCTGATGCAGCAGATCGAGCCAGGCAGCCGCGTCCTCGATCTCGGCTGCGGTGACGGCCGCCTGCTCGTCCGTCTGCGCGACGAACGCCGCTGCTCCGTGATGGGCGTCGAGCGTGACGACGACTTCTTCGTCGCCGCGATTGAGAAAGGGCTGCCGATCCTGCGGGCCGATCTGAACGTCGAGCTGATCGACATTCCCGACCGGGCGTTCGATTACGCCGTTCTCAGCCAGACGCTCCAACAGGTCAGTCGCCCCAAGCACCTGCTGAACGAAATCTTCCGCGTCGCCCGGCGGGCGCTGGTCGTGGTCCCGAATTTCGGCCACTGGAAAGTCCGGCTGCAGATCGCCTGGGCCGGCCGCGCGCCGGTCACCGATTCGCTCCCCTACGAGTGGTTCGAATCACCGAATGTCCACTTCCTCACGCTCCGCGACTTTCGCGAGCTGGCCGGGCGCGGCAACTTCCGGATCGTGAAAGAGCTGCCGATCATCGGCGGCCGGGCCGTCGACCGCGCGTGGGCCGCCAACCTGCGGGCGCACAGCGCCCTCTACGTCCTCGAGCGCTCGGACAGGCACCCGGAACCGGCGGCGATCACGTCAGCGCCCGTATTCGAAGCGGGAAGCGCATCGCCGGCTTGAGCGTTCCGGCGGCGTGTGTCCGTCGCAAGGAAGAGTGCGAGCCTCACGCCCATTCTTTTCCGAACGGGTTCCGCGAGAGCTCGCGCTGCTGCGGATCGAGCCGGACGCATTTACCGTCGACATCCAGCGATCGGCCTTCGTCGTCGCCGGCCTTCGCCTGCGTCGTGATCTGCGAGCGCCTCAGCATTTCGAGGCGGATGATGCCGCTGTCCAACTCCGTCTTTATCCGGTTGGTCTCCATAGCCGTCTCCTGGAACAAGCGGACCTGGAGGACTGCTGTCGCGGCGGCGATGCAGGGTTTCTCCGATACGCCCCGAAACCATGCCTGCTGGCAACTTGCCGTCACCGGGGAAGGTGCGCAAAATACGCCAGCTCTCACCGATCGGGCTGCACTCCGGTCAAACGTCAATACTACTTCCCGACGTTTCGGCCTGTCACGCAAAATCTGCCGAAGTCGTCTCGCACGAACAGCCGCTTCCCGATAGAACCCGCTCCGCGCTGCGGAGACGTCTCGGAAAACGCAGCGAAACGACTCGGCCGACGCAGGACGCGTCGGACATCCTTCCGTAAGGAAAGGTGCCCAGCAGCATGGACGCTTGGACTGCCCGTCGCACGCATGCGATCTGCGCTCTCGTTGTCTCGTTCTCCACACCGGCCCTGGCCCAGAACCCGGCGCCGGCCGCCTCTCCCTACCGGACGGCCAATTTCATCGTCCACGCGCCGACGCAGGAGATCGCCCAGAGAGTGGGCGACTGCGCCGAGCACTGGCGGGAAGAACTCGCGATCGACTGGCTCGGGAAGAAGCTCCCGAACTGGTACAAGCCCTGCGAAGTGACGGTCAAAGTCGGCCAGATCGGCGCCGGCGGAGCCACCACGTTCAGCTTCGACAACGGCGAAGTCTTCGGCTGGCGGATGAAGGTCCAGGGAACGCTCGAGCGAATCCTCGATTCGGTCGTTCCGCACGAAGTCAGCCACACCATCTTCGCCTGCCACTTCCGCCGCCCGCTCCCCCGCTGGGCCGATGAAGGCGCCGCCACGCTCGTCGAGCACATCTCCGAGCGCAAGCGGCAGATGGACATCCTGCAGCAGGTGACCCGCACCCGCGACCGGATCCCGCTGGCGCAGCTCCTTCAGATCGACGAATACCCCAAAGACATGCAGAAGGTCCTGGCGCTCTACGCCGAGGGCTATTCGCTGGCCGACTTCCTCGTGAAGTGGCATGGCGACAAGGGCAAGCAGGTCTATCTCGAGTTCCTGAAAGACGCACTCGCCACCAACTGGGAATCGTCGTTCCGGAAGCACTACGGGTTTCAGTCGCTAAGCGAACTCGACCAGCACTGGGATCGCTGGCTGATCGCCGGCAGCCCCGACATCCGCCGCGACGACGCCGCCCTGGCGGTGGCCAATCAGCCATCACCCCGTCCGGCCACAAACGGCACGCTCGCCCTCGCCTCCGCCAAGCCGGCTGAACAGCGTCGCGACAA
>Ga0247823_10004867_pt1 | contig 10712 bp, 13 predicted proteins | sample 13C_PalmiticAcid_2_FD_192426 | JGI IMG/M metagenome (GOLD analysis project Ga0247823, IMG submission 192426) | Soil microbial communities from agricultural site in Penn Yan, New York, United States - 13C_PalmiticAcid_Day30 | ecosystem: Environmental > Terrestrial > Soil > Agricultural land...
GGGCCTGCTGGCCATCGTGCTCTCGCCCTGGGTGGGCAAGAACGTGAGCCGCATCGACCCGCGCAAGCTCGCCACCGTGGCCTTCCTCGGCTTTGGCGCGGTGCTGTGGATGCGCTCGAACTTCAACACCCAGGCCGACTTCATGACCATCCTGATCCCCACGCTGTTGCAGGGGGCGGCCATGGCGTTCTTCTTCATTCCCTTGCAGGCCATCGTGTTCTCGGGCCTGCAGCCGCAGCAGACGCCGTCGGCCGCCGGGCTGTCCAACTTCGTGCGCATCACGGCCGGCGCGGTGGGCACCTCGCTGTTCACCACGCTGTGGGACAGCAGGGCCTCGCTGCACCACGCGCAACTGGTGGAGTCCATCCACACCGGCAACGCCACCGCCATGGCCACGCTGGACCAGCTCATGGGCAGCGGCATGAGCCGCGAGCAGGCCCTGGCCAACATCGACCGCCTGATCAACCAGCAGGCCTACACGATGGCGGTGACCGACCTGTTCTACCTCTCGGCGGCGCTGTTCTTCGTGCTGGTGGCGGTGATCTGGTTCTCCAAGCCGGTGCAGGGCGCCGCAGTCGATGCGGGAGGCGCGCACTGAGCGCCGCAGCAGCTCAGCGCGTGAAGCTCAGGAAGCGGCCCTTGTAGGCCTCACCGTCTTCCAGCCACCGGTCGGCCGCCTGCATGCTCAGCGCGAAGCCCAGCGATGCCATGTCGCGGCCGAAGGCCGCGCGGTTGCCGCGGTCGGGGTCCACGATGATCACCACTGCCTTGGGCGCGGCGTGGCGGAAGATGAAGGCCGCGAGCTGCGCCGGCTGCTGGCGTTCGTAGAGCAGGTCGCTGCCCACGATGAGGTCGAAGCGGCCCAGCGCCGGGTTGTCGGTGGCGGCGGTGCTTTCCCAGTTGCCGGCCTGGTAGGGCATCGGGCCCAGGCCGTTGAGCGCCAGGTTGTGCCGCAGGAATTCCTCGGTCAGCGGGTGCCAGTCGCTCACGGTGACGTTGCCGCCGCGCCGGTGCATCACCAGGCTGGCCAGCGCCAGGCCTGCGCCGATCTCGAGCACCCGCAGGCCCTCGATGGGGTGGGTGAGCATGGCCAGCGCGAGCACGCGCGAGGAGGGCCACACCTGCCCGAAATGAGCCCAGCCGGCCGACGGCAGACCGATGTCGGCCGCGTGGTGCTGGGTGTCGGTGTACTGCTGGTCGTCGAGGAGACGACGGATGTGCCAGTCTTCGCCGCCGAGGCTCAGGGTCTCGGTCCGGACTTGGTAGCCTGGCATGGGTGCTTTCGTAGAGGGTGTGGCCCGCGGTACCATGCCCGGGCACCCGATGGGCGGTGCGTCAGCGGGAGTGTTCACATGGGCTGGTTCTCCAAGAGCAAGGACGGCTTCTTCCTCAGCACCACCACGCCCGAGGGCGTGGAGCGCTCGCAGTACCTCGGCATCGTGCATGGCGAGGCCATCATCGGCGCCAACATCTTCCGCGACCTGTTCTCGTCGGTGCGCGACGTGGTGGGCGGCCGTGCCGGCGGCTACGAGCGGGCCCTCTCGGGCGCGCGCGACGCCGCCATGGAAGACCTCATCGAATCGGCGCGCGAGATGGGCGCCACCGGTGTGATCGGCATCGACTTCGACTACGAGGTGCTGGGCGAGACCAACGGGATGATGATGGTCGCGGTGAGCGGCACGGCGGTGAAGCTGTAGTTTGGATCCTTTGTTTTTCAAAAAGGCATGTTTTGTATAAAATACGATACATGCCTGCCTATGCCCAACCCCTCGATGAAGACGCCCGCCTGCTGGCGGAGCTGGGTGTGCGGCTGCGCCTGGCGAGGAAGCGCCGGGGCATGAGTGCCGAGAAGCTCGCCGAACGCGCGGGCATCACCCGCGTCACGCTGCATCGGCTGGAGGTGGGGGCGCCGGCAGCGGCCAGCCTGGGCACACTCACCCGGGTGCTCGGGGCCTTGGGCATGGCAGGCGATCTGACGCTGCTGGCCCGGGACGACCGCGTGGGGCATCAGCTGCGCGATGCCAGCCTGCTGGCACCGAAGAAGCCGCCCTTGCCGCGCCTGATCGCGCTGAAAGACCTGCCGTACCTGCGAACGGTGGCGGCATGGCACCTGCCCGATGAGGACACGAAGCTCACGCCCGAGGAGGTGTTCGGCCTGTACGAGCGCAACTGGCGGCACATCGAGCCCGAGAAGATCGTGGGCAAGGAAGCGGCCGTGCTCAAGAGGCTGACGAACACGGTGGGCAAGGGGGTGCTGCTTGTTTGAGCGGGAGCACCACCAGCGCATCGCGGCGATCCTGGAGCGCCTGGACGTCCAGGTGCTGCTCAAGCACCGCTGCCTGTTCGGCGGCGGGACGGCGATCGCCTTGTCGCGAGGGGAGTACCGCGAATCGGTGGACATCGACTTCATCTGTGCGTCGGTCGATGGCTACCGGGGGTTGCGCGAAACGGTGGATGTCCGTCACCTGGACTGGCTCTTTGCGCAGCCGGTGGATCTCGTGCGCGAACCTCGCGTCGATCAGTACGGCATCCGCCTGGCGGTGGCGGTCGATGCCGTGCCCGTCAAGCTGGAAATCATTTTTGAAAGCCGGGTCGATTTCACCGATCCCCTGCCCGAGGACCGGATCTGCGGCGTGTGGGCGATGGCGGTCGAAGACCTGACCGCCACCAAGCTCATGGCGAATGCGGACCGGTATGCCGACGACGCGGTGATGAGCCGGGATCTCATCGACCTCTCGATGCTGGCGCACGGCCACGTGCTGAGCGCCGCGGGCGCGGCCAAGGCCCGGCGCGCCTACGGCAAGGGCATCGACAAGGCCTTCGCACGGGGCAAGGAGCTTCTGCTGGAGCGGGACGGTCGTTTGTCCCGCTGCATGAAAGCCATGCGCATGCCTCCCCCTGAAGCGGCCTGGCGAGAACGCCTTTCGCGCCTGTTGCTGGAGGCTTGAGGCCCGGCGCTCAGGCGTCGATCTGCATCGCCGGCCGCGCCTGCACCTTGCCGAGCCAGGCCGCGACATGCGGGTGCGAGCCGACCGGCGCGCCGATGTAGGCGCTGTAGCCGATCACCGATCCCACGATCAGGTCCACCAGCGAGTACGCGGCGCCCAGCATCCAGGGCTGGGCCGCCAGGCGCGCGTCCAGCAGCGCGAGCAGCTGGTCCAGGCCCTGGTGTGCCGAGCGGCCGTGCGCGTCGTCGGGCGTGCCCAGGTCGCGCGCGGCCTGCAGGCGCACCAGCTGCGCGCCGTAGGTCACGTAGGACCAGGTGCTCCAGGCCATGGCCTGCAGGCGCTCGGGCGTGCCCGCGGCCGGCCACAGGCCTTTCTGCACGCCGTAGGTCTCGCCCAGCCACATCTCGATCGCCAGCGCCTCGAACATCGGTGCGCCGTCCACCGTCATCGTGGGCACCTTGCCGTTGGGGTTGAGGGCCAGGTAGTCGGGGCGGCGCTGCTCGCCTTTCGTGATGTCGATCTTCACGCGCTCGTGCTTCACGCCGAGCTCGACAAGGGCGCAGGCGACCGGGGTGGCGCTGGACATGGGGTGCCAGTAGAGAACGATCTGGGACATGGTGGGCTCCTGAAAAAAAGGGGTTGAGGCATCGGCCCGACACCGCGTCGGGCACGTGCCTGCAATGTCGCGCCGATTGCGGACAGTTTCGGCCCTCGATTCGAGATAGAGTGGCGCCATGCTTTCTTCGTCGTCACGGCTGCTGCGCGTGTTGTCCCTGCTGCAGACGCGCAGCCACTGGGCCGGCACCGAGCTGGCCGAGCGGCTGGAGGTGCACCCCCGCACCCTGCGGCGCGACATCGACCGGCTGCGCCAGCTCGGCTACCCGATCCACGCCAGCAGCGGCGTGGCGGGTGGCTACGCGTTCCGTGCGGGCCAGTCGCTGCCGCCGCTGCTGCTGGACGACGAGGAAGCGCTGGCCGTGGCCATCGCGCTGCAGGTCGCCGCGTCGGGCACCGTGAGCGGGGTGGAGGAAAGCTCGCTGCGAGCCCTGGTGAAGCTGGAGCAGGTGATGCCCACGCGCCTGCGCCGCCGCACGGGTGCGCTGCGCTCGGCCATCGTGCCCTTGCAGCGCGGCGGGCCGACCATCGACGCCGGTGTGCTGGCCCTGCTGGCCGTGGCCTGCCGCGACCAGCTGCAGGTGGGCTTTCGCTACCGCGACATGCGGGGCCAGAGCAGCGTGCGCACGGTGGAGCCGCAGGGCCTGGTGCACACCGGCAGCCGCTGGTACCTGGTGGCCTGGGACCCGGCGCGCGACGACTGGCGCACCTTCCGCATCGACCGCGTGGAAGGCGCGCCGAGCACCGGCGCGCACTTCGCGCCGCGCGCCGCGCCGGCGGGCGATCTGCAGGCCTATGTCTCGGGCACGCTGGCGGGCGTGCAGCACGGCGACGAGGCGCGTGTGGTGCTGCACCGGCCGCGCGAGGCGATGGCCCGCGTCATCCCGGCCTCGGCCGCCACGCTCGAAGCCATCGACGACACCCGCTGCCTCATGCGCTGCGGTGCCGGCCAGCTGGAGTCGCTGGACTCCCTGGCCTACTGGCTCATGGCAATGGACGTGGACTTCGACGTGCTGCAGCCACCCGCGCTGCAAGAGCGCCTGCGTGCGGCCGGCGAACGCCTGGCGCGCAACCTGGCGCGTGCGGGCCGCTGAGCCTCAGCCGCCGCGCAGCGACTTCAACAGCTTCTGGCCGGCGCGCCCGTTGCTCTCCTGGCCCAGCCGGGTCTGCTCGGCGCGGATCGCCACGCGGCTCTTCTCGCCCAGCATGCCGTCGACCTCGCCGATGTCGTGGCCGCGCGCGATCAGCAGGGTCTGCACCTCGCGGCGCTCGGCGCGCGAGAGGCCCGGGTCGTCGGTCGGCCAGGGGGTGACGAAGGGGCCGTCGCCGCGCAGCCGGTCCGACAGGTGCGCGATCGCCAGGCCGTAGCTCTCGGCCGCGTTGTAGCTGTAGATCGCGTCGAAGTTGCGCAGCACCAGGAAGGCCGGCCCCAGCGCCCCGGCGGGCGTGAGCAGGCCGGCGCTGCCGCCGGCCGGCAGGGGCGAGCCGTCCACCCGCTTCACGCCGCGCGCCGACCAGTCGTCCAGGCTGCGCTTGGTGCGCCGGCCTTCGCCGCTGGTGTTCAGGTTCGGCGGCAGTTTCACCTCGAAGCCCCAGGGCTGGCCGCTTTGCCAGCCGGCCTTGGCGAGGAAGTTGGCGGTCGAGGCCAGGGCGTCGGGCGTGCTGTCCATCAGGTCGGCGCGGCCGTCGCCGTCGAAGTCCACCGCGAGCCGCTCGAAGGTGCTGGGCATGAACTGCGTGTGGCCGAAGGCGCCGGCCCAGGAGCCCACCAGCCGCTCGGCCGTGATGTGCCCTGCTTGCAGGATGCGCAGCGTGGCGTAGAACTCGGTGCGGAAGTAGGCCTGCCGCCGGCCGAAGCACGACAGCGTGCCCAGCGACTGCACCAGCGGCGACTTGCCGAAGGTCTGGCCGAAGTTGCTCTCCACGCCCCACACGGCCACCACCGTGGCCGGGTCCACACCGAAGCGCTCCTGCACGCGCTGCAGCGTGTCGGCGTGCTGGGCGAGCAGGGCCTTGCCTTCGGCCACGCGCTGTTCGTCCACCAGGCCGGCGAGGTAGTCCCAGATCGCGGTGCGGAACTCGGGTTGGAAGTTGAGCTTGTCGATCACGCTCATGTCGGGCTGCAGGCCCTGCGTGTAGCGGGTGAAGGTGGCTTCCTGCACGCCCACCGCGCGGGCGGGCGCGCGCAGGCCGGCGAGGCAGTTCTCGAATTCGCCAGGGGCGGGAGCCGGTGTGGGGCTGGGAGCCTGTGCCTGACCGGTGGAGGCGAAGAGGGCGGTGCAGAGGGCGGCGAGCAGGTGCTGGGCGTGGCGTCGGGCTTTCATCCGCCCGATCTTAGCCACGCACCCCGCCGAGGGCCTCAGTTCAGGCTGGCATCGAGTAACAGCATGAACACGAAGCCCGCCAGCAGCGTGCCCGTGGCCAGGGTTTCGAAGCCGCTGCGGTGCGTCTCGGGAATGATCTCGTGGCTCACCACGAACAGCATCGCACCGGCCGCCAGCGCCAGGCCCAGGGGGTAGAACACCGGCAGGCTGCCCAGCACCCACAGGCCCAGGATGGCGCCCAGCGGCTCGGCCAGCCCGGTGAGCGCGGCCACGCCCCAGGCCTGCGCCGCGCTGCGGCCCAGCGTGCGCAGGGCCATGGCCACGATCAGGCCCTCGGGCATGTTCTGCAGGCCGATGGCCAGCGCCACCGAGGCGCCGGCCTGGGCGTCGCCGGCGCCCTGCGGGCCGGCGTAGGCCGCGCCCACCGCCAGGCCTTCGGGCACGTTGTGGATCAGGATCGCCAGCACCATCAGGCGGGCACCCTGCACGGCCGTGGCGCTGTGGGCCATGGCGTGGCCGGGCGCGGCCGGCGGCAGCACCGCGTGTTCGTGGGGCGTGAAACGGTCGACCGCCAGCATCAGGCCCATGCCCAGCGCCAGGCCCACGCTGGTGAGTGCGGCGGCGCTGGCGCGGCCTTCGAAGAGCTGCTGCCCCGCGTCCAGCGAGGGCAGCAGCAAGGCGAAGATCGCCGCCGCCAGCATCACGCCGGCCGAGAACGAGAGCAGGGCGGCCTCCTGCAGCTTGCTCACGCGCTGCACCAGGAACACCGGCAGCGCGCCGACGGCGGTGGCGACCGCCGCCAGCAGCGAGGCCTGCACGCCCGCCGCCATGGCGCTGCCGTGTTCGGCCGCGTCCCACCAGGCCCGCGTCGGGCCCCAGAAGGTGCTGAGCGAGGCCAGGCCCGCCATCACCAGCAGGCCGCTGCCCAGCGCGAGCAGGGCGGTGCGCAAGGCGTGCGGCGGCAGCGGCAACTCTCCCTGGGTGAGCTGGGCCCAGGTGGGTCGGACGTGGCGGATCAGTTCGGCCATGGAAGCTCCTGCGTGAAATGGAAATCAGCTTTTAGTTTGACAAAAACTATCGATATGAGCCAATCGATGTTGCCAATCAGGGAGATAGGGGACGCCGGTACAGTCGGGGCAGGATGAACTCGCACATCACGCCCCTCGCAGAACCCCATTTCGCCGAGCTTCACGCGGTGCTCGATGCGGTGGCGCGCGAGAAGCGCTTCCTTGCGCTGACACAGGCACCGCCGCTGGCCGAGACCGTCGCCTTCTTTAGACAGAACCTGGACCACGGTCGCCCGCATTTCGTCGCGCTGCTCGAGGGTGCCGTGGTCGGCTGGTGCGACGTGCTGCCGGTGTTCGGCCAGGCGCGCGAGCACATCGGCGTCCTGGGCATCGGGCTGTTGCCCTCGGCGAGGCACCGGGGGCTGGGCCGGCAGCTCATGGCCGCGGCCATCGACAAGGCCTGGCGCCAGGGCCTGACGCGCATCGAGCTCACCGTGCGAGCGGACAACCCCAACGCGCGCACGCTCTACGAGCGCCTGGGCTTTCAGCACGAAGGCGTGCAGCGGCACGCGTTCCGGGTGGATGGCCAGTTCATCGACAGCCATGCCATGGCTTTGCTGCGCCATGCGGACTGAGCGCATCGTCCCCACCCGGCGTGCCTGGGCGCGTGGGCTGGTGCTGGCGGGGGCGCTGGCGGGCGTGTGGGGCGCTGCTTTCGCCGACCCCACCCCCGCAGCTGTGCGCGCGGAGATCGACGCCATGCTCAACCGCCTCGAAGCCTCGGGCTGCCAGTTCCAGCGCAATGGCCGCTGGCACGACGGCGCGAGGGCCAGGGCGCACCTGCTGGACAAGCTGGCCTACATCGAGAAGCGGGGCACGGTGCAGAGTGCGGAGCAGTTCATCGAACTGGCGGCATCGCGCAGCAGCGTGTCGGGCCGGCCGTACCAGGTGCGGTGCGACGGGCTGGCGCCGGTCGAGAGCCGCCGCTGGCTCGGCGACCAGCTCACGGCCATTCGCGGCGCCAAGCGCTGACCAGGCCAATTCGAGGCCGTATTTCGGCTGGAATCTGGTTACAGTGCGCAGGTGGCGCCGAATTGAATCAAATCGAATTGTTTGTCATGGAGGGAGTGAATATGAATTGGATCACCATTGTGTTGAAGAAGTACGCGACGTTCAGCGGGCGCGCGCAACGGGCGGAATACTGGTATTTCGTCCTCTTCTATCTGGTGGGGTATTTCGCCTTGATCATGCTCGACAGCGCCCTGGGCCTGTGGTCGAAAGAGGCCGAGGCCGGGGTTTTGAGCAGCATTTTCGCGTTGGGCGTTCTGTTGCCCTTCATTGCGGTGGCGACCCGCCGTTTGCACGACATCGGCAAATCCGGCTGGTGGCAACTGATCGGCTTTATCCCATTGCTCGGCGGCATCGTGCTCATCGTTTTCTTTGCGCGAAAAGGCGATGCCGGTTCCAATGAATACGGGCCTTCTCCTTTGGCGCCAGACAAGGCCTCGGCCGTCGGCTTCGGATAAGGTCTCGGATGGATCGCCACAATGAAAAGCGGCGCCTCGGCGCCGCTTTTCATGGGGGGTGAGCCCTTCGATCAACTGAAGAAAGAATTCGCCCCATCGGGGTCACCACCATGTCTGCATTGCCTCCCCCCATCGCCGCGTTCTGGCAGGCCTATGTCGCGTCCACCGCCGGCGTGGACGAATCGCGCTTCTACGAGGCGTTTTATTTCGGGGACAGCGAGGCCCTGGCGGATGAACTCGCCGAACTCGTGCTGACCGGCACGAAGCGCGCGACGGCCTCGGCCTTCTGGACCTTCGAAGCGCAAGGCAAGCGCGCTCCGGTGCCGGGGGACCTCAGTGTGGTGACCAACTGGGCGGGTGCGCCTCAGTGCATCATCGAAACCCTCAGCGTCGAGCCGGTCCCCTTCAACCAGGTCACCGCAGCGTTCGCCGCCACGGAAGGCGAGGGCGATGGTTCGCTGGCGTACTGGCGCGAGGCGCACGAGCGCTTCTTCCAGCGGGAGTGTGCGCAGCACGGGCGCGCTTTCACGGAGGACATGCTGCTGGCCTGCGAGCGCTTCAAGGTGGTGTTCCGGCCACCCGTGGTCAGGGGCCGCCCCGGGTAGTCCGCAGCCTTCAGGCGCACGGCCACAAAAAAAGCGGCGCCGAGGCGCCGCTTTTTCATGAGGGTCTGAGCCGTTCAGATCAGCTGAAGAACGACTTCGCCTTCTCGAACCAGCCCTTGTCGTTCGGGCTGTGCTTGTGGCCGCCTTTCTTGAACGACTCGTCGAGCTCCTTGAGCAGCTTGCGCTGGTGCTCGGTGAGCTTGATCGGCGTTTCCACCGCCACATGGCAGTACAGGTCGCCGGGGTAGCTGCTGCGCACGCCCTTGACGCCCTTGCCGCGCAGGCGGAAGGTCTTGCCGCTCTGCGTGCCTTCGGGCAGGTCGATGGTGGCCTTGCCCGCGAGCGTGGGCACGTCGATCTCGCCGCCCAGGGCGGCGATGGTCATGCTCACCGGCACCTGGCAGTGCAGGTCGTCGCCCTCGCGCTCGAAGATGTCGTGCTTGCGCAGGCGCACCTCGATGTAGAGGTCGCCCGAGGGGCCGCCGTTCTGGCCCGGTTCGCCGTTGCCGGTGCTGCGGATGCGCTGGCCGTCGTCGATGCCGGCGGGGATCTTGATCTCCAGCGTCTTCTGACGCTTGATCTTGCCCTGGCCATGGCAGACGGTGCAGGGCTCGGGAATGATCTTGCCCTGGCCGTGGCAGGTGGGGCAGGTCTGCTGCACGCTGAAGAAGCCCTGGCGCATCTGCACCGAGCCCTGCCCGTGGCAGGTGGTGCAGGTCTTCACGCTGGTGCCGGGCTTGGCGCCGGTGCCGCTGCAGGTCTCGCAGTTGTCCCACGAGGGGATGCGGATCTGCGTTTCCTTGCCGGCGGCGGCTTCTTCCAGCGAGATTTCCATCGCGTAGGACAGGTCGGCACCGCGGTACACCTGGCGCCCGCCGCGCTGGCCGCCGCGCGCACCACCGAAGATGTCGCCGAAGATGTCGCCGAAGGCATCACCGAAACCGCCGAAGCCCTCGGCGCCGCCCGGGCCGCCGCGCATGTTGGGGTCCACGCCGGCGTGGCCGTACTGGTCGTAGGCCGCCTTCTTCTGCGGGTCCGACAGCATCTCGTAGGCCTCCTTGGCCTCCTTGAATTTCTCTTCGGCCGCCTTGGCCGCATCACCCTGGTTGCGGTCGGGGTGGTGCTTCATCGCGAGCTTGCGATACGCCTTCTTGATCTCGTCGTCGCCGGCGTTCTTGGGCACGCCCAGCACTTCGTAAAAATCGCGTTTAGCCATGGTCTCTAACTGCTCATATGGAACACAAACGCCGCGTCAGGTTGCCCGGACGCGGCGAGTGATGATCGGAAGCGGGCCCCCGATCAGCCCTTCTTGACTTCCTTGACTTCGGCGTCGACCACATCGTCGTCGGCCGGCTTGCTGCTGCCCTGCGGCTCGGCGCCTTCAGCGGCACCGCCTGCGGCGGCGGCTTCGGCCTGCGAAGCGGCGTAGACCTTCTCGCCGAGCTTCTGGCTGGCGGCCATCAGGGCTTCGGTCTTGGCCTCGATGGCTTCCTTGTCCTCGCCCTTGGCGGCTTCTTCCACGTCCTTCAGCGCGGCCTCGATGGCTTCCTTCTCGGCGCCCTCGAGCTTGTCGCCGTGTTCGCCCAGCGACTTCTTCACGCTGTGCACCATGGCTTCGGCCTGGTTGCGGGCCTGCACCAGCTCGACCTTCTTCTTGTCGTCGGCGGCGTTGAGCTCGGCGTCCTTC
>Ga0247823_10004868_pt1 | contig 10710 bp, 9 predicted proteins | sample 13C_PalmiticAcid_2_FD_192426 | JGI IMG/M metagenome (GOLD analysis project Ga0247823, IMG submission 192426) | Soil microbial communities from agricultural site in Penn Yan, New York, United States - 13C_PalmiticAcid_Day30 | ecosystem: Environmental > Terrestrial > Soil > Agricultural land...
GGCGTATCAGGGTGTTCTGAAATCTGCCGTCAATCCGGCGAGCCTGTTTCTGGCAGGGAGCGGACAAGCAAGAGCTCGCGACTCACGTCGCTCCCACATGTCGGAAGGTCGAATCGGGATGCGCGCCATGACCGGCGCGCGGGCTTACATCGCGACGCGGCGGGCCTGCATGAAGCGCGGCGCCCAGTAACCGCTCATCAGGGTGTCCACGCGGACGTCCTTGCCGGTGCTGGGGGAGTGCAGGAAGCGGCCTTCGCCGACGTAGATGCCGACGTGGTTGATACGGCCCTTGCGGCCGAAGAACACCAGGTCGCCCTGCTTGAGTTCGTCGCGGCTGGCGATCAGCTGTCCATTGGCCTGCGAGGCCATGTCGCGGGATACGCGCGGCAGCTCGATGCCCAGCGCGGTGCGGAACACGTAACCGACCAGGCCGCTGCAGTCGAAACCGCTGTCAGGCGAGGTGCCGCCCCAGCGGTAGGGCGTGCCCATCAGGGTCAACGCGCGCTTGAGCACGGTCTGGATCTTGCCGCCCTCGTCCTTGACCACGCCTTCCCTGCTGAGGTCGTAACCGGCCAGCAGCCGGCTGAGGTCGCCGGCCACCATGGTCGAGCGGTCCAGCAGCGGCAGGCTGTCGCTGGCGGCCAGGCGGGGCAGGAGGGCGGTAAGGGTGGCGGTGGCGGCTTCGGCCGCCTTTTCCTTGATGCTGAACGAGGCCGGCTTGGCGGTTTCCGCGGCGACCGCCGGGGTGGCGGTGTCGGTGGAATCGGTCTCGACCGCGTCGGCGGTCGGCGCATGCTGCTGGGCCCAGGCGGGGACGCTCGCGGCGATCAGCACAGCCAGGGAAAGCAATCGGCTCACGCCCCGCAGGGTGCGGTGGGTGGCGGCGGGCTGGCCTGGCGGCAGGTCGTCGGTCGTCACGCGGAGTCGGGAAAAATGCGAAGCGGCAATAGTGCCGTCATATCGCGTCGATTTGGTTCACAAATCGTTATTTATTCGTTAATAACCCCGGGCCTGGGTCACAGAAGTGGCCAGCTTCAGTGCAGAACCCGTTTGGCGCCCGTGTAGTGGTCCCGCCAGTAACTGCCATCCAGGTGGTCCAGCCGGACCGTGCCTCCGGTGCTGGGCGCATGCACGAAACGGCCTTCGCCGACATAGATGCCGACGTGGCTGACGCTGCCACGGCTGCCGAAGAACACCAGGTCGGCCGGCGCCAGCTTGCGCGGCTCGATGCGCGGCCCCTGCACCCGGGACAGCTCGCCCGAGGTCCGGGGCAGCTTCAGATCCAGCATGTCGCGGAAGACGTAGGCGACCAGCCCGCTGCAGTCGAAGCCGGATTCGGGGGTATTGCCGCCGTAGCGGTAGGGCGTGCCGACCAGGCCGATGGCCCGCATCAGCACGGCATTGGCGGCGGCGGGGTCCTCGGCCTCGACCCGCGGCCATTCCCGGGCCGGTGGCGGTGGCGAGCGGCGGACGGTTTCCTTGCCACCGCCACAGCCGGCCAGCAGGAGGGCCAGCAACAGCGCGATCGCGAGGACGGCGCGGGGGATCGCGGGTGGCGGCGGGGCGCCCAAGCCGGGATAATGCACGGTCTTCATTGCGGCGCATCTTCGCCCGCAATCCACCTGGCCGACAAGCCACCACGCCTGCCGCCGGCAGCCCAGATTCCAGAGTCCTGAATGAAAATCGCAAAAGACAGCGTCGTCCGTTTCCACTACACCGTCTCCGAAGTCGGCCAGGAGCCGCTGGAAAGCTCCAAGGACCGCGAGCCGCTCGCCATCCTGATCGGCCACGGCAACATCATCCCGGGCCTGGAGAACGCCATGCAGGATCGCGAAGCCGGCGAAAGCTTCAGCGTGGACGTGACCGCCGCCGAAGCCTACGGCGAGCGTCGCGACGGCCTGAGCCAGCGCGTGCCCAAGAAGCACTTCGGCACCCAGAAGCTCGTTCCGGGCCAGCAGGTCGTGCTGAACACCAACTTCGGCCCGCGCGCGGTGACCATCCAGAAGGTCGGCATGAGCGTGGTCGACGTCGACCTGAACCACCCGATGGCCGGCAAGGATCTGCATTTCGACGTGGAAATCGTCGAAGTGCGCGAAGCCTCGCAGGAAGAAGTCGAGCACGGCCACGTGCACGGCGACGGTGGTCATCACCACTGAGCGGATGCGTTTTCCCGCGATGGAAACAGGAACGGCCCGCGCGAGCGGGCCGTTTTCATTTCCGACCTGTCGTGGTCACGCGATCAGGGGGCGCTTTTTCCATCGGCGGCTTCTTCGGGAATGACGGCGATGGCGTCCACTTCGACCCGCACGTCCGGCTGGAACAGCGCCTGCACGCCGACCAGCGCGCTGGCGGGCGGGCGTTTCGGATCAATCCAGCGATCGCGCGCCGCTCTTATCGCCGGCAACTGGGCCGGATCGAAATCGCGGACATAGATGGTCAACCGCGCCACGTGGGAGAAATCGCTGCCGGCCGCGCGCAGGGTGGCGTCCAGGTTGCGCATCACCTGTTCCATCTGTTCTTCCAGCGAACCTTTCACCACGCTGCCATCCGCGCGCAGCGGAACATGGCCGGAGAGGAGCAACAGCTTGCCGCCATCGATGCGCATGGCCTGCGAGACATTGGGGATGGTGGCGCCGGGTGGATTGACGGCTTGCAGCACCTCCTTCGGCGTTCCGGCGGATGCGGACAGGCTGGCGCCGGCGAGCAGGGCCGGAGCGGCGAGCAGGAGGCGAAGCGACGTCATGGCGGGTTCTCCGGAGGTATCGCGGGAAAGGACGTGCAGGAGGAGGAAACGGATGGAAGCGACGTGAGGTTACACCGCGCGCCCACCGGAGAGGATGACGGGCCGGGAGCGTCGGCATGCTTTAATGCGCCACGATTCCAGGGAGGACGGACATGAGCGCGACACCGGCAAATGCAGACGCGCGGTTGCGACCGGTTGCGGTCGGCGAACGCATCGAAACCATGGATGTGCTGCGCGGCTTCGCGCTGCTGGGCATCCTGCTGATGAACATCGAGGGCATGGCCGGCCCGTTGTTCCAATCGTTCTCCGGGCTCGACCCCGCCCTGGCCGGGGCCGATCGCATCGCCGACGCCCTGATCTACATCCTGGTGCAAGGCAAGTTCTACACGCTGTTCTCGTTGCTGTTCGGCATGGGCTTCGCGGTGATGTCCACCCGCGCCGAGGCACGGGGGCAGCCCTTCGCGGGCGTGTACTGGCGGCGGAGTCTGGTGCTGCTCGGCATCGGCCTGATCCACGGCCTGCTCATCTGGTCGGGCGACATCCTGCTGATGTATGCGCTGTTGTCGTTCCTGCTGCTGGCGTTCCGCAACGTATCGGCCAAGTGGCTGCCGTGGCTGGCGGGACTGACCTACCTGGCGTCGTCGGGAATGATGCTGCTGCTGGGGCTGGTGGGATCGGCGATGCAACTGGATCCGAACGCGGCCGCGCAGTGGAACCAGGAAATGGCCAAGGCCGGCGTTGAAATGAACGCGATGCTGGAGGCCCAGCGCCACGCCTATGGCGCCGGCACCTATCTGGAAGCCGTCGCGCAGCGCGCCAGCGACGTCGGCTTCATGCTGAGCAACCTGTTGTTCATCGGCCCCACCGTGTTCGGCATGTTCCTGTTCGGCACGTGGTTCGTGAAGAGTGGCGCCATCGCCGCGCCGGAGCGTTTTCCGCGCCTGTTCGCGTTCCTGCGCTGGGGCGCGCTGTCGCTGGGACTGGCCCTGATGCTGCTGTCGTTCTGGATGGAGCCCACCGCGGATTTCAACAACATCAGCCTGCACGCGTCGCTGGCGTTCGTGGCCAGTTCCGTCGGCAGCGTGCTGATGGCGTTCGGCTACCTGGGCTGGATCGTGAAGGGCGTGCGGTCGGCGGCGGCCGCGCCGTTGCTGCACTGGCTGGCGCCCGCCGGGCGGATGGCGCTGACCAACTACCTGACGCAGTCGATCGTGTGCACGCTGATCTTCAACGGCTACGGGCTGGGCTATCTGGATCAGTTGCCGCGCGCGTGGCAGGTGCCGTTCGTGTTCACGGTGTTCCTGCTCCAGGTGATGTTCAGCCGTTGGTGGCTGGCGCGTTTCCGCTTCGGGCCTGCCGAGTGGGTCTGGCGTTCGCTGACCTACCTGCGGCCGCAGCCGATGCGCGCGAGTCCCGCATCCGCCTGAGGACACTGGAAGAAAAAACGGCCCGCTCGCGCGGGCCGTTTCCTTTGCATCACGAGCGAAAGCCGGATCAATTGACGCTGACGGCACTCCACGCGCGCGCCACCGCGTTGTACTGGGCCGAGCCGGCGCCGTACAGGTCGCTGGCCGCGTTGAGCGTCGCGGTACGGGCCTGCGGATAAGTCGTCCCGGAGGTCATGTACACGGTCAGGGCGCGGTACCAGATGCGCTGGGCGGCGTCGCGGCCGATCCCGGTCACGCCGGTATCGCCGTTGCAGACCAGTTGGCTGGCGGTGTAGCTGAAGCCGGCCGGCGAGACCGCGCCTTCGGCGAGCAGGTAGAAGAAGTGGTTGGCCGGGCCGGAGGAGTAGTGCGGATCCACTCCGGCAAAACCCGCCGCCGGATAGCAGTTGTACGAGCGGCCCGCGTCCGCGTCACCCGGGCGGAACATGTAGCGCAACGCCTTCTTGCCGTCCGGATTGCTGCGGTAGATCTTCTCGCCGATCATGTAATCGCCGGGATCACTGGCGTTGTTGACGAAGTACTCCACCATCGTGCCCATGATGTCGGAAGCCGCTTCGTTCAGGCCGCCCGCGTCGCCGGAGTACGCCAGGTTGGAGGTGGCCTCGGTCACGCCATGGGTCATCTCATGCCCGGCCACGTCGATCGCCACCACCGGGTACCAGGTCGAGGTGCCCAGGCCATAGGCCATGAACTTGTAGGGTGCGCCGTACCAGCCCGCGTTGCCGCCGGTGGCCGGGCCACCGCCGCCACGGAAGGTCACGTTGACGATGCTCTTCACGCCCACGCCGTCGTTGAAGATACCGTTGCGGCCGAAGGTGTTCTTGTAATAGTCCCACGTGGCGGCCACGCCGAAGTGCGCGTCGGAAGCCTCGCTGGCCACCTGCGATTCGGTATTGTTGCCCCAGTTGTTGTCGGCGTCGGTCATGATCGCGGCGGTGCTGTACACGCGACTGATTTCCTTGCCCAGGCCGTCTCGGGTGTTGCCGCCGCCACGGGTGGGATCCAGCATCTGGTAGCCGCCGCTGATCGAGTTGGTGGTGATGGCCACGTCGCCGAGGAACAGGGTCTGGCCGGTGCCGACGGCCGCGGCGGTGTGGATGATGTTCCAGTGGTCCAGCACCTTGCCGCTGTGCGCATCGACGAAGTAGCGCATATCGGCCTCGCCCTGACTGTCGGAGACGCCGCGCACCCGCACTTCGTACGCGAGCACCGGCTGCGCGCCGCGCGCGTAGATCACCAGGCCCTGGCTGCCGATGTCATCGATCTGGCCCTTGAAGTCCGCGCCGGCCGAAATCACCGCGGCATCGGCATCGATGCCGGCCTTGAGTGCCGGCCGGCCGTTGCCGCGAAGGGTCAGGCTGGTGGATTTGAGCTTTCCATTCCTGGAGTGAATCACCACGTCGCCGCCGATTACCGGCAGGCCCCGGTAGCGGCGATCCATGCGCACGTGCTCCGTGCCGTCGCGATCGACGATAACATCGCGGGCGACGAACTCATCGCCGTCAGTGCTTTTCAGCGCGGCCGCGTGGCCAACGGCCAGGCCCTTCGCGCGACTGGCGGCCGGTGTCTGGTCCGCGTTGGCGGCGTACAGCGGAGAGGAGACGAGGATGGCGGCGATGGCCGTGGAGATGAGACTGATCTTCCGTTGCATTGCTTGCTGACCCCTGTGGTGTGTGGATGTGGGTGTTGCGACAGCAGGATTCGGAACAGGATCGGAAGCGGGTGGGGCGCGCTCCATCGCGCGGACGCGGAAACGACCGGCGATGTCTCCACGTTGTTGTCCCGGGACAATTGGTGTCAATAGAAACCATGTGAAGAAAGACAGAGAATGACAGTTACCTTTTGCCGATTACGCTTGACATGTCCGCAGTGGTTGACGCCGTATGGAAAAGCCGGTCATGCGGCGGGACATGCGCGTCTGCGTGGCGACGTCCGATGAGCGAGCGACACGCATGAATCGGCGGCGGGAGGAGATTCTCATTCTCGGTTCGGGCGCCATCGGCCTGTCGACCGCGCTGATGCTGCTGGAAGCCGGACGCGAGGTCCGCGTGCTTGAAGCGGGCGAACACATTGGCGCCGGCGCCTCGCACGGCAACTGCGGCACCATCACTCCCAGCCACGCGCCGCCGCTGGCCGCGCCCGGCGTGGTGAAACAGGCGTTGCGCTGGATGCTGACGCCGGATGCACCGCTGTACCTGAAACCGCGCGTGGACCCCGCCCTGTGGCGGTGGTTGTCGCGCTTCGCCGCGCGCTGCAATCCGCGGGACTGGCAGGACAGTGCGCGGGCGCGCGCCGCCTTGCTCGACGATTCGCGCGCGCGCCTGGCGACCTGGGTGGCGCGCTATCCGCTGCGCTGCGAGTTCCAGGAGGAAGGTCTGGACTATGTGTTCCGCGATCCGCGCAACTTCGAGCGCTATGCGCATGAGTGCGAATCGCTGCGGCGCCTGGGCATCGCCAGCGAGGTGATGGATGGCGCCGACTACGAAGCCGAGGAACCGGCCGTGCGCGAAGGCGTCGCCGGCGCGATCCGGTTTCCCGGCGATGCGCGCCTGCGGCCGGACCGCTATGTCGCCGAGCTTGCGCGCGTGGTGCGAGAACGCGGCGGGGAAATCGAAACCCGATGCCGCGTGCTCGGTTTCGAGGACGATCGCGACGGCGTTCGGATCAATACCTCGCAGGGAAAGCGGGAGGGCCGCGAAGCGGTGTTCGCGCTCGGCGCATGGACGCCGGAATTCGCGCGCCGGCTGGGCCTGCGCATTCCCATCCAGCCGGGCAAAGGCTACTCGGTGACCTACAGCCGTCCTGCGCGGGTGCCGAAGCGGCCCCTGGTGCTGAAGGACCGTTCGGTCTGCGTGACCGTGTGGGACAGCGGCTTCCGCCTGGGCAGCACCATGGAGTTTTCCGGCTACGACGATCGTCTCAACGAAGTCCGGTTGGCCGCGCTGGAGCGTGGCGCGCGCGAATTCCTGCGCGATCCCGTGGGCGACGTCGTGCAGGAACGCTGGTGCGGCTGGCGGCCGATGACCTGGGACGATCTGCCGCTGCTGGGCCGCGTGCCCCGGCATCCGAATCTGTGGCTGGCCGCCGGCCACGGCATGCTCGGCATCAGCATGAGCGCCGCGACCGGCCAACTGATGGCCGATCTCGTCACCGGCCGCACGCCGGCCTTTGATCCCTCTCCCTATCGACCGGAGCGTTTTTCATGAACCCGCAGACCCACTTCGACCTGATCGTGATCGGCGGAGGATCCGGTGGCCTCGCCGGCGCCTTCCGCGCCGCCGCGCATGGCGCGCGGGTCGCCTTGCTGGAACCGGCGGAACTTGGCGGCACCTGCGTCAACGTCGGTTGCGTGCCGAAGAAGGCGATGTGGCTGGCGGCCGACACCGCGCAGCGCATCGCACTGGCCGCGCAACTGGGTTTCGAGCTGGAGTCGCGCCCGCTCGACTGGCGGGAGTTCATCGTCCACCGGACCCGCTACATCGCGGGCATCCATGCCAGCTATCGCAAGCGACTGGATGAAAGCGGCATTGTCTGGATGCCATGCCGCGGCCATCTGATCGATGCGCATACCGTGGAGAATGGCGATGGGGCGCGCCTGCGCGGCGAACGGATCCTGATCGCCACCGGTGGCCGGCCACGTCGCCCGCCGGTGCCCGGCGCGGAACTCGGCGGCGTGTCCGACGACTTCTTCCAGCTCTGCGATCCGCCGTCGCGGGTGGCGCTGATCGGCGGCGGCTACATCGCGGTCGAACTGGGCGGCGTGCTGCAGGCGCTGGGCAGCCAGGTGGAACTGTTCGTGCGGGGCCAGCGCCTGCTGGAAGGCTTCGATCATGAGCTGGCCGCGGATCTGCTCGAGGACAGTCGCCAGCATGGCCTGCACGCGCACTTCGGCCATGCGCTGGCGGAACTGCAGCCGGCCGGCGACGGCAAGGTCGTGTTGCTGGACGCCCATGGCGAGCGCAGCGAACCGTTCGATCGGGTGTTCTTCGCCACCGGGCGCGTCCCCAGCACCGCCAGCCTCGGCCTGGAGAACGCCGGTGTGGCCTTGGACGCGCGTGGTTTCGTGCGGGTCGACGAATGGCAGGACACCAGCGTGGCGAACATCCATGCGGTCGGCGATGTCACCGCGGGTCCGGCGCTGACACCGGTGGCGATCGCCGCGGCGCGCAGGTTGATGGATCGCCTGTACGGCGGCAAGCCGGAGTCGCGTCTGGATTTCCGCGACATCGCCACGGTGGTGTTCTCGCATCCGCCCATCGGCAAGGTGGGGCTGACCGAGCAGGAAGCCCGCGCCAGCTTCGGCGATGCCGCCGTGCGCATCTACCGCGCGCGTTTTCGTCCGATGCTGCATGCGCTGGCCGACTCGCCGCAGCGCAGCCTGTTCAAGCTGGTCTGCGTGGGCGAGGAGGAAAAGGTGGTCGGCCTGCACCTGCTGGGCGAGGGCGCCGACGAAATCCTGCAGGGCTTCGCGGTGGCGATCCGCCGCGGCATCACCCGCCGGGATCTGGAAGACACCGTGGCCATCCATCCGACCTCGGCAGAGGAAGTGGTGCTGATGCGCTGAGGCGACGGCGGACGGGACGATCCGACCGGCGGCGGGCCGTGCCGACGGTTGGGTGACCTCCGGCACCTGAGCCTCCCGGTGGCCGGCGCTATGGTGCGCCGGTACAGGCAGGAGAGCCGCCATGCACCAGGACGTTCCCGTGACCACCGCCGCGCCCGGGGAAGCCGGCGCCGCGCTGACACCCATCGATGCAGGAGATCGCATCGCCGCGCTCGACATCATCCGCGGCTTCGCCCTGATCGGCATCTTCCTGATGAACGTGGAGTGGTTCACCCGTCCGATCAGCGAGTTGGGCCGGGGCATCGATCCCTCGCTGCACGGCCTGGATTACGCGGTGAGCTGGCTGGTGTACGTGTTCGTCCAGGGCAAGTTCTGGACGCTGTTCTCGCTGCTGTTCGGCATCGGCTTCGCGGTCATGCTCGGACGCGCCGAGACTCGTGGCCGGGCGTTCGTCACGCCTTACCTGCGGCGCATCCTGGGACTGTTCCTGTTCGGCATCGCCCATTTCATCCTGGTCTGGACCGGCGACATCCTGCACAACTACGCCATCACCGCACTGGCCCTGCTGCTGGTGGTGACCCGCAACTGGAAACTGTGGCTGGGCCTGTTGGTGTCGTTCGCGGCCACGGCCGTCGCGCTGAAGTCGGGTGCGTTGATGGCGCCCATCGCCGTGCTCGTGCTGGTCGGTGTGCTGATGTTCTTCCTGCATCGCGGCAGCCTGGCGCGATGGTGGAAGTGGGGCGTGACCCTGTACTCGCTGATGTTCCTGCTTGGCCTGATCGGCGCGGGCGTGACCGCGGTCTATCCGCAGATCCGCTCCCCTGAAACCGCCGAGCAGATCGGCAAGCGCCAGGAGCGCCTGGCGGAGCGGGCGAAGGAAAGGGTCGAGGAGATCCGCATCGACAGTCGAGGCAGTTACGCCGAGGCCGTCCGTTATCGCGCCGGCAAGTTCGCGGAGGACATGCCGGACGCGGCGGGGCTGAGTTTCATGGCGCTGCCGATGTTCATGATCGGATTCTGGTTCGTCCGCGCGGGCGTGGTGGCGCGGTTGCGCGAGCACAGGGCGTTGTTCCGGAAGCTGGCGGCGTGGACATTGCCGATCGGCATGGCGATGACCCTGCTGAGCGTGTGGCTGGTGCCCAGTTTTCCCGGCGACGGGATGGGCGGGCGCGATCCGGCACGGATGACGGCGGTGTCGCTGTTCCAACTGGGTGCGCTGCTGCTGTGTCTCGGTTACTTCGCCGGCCTGGTCCTGTTGTTGGGCACGCGCGCCGGCCGCTGGTTGGCGCCGCTCGGCCATGCCGGCCGGATGGCGTTGACCAACTACATCGGCGCCTCGGTGATCAGCACGCTGTTCTTCTTTGGTTACGGCCTGGGTTATTGGGGACAGCTGTCCCGGCCCGGCCAGATGGCTTTCGTGGCGGTGGTGTTCGCCTTGCAGGTGGCTTTCAGCTGGCTGTGGCTGCGCCATTTCCGCTATGGACCGCTGGAATGGGCCTGGCGCGCGCTGACCTACTGGCAACTGCCGCCGATGCGCCGGAAACGGTCCGTCGCGGCGACAGCGGATGGAACGGTGCATCCGGCCTGAGCCGAACCGCACCCGTCTAGAATGCGCGCATGGATGAGCGCATTCCTCCCCACGCGTCACGCCTTGCTTCCGTTCGCACCCCGGTCCTCGTCTCCCGATGAGCGGTGTCGGCCAGGACGACGAGGCACAACAGGACGAATCGGCCAGCGCGGTGCTGGATCCGGAGGCGGCGCCCTCCGGAACAGTCACGCCGCGCCCGCTGCTGGGCGGCTTCGCCCTGGCGGCGCTGGGTGCGATCGCTTTCTCGGGCAAGGCGATCATCGTCAAGTTCGGCTACCGGTATGGGGTGGATGCGGTCACCCTGCTGGCGTTGCGCATGCTGGTCGCCTTTCCGTTCTTCCTGCTGATGGGCGCATGGGCCGCCCGC
>Ga0247823_10004869_pt1 | contig 10710 bp, 8 predicted proteins | sample 13C_PalmiticAcid_2_FD_192426 | JGI IMG/M metagenome (GOLD analysis project Ga0247823, IMG submission 192426) | Soil microbial communities from agricultural site in Penn Yan, New York, United States - 13C_PalmiticAcid_Day30 | ecosystem: Environmental > Terrestrial > Soil > Agricultural land...
GGCTGCCGCGGCGCCTAAAGACGTACTCAAACTCTCCAAAGGCGATGGAAAGGGCGCGCCTGCTGGAAAAAGCGCCGCTGATGACAAGGCAAGCGCTTTGCGTGAAGACGCCATAGCGCGTGCGAATCAGATGCGGGAAGACAAGGCTCGTATCGCCGAGTTGGAAAAAAATATTGTGGAGATGGAGCGCTTGTTGGCGCTGAAGAGCCAGAGCATGGCCGAACTTCAGAAGCAGGCTGAAGCCGCGAAGTCCGCTGCTGCGAAGCAAGCACAAGCCCCGGTGGAAAAGAAAATGCCGGAGGTAAAGCCTGAGGCGGCGCCAAAACCGACTGTGTCAACGAAGCCTGCTCTGGAAACAAAGCCGGCCCCAGAAGCCAAGCCTACTGCAGCGGTGAAGCCAGCCCCAGAGGCGAAGCCAGCGCCGGAAGTGAAGGCCGCACCCGTTCCCGATCCCAAACCAGCGCCAGAGGCAAAGCCGGCTCCCGCTCCTCAGCCGGTCCAAGCGACGCCTAGCGAAAAGCCTGTCCAAGCCGAGAAGTCAACTCCGGCGCCCGAGAACAAGTCTGCTTCTGAGCAACCGCCAAAACCAGCCCCCAAGAAAGCGGCATCGCCTCCTCCTCCAGAGCCTAGTTTTGCCGAAGAGCTCATGGAAAATCCGCTCTACATTTTCGGGGGAATTGGGGTTGGCGCCGTGCTGTTTGGCCTTCTTGGCTATGGCGCTTATCGTCGACGCCAACAACAATCGAGTAACGACTCGCCTGCCACCATAGGCGCAACCAGTTCCTTGGCGACCGACCTTAGATCAGGTACTGCCCCTAACGCGAAATCAAGCGGCGTAGTCGATACAGGAAATAGCTCTTTTTTGACCGATTTTGAGAAAACCGGCCCAGGCATTATCGATGTGGAAGAAGTGGATCCGGTGGCTGAAGCCGAGGTTTACATCGCTTATGGACGCGACGCGCAGGCCGAAGAAATTCTTAAAGAGGCTATGGCGAAAGATGCCGGCCGTCACGAAATCCCGCTCAAGTTGCTGGAAATTTATTCGGCGCGCAAGAGCGCAGCTAGTTTCGAGTCGATCGCGAAAGAATTGCATCGCTCAGTCGGCGGGAGCCATCCGGTTTGGAGTCGAGTGGCCGAGATGGGACGTAAGCTTGATCCTTCAAACAGTTTGTACACTGCCGCGGCGGTGACGGCTGGCGCCGCGGTCGCGGCAAGCGCTCCCAACGAATCTGAAATGCCTACACTTCATATTCCTCGGGCGCAGGAGCCTGCGGTCAGTTTACCGCCGGAGATACCTGTAGCGCCTCCGCCCCCGCCAGTCCAAGAGATGGTTACGCTCCCTCCGCTGCAAGAGTCGGCTCCAGCTCCCCAGGATCTGGATTTTGATCTCGATCTACCACCGCCTCGGGCAGCAGCCAGTTCGAGCGCGCCGATGTCCTCCGGTCTGGCGTCACTTGACCTTAGTTTGCCCACTGATAGTGCGCCGGTTGAAGAAAAAGCCCCGGCGCCGGCGCCTAGCGTTAGCTTGGACTTCGATTTGGGTGGCCTGGAGTTACCCAAGCCGATGCTTAACCGAGCTGAGCCGCCGGCAGCGGATCAAACGATGTTGGCCAGACCTAAGTTCGCCGCACAGTTTTCGGATGACGTCCTCGACTTAACCGACTTCAGCATGGGGGCGAATTCCGAGTCTGCGGCAGCGGCGCCAGTTGAGCAGGCTCCTGCTTCGAAGCCGGAAACGCACTTGCCCGACCTCGCGTTGGATATTGGCGAGCCGATTATTTCCGCAGCGATTGATACGGCGGCGAGACGTCCCGCTCCGGCTCCCTCTTTGGATCTGGGCGGGCTGAATTTGGATTTATCCTCGGCCTCGTTGGCGCAGGAATTACCTACGGATACGAATGTCGATAGCGAGTGGCATAGCGTCGCTACTAAACTCGATTTGGCGAAGGCTTACCTCGAAATCGGCGATCGGGATGGGGCGAAGGAAATTCTTCAGGAGGTCTTGCAAGAGGGCGACACGGATCAGAAGCGAGAGGCCGAAGAGCTGACTGCAAGCCTGGTTTAGCACGGGGCCAGGTATGTGCCGCCCGGCTGGTTGCCGGGCCTTCATCTCGCCACTTGGCTTATAGCTGGGTGGCGTTTTTGTTTTTAGAACTTCTACCAAGTTATTTGAGGTCCACATAATCCTAGATTCCGCAGTTGACCGCTTATTGCCCATGGAAACGTATTGTATATGCGAGCATTTTCGTTCTTTTGCACTTCACCAAATGGGTGAGCGCGCTACACACCCGATAGCCCTAAAAACGTACACTCGGGTGCGTTCAACTGCGGAATCTTAGGGTAATTCCGTTTCCAAATTAATCGTGACGCGAAAGCGGCGCGCAGACAGTACAACTAGTACGGCAAGTGACGCTGAGAAAGTTCACGGTTAATTTGGAAATGGAATAAGTCCGAATTAGTTTTCATTGATGTACTTCTTTGAACATCTCCAGTGGTCATAAATTTTTCTATAAGTCTGAGCTTTTCATGAGATTGGCGTTGGGTGTTGAGTATTTTGGACGAGCGCACTGCGGTTGGCAGAGCCAACCGTCGGGCTGTGGCGTTCAGGACAAACTGGAGATAGCCGTTTCACAACTGGCGGGAGAGAAAACCACCGTGGTCGCGGCGGGCCGAACAGACTCCGGCGTCCACGCATGTGGGCAAGTGGCGCATTTTGATACCCAGGCGGAACGGCCGCTGATTGCGTGGGTGCGGGGCGTCAACGCGCATTTGCCGGAGACCATCCGGGTGAGATGGGCGCAACCAGTCCCGGACGACTTTCATGCGCGTTTCAGCGCTACCTCGCGGAGTTATCGCTATGTGCTTTACGACCAGTCAGTCAGACCGGCGCTCGCCGCAGGTCGAGTAGGTTGGTTTCACGAGCGGCTCGATGAGGAAAAGATGCGGCTGGCGGCGGAGAGCCTGCTGGGAGAGCATGACTTCACCAGTTTTCGCGCCGCTGAGTGTCAGGCGAAGTCGCCGGTGAAGGTGATGCGCCGGACGAATGTTTTTCGACAGGGCGATTATGTGGTGTTTGAGTTCACCGCGAATGCGTTTTTGCAGCACATGGTGAGAAACCTCGTTGGATGTCTTGTGTATATTGGCGCCGGCCGTCAGCCGGTTGAGTGGCTCCCGCAATTGATTTCTGCTCGTAACCGCGCGCTTGCGGCGCCGACTTTCGCGCCGGATGGTTTGTATCTGAGCGGTGTTTGTTATGATGCGCGCTTCGGTTTGCCCGACGAGTCCAGTAACCCCTTTATTTTCCTGTAGGGGCCTTGAGTTGATCTTGTCATCCAATCAATTCCCTGTTTTTATAATTTAGAATGACCCGAGTAAAAATCTGTGGCATTACGCGAGTAGAGGATGCCGTTGCGGCGGCGACTGCGGGAGCGGACGCCATTGGCCTCGTTTTCTACGCCAAGAGCCCACGTTTTGTTTCGCTGTCACGGGCTCGTGAAATCTGCGACGCATTGCCGCCCTTCGTGACCACAGTCGGTTTGTTCGTCGATGCGGCCGTAAGCGATGTTCAAACGGTTCTTGCCGCCGCGCCTATCGATCTCTTGCAGTTCCATGGCGAGGAGTCGCCGGAATACTGCGCTCAGTTCGGTAAGCCTTTTATGAAGGCGGTGAGGGTAAGGCCCGACCTTGATTTGATACAATACGCGACTCTTTACAAGGCGGCGAAGGCGTTGCTGCTGGACGCTTACGTGCCAGGCAAGGCAGGCGGCACGGGAATGACCTTTGACTGGAATCTTATTCCCAAGGAACTGGCGGCTCACATCGTACTTTCCGGCGGACTTACACCAGAAAATGTGGTTGATGCGGTAAAAGCCGTAAGACCTTGGGCGGTAGACGTTTCGAGCGGCGTCGAGGCATCGCCTGGCGTCAAGGGCGCCGCGAAAATCAGCGAATTCATTAAGGGCGCACATGCAGATTTATAATCTCCCCGATACTCGGGGACACTTCGGACAATATGGCGGCGTATTTGTCGCCGAGACGCTGATGGGCGCTCTGGCCGAGCTCAAAGCGGCCTATGAGAAATACCAGAACGATCCCGAGTTTCAGGCCGAGTTCGCCTATGAGCTCGCTCATTATGTCGGTCGTCCGAGTCCCATCTATCATGCGCGGCGCTGGTCGGAAATATTGGGCGGCGCGCAGATCTACCTCAAACGCGAAGACCTTAATCACACCGGCGCGCACAAGGTCAACAACACGATTGGTCAGGCTTTGCTGGCGCGGCGCATGGGCAAACCTCGGGTCATCGCCGAGACCGGCGCGGGACAGCATGGCGTTGCAACGGCCACAGTGGCTGCGCGTTACGGGCTGGAATGTGTTGTTTACATGGGGGCGGAAGATGTCGTCCGCCAAGCGCCCAATGTGTTTCGAATGAAGCTGCTCGGCGCGACGGTTGTGCCGGTGGAGAGCGGATCGAAAACATTGAAAGACGCTCTCAACGAAGCCATGCGCGATTGGGTCACCAACGTCGAGAACACGTTCTACATCATCGGCACTGTCGCTGGCCCGCATCCCTATCCGATGATGGTGCGCGATTTCAATTCTGTCGTGGGCAAGGAATGCGTAAAGCAGATGCCGGAGATGGTCGGTCAGCAGCCGGATGCCGTCATTGCTTGCGTGGGCGGCGGCTCTAATGCGATGGGTATATTTTTCGATTACATTCCACACGAGAACGTGCGGCTGATTGGTGTTGAAGCCGGTGGTTTCGGGCTCGAAAGCGGCAAGCATGCCGCGCCGCTTTCAGCTGGAACGCCAGGTGTGCTTCATGGCAACCGCACTTATTTGATGCAGGACGAAAACGGTCAGATTCAGGAGACGCATTCGATATCCGCCGGTCTTGATTATCCCGGCGTTGGGCCCGAGCACTCGTATTTAAAGGATATCGGTCGCGCGGAGTACGTTGCGATTAACGATGACGAAGCGATAGCCGCGTTTCATGCGTCGTGTCGTTACGAAGGCATCATTCCCGCCTTGGAGTCCAGCCATGCGTTGGCTTATGCGGCTAAGATCGCGCCGACCATGCGCAAGGACCAAATATTGTTGGTGAATTTATCCGGTCGTGGCGACAAGGATATCAACACCGTAAGTAAGTTGGCCGGCATTACTCTCTAACCTAAAAATTACATCAATGTCCCGTATAGCAAAGCAATTCGAAGGCTTGCGCGCGCAGGGTCGTAAGGCGCTGATTCCGTTTGTAACCGCCGGCGATCCCGATCGCGAAATCACTGTGCCGCTAATGCATGCGCTGGTGGAAGCCGGCGCCGACGTGATCGAGTTGGGCGTGCCTTTTTCCGACCCCATGGCCGATGGCCCAGTCATTCAACGGGCGAGCGAACGAGCGCTGAAGGTGGGCGTTGGATTGAGGCATGTTCTCGCCATGGTCACCGAATTCCGCGAGACCAACGATGCAACGCCAGTGGTGCTGATGGGCTACGCCAATCCCATCGAGCGCATGGGCTATGACGCTTTTTGCCAAGCGGCGAAAACTTCTGGCGTTGATGGTGTTTTGGTGGTGGATTATCCCCCCGAGGAATGCGCGGAGTTGACCGAGCGGCTCAAGCAGTCCGGCATCGATCCGATATTTCTGCTTTCTCCCACTTCGAGTGATGAGCGCATTAGTCGAATCGCGCAGATGGCGAGCGGCTATATCTATTATGTATCCCTCAAAGGTGTAACAGGCGCCGGTCATATCGATTTAAGCGAAATCGCAGTTCGTATTCCGGCAATCAAAAGTCGTTGTGGAATACCTGTCGGCGTCGGTTTTGGCATTCGTGACGGTGAGACGGCGAGAAAGGTAAGCGAGATCGCTGACGCCGTGGTCATCGGCAGTCGTATCGTTCAGGAGATTGAGTCTTCGCCGAGGCAATCCGCTGTCGATAACGTGCGTGACTTGGTGCGCGGAATTCGGGATGCGATGGATAAAAAGGAGCCTCAATAGATTTCTTTCTAAACCTACTGCGCAGCGTGAGCTTGGGGCTTTGGCCCCATCGTATTCAACTTGTACTGCTTGCGTCGGCGCGCCTCGCCGCGACGGTGTTGCGTAAGTTCTACACTACATTATTCATGGAAGTCTCAAAAATCTAGATTGGGTCAACAATGAGCTGGTTCAAGAAATTACTTCCGCCCAAAATTCGCACCCAAAGCGAAGGCAAAAAAGCAGTTCCGGAGGGGTTGTGGCATAAGTGCCCCTCCTGTGATGCGGTGCTGTATTTCACTGACCTGGAAAAGAATCTCAACGTCTGCCCGAAATGCAGCCATCATCATCGATTATCGGCTCGCAGTCGCCTGGACATCTTGCTCGATCCCGAAGGGCGTTTTGAGATCGGCGCCGAAGTGGTTCCGGTCGATACTCTCAAATTCAAAGATAGCCGACGTTATATAGAACGGCTTGAGGAAGGCAAAAAACTGACCAACGAAACCGATTCGCTGGTAGTGGTGCAGGGCGCCATAAAAACAATTCCCGCAATCGTCGCCGCCTTTGAATTTGAATTTCTTGGCGGCTCCATGGGCTCCGTGGTTGGCGAGCGTTTTATGCGCGGCGTGGAGGCTTGCATCGATCAGAAAATCCCTTTCATTTGCGTTACAGCATCGGGCGGAGCTCGGATGCAGGAAGGTTTGTTGTCGCTCATGCAAATGGCGAAGACGACCGCCGCCTTGCAAATGCTTGCCTCGAAGAAGTTGCCGTTCATTTCGGTTCTTACCGATCCAACGATGGGCGGCGTGTCCGCGAGCTTTGCTTTTGTTGGCGATGTTGTTATCGCTGAACCCAAATCTTTGATTGGTTTCGCGGGACCGCGTGTAATCGAACAGACGGTGCGTCAGACGCTGCCCGAAGGTTTTCAGCGCGCCGAGTTTTTGCTGGAGAAGGGCGCAATCGACATGATTGTCGACCGTCGGGAAATGCGCGATAAGATCGCTAATTTGCTGACCCTGCTCATGCGAGAGCCGTTGCCGGCGTAGAAATCGTTGTAGGAGCGAGCAAGTTAGCTCCTACAACTCTTCGTGGTTTGAAATTAGATTTGAGTTGAACTTATGCAGCCCACAACGCTTGAAGACTGGCTGCGTTACCAGGAACAGCTTCACCCCAAGAGTATTGACCTAGGCTTGGCTCGGGTGATCGCCGTACGTGACCGTCTGCAGCTCAGGCCGGCCTTTCCCATCATCACGGTGGGCGGCACTAACGGCAAAGGCTCCACTTGCGCGATGCTGGAGACCATTCTGTCTTGCGCCGGTTACCGGGTCGGTTGCTATACGTCCCCTCATCTTATTCACTACAACGAACGCGTTCGCATCGCTCAGAAGCCGGCGACGGATGGCGAACTTTGCGCCGCATTCAGCGCCATCGAGACCGCCCGAGGGGATATTCCCCTGACTTACTTTGAATTCGGCACGCTGGCTGCGCTTTGGCTGTTTTGTCGCGATGGCTTGGATGTCGGGATTCTGGAAGTTGGGCTGGGCGGCCGTCTAGATGCCGTCAACGCCTTCGAACCTGATTGCGCCATCGTGACCAGCGTCGATCTCGACCACCAGGAGTATCTCGGGAATTCGATCGAAGCGATTGGCTTTGAAAAAGCCGGGATCTTTCGCGCGGGCAAACCGGCGATTTTTTCCGATCCCCGCGTGCCGCAAAGCGTCATGCAATACGCAGCGGAGATCGGCGCCAGTTTCCAATTAGCCGGGCGGGATTTTGGTTATAAACGTCTGGATACCCATTGGCAATTCTGGGGGCCTCGCGCCAAGCGGCATGGATTACCGTTTCCGGCTTTGCGCGGTCCCTATCAACTGAACAATGCTGCGGGTGTTCTGGCCGCGCTCGATGCGCTGTGGGATCGGCTTCCCATCGCGCAGCAGGATGTGAAACGTGGGTTACTCGAGGTGGATTTACCCGGTCGTCTGCAGGTATTACCCGGCCGCCCGGCCGTGGTTCTGGATGTCGCGCACAACCCCCATGCCGCGCGAGTGTTCGCGGATAGCTTGGGAAGCATGGGCTTTTTCCGCAATTCCTACGCAGTCTTTTCTATGCTGGGCGACAAGGATATTCAGGGCGTGGTTGACGCCGTGAAGCATCGATTTGACGAGTGGCTCATTGCGCCAATCGATCATCCCCGCGGCGCATCGTTGGAAATGCTTCGGCGAATTATTGCGGAAGCAGCGCCTGATCGTCCGGTGCGCGCCTTCTCTTCCATCGCATCGGCTTATGCTCATGCCTGTGAGTCGGCAACTCAAGATGATAGAATTGCGGCCTTTGGTTCCTTTCACACCGTCTCCGAGGTTCTCCGCGTTCACAAACCCACCCCATAAGAAGGGCGGGAAGCGCGATAGTGTCTATGCCCAAGCCAATCAGCGACGAAGAATTACAATTGAAAGTGCGCGCCCGCCGCCGAATCCTTGGTGCGGTAGCATTGGTTGTCACCTTGGTGCTGGTGCTGCCCATGGTGTTGGATTCGCAGCCTAAGCGTGACGCCGAGGAGGTGGCCATCCGAATTCCCGCACAGGAAAAGGCGTCTCCGTTCAATCCTCCTTTGAAACCCGTGGCGCCGCGCGATATGCAGACTCCAGCGGAAAAGCCAGTGGCGCCGGTCGTTAAGCCGTTAACGGATGTTAAACCGGGGCCAGTTGGAGCGCCGGTGAACGATGTCGCGAAGCCTTCTTCCCAAGAATTGAAGCCGCTCTCGAAGCCAATAGAAAAGCCTACACACCCCCAAAAGACGCCAGAGACGCCCAAATTGGCTAACCCAAAACCCGGAAAGTTCGCTGTGCAGCTGGGCGTTTTTTCCAATCCGGCGAATGCTCAACAGGTGGAAGAGATGCTGAAGGAAAACAAGATTCGGCACTATCGGGAAGTCCTGAAAAGTCCCCCTGGCGCTGTTCGCGTGCGGGCAGGCCCTTATCCGAGCCGCGGTGAAGCGGAAGGCGCGCTTGCACGGCTCAAGCTGGCAGGGATTGCCGGCGGCGTTGTAGTGAGCGAGTAGTGGCTATATATTTTAATTTCGCGTGGACTAAGTTTTAGAAGATTGTGATAACTGCCAAATGACGATGTTCGATTATTCAGTGGTGGGCGTTATCGGATTGTCCATCCTGATTGGCGTATTGCGTGGCGCGATCAAGGAGGTCTTATCCCTGGTCGGCTGGGTCGCGGCTTTCCTGCTTGCGAACGCATTCGCTGCGGACTTGTCAGAGGTGCTGACGCCCGTCATCGAAAGCTCAGGGTTGCGCATAGTCATTACTTATATCGCGTTGTTTGCGGTTACGTTGCTAGGAACAGCGCTTCTGCAAATCGTCCTCTCCGAATTGGTCAAGGCCATCGGACTAGGCGGTTTAGATAGAGCGCTCGGTCTCTTTATCGGTGTTACGCGTGGCGTCTTGATCGTACTTATCGCCGTACTGGTTTGTGGGATGACGACACTGCCGCAGGAGCCGTTTTGGCAAGGCGCGTTTTCGGCGAAGTGGTTTGAAGCGATGGCCACTTCGGTTAAGCCCTGGCTTCCGGAGGAGTTTGCCGGGCGTATTCGACTTCCTTCAAAACCTACTGCGCAGCCCGATATCAAGCCTGCGATGCTCAACGTACCAAGTACTTGTGCAAAAGTTTTCCAGCAAGGCGCGTCGACGCAGACAGTACAACAGTTAGTACGGCAAGGAGACGCAACGCTGCTGGAAGACTTTTGCGCAAGTACTTACCCGTACGCCTGCGCTTCTCGGCTTGATCTCGGACCGCTCGCTACGGTTTAGAATGAAGTCTATTAGTTTCGATCGACCAATGAAGGCTTGAACCTACGATGTGTGGAATTCTCGGAATAGTTGCTAAGAGCCCCGTTAACCAATTGCTTTACGACGGACTACTGGTATTGCAGCACCGTGGTCAGGACGCCGCCGGCATAGCCACTGCGGAAGGTCGTAGATTCCATATGCATAAAGGCGGCGGTATGGTGCGCGACGTGTTCCGTACCCGCAACATGCGCGATCTCACCGGAACCATGGGCATCGCCCATTGCCGTTATCCGACAGCGGGTTCGGCGATGGCCTCCAACGAGTCCCAGCCTTTTTATGTGAACTCGCCATTCGGCCTCGTTCTTGGCCACAACGGTAACCTCATTAACGCCGAGGAACTAAAGCGGGAGATGTTCCTGCAAGACCTTCGGCATGTGAATACGAATTCCGACTCCGAAGTTCTGTTGAATGTGCTGGCTCATGAGTTGGCTGAAGCCGCGCGAGGACATCGGCTTGATCCGACCGCGATTTTCAACGCAGTCAACTGCGTCCATCACCGTTGCAAGGGCGCCTACGCCATCGTGGCCATGATTGCCGGCCACGGCATGTTGGCCTTCCGTGATCCGCACGGTATCCGTCCGTTGGTGATCGGTCGCAATATCACGGAATTTGGCACGGAGTTCATGGTTGCTTCCGAGTCCGTTGCGCTGGATGCGTCAGGCTTCAAGTTCATGCGCGATGTCGCCCCTGGGGAAGCGATTCTTATCGACGAGAGCGGCAACTTTCACAGTCGGCAATGCGCTGACGCGCCCTCGTTGAATCCCTGCCTCTTCGAATTCGTTTATTTCGCCCGTCCCGATTCCGTTATCGATGGCGTTTCCGTTTACGAGACGCGGCTGCGCATGGGCGAAAGCCTTGCGGAGAAAATAAAGGCCAGCGGCGCGGCGG
>Ga0247823_10004871_pt1 | contig 10707 bp, 9 predicted proteins | sample 13C_PalmiticAcid_2_FD_192426 | JGI IMG/M metagenome (GOLD analysis project Ga0247823, IMG submission 192426) | Soil microbial communities from agricultural site in Penn Yan, New York, United States - 13C_PalmiticAcid_Day30 | ecosystem: Environmental > Terrestrial > Soil > Agricultural land...
CAAGGGCCTCTCCGGCGGGCGGATCGCGATCCGGCCCGACCGCAGCGCGACCTTCCGCGCCGACGAGCACATCATCGCGGGCAACACGATCGCCTACGGCGCGACCTCGGGTGAGATCTTCATCCGCGGTGGTGTGGGCGAGCGCTGCTGCGTGCGCAACTCCGGTGCCACCGTCGTCACCGAGGGCGTGGGCGACCACGGTTGCGAGTACATGACCGGCGGCCGGGTGGTCGTCCTCGGCAAGACCGGCCGCAACTTCGCAGCCGGCATGTCGGGCGGCATCGCCTGGGTGCTCGACCTCAAGGACTTCCGGGTCAACGGCGAGCTCGTCGACCTGCGTCCGGTGAGCGAGCAGTACGCCGCGGAGCTGCAGGACATCGTGCGCAAGCACTTCGAGGAGACCGGCTCCGAGGTCGCCGAGGCGCTGCTGGCCGACTGGGAGGCCGCACTGCCGCGGTTCACCGAGGTCATGCCGCGCGACTACGCGAAGGTCCTGGCGGTCCAGGCCGAGGCCGAGGCCGAGGGCCTCGACGCCGACGCTGCCGCCAACAAGGTGATGGAGGTGCTTCATGGATGAGCGGCGGGTGGACATCAGCCACTGTGGCGCTCTGCGCCGCTCAGGAATGAAGGGGGTGCACAGCGATGGCTGACCCGAAGGGGTTCCTCAAGAACACCCGTGAAGTTGCCACGCGTCGTCCCGTCGAGGAGCGGGTCAACGACTGGAACGAGGTCTACCCGGGCGGGGTCGGTCGCGCGCTGCTGCCGATCATCAACGTCCAGGCCAGCCGCTGCATGGACTGCGGCATCCCGTTCTGCCACTCGGGCTGCCCGCTGGGCAACATCATCCCGGAGTGGAACGACCTGGTCTGGCGTGACGACTGGGAAGGTGCGATCGAGCGCCTGCACGCGACGAACAACTTCCCGGAGTTCACCGGTCGCCTCTGCCCGGCGCCCTGTGAGACCGCGTGCGTGCTCGGCATCAACCAGCCGGCCGTGACGATCAAGAACATCGAGGTCTCGATCATCGACAAGGCCTTCGAGTCCGGCTTCGTGCGGCCGCAGCCGCCGGAGTGGCTCTCGGGCAAGACCGTGGCCGTCATCGGCTCCGGTCCGGCCGGCCTCGCCGTCGCCCAGCAGCTCACCCGCGCCGGTCACACCGTGGCCGTCTACGAGCGTGCCGACAAGCCCGGCGGGCTGCTGCGCTACGGCATCCCCGAGTTCAAGATGGAGAAGAAGCACCTCGACAAGCGCCTCGAGCAGATGATGCGCGAGGGCACGGTGTTCCGCTCCGGCGTCACCGTCGGCGAGGGCAAGCTCACCGGCCAGGCGCTCAAGGACCGGTACGACGCCGTGGTGATCGCCGTCGGCTCGACCGTCGCGCGCGATCTCCCCGTCCCCGGCCGCGAGCTCAAGGGCATCCACCAGGCGATGGAGTTCCTCCCGCAGGCCAACCGGGTCGCGGTGGGCGAGACCGTCGAGGGCCAGATCCGCGCCGACGGCAAGCACGTCGTCATCATCGGTGGCGGTGACACCGGCGCCGACTGCCTCGGCACCTCGATCCGCCAGGGCGCGGCCTCGATCACGCAGCTCGAGATCATGCCCCAGCCGACGGAGGACCGTCCGAACGGGCAGCCGTGGCCGACGTACCCGATGATCTTCCGGGTCTCCTCCGCGCACGAGGAGGGTGGCGACCGGGTCTACTCGGTCTCGACCCAGGAGTTCCTCGGTGACGAGGACGGCAACGTCCGGGCGCTGCGCCTGGTCGAGGTCTCCTTCGAGGGCGGCAAGCTGGTCGAGCACGAGGGCACCGAGCGGGAGATCCCGGCGGACCTCGTCCTCTTCGCGATGGGCTTCGTCGGCCCGGAGCAGCCCGGCTTCATCGAGCAGCTCGGTGTCGAGCTCGACGAGCGCGGCAACGTCAGGCGCGACAACGACTACGCGACGAACGTCGAGGGCGTCTTCGTCGCCGGCGACGCGGGTCGTGGCCAGTCGCTGATCGTGTGGGCGATCGCGGAGGGTCGAGCGGCTGCGGCAGGGGTGGACAAGTTCCTCACCGGGAGCACCCAGCTGCCGGCTCCGATCCCGCCGACGGCCCGCCCGCTGGTGGTCTGACACCCAGCAGTCGACGACAGCCGCGCAACCTCGCCCGTCGAGGTTGCGCGGCTTCGTCGTTCGTGGGGAGGTTGCGCAGCACCGTTCGTCGAGGAGGTTGCGCAGCACCGTTCGTCGAGGAGGTTTCGCAGCGCCGTTCGTCGAGGAGGTTGCGCAGCAACCGTCACGAGACGCCCTGCCTCGGTGCACAGGCTGTGCGGCGCGGATCTCGCGCGCTCAGGGCCCAGGTCTCGCCGACGCTCCTCGACCTTTTCGCTGATCGGAGGATGACCTCGTTCCTCGGTCACCCTCCGCGCTCAAACTTCACGGGGAGTTTGCGTCGTTTCGACTTTTTCTACCCATCGGTCACCGATAGGGTTTGGAACGTGCGAAGAGCCAAGATCGTGTGCACCCTCGGCCCTGCGACCAGCTCCGAGCGGAGGATCCGCGAGCTGGTCTACGCGGGCATGGACGTCGCGCGGCTGAACATGAGCCACGGCTCGCACGAGGACCACGCCGACGTCTACCGCCTGGTGCGCGAGGCCTCGGACGCGAGCGGCCACGGGGTCGGCATCCTCGCCGACCTGCAGGGCCCGAAGATCCGGCTGGAGCGGTTCTCCGGCGGCCCGGTGACGCTCAAGCGCGGCCAGCGCTGGACGATCACCACGCGCGACGTCGACGGCAATGCCGAGATCAGCGGGACGACGTACAAGGGACTGCCGGGCGACGTGGCGCCGGGTGACCCGCTGCTGATCGACGACGGCAAGGTCCGTCTGCGGGTCGTTGAGGTGGTCGACGGCACGGACGTCGTGACCGAGGTCCTCGTCGGGGGCAAGGTCAGCAACAACAAGGGCATCAACCTGCCCGGTGTGGCCGTCTCGGTGCCGGCCCTCTCGGAGAAGGACATCGCCGACCTGCGCTTCGCGCTGCGCCTCGGCGTCGACTTCATCGCGCTGAGCTTCGTGCGCAACGCCAAGGACGCCGAGGACGTGCGGGCGATCATGCGCGAGGAGGGAATCATGCTCCCCGTCATCGCGAAGATCGAGAAGCCGCAGGCCATCGACAACCTCGACGAGGTCGTGGCGGCCTTCGACGCCTTCATGGTCGCCCGCGGAGACCTCGGCGTGGAGTGCCCGCTGGAGGAGGTGCCCTTCCTCCAGAAGAAGATCATCGTGGCCGCCCGGCGCAACGCGAAGCCGGTGATCGTGGCGACCCAGATGCTGGAGTCGATGATCACCAGCCCCGCCCCGACCCGCGCCGAGGCCAGCGACGTCGCCAACGCGGTGCTCGACGGCGCCGACGCCGTGATGCTGTCGGGGGAGACCGGTGTGGGGGAGCACCCGATCCACACGGTCGAGACCATGGCCCGGATCATCACCGCCACCGAGGCGCACGCCCTCGTCGACGACACCTTCAGCCGGTTCGGCCGCATCGAGTGGGACCCGCACACCCGCTCCGGCGTGATCACCAAGGCCGCCGAGGAGGTCGCCCAGCGCGTCGGTGCGAAGTACGTCGTCGCGTTCACCCAGTCCGGTGACTCGGCCCGTCGCCTGGCCCGTCTGCGCAGCCCGATCCCGGTCCTCGCCTTCACCCCCGAGGCTCGTGCCCGGTCCCAGCTCGCCGTGACCTGGGGCGTCGAGGCGTTCCAGACCGGCACCGTCGAGCACACCGACGAGATGGTGCGCCAGGTCGACGAGGAGCTGCTGAAGATCGGCCGGGTCCAGGAGGGCGACCTCGTCGTGATCGTCGCCGGCAGCCCGCCCGGCATCCCCGGCTCCACCAACGCGCTGCGGATCCACCGGATGGGCGACGCGATCAACGAGGTGGCGCCGGCGTACCGACGGCGGGGCTGAAGCGTCACGACTTCAGGCCGATCAGCTCATCGAGGCGGGCAACCGCCTCGCGTCGCGACACACTGATGACCCGGGCGTTCGACTGCCGCCACGGGATCTCGACGAGGTCGAGCGCCCAGCAGCAGAGCTCGCGGATGTCCTGCGAGGCGTTGCAGAACTGCCACCTCGGGTAGCGGTAGGTCTTGAGTTCGCCGGCAACCGGTCGACGGGCCCAGTTGTTCACCCGTGCGCCGTCGGAGTGGAGCAGCCCACGCAGGAACGCCCCTGGGTGGTCCTCGACGATGGCACGTTGCCAGTCCTCGAGGATGATCGGCCGCTCGTGCTTTCGGCCTGGGCCGTGCTGCAGGAACAGGCACGGCCAGTGTTTCCAACCAATTGTCGTGATGACGCAGCCTGGCACGAGGCGTGTGTGGGGGCGGCCACCAGGCTTGACGGCCTTCATCAGATCGACGATGAGGAGGTTGTCGTCCGCATACCGGGCATCGTTGAAGATGTGCAGGCTGTGGACGGCGCCGCGGCCGCGGGAGATGTGACCGTCGCCGAGATACCAGCCCAACAGCTGGGAGTAGGCGCGGTGGTCGAGAGTGGCACCGTCACAGCGCGGGCAGGGCACGGACGTGTGCGCCTGGCCGCGCTGCTGGCCTCGCCGTTGGTACAACCGTCGCCAGCGGCGGATCGTCTTGACGGCAACCCCGTGCCTGGCTGCATTCTCCGCATCCGACATACCGGCATCGGAGTCGCGCAGCGCGCTGGCGACGACCTCGGCAGGTCGGACATGGGGCATGGTCCACTGTCGGACGGGGGTCCGACAGATCGCTCGCTTCGGTGCCGAGTGTGGGATTCGAACCCACATGCCCTTTCGGACAACGCTTTTTGAGAGCGCCGCGTATACCGTTCCGCCAACCCGGCAAGGTCGAACCGAAACGGTAGCCGAGACGGTTCCCGCGCTCCGAACCGGGCGGGCCGATAACCTTCTCCCGTGACCGAGACCGCGCAGCCGACCCCCCGCACCGTGGTGATCGCGGAGGACGAGACCCTGATCCGGATGGACCTCGCCGAGATGCTCGTCGAGGAGGGGTACGACGTCGTGGGCCAGGCCGGCGACGGGCAGAAGGCGATCGAGCTCGCCGAGCAGCTGCGGCCCGACCTGGTCATCCTCGACGTGAAGATGCCGGTGCTGGACGGGATCGCCGCAGCCGAGGCGATCGCCGGCAAGCGGATCGCGCCGGTGGTGATGCTGACGGCGTTCTCCCAGCGCGACCTGGTGGAGCGGGCCCGCGAGGCCGGCGCGATGTCGTACCTCGTCAAGCCGTTCTCCCAGACCGACCTGGTGCCGGCGATCGAGATGGCGGTGAGCAGGTTCGCCGAGATCGCCCAGCTCGAGAGCGAGGTCGCCGACCTCACCGAGCGTCTGGAGACCCGCAAGGCGGTCGACCGGGCCAAGGGCATCCTCCAGGAGCAGCTGTCGCTGACCGAGCCGGAGGCCTTCCGGTGGATCCAGAAGACCGCGATGGACCTGCGGATGTCCATGCGGGAGGTTGCCGAGGGCGTGGTCACGCACGGTGTCCCCGGCGGGTCGGCCTCGTAAAAAATTCGTGTGACCCGGCTCTCAGGTAACAGATTCGTCAGGATTCGGCCCTGGAGCCGCCGAGTTGCTTCCACCTGCCCCTGAGCCGGTGTAGGTTCCCGCGGCAGGACACGTCCGAGGGCAGCGACCGCTGCCCTCGGCTCGAGTAGGAAGCGGGACACAGTCTTGAGGCTCAACAAGGTATTCGGAGCCAGCGTCGCGACGCTGGCGCTCAGCCTGTCCATGGTCGCGTGCGGCTCCGACGACGGAGACGGCGGCAGCGACGCGGACGGCGGCGATCTCTGCGGCAAGAACCTCGCGTTCCTCGGCGCTCTGACCGGCGACGCCGGCGCCCTCGGCCAGAACATGGTCAACGGCATCGACCTGGCGCTGAAGGAGTACAACGCGGACAACCCGGACTGCAAGATCAACCTGAAGAAGTTCGACTCGCAGGGCAGCCCCGAGAAGGCTCCGGCGCTCGCGACCCAGATCATCAACGACGACACGATCGTCGGCCTCGTCGGCCCCGGCTTCTCGGGTGAGTCGCTCGCCACCGGCAAGACCTTCTTCGAGGCCGGCCTCCCGTCGATCTCGCCGTCGGCCACCAACGTGACCATCACCCAGCAGGGCTGGACGACCTGGCACCGCGTCATCGGCAACGACGACGCCCAGGGCAAGGCCGACGCCAAGTACCTCACCGAGACCGCCGGCGCGTCGAAGGTCTTCGTCGTCGACGACGGCCAGGACTACTCGAAGGGCCTCGCCGGGACCGTCAAGGACGCGCTCGGTGACGCCCTGGTCGACTCCGACCAGATCTCGGTCGGCGACACCAACATGTCCGCGATCGTCCAGGCCGTGAAGTCCTCCGGTGCCGACGCCGTGTTCTACGGCGGCTACTACACCGAGGCGGGCCTGCTGGCCAAGCAGCTGCGCCAGGGTGGCTTCAAGGGCACGTTCATGTCGGGCGACGGTTCCGAGGACCCGAACTTCGTGAAGGTCGCGGGTGCCGAGGGTGCCAACGACGCGGTCCTGTCCGCGCCGGCCGCTCCGGCGCCGGCCGACTTCGGCGCCACCGGTCTCTACGCCACGCAGGCCTACGACGCGACGAACATCTTCCTCGCCGCGATCAAGGACGGCGCGAAGGACGGCCAGGAGATCAACGAGTTCATCGGCTCCTACACCGGCGACGGCGTGAGCGGACCCATCGCGTTCGACGAGAACGGCGACATCAAGGAGTCCAAGATCTTCGCGTACTTCGTGAAGGACGGCGCCCTCGACGTGGAGAACCCCGAGGCGATCGAGTGACCCGGTCCCTGTAGGGACTGACCTGTACTGCGGCCGGGGGACCATCCCCCGGCCGCAGTCGATCACAACGGTGGAGGAACCCCCTTGGACTTCGGCAACCTTTTCGGGAGCCCCGAAAACTTCCTGAGCTACACCATGGGTGGGCTCGTGTTCGGCGCGATCTACGCGCTGATCGCGCTCGGCTACACGATGGTGTACGGCGTCCTGCAGCTCATCAACTTCGCACACTCCGAAGTCTTCATGTACGGCACCTTCGCCGTGGCGTGGGTCTTCATCCTGCTGCACGGGACCGGGAGCGCGACCTGGGACCTCGGTGAGGCCGTGCCCGTCCTACTGGTGGCACTGCTCGCCGCCTGCGCGTTGTCAGCAGGCGTCGCCCTGCTGATCGAACGGGTGGCCTATCGACCGTTGCTCAACAAGAACGCGCCCAAGCTGATCGCGTTGATCTCGGCGATCGGCGCCTCGTTCGCACTGGCCGAGGCCATGGGCCTGCGCGACCGGTTCGCCGAGGTGTTCCGCCTCGACGACAACCTGGCGGACTACGTCGCCCCCGGCAAGGCGCGCGACGTGTTCACCAACCCGGTGACCATCCGCGAGCACGACCTGTTCACCATCGGTGGCTACTCACTCTCCGACATCGACCTGGTCATCATCGTCTCGGCACTGCTCATGATGGTCGCGCTCGACCAGTTCGTCCGGCGTACCCGCTTCGGCCGGGGCATCCGCGCGGTCGCGCAGGACCCCGAGTCGGCCGCGCTGATGGGCGTCAACCCGACCCGGGTCGTCCAGGTGACCTTCGTGATCGGCGGCCTGATGGCCGGCGTGGCGGCCACGCTCTACATGATGAAGGTCGGCGTGACCCGTCAGAACGCCGGCTTCATCCTCGGCGTCAAGGCGTTCACCGCCGCGGTCATGGGCGGCATCGGCAACCTGCGCGGTGCGCTGCTCGGCGGTCTCATCCTGGGCGTGATGGAGAACTGGGGCTCGGCCGTGTTCGGCCAGAGCTGGAAGGACGTGGTGGCCTTCGTGCTGCTGGTCCTGATCCTCCTCGTCCGACCGTCCGGCCTGCTCGGCGAGGCCTTGGGGAAGGCACGCGCATGAACCCGATCAGCAACGCCCTCCGTCCCGTGGGACAGGCCTGGGACTCCGTCATGGCCCGCTACAGCCGCCAGCCGGTCGTGGTGAAGGTCCTCATCCTCTTCGTCATCGCGCTCTTCTTCTACGCGCTGCCGCTGCTGCGACCGCCGCTGATCACGACCAACGAGATCGACTTCGGTGGCGTGATGTTCCAGGTGGCCGCGTTCGCGCTGGTCGCCCTGGGCCTCAACATCGTCATCGGGTACGCCGGCCTGCTCGACCTCGGGTACGTCGGCTTCTACGCGACTGGCGCCTACACCACCGGTGTGCTCACCTCGCAGCACGGCTCGTGGCCCTTCTTCCTGGCTCTCCCGGTGGCCATCGCGGTCACCATGGTCACCGGCGTCATCCTCGGTGCACCGACCCTGCGGGTGCGCGGCGACTACCTCGCGATCGTGACCCTCGGATTCGGTGAGATCATCCGGATCTGCGTCAAGAACATCGAGTGGCTCGGTGCGTCCGCCGGCATCAAGGACATTCCGCACCCCAACACCATCGGTCCGAAGGCGACGCCGCCGTTCGATCCGGGCGGCCTGTTCGAGATCCCGCGGGTCGAGTGGGACGGACTGATCCCGCACCTCGACAAGGACCACCCGGTCTACTTCCTGGTCTTCGGCGCCACCAACGCGATCCCGTACTACTGGCTGATCCTGACCGCACTGCTGCTCGTCCTGCTGGGCGACCGGCTGGTCAAGAACAGCCGGGTCGGACGCGCTTGGGAGGCGACCCGGGAGGACGAGGACGCGGCCGAGCTGATGGGCGTGCCGACCTTCAAGTTCAAGCTGATGGCGTTCGCGCTGGGCGCCGCGATCGGCGGTCTCTCCGGTTCGTTCTACGCCAGCGGCCAAGGCGGATACATCAGTCCGGACAGCTTCCCGCTGCTGCTCTCGATGCTGTTCGTGGCAGCCGTCATCGTCGGTGGGTCGGGCAACCGCTGGGGTGCCATCGCCGGTGGTGCGCTGGTCGCCTACCTGCCCGAGCGCTTCCGGGAGTTCGCGGACTACCGGCTCCTCTTCTTCGGTGTGGCGCTGACCGTGCTCGCGGTCTGGCGTCCGGAGGGCCTGCTGCCACCGCGGCGTACCCGCCGGGCGAAGGCGGCCGCCGCGGAGATCGAGGCGCTGGAGGAAGGCGAGCTGGACGAGGAGCTGGAGGAGACCCGCAATGTCTGACAACAACGAGGCACCCGTCTCCCTCGGCAAGTCCACGGGGGCGGCGCCGGCCGCGACGGCCACGGGCAGAGCCCTGCTCGAGGTCGACCACGTCACCTTGAGGTTCGGTGGCCTCACCGCGCTCGACGACGTCAGCTTCGAGATCCGCGAGGGCGAGATCCTCGGCCTGATCGGTCCCAACGGCGCCGGGAAGACGACCTGCTTCAACGTGATGACCGGCGTCTACCGGCCCACCTCGGGCGAGGCGCGCTTCGACGGCACGTCGCTGACGAAGCTGAAGCGGCACAAGATCACCCAGCTCGGCCTGGCCCGGACGTTCCAGAACATCCGGCTGTTCAAGTCGATGACGGTGCTCGAGAACGTCATGGTCGGCACCGACGCGCACAGCAAGGTGGGCTTCTGGGACGCCCTGCTGCGCACGCCGCGGCACCGCAAGACCGAGGCCGCGTCGCTCGCCCGGGCCAAGGAGCTGCTCGACCTGGTCGGCATCAAGGCCCGGCACGACGAGCTCGCCTCCAACCTGTCCTACGGCGACCAGCGGCGACTCGAGATCGCGCGAGCCATGGGGACCAACCCCAAGCTGCTGTGCCTCGACGAGCCCGCCGCCGGCTTCAACCCCGCCGAGAAGGTCAAGCTCATGGAGCTGATCCGCAAGGTGCGCGACACCGGCTACACCGTGCTCCTCATCGAGCACGACATGCGGCTGGTCATGGGAGTGACCGACCGGATCGTCGTCCTCGAGTTCGGCCAGAAGATCGCCGAGGGCAGCCCTGCGGAGATCCGTGACAACCCCGCGGTCATCGCCGCCTACCTGGGAGTGGATGAAGATGCTTCTTGAGGTCGACGACCTCCAGGTCAACTACGGCCACATCGAGGCGATCCGGGGCATCTCGTTCTCGGTCCCCGAGGGCACGGTGACCTCCCTGGTCGGCGCCAACGGCGCCGGCAAGACCACGACGCTGAAGACGGTGTCCGGCTTGCGCAAGGTGCGGGGTGGTGCCGTCCGCTTCGAGGGTGAGGACATCACCCACCTGGCACCGTACGAGCGGGTCAAGCGCGGGATCAGCCAGTCGCCGGAGGGCCGGGGCTGCTTCCCGGGCATGACGGTGCTGGAGAACCTCGACATGGGCGCGTTCCTGCGCAAGGACCGCAAGACAGCGGCCTACCGCGACGACATGGACCGGGTCTTCACCCTCTTCCCGCGGCTCAAGGAGCGCGAGAAGCAGGCGGCCGGGAGCATGTCGGGTGGTGAGCAGCAGATGCTCGCGATCGGTCGGGCGCTGATGTCGAACCCGCGCCTGTTGCTGCTCGACGAGCCGTCGATGGGCCTGGCGCCCAAGCTGATCCAGCAGATCTTCACGATCATCACCGAGATCAACAAGCAGGGGACCACCGTGCTGCTCGTGGAGCAGAACGCCGCGCAGGCGCTGAAGCGCTCGCACGAGGCCCACATCCTGGAGACGGGCGAGATCGTCCGCTCCGGCAAGGGGGAGGACCTCGCGGTCGACCCGGCCGTCAAGGCGGCCTACCTCGGCGGCGACATCTGACGCCGAGACAGCACGAGGAGCAGCAACGACGAAGGGCC
>Ga0247823_10004872_pt1 | contig 10705 bp, 8 predicted proteins | sample 13C_PalmiticAcid_2_FD_192426 | JGI IMG/M metagenome (GOLD analysis project Ga0247823, IMG submission 192426) | Soil microbial communities from agricultural site in Penn Yan, New York, United States - 13C_PalmiticAcid_Day30 | ecosystem: Environmental > Terrestrial > Soil > Agricultural land...
AATGTGGTCCGGCTGATCCACGGCCGCGCGGCTGAACCAGGAAGTCCCGATCCATGCCATGCCGCAAAGGACGGCCCCCGCGAGAAACAGCCGCTTCCAAGGCTGCGGAGGTCCATGTCCAGGCCGCTGCCAGCCCGCAATGCACCCCAGCACGCACAGAACGGACCAGGGAGTGGCATAGTTAATCGTGTTGGCGACCAGGAACCGGTCGCGAACCGTCAGACGGACCACCAGTCCGATCAGAAAGACAACCAGCGAAACGCGGGGCAGCACTGTCCCAAGCCGTCGACGCCATCCGGGCGCGGTCACTGAATTCGTCTCCGTCATATCCGGGAGTCTGGAGGGAACTCCAAAGTGACGAAAGATCAGTTGCCGATTGTTTTTGTCTGGAACGCGGGCCGAGCGGCTTTCGCTGGCGCGCGTTCTGCCCTACGGTGCGACCTCCGCGTTAAAAGCCCGTCATGACTGCCTCCCAACTTCCCCGCCTCGTTCTCAAGCCTCGCCGTGCGGGGCCGTTTTTTAACCGTCACCCGTGGGTCTTCGCGGGCGCGATCGATCGTGTCGAGGGGGACCCGGTCGCGGGGGACGTCGTCGACGTCATCTCCAACACCGGCAACTTCGTGGCGCGGGGGCTGTACAACCCGGTCAGCCGGATCCGAGCCCGGCTCTACAGCTGGAACGAAGAACAGCCTCTCGACGACGACTTCTGGCGGTCGCGAATCGAGCAGGCGGTGGCATTGCGGCAGCGGCTGTTCCACGGCGGGCCGGCCGAGCGTGCCTGCCGCATGGTGTTCAGCGAGGCCGACGGGCTCTCGGGCATGACGGCCGACCGGTACGGCGACTACCTGCTCTTGCAGTGGACGAGCTTCGCCCTGGCGCAGCGGCAGGCAGTGATTCTCGAGGCCCTGAAGTCGACCCTGAACCCGAAAGGGATCTGGCTGCGGACGGAAAAGGGGATCGGCGAGATGGAGGGTCTCGAGATCCGGGACGGGTTGCTCGACGGGGAGGCTCCGCCGCGGCCGATCCTGATTGAAGAGAACGGACTGCAGTTCTCGGTGGACGTCGTCGAGGGACAGAAGACGGGGTATTTCTTCGACCAGCGGGACAACCGTCGGGCCGCGGCCGCCTATGCGCACAATGCCTCCGTGCTGGACATGTTCTGCTATTCAGGCGGGTTCGGCATCGCGGCAGCGGCGCTGGGAGGCGCGCGGGAAGTGCTGTGCGTCGATTCGTCGCAATCGGCCCTCAATCTCGCGACGAGCAACGCCGAGCGCAACGGCGTGAGCGACCGGATGCGGTTCGAGAATTCGAATGCGTACCGCAAGCTCGAGGAACTGCAGCAGCAGGGTACGAAGTTCGACCTCGTGATCCTCGATCCGCCGAAAATGGCGCGGAACCAGAACGGCGTCGAGAAGGCCGTCCGCGGTTACTTCAGCCTGAACCGGCTGGCGGTCGACCTGCTGCCGCCTGGGGGCATTCTCGTGACGTGCAGCTGTTCCGGCCTGGTTGGCCGGGGCGAGTTTGAAGACATGCTGCGGCAGGTCGGCATGCAGTCGAAGCGGGGATTGCAGATTCTCGAAGCCCGGATCCAGTCGCCCGATCACCCGGTCTCGCCGTACTGCGACGAGTCGCTGTACCTCAAGTGCTACATCTGCCGGGTGCTGTAGCGGGCGAAAGTCACGACGGCGATGGCGACATCGGATCGCCGTCGTCGCGCAGCGAGGGGGACGCCGGGAGGTCGACTTTCAGGTACAGGCTGGCGATCGGGATCGAGACGTCGAGTGTCGGAAAGACGACGGTTTCCTCAGGGCCGCTGAAGGTCGTCAGCACCCACTGGCCGTTTGCCTGGCGGGCGAAGTGCTCGACGAGCATCTGCCGCTGGGAGATGAGGACGTATTCGCGGAGTGAGGGAATCGAGCGGTAGTGGAGGAACTTCTGGCCGCGGTCGTAGCCCTCGGTGGACTCCGAGAGGACTTCGACGATGGCGATCGGATTGGTGAGCGTATCGCGCTGTTCGTCGTCGAACACCGGCTTGCCACAGACGACCACGGCGTCCGGGTAGGTGTAGAGTTCGTTCAGCGTGCGGATGCGAAGATCGCTCGAAACGACATTGCAGTCGGTATCGCGAAGCGCGGCACGCAGTTCGGCGGTGGCATTGGCCGCGAGCAGTGTGTGCACGTAGCTCGCCCCGGCCATGGCGAAGATCTGGCCGGCGAAGTATTCGTGTTTGGTTTCTGAACGACGTTCCATCGCCAGGTAGTCGGCGACGGAGACCCGCTTCGGGGCGGCGGTCATGCATCTGCTCCGCGATCTGTCCGGACCTTATCATCGCCCGTCGCGGTGCTCGCGGCAATCGCGATCCGGAGGGAGAATGCGTAAGCTGCAGGGCCGTTTCGATGACTCTGATCCCGGGCTGGACCGTAACGAGGATGATGGCATGTCCGATGCGGCAAACGACAGTCACCCGGCGGATTCCGAACCGGCCCGAGAGCGGCTCCTCGCTCTCCTCGAAGAGAAACGGCCTCAGCTCCTGGCGTACATCAACCGGCAGCTCGGACCGCGACTGAAGCAGAAGGTCGAGGCCGAGGACATCCTGCAGGAGACGACGATCGACGCCGTCCGCCGGGTTGCCGAGTTCGAGCAGCTGCAGCGGGAACCGTTCGGCTGGCTGTGTCAGATCGCCGAGCACCGGCTGATCGATGCTCACCGGCGGTTCTTCCAGTCGCAGAAGCGGGCGGGGGAGCGTGAGGTGTCGATCGATGCCGATCGCGCGGGCGACGGCGGCAAGTTCGCGGATCTCCTGGCCGCGAGCATGACGACTCCGAGCCAGGCCTTTTCGCGAAACCAGAAGGAGTTCCAGCTGCAGGTCGCGATGCAGGAGCTGCCGGAGGAGACGCGGCAGGTGCTCAAGCTGCGCTACGTTGATGGCTTGCAGACGAAAGAGATCGCGGAGCGACTGGGGAAGACGGACGGCGCGATTCGCGTATTGCTGACGCGCTCAGTGCAGAAGCTCCAGGAGAAGCTGACGGACGCGGGTTAGGTCTCGAGTGTCGGCTCCGCGACAATGAGCCAACAAAAAAACGGGAGCGCACTCCCCCTGCGGAGCACGCCCCCGGAACGCAGACCTGATGCGGTCGAGGATTACTCGACCGAAATGATCTCGACCTGATCGAACTTTCCGGTCTCCATGTTGGCGCCGGCGACCATCACGAAGTGGGAGTCGTCGACCGGCAGCATGCGGTGGAAGAACCGGGCGGTCGGGAGTTCGCGGGCGATCTCCCAGCTCTTGCCATCGGCGCTCAGACGCTGGAGGTTCCCCTTGCTGGTGCTGACATAGAGCCGTCCGCCGGTGGCAAAGGACGAGCATCCGAAGCCGGTCATTCCCTCGCCCTGAATGGCGGGGCCTTCGTGCCAGGAGCTGGTTTCCGGATCGAAAATGCTGACCTTCGTGGTCGGGCTGCCGGCCTTCTCCATGCCGCCGATCACGTACAGCTTGTTGTCATACGCGGCGACCGCGAGGGCCCGGCGTTCGAAGGGAGCGTCGGGGAGAGCCTTCCATTCCGGCTTCTTCGACGACAGGTCCAGCGCCCAGGCCGTCGAATGCCAGCTGCGCTTCTCTTCGCTGCTGTGGCCGAGGTGCCAGCCGCCGACGACGTACATCGTGTCGCCAAGGACAGCGGCGTCATGCGAGGAGCGCGGTTCGGGAAGCGCGGGCATGTCGGTCCATTGACCGACGGCCGGGTCGAAGCAGGCGACCGCCGCCTGCGACTGGAGGTCGTTTTCCTGCCCTTCATCGTTCATGGCCGTGAAGCCGCCGATGCGGTAGAGCTTGCCGCCGTGGGCGACCATCGCAAGACCCTGCAGGGCCGGTCCGGTGGCGACCGTTTCCCAGGCCTGGCCATCGGTGAGGGCGAGCCGGCGAAGCTCGTTGCTCTGCCCCTTGTTGTGATAGGAGTGGGCGCTGCCGAGGTTGCCGCCGTAGATGTAAAGGGTGTCGCCGAGAATGGCGCCGCCAGCACTGGTGACTTTCGGATTGAGGGCCGGAAGCGACGCGGTCTTCGATTCCTCGGCCGGGCCGGGAAAGGTCACGGTGCCGTAGTTGCGGATCGAATCGTATGCGGCCCCCAGATACTCCCCTTTCTCTTCCTGGATCACGCGTGCCCGGATGGCGTAGGTGCCGGGCTGTCCCTTTTCGAACGTCGCGGTTCCCTTTTCATCGGTCTCGGCCTTCACCTCGCCGACGCCCGGAATCACGGCCGTGACTTCGGACTTCGCGACCGGCGTTCCCTTCCAGAGGACGGTCACGTCAACCTTGCCCGAGCTCGACAGCACCGGGATCACATCGACATCGATGAGCTTCGACGTATCGATTTTCTTCCAGGCGGGATCGCCAAGGGCGGGACCGGACTTGGCGTTGTAGACGATGAAGTAGCGATTGGACGGGTTGCGGGCGACAACGCCGTATTCGAACCGGCCCGTGACGATCGGTCCCTGCGCGACGTCGATCGGGGCGACGAGTGACTCGGAACCGATCGTGAGCTTCAGAGGTTTGGCTTCGCCGGCGGTCGAGGATTGCCGAACGACGAACGTCTCGAGTTTCTTCAGGAGTTCGGGGCTATCGGGTTCTGCGTCTTCACTGAAGTAGACATGCAGCTGCGGCTTGCCCATTTCCGCTTTCTGGACGAGCCACACGAAATGCGCCTGGGCGACAGCCGGAATGCAGATTCCGGCGGCGACGGCGACGGAGAGCAGAAAGCGTTTCATACAGAGACCCTCTGAAAGCAGGGGACGTTCGGTGCGATCGTCTCGCGGCCGGATCCACCGGAACCCGCGGCAACCATGGGGTGCGTTACTTCTTGGTGACGAGCGTAAACTCGAAGCGGTTAGGAGAATCGGCCTGAACAGTGCGTTCGAGCGTACTCCTGGTGTTGTAAAGTGCTGGAATCTTCACGGGCCGGGACGGTTTTCGCTTGCCTGCCATCAATTCGGCCATGGCGGTCTCGTCATCCGGAGCGATCCCGCCGTGATCGGTCGATTCGATTTCGACCCGGTGCGGGCCGGCTGTGGGGCCGAATTCCGCCGGCAGCTCGAACCGGCCGGCGGTCACGGCGACGGACGCCTTCGGGCCATTCACCTCGGGGAAGGGGACAAATCGGATCACTCCTTCTTCCAATGGCTGACCGTTGAGCGTCACCGTTCCGGAAACCGCGTACCGGGGCGGGCCGTCCGATCGGGCGGCGCCGCAACCGGCGAGGCCGCCGACCAGGAGGACGATCAATGCCGCTCCAGCACTGCTGCGCTGGGGAGCTGGCATCAGAACTCTCCCGTCACTTCGCCGCCGTTCCGGGTGGCGAGGTTGTCGAGGACGATGGCGCTGATGTTGTCAGAAATGCCGTGGACCGATCCATCGGAGAACACGAAGTTCACAAGGCCGACATGCTCGCTGCGAAAGGTGCCGACCCAGTTCGAGTCCCACACTCCGTCGTTGGGCCTGTCCTTGGGATTGAAGCCGTACCTGGTGCTGAGGCCGGTTGAAGTCGGGTAGGGGTTTGACCAGTAGGTGAACGAGTACCGCGGCTGGCCCGAGCACAGCGTATCGGAGGCCGCGAACTTGTAGTCGGGGAGGTTGTACGCGGTTTCACCGACCATCAGCGTATTGGACGTGCCGTCCGTGAAGTCACGAATGCCCGTCGTACCCGCGTCCGCGTCAGAGTAGATGAGCGCTCCATTGAGCTTCGGCCGGATGCCATCGCCGAGCGGAGCCGGGCTGGACCAGTACATGTTGTAAGGAATGTTGCCGACGCAGGCGGCGTACATGCCGGGGGCCCGGCCGCTGTCGCCTGTACACCCGGGAACGTCCCGTCGCAGGGGAGCGGTCGGGCAGAGGTAGGTGGCAATCTTCTGGGAGACCGCCTCGCGATTGACCGCGGCCGCGTTCCCCTGGTTGAAGTCGTAGCGGGTGTAGATGCCCCCCTGCTCGAGCATCGGCAGGATGGAGGCGAAGAACGTCGTGCCACTGATGGGGCTGTTGGCGGCGTTGACGTTGGGGAAGACGCGATAGGCGCTTTCGTAGTTGTGAAGCGCCAGGCCGATCTGCTTGAGATTGTTGCGGCACTGCGTGCGGCGGGCCGCTTCCCGCGCCTGCTGAACGGCGGGCAGGAGCAGGGCGATGAGGATCGCGATGATGGCGATCACGACGAGGAGTTCGATGAGTGTAAAACCGCTCAGGCGCGCTGGGGCCCTTTGTGCAGTGAGCATTGTTCAAGGCATCCGAGCAGGGGAGGCTCGTCAGTGGGCTGGGGAGTTCTGCGTTCGCCGGCAATGTGAGATTGAGATTCAATCTCAACAGAGACTGTTGTACGAATCGAACGCTTCGCACGCAAGGGTTCGCCCGCAGTTTTTTCGCGGGGGGCCGGGATCAACCCTTCAGCGGAAGCGGCAGCCCGAAAAACGACTGTGCGTTCTTCCACGCGATCCGTTCGAAATCGTCCGCGTACAACCCGGCCACGTTCGCGAGTTTGACCAGCGACGCCGTGACGTAGTCGAACGGCATGTGGCTGCCGAACGCGATCGATTCGGGTCCCAGCACTTCGATGAGCCGCGGGACATCCTTGGTTCCGACAACGCCCAGCCGGGCAAAGTCGATCAGGCAGCGTCCCCTGAGACCGGCCGCGCGCAGCTTCTCCGCGTTCAGGCCGACCCAGTTGATGAGGAGCATCCGGAGAGTGGGATGCGCCGTCGCCACCGCCACGAGGTCGTCCTGCGTCAGATCGGCTGCGACGTCCCAATGATGTCGCTGTCGACGGTCTTCGAGCCTCTGGGTCAGCACGACCGGCAGCCTGGTGTCGGCGATCTGTTTGAGGGCCGCCTGGCCGTGATCATCGGTGAGTCGATAACCGTGATGTTCGGGCATCAGCGCGATCGCCCGGACGTTCCCCTTCTCTGTGAGCCAGCGCAAGTCGCGCTCCCAGCCGGCGTAGAGGGGGTTCACCGTGCCGATGGGGAACAGGCGATCGGGGTATGGGTGGATTGCCTCGAGCAGTTCTTCGTTCCCCCGCTGGGCATCGCGATAGAACACCGCATGCAGGGAGCCGACAAGCGCGGCCGTGATGCCGTGGGCCTCCATGTGGTCGATCATGGCCGCGGCCGTGGTGCAGCGCACCTGGCGGAACGGGTATTGGCCGAGGAAGGTGTTGACGTCGACAATCATTTCGACCGCCGATCGAGAATGCGCTGGAAGTTTCTCGAGAAGATGTCCTCGCGTTGTTCGTCCGTGAGATCCGCTCCGAGGATCTTGCCGACTCCGCCTTCCATGGTCTGGTCGGTGGCGAAGAGCAATCGGTGATGTCCCAGTTCGCGCACGCAGAGGCCGATGGCGTCGTCTTCGAGAACGCTGCCGCTGGTGTCGAGGTAGACGCTGGGGAAATCGCGGAGGGTGCGGATCGCCCATTCCCAGTCGCCGCCGCCGTTGATGTGGCCCAGGATCAGCAGCAGGTCGGGATAGCGTGTCGCCAGCTCGCCGAACTCGAGGGCGTTCGACGTCTTCGGCTGGGTCGCCTTGATCTTCGGATCGGTGAGGTAGGCGGAGTGCCCGAGGAAGGGAATTTTCACGTCGATGCACTTCTCGGCGATCGGGTAGACGGCCGGGTCGTTGTACTTGAACTGGTTGTAGAGCTTGATGCCGATCATCCCGAGGTTGATGCAGCGGTCGATCTCATCCAGCGCCTCTCGACCGTTGCCGGGCTGGACGAAGCAGTAGCCTTCGATGAGGCCGGGATAGCGCTTCATGGCGGCGAGGACCGAGTCGTTCGCATCGCGGACGGCCTCGATGGGGGCCATGACGCCGCCGGTGAGCGGCCGGGAGCAGAAGAGCTTCGTGATTCCGAGGACCTGTGCGGCCTCGACCGTCCGCTCGACCGCGGACCAGTCGGCCCCGGGCTTGTGGACTCCCTGCATCACGTGGTTGTGTGCATCGAGCTTGCGAATCGAACGCCAGCCTTTCGGCAGGCCGGGGAGTTCGGGCCAGTCGCGCGGCGGCGACTGCGGGCTGGCATCCTGGGCCGACAGGTTTCGCGAACCGGGAAGCCCCAACGCGACCGTCGCCATCGCGGCGGTGGAAGTCTTGAGGAAGGTGCGTCTGGGAAACGTCGACATCAGTTCCCCTTCTGGAGCGGGAGGGACGGCTTGTCGAGATGGCTGCTGAGCCATTCGACTGTCACGTCGCCGGTGTGGGATCGCCGTGGGAAGGCTTTGAGTTCGAACGCCTTGCTGGCGGCGTCGAAGGTCATCTCGAGTCCTTCAACGACCTTGATGCGGGCCGTCGCACCGTCGGCGTCGCGCTCGGCCGAAACGACGTTGAACGGGTAGACCCAGCCATCGGCGAGAACGAGGCGGATGACCTGGCCGGGCTCGGGGAGTTGTTCCGGCAGGTCGCTGACGACGATTGCGGCTTTCTCGATCGCCTGCAGTCGGGCCTTCTGACGCGGGGGGGACGACGAACGCCAGGTTCCGATCTGCCAGCCACCCTGGCCGAGCGAATAGGCGGTCTCGAGGACGCCGTTCTTCGCGACGAGGAGGCCGAGTTCTCCCTGATAGTGGATCTTTGTGCCGAAGGCCGGAGGAGAAAGGTCGGTCCCGGCTTCGGCACCGAGGACGAGGAGATGCCGGGACGATCCGACCTGCAGTTCGAGGATCAGAACGCCGGGTGCGGCATCAGTGCGGGACAGGACTTTGACGGCCGGTTCACCGTTCCTGGGCTCGATGATCGAGACGAAGCGGCTTCGCAGGTGGTCGCCGGAATGCCGCAGCAGGAGGAAGGGGCGGTGGAACTTCTCGAGCTGCTGGTCATCTTCGCCGGCGCCGCGGATGGCGGGGTTCCGGCCCAGGACCAGGTCGCTGTTCGCTTCAGGCAACAGCGTGACCCGCAGGGTCGGCTCCCCCTCGACGGCGAAGTCGATGGGGAGCGGCGACCGATCGGGAATGCGGCCGGACTTCAGGTTCTGCAGGAAGCCGTAGGGCAGGTGCGGCTGATACGCCAGACCCGACTGTCCTTCGTTGGTGGGTGCTTTCCAGGCGACGCCATCGGGAAGGAGCGTTGCGCGATCGGCCAGGGGAAGCGTCGTCGAGACCGTGCCGGGGGCATCGGCGTCGCCGTGCAGGAAGTAATCGTGCGTGCGGCCTCCTTCGATGTCGAACACATCGACCGCGTAGCGGACGCCGTCGCCGGCATCGACGACAATCAGGGTTCGCTCATAGGTGTTCGCCGCTCGGGGATAGGCCCGGCGTCCATCGACGCGAACGATCTGGACCTCCGAATGTCGGCCATCGAAGGTCACGAGCGTCCCATCGGTCGGCGACTGCCGCGACCCTTTCTCCTGACTGAGCCCATCAATGACGACCGTGTTGTGAGCGGCGGTCGCGATCGTCCAGGCTCGATAGGCCGTGTGGGAATAGCCGAGGTCCGACAGGACTTCGCGATTCCCGGCGAAGAGGAGCAGGCTGAGAATGTCGGCGTGTGAGTGCCCGTATCCCCCGGACCACGTCAGGTGCCACTCGTCGACGTTCCTGCCATCGCCCGCTTTCAGGCAGCCATGGCCGAGGGCCGGCATGAGGTAGGTGGCTGAGAGGACGGGCGATCGTCGGGGGCGGTCGCTGGCCCAGGTGTCGTGAATCGGGACCGGGCGGCCATTGGGGAGCCGGAGCCGTTCGAGTGCCTCACGGGCCCGGCGGAGCTGCGGGAATTCCTCATCGAGGTTCAGGTCATCGAACCGCGATCGGTCGACCGGATCGATCACGCCCGGCGGGTCGCTGTAGCCTCGCACCGTCTGGAGGAAACCCTGCAGCGCGCCGACGGTCTGCTGGCCGTAGCTCGGCGCGCCTTCGTGCCACGTTCCGTCGTAGAAGAACTGGTTGGAAATCAGCTGCCGGCAGCGACGGACAACCTCGTGTACGTAGCGAGGTTCCCCGAGGACCTGACCAAGCCGGGCGACGTCGCTCCACATTCCGGGGCTCATGTTCGTCAGGTCGTCGCGATTGGAGATGACCTGCTCTCCGGCCGCGCGGAAGAGATCGCTTTCGATCCGCCGGGCGACATCGACGTTCTGCTCCTTCGCGAGCACGGCCAGGGCGTCGCTCTTACGGATCAGCACATAGGCTTCGACGAGTTCGGAAGGGATATCGCCATAGGCCCACCAGTGCCAGCGGGCGGTGCGGAAGCCGTTTCGAAACTCGGCCGGCGAGACGTCGCCGTCGTAGATCTGCTTCTGTTGGAACGGGTAGTCGTAGTGGTAGCACCAGTTGGGGAAGACCTGGGCGAAGCGGTCGATCAGCAGCGCGGCCCGGCGGGCGTGAGCTTCGTCTTTCGTGACGCTGTAGAGGCGAGCGAGCGCGAGGGTCTGGCCGGCGAGGTACTTTCGGACTTCGTCATCCCGTCGTGCCTTGAAGAAGTAGCGATCGCCTTTGGAGTCTTCCCAGTACTCGAAGCGGGCGGTGTTGCCGGCGGGCGTCTTGACCTCGACGGCCCCGCTCATCGGGTACTTCTCGCTGGGGTACTGGTGGCCGCAGTACTTGCACGTGACGCGGTCCGGCTGTTTGGGATCCCACGTGAGCTGCCGTTCCTGATGACCGGCCGTGCAGTTCGGGCAGTCGACGTACTGAAGCCCGGACTGCTTTGGGACGAGTTCGAGGAGCTCGGCCTCGGTCAGCG
>Ga0247823_10004873_pt1 | contig 10704 bp, 12 predicted proteins | sample 13C_PalmiticAcid_2_FD_192426 | JGI IMG/M metagenome (GOLD analysis project Ga0247823, IMG submission 192426) | Soil microbial communities from agricultural site in Penn Yan, New York, United States - 13C_PalmiticAcid_Day30 | ecosystem: Environmental > Terrestrial > Soil > Agricultural land...
CTGCAGCACGGGCGCGCAATCCGCACCCTCCTCCAGCGCGCGCTCAAGCGCATCCAACTGGCCACGGATGCGACGCACACGGGTGAGCGCCTTCTTCTTGTCGGCGGGGGAATGGGGCATGTCGGCTGGCGCCTTGATAGTGGGGGGGAGTATAAGCGACCCGCCCCAGCGCATGAAGCCCCGCTTGTCCGGTAATCGGATCACCATAGTTCGTGCAGTTTGCGCAAACTATGGTGATTCCCTCTCGTACAAACTATGGTGACAACACGCGTTTCGTAGAACCTTTGGCGAGAAAACTGATCGGAGTGCGTCAGCTCTAGCATCCAGCCCTTCACCGAGAGCTCGGGCCTTTCAGCTATTGATCCAGGCGGATCGTAAGCTCCCCCATCTGACAGACACCCGATAAGTAGAACTTTCTGGCAAGGTTTCCCCGCCAGGAGGTTTCATGAAGAAGTCCCGTTTCACCGAGACGCAGATCGTTTCGATCCTCAAGCAGGCCGACGCCGGAGTTCCGGTGAAGGATCTGTGTCGCCAGGCCGGCATCAGCGTGGCCACGTATTACCAGTGGAAGAGCAAGTACGGGGGCCTGGAAGCCTCCGAGCTGCGCCGGGTTAAGGAACTGGAGGCCGAGAACGCGAGGCTCAAGCGGATGTATGCCGAACTGGCGCTGGACAACGCGGCCATGAAGGACCTGATCGCAAAAAAACTGTAGGGCCGGCCCAGAAGCGCGAGGCGTTGCGATTCCTGACCGAAGTGCATGCGCGGCCCCCGAGCCGGTCCTGTCGTTGCGTGGGGCTGTCGCGGGCGGCCTGGTATGTGCCGCCGCTGGACTGGACGGTGCGCGATGCAGAGCTGATCGCTGCGTTGGCCGGGCGGGTTGAGGAACATCCCAGCCGCGGCTTCTGGAAGTACTGCGACCAGTTGCGCAAGGCGCGGCCGGACTGGAACCCCAAGCGGATCTATCGGGTGTACAAGGCGATGAAGCTCAACCTGCGACGGGCCGCCAAGCGGCGCCTGCCCAAGCGTGAACGGGTGCCGCTGTACGTACCGCAGTTGCCTGACAGCGTCTGGTCGGTCGACTTCATGAGCGACGCGCTGGCTTGCGGACGGCGGTTCCGCACCTTCAATGTGGTCGACGACTTCAACCGGGAAGTCCTGCACATCGAGATCGACACCTCGATCAATTCCGATCGTCTGGTGCGCGTGTTCGAGCAACTCAAGCGCGACCACGGCTTACCGCAGGTGGTGCGTACGGATAACGGCCCGGAATTCCTGGGCGAGGCGTTCACTGCCTGGGCCAAGGGTAGTGGCGTGGCCATCCAGTACATCCAGCCCGGCAAGCCGAACCAGAATGCCTACATCGAGCGCTTCAACCGTACCTTCCGGGAAGAGGTGCTTGACCGACACCTGTTCGCCCGCCTGGACGACGTCCGCGAGGCGGCGCACTGGTGGATGATCGATTACAACCAGGCACGACCCCATGACGCACTTGGTGGGCTGACGCCCGCCGAGTACCGCATCCGACACGCCAAAAGTTCTACTTTTGAAATGTCTGCTTGACGGGGGAGCTTACGTACGCCCCGGACCGGATGCACCGAGGTGTAGAAGAACCCGCTTCTGTGGCCGTTGGACTGCACGCAGGGATTGCACTTGGCCGGCAAGCGTTTCTCGCCGCAAACTCTCGCAAGCCAGCGCTGGGGCGTTAGCTCAAGGACTACACCAATGAACTGCTCGGACAGCTTGTCAATAGAAGCCGAGCGACTGCCGAGAGCTGGGTCCAGTATCTCGCCCGCATCTGCCACCGATCAATGGATGCCTGGGAGGTCCGTCCGCTCCCACGCTGACGCCACCAAGAACCGCTTTTCCGACCCATGGCTTGTGATGCGGCCAACAGCCATCTGCAGATGCGGCCGCCAAGTCACAAAACGGAGGTCGACGGAGCAGCCGGCATTCTTCACTTCTCCCTCCGCTACTAACGTGCCTGTAAACAGCGTCAATCGATAAGCAAGTGTACCTGAAACCTGTGCGATGCTGGCCACGTTCACGGGCTCATCACATTGCGAGCTCGAGTCGCCTTGAAGAGTCTTCGATGTACGGGCGCGAACTAAAGACTCATTACAAACGGAATTGAAGATGGATTCTCGTAGCAGGGGCAGTCGTCGCCTCTCGATGACGATGGCTTCAGTACTTGTGGCGTTAGGCTGCTCTCAGGCTGCCCACGCCGAGACCTCGGTGATAGACACCATCGAGGTATTCGAACAATGCGGCAGTTGGGGGCTGGTCCCAATGGGAGGGCGTTGTGTCCACCCCAGCTTGATAGAGAGACCTGAGCTCTTGGGGCGTTACGGGTCGGGACCGGGTCGAAATACCCGGACTGAGCTTCATGCCAGGCAAATCTGGCTTCTACAGTGAGGCTTCCTCAGGCACTCTTACGATCGTGGGAAAAAGCCTGGATGAATTGGAACTCGATGTAGCTGTGAAGTTTGACCTCAAGAGCCCCTTGAGCTGGAACGACAATTGTAATGAGTACGAGTTCCGATCACGCGTTGTGACCAAGCGATATCAGTTCGAGCAGCTAGGCGCATGGGAGGGTGTGAGAGACAGCGAAGATTCTGAGGTGGCTGAGTCCGTTCCGCCCCGCCGAACGAGATGGTCGCCTGTAGCACCTAATCCAGGCGAAGCCGTTCGCGCTGGCTCTTTGAAGGAGGGGGTCCGCCTCCTCCTTTGTTCTTTGAGGCATTCAACTAAGCGTAGTTCATAAAAGATGATGAGTGAGATGGAATCTCAGTTTCTTGTTGACAAGCGACGCGCTAATAGTCTGTTCCGCTCGCAAGCTATTGAAACCGCAACCAGTCGCTATGGCGAGCCCGTCAATGCGTCGGCTACGGGGCTATGGCTTGTTACCGGGTTCGTTGTTCTAGTACTTGTTTTGGCTGTGCTGTTTCTGTTGACCACCTCATTTCCTAGAAAGGAAACCGTATCTGGGTCCCTCGTACCAACCGCCGGCATTCTTCCAGTTACCAGCCAACGCTCGGGGTTGGTAAGTGAGGTCTATGTCGAGGAAGGTGCTTGGGTCAGGCGTGGTGATCCGATCGTTCGAATCTCGGTCGACTCTGTAATAGCAGACGGAAGGCGGATCGGCGCCTCGTTAACCAGAATGGCCGAAGAACAGGGCCGACTGCTAAGTATGCGCGAGACTGCTGCGGACGAATCTCTACTGAGCCGAGAATCCGGCGTGCGGGCGCGTATGCGAGGCTTGGATCGCCAGATCAGTACTCTAAGGGCGAGCGTCAGCCTCTACGAACACCAGGTCAGACTCGCAGATCAGACTGTGGCGGATTTAGAACGACTGGTCTCATTGCAGATTGTCTCGAGACTCCAGTTCCGGGACGCGGAGGTCAGAGCATTGACGGCGCGCCAGGGCTTGTCTGAGACCTTGGTTCGCATCTCAAATACTGAGCAAGAGAGGGAGGCGTTAGAGCACGACCTGGAACTGCTCAGAGCTGAAAGAGCTGTTGAGAGTGCAAGCGGTGTGGCTGAATTGCTATCGGCTAGAGAGCGCGAAATGAACTATAGGCTCGCCACAGAGTTCGATCTTGTCTCGCAGCGAGACGGTCGAGTGACTGCGTTGCATGCCAAGCCGGGAGGAGCGGTAGTCGCAGGAAAGACGCTAGGCGTTGTTGTGCCATCTGACTCTCCATTGGTAGCGGAGATCTGGCTGCCATCTTCGTCCATCGCTTTCGTTAAGCCAGGCGCTGACGTTCGCCTAATGTACGACGCATTTCCTTACCAGAAGTTTGGCGTTGCGCGAGCCCGGGTAGTCAAGATTTCCCAATCGCCCACCGTCCTGGAGGAGCTGCCGCTCGAACTCCAAGCTAAAGAGAGCCGCTATCGCGTTCTTGCAGCATTGGATCGTCAAGACGTCCAAGCCTTCGGCAAGTCCCTTTCGTTGACCCCAGGCATGCGACTCAAGGCTGACCTGATTCTTGAACGCCGCTCAGCAATGGATTGGCTTATGGAACCACTTCTCGCGGCAAAGAGACGTCAAGATTAGATTTTGACTGGGAAGCCCAGCGCGCAGCACAAGCTGCGCGCTGGGTAGTCCAGAGTGCGAGATGCGTGTCGCTAGCTATCTCGGGAAATCAATGAACATTGTGCTGACGCATTCTTTCCCGCCACTCACTGAGTAATCCAGATTCAATGATCTTTTCTTGTCGCCTGTGCCACGTTTGTAGTTCTCTTGGATAGCATGTTGGTTTGCGTCTGGTGTCTCATAAGTGCGCGAACCATGTGGGTCCATTGATCGGCTCTTCTTCACATAGCCTGCATTTGTGATGGCACTCTCGGCGATAGCCGGAGTAACGCAGGGGCTATCTCCGAATTTGTATGAAACGACGACCCCTCTTGCTAGGCTGTCTGGCCACACGACGTAGTCGCTCCCTCGCGCAGAGTCGCCGGAGATAACGAAATCCTCTTCTAGATTGGCTGCCGCGGCTTCAGCAACTGACACAAAGTCAGAGAACGTTGCTGGGGCAGCATTTTGCCGCTCGACTGGAGGGGATGTGGCGCATGCAGACAACATCGTCGCAGTAACCAGCACGACAGACACTACACGTCGGTAGCGCATAAAGACTCCTGGTTAGTAGTTCTGCTGGGGAAAGTGAGGTTCTCCACCGCCACTTCCTGGTCCACCACCTCCGCTACCTCCACTACCTCCGCTCCCGCCGCCACCAGATTGACCCTGCAGCCAGCTTCCGTAAGTTTGGCCGCCTGGGCCCAGCCAACTATTGAGATAGAGGTCAGTGTTATCAGCACGGCCATTACCGTTGAAGTCCGGCGGCGGGCTGTTGGCGATCGCTCCCGCGAGTCCGACCGAATTCAGGAGATTGTCGTTAACCTCCTTATTGAAGTCAGCGACATCAAAAGTTCCATTTCGTATCTCGTTCTGTGCTGTCGCGCTAACCGTTCCTGTGAAGTAGCTGGTAATTCCAAGCTCCGTAGACACTTCGATCATGAACATGTCAGCCTTGACCTCAGACTCCGCCCGCGCGCGCGCATAGTCATAAGGGTTTGAGAAGTTGTAACCCTGTACCACGCCGGTCACATAGTGGCCGACTTCATGGACAAATTTATTGATCGCAGCATCGGACGAGTTTGCTCCGGCCCGCGCATCAGCGGCGACGAGTATTGCCGTTCCCGTGAAGTAGGCAGTGCCATTTGTAGGCTCAAATACAATTCCGTTCTTCAGTAGATCGTAAACAGCAGCGCTCAGCTTATCACTCTGAAGAATGAGAGACTTCAGTCGATTTGATAGCTCACTGAACTCAGAGTTGTTCTGAATGAAACCTCTCATGTCGGTCATGCTCGGAGGACTGTCTCCACCGCCAGATCCCTGTCCGTTGTCACCGACCCCGTAATCGTCCCAAGGGTCATATACGCCGTCGTTTCTGAAGTCTTCCCACTCTGGCCAGAAGTACTCTGGTGGGGCAGCGGAGACACGCTCTAGATCCTTAGTAACAAGGCCGGATCCGCCGACAACAAGAACAAGTTCTTCGGGGCTTAGCTCTCTCAGTTTCATCTTTGACATCGTTCAATCCATTGTTTGATGGTTCTTTGGAAGTGGCGGCTGATCCGACACTACGTATCATGATTGCGGCGTTAGCATTTTCGATCGAGATGGATCCTCCGAGCTATGGTCTAAGGGCTTCTTGATATCGGCGACGATTCGTCCTGAGTCCATTCGAACCAATCTCTGCGCGAGCCGAATTGTATCGGGGCGGTGAGTAATCACTATTCGAGTGATGTCTAGTTTTGATAGTGCGTCATGAATTTTTCCTTCGCGCTTCAAGTCGAGGTTGGCGGTTGCTTCATCGAGTACAAGAACAGCAGGCTTTCTGTACAACGCGCGTGCCAGCAAGATTCGTTGCTTCTGGCCGCCTGATAGCGTTGACCCCATGTCACCAATCAGCGTCTCAAGCCTCATTGGCATGCGCTGCACTTCTTCTTTTATGGCAGCCATTTCGAGGCATTTCCATGCCAGATCAATGTCTGGATGCTCTGAAAAGAAGGTAACGTTCTCCAGGATCGAGCCCGTTAGCAGTTCGTCGTCCTGCATGACAACACCCATGCATTGCCGCACTACTCGAGGCCCCCAGCTCGCAACCGTCGCGCCATCAAAAAGAACGTCACCTCCGCTAGGCTTGTAGAGACCGGTTATGATCTTGACGAGCGTGCTTTTCCCGCATCCGGAGGGTCCGGTAATAGCCACGAACTCGCCTGCTGCTATCGTTAGGCCAACATCCTTTAGAACCAGTTCTTCCTGAGCGGCATATTGGAAGTAGACGGAGCGTAGCTGGATGTCGCCTTTGATATGGTTGGTACCACTCGGGTCGCTACTAAAGCCCTCCTCGCTTGGATGCAGGGCAATGTCGGCAATTCTGTCCGAATGGAGTTCGGTCATTCGCCACGCTATGCACTGATCAACTAAGGTGACCATACGGTTCGAAAATTGCTGCCTGTACGCTACAAACGCATAGAGCGCACCGATTGTCAGATCGCCATTGAGGACTGATGCCGCTCCCAAGTAGACGATAACTACAAGAGAAACCCCATCCAGCAATGTACGGGATGCGCCAACTCCAAGTTGAAGGTACGCTGTATGGAGCGAAGTTCTGACAAGATCTGCGTACTTGTTGGCCCAAAGGGCCTCCCTCGAGAACTCGCCACCCATCGTCTTGATGGACTGGATCGCCCGCAACGTCTCTATACGTGTGCCTCGCTCGGCAATACTTGCCTGCAAGCTGGCCATGCCGATCTTCATTGAGGTTGGAAGACTTGCCAGCTTAACGATCACATATAGCGCGCTTGCCGCCAGAGCGACTGCTGACATCAGCGGGTCATAGACGAACATGAAGACAGCTATTCCTAACGCCAGGACTCCGTCAAGAATCGCTCCAATCAGACCATTTGCAATCAGCTGTCGAATTGGGTCGATAGACTCGATGCGGGAAAGTGCATCTGCCAAGCGACGGCGGTGAAACCAAGTAAGAGGAAGTGTGACCATATGATGGAATACCCGCCGACTCATGTCCCATCCCATCAGCGCGGATGCACGCTGCAGGGTGACGCCACGAAGAACCTCGGCAGCACTATTGAAGACTGCTACCCCAGCAAAGCCCAGAGCAAGCGCCATCAGAAAATCGCGATCGTTGCGAATCACTCCTTCATCTACGGAAAGCTGCATGAAGAACGGAGAGAGGAGCACAAAGCCCTGCAGCAGCACGGAATAGACGAGGGCCTGGGTGAGTGAAGCTCCAACTCCTCCCCCGAATCTGAGCATGGACCATATGTTAAGAGGAGATCTTTGCTTACGTGGCTTGAAGCTTGGCGCCGGACTGACTTCAACCGCGACGCCTGTGAACGATCTCGACATCTCTGCGGCGTCAATTGCCGTTGATCCATGCGCCGGATCAATGATATGGAAGCGTCGGCGGGATATTTTCTCTAGGACCACAAAGTGATTCATCTTCCAATGAAGAATCGCTGGCAATCCCAGCTTGGGTAGATCGCTCACCTCACAACGCACAGCTCGGCACTGCATATCCATCGCGCTACCCAACGCCATCAGTCGGGACAGATCAACCCCGCGCTGTGAGTTGTGATATTTGCGGCGAAGTGTGCTCATGTCCACTTCGGCGCCAAGGATCGAAGAGCAGATTGACAGACACGCCAGTCCGCACTCGCTCACTTCAGACTGCACTCGCCAGTATCGCTTACTGGACATCAGTTTGCTCTCTCATAGATCCATCAACCTGATGACCTTCCGTTGCCAACTCGCAGACGAGCCGGACTAGCAAGCAGTGATACTCGAGGAAGCCGTCCCATCGATTGAATACGGAAACTTCTCTTAGGCGAATTTCAAATCCACCGCTGCATAGAGCAGCAACCACTTTCAGCGGAACGTATGCACGAGGCGGCAAGCCGCTTCGATGCAGGCAGAAGTTGAACAGAAACCGACCTAGTCGGCCGTTTCCGTCCGTGAATGCATGTGCGTTTACGACCAGGGCAAGCACGCGTATCGCTGCCAGTAGCCCCCTACCGAGCGCACCTGTCTCTATCAGTCCTGGCACTTCAGTGAGTCTCTCGCGTGCGGCCGCCCAATTGACCATGGGTATAGCTACGCTCATGTCTTGAGATACGAGATACGTCGAGCCTTCGCGCAGCTTTCCTCCAGCTCCTGACAGCGAATTCAGTTTTTGAATGTCCCGGAATTCGAGCCTAGAAGGAACTGTAGCCAGCCACTGTCTGTAAATGGCGGCTTCTCGGTCTTCTTGATCAACCGCATCCTTGATAGAGACTCCAGGCGATTGAATGTAGTCAGATAGTCGGTGCTTTAGTCGACCCCAGATTTCAGGTAGAGGCGCTTGCGATAGTTCCCCCAAGCGATTCAGCACGAACTCTCGAGAGCACATGTTTCGAAGTAGATCTTCGCAGTGCCTTATATCGTCTTCCACCAACGGACTAGGGGGGTCGACTGGCAAAGGAACCAGCTCCCACGCAGGCAAGAAGACCGTACTCGACGAAGCGGCCCTAGCACTTAGGCTGACCATGTTCATTGCCGTGTCTTCAACAATAATCGGCGAACCGAGGGCCGTCATCTTCCTTCGGTGGATGTCTGTGAAGCGCCGCCCAGATGCCGGGAACAACGAGCACCAATCCGCGAGCGTGCCCCGGAACCTGGCGGTCAGATTGAAACAAAGCTGTGTAGAAAGATGCCACCTTGATTGAGATCCATGGCGCGACGTCACAAGGACAGAAATGCACATCCACGTCTCTCGATAAGTACTTTCGAGATAAGCGCTGCAATGCTCGACCCGGCTCATGGCTGGGCGTATCTGTCGCCCTATAGAAGATGACAAGATCGATGTCGCGAGGCAGCTCTTCATCCTTGTTGATGAAGCTTCCGCCCACAAGGTAGCAGTCGACCTCGACCACTCCCGCCAGATCCGAGAACAGTTCCTCAAGGCTTTCGAGTAGACGTGTTCTGGCTTGAGAGAGCCCAAATGCTTGGCGAAACTTCGCCTCGTCGACTATGTAGGGCGACGCCTTGTGAGGCGGACTATAAGTGATGTCTGAGAGAAATCTCGGCAGCCCTGAGAGAATGGCTTCGTCGAAAGTATCCGGAGTAAAACCACCGCTAGTACGAGGCCTACTATGGGCTGCAGCGATCGGCAGTCCGAGAAAGCTAGCTATGCGTGAACTCTCGCATTCGACCAAAGCCTGAAGGCTGGGAAACACTGCGATCGCCACGTAAGCAAACTGATCGGTAACTGATCGAGATAGCTCATCCACCATGAGACGGAACGAACGTTGCTGCCAGGCGGGGAGCTCCAACTCTGGAAAGCGAGGTCCATCGCTGACATGGGCGCTCGAGTACCCGCATTGATTGAACAGGTCTGAATCGACGACTGCCAAATCAAGATCAGAGAAGCGGGGATCAAATACGGTTCCGTATCGTAACGAGAATCCGTATCGAGTTGAGCCAACGACATAGAGCTTTGTCGACTTGATGCCCAAGCGCTCTGCGGTCGTCCGCAGTAACGAATTTAGCTTCAAAGAATCAAGGGATACGGCGAGCGGTTTGTGCAGGCCCGCAAATGCGATGCCGTGAGCTGACTTCCCACAGCTAGCTTGATCGCGCATCCATGCGGCGTAGTCCATCAATGTACGTCCTTGTTCGACTTCTTCCAGATCTTTCGATCCCTAACACGCATCTAGCACGACCACGCAAATCTACGGACGCGCGCTCAGCAGGTTGCACATCAGAATCTACGCGCCGTTTAGATTCTATATCGGTTCTTACGGTTCATAAAAAATCTGTAATGAATATTTCGAGATGCCTGACCTTTTAAAAGAACCTTGACTTAATGCTACGCACCTTGAACCAGCGGCTGGAGATTACCTTAGCTTTCGATGCTTGTGGGACCAATGTACCCGAGAACTGCCGAAACGGCAGCTAATGTTAGATCTGTAACTTATTGATCGGCTCTTACCTCAACTGTCCCGTGCCGAATGTGCTGCACGTTGATCTTCTAGTAGCTCCACCGAAGGCACCCGTACGGACTTTGGCCCTAGGCATCGGCATAGTTTGGAGCGCCGCCGGCTTCTGGCGCATCGACTATGCCCCCTTTCCCGCTCTATCTATGGTGATCCGATCACCGGATATTGCTACGTGGCTGCGCAGCAGGCAGGCCCACAACAGGACCTCGCGGGCGCGGCGGCATCGTCCTGCCGTGAGACGGCAAGCGAGGTCGCAACAGGCGTGGCCCGCTCGACCACCCCGGATGCATCCGTCGCGGCGCGCGATGCCAGATCGCCCTTGCGTTCGCTGTAACGGCTGGTCAGGTAGTCGCTGCGGTCGCGCACCAGCAGGGTGAACTTCATCAGTTCCTCCATCACGTCCACCACGCGGTCGTAGTACGACGAGGGCTTCATGCGGCCTTCGTCATCGAATTCCTGCCAGGCCTTCGGCACGGACGACTGGTTGGGGATGGTGACCATGCGCATCCAGCGGCCAAGCACGCGCAACGCATTGACCACATTGAACGATTGCGAACCGCCGCACACCTGCATGACCGCGAGCGTGCGGCCCTGCGTGGGGCGCACGCTGCCCTCGGACAGCGGCAGGCAGTCGATCTGGTTCTT
>Ga0247823_10004874_pt1 | contig 10702 bp, 7 predicted proteins | sample 13C_PalmiticAcid_2_FD_192426 | JGI IMG/M metagenome (GOLD analysis project Ga0247823, IMG submission 192426) | Soil microbial communities from agricultural site in Penn Yan, New York, United States - 13C_PalmiticAcid_Day30 | ecosystem: Environmental > Terrestrial > Soil > Agricultural land...
TCCGCTTCTTCTTCGGCGGCTGCTGGGGCGGGAACACGTCCGGCGCTCCGGGCGGCCCCGGGGGCGGCGTCTGTCCCGGCCCGAACCCGGCGTGCGGGTACCCGGGCGGTCCCGAGGGCATCCCGGGCGGCTGCTGCCCGAACGGTGGTTGCTGTCCTTCTGGCGGATTCGTCAAGCCTCGCTCCTATGTCATCGGGGCGAGGCCCCGAAACCTGTGGAACCGTGCGTGAACAACCTGATTTCAAACGAACGAGGCCCCGACCGAACGGACGGGGCCTCGAAATGTGCCCTCGGCAGGATTCGAACCTGCAGCCTTCTGCTCCGGAAGCAGCCCCGGCCCGTCCAGGCGAGTCCTGCGAACGTCGACAGCGTACCGTCACCTGCTGGTTCGGTTCGGCGGGGTCCGGGGTTGTCTGCCCTGCTTGTGACAGCGTGGTGACACTCAGTCCCGGGCGTACAGTCCCTTCCTGTGCACGAACGCGACTCCGGCCAAGACTGGGAAGCTGACCCGCTCATTGCGGACGGGAAGCCGTCCACCTGGGAGGAGTTCGCCGAGGACGCGAGTGCCGGTGACAGTGGCTGCGCACCCCCACAGCTAGGCCCGTATGCGGGAGATCCCTCAGTCGATGAGAACGGCATCGCGGTGCTTGACGCGACCGGAGATGAGCAAGGGCCGGTAGACCGCTGACTGGACCGCGTCGGCCCTGGTCTGGGTTGGGGTGCGTATCCCGGGGCTGGCTCACCGCCTGCTTCGAGGACTTTGGGTGAGGTTGTGACAACTCGTGACATCGAAGCGAGCTGAGGATGCAGACCAGAAAGGCCCCCGACCGCTTGTGTGCTGGTCGGGGGCCTTTCTCGTGTGTGCCCTCGGCAGGATTCGAACCTGCGGCCTTCTGCTCCGGAGGCAGACGCTCTATCCCCTGAGCTACGAGGGCGGGATAGATGCCGGTCGCGGTGAGGCGATCGGGCAGCGACAGCGTATCGCATCGAGTGCGGTGCGCCAAAAACGGTGCCGGACCGGGCGGTTGACCCGGTCCGGCACTCGATCAGCTCAGTGGGAGCGGGCTGGCGCCGCGGGCGGCCAGCATGCTCTCCATCAACTGGGACTCGCCCGCTTGGGTCTTGGACATCTGCGCGGCCAGGGTGCGCACCTCGGTGGTGTCGGCGTGCTCGGCGGCGTAGTCGAGCATCGGCACACCGCCCTGGTGGTGGCGCAGCATGAGCTGCAGGAACAGGGTGTCCATCGCGGCGCCGGTGGAGCGGCGCAGCGTCGTCATCTCCTCCTGGCTGGCCATGCCGGGCATCGACGTCATCGGGCCCGCCATCGCGTGCCCGGTGGTCGTCGCGGCACCGTGGCCGTGCGCGCCCGCGCCGTGGTCGGTCATCCAGCCCATGTAGCCGTCGACGTTCTGGTTCGGCTCGCCCCACAGCTGCAACCAGCCCTGCATCCGGCCGATCTGGTTCTGCTGGGTGGTGAGGATGTCGTAGGCGAGCCTGCGCACGTCGTTGTCGGTCGAGCCGATCAGCGCCGCGCCCGCCATGTCGACGGCCTGCGCGTGATGGGCCGACATGTCCTGGCTGAACCCCACGTCGACAGGGCCCGGCGCCGGAGTATCGGCCTCGTTCAGCGGCATCCGCAGCAGCACGCCCGCGACGGCGCCCAGCAGCAGCAGGCCGATCGCGCCGAGCACCAGGATCGCCCCGGCCGGGCGACGCGCGCCCGCCTCGGCCGCGATGTCCTCGGGCTCGGGCGCGGTGTGGTCGGGGTCGACCGCGCTGTCGGTTCCCACTACTGGCCCGCGGGCTGGGTGCCCGGCATCTGGAAGCCGTCGGGCAGACCGGGCAGACCCGCGCCGCCGGGCAGACCGGCACCCGCGCCGAGCTCGGACTGGTCCTGGGTCAGGCCCTTGCCGTCCATCGGCACGGCCTCGGGGCCGTAGGGCGCCGGGTCGAACGGCGGCGGGTTGTTGGCGTCGAAGATCGGGTTCGAGCAACTCGCGCCGACCTCGGGGTAGGCGTAGGGGTTCTCGCGCAGGGCGGAGATGAACTGCTTGATCCGCGCGTCGTCGGCGGAATCGAGCTTGAGCTGGTGACCCCACGACTGCAGCGCGATCGGCGCGTCGAGTCCCGGGTAGGGCGACATCAGCGAGTACTGGCGGCCCTTGACGTAGTTCGACAGCTTCTCCACGCCCGCCGCGTCGACCTTGTCCGGGTTGTAGGCGATCCAGACCGCGCCGTGCTCGAGCGAGTGGACCGCGTTCTCCATCCGGATCGGCTTGGCGTAGACGGTGCCGGTGCAGTTGGCCCACGCGCCGTCGTGCGGGCCACCGTAGGCGGGCGCCTTGTCATAGGCGACGCGCTGGGCCGCGGTCACGTGCAGACCGGCCGGGTACTCCTGCTTGACGACGCCGCTGATCTTGGCCGAGGGGTCCTGGTTCTCCTTGGACGGCACCCATTCCTTGAGGTCGGTCTGGGCTTCCCGGATCGCGGCCTGGTCCAGGTACTTGGGCACCAGGCTGTAGGCCAGCAGGCCGATCAGCGCGACGATCGCGACACCGGCGCCCAGCAGGGCCCAGGGCACGTCGCGCTTCTTGTGCGGAAGGTTGCCCTTGCCGGGTTTGCGGGACGGAGACGACTTCCCCGCGGCCCGGACGGCCTTGGCTGATGTGGCGCTGGTCCTGCTCGGCATCGCTCGTTGTGCTCTTTCGACGTGTGGATCGGGACGTTCGTACCGGGCGGTCGTGGTTGCGAGGCGCCCAGCCAATAGGATAGAGACTCGTGACTCCAGCTGACCTTGCAGATCTCCTTCGCACCACCGCCGCGAAGGTGCTTGTCGAACGCGGACTGGACTCGTCGGTCCTGCCCGAGCAGGTCACAGTGGAGCGTCCGCGCAACCCCGAACACGGCGACTATGCCACGAATGTGGCGATGCAGGTGGCCAAGCGCGTGGGAACCAATCCGCGCGAACTCGCGGGCTGGCTGGCCGAGGCGCTCTCGGCGACCGACGGCATCGATGTGGCCGACGTCGCGGGTCCCGGCTTCCTCAACATCCGCCTGGCCGCCTCGGCGCAGGGCGCGATCATCGCGCAGATCCTGGCCGCGGGCGAGAAGTTCGGCACCGGCGCCGCCCTGGCCGGCACCAAGATCAACCTCGAGTTCGTCTCCGCCAACCCGACCGGCCCCGTGCACCTCGGTGGCACCCGCTGGGCTTCCGTCGGTGACGCGCTGGGCCGCATCCTGGCCGCGCAGGGCGCCGACGTGACCAGGGAGTACTACTTCAACGACCACGGCGCGCAGATCGACCGCTTCGCCAAGTCGCTGGTCGCGGCCGCGCTCGGCGAGCCGACCCCCGAGGACGGCTACGCGGGCGAGTACATCCAGGAGATCAGCGCGAGCATCGTCGCCGCGCACCCCGATGCGCTCACCCTGCCCGCCGACGAGCGGCACGAACTGTTCCGGCGCGAGGGCGTGCAGCAGATGTTCGCCCAGATCAAGCAGGATCTGCACGACTTCGGCACCGATTTCGACGTGTACTTCAACGAGAGCGAACTGTTCGCCTCCGGCGCCGTCGAGCGGGCCGTCGAGGAGCTCAAGAACTCCGGCAACCTGTACGAGAAGGACGGCGCCTGGTGGATCGCGTCCACCGAATACGGCGACGACAAGGACCGTGTCGTCCTCAAGAGCGACGGCAACGCCGCCTACATCGCCGGTGACATCGCCTACTTCCAGAACAAGCGCGCGCGTGGCTTCGACCTGGCCATCTACATGCTCGGCGCCGACCACCACGGCTACATCGGCCGGTTGAAGGCCGCCGCGGCCGCCTTCGGCGACAACCCCGACACCGTCGAGGTGCTGATCGGGCAGATGGTGAATCTGGTCCGCGACGGCCAGGCCGTGAAGATGAGCAAGCGCGCCGGCACCGTGGTGACCCTCAACGACCTGGTCGAGCAGATCGGCGTCGACGCGGCCCGCTACTCGCTGGTGCGCTCCTCGGTGAACTCGAGCATCGACATCGATCTCGACCTGTGGACCAAGGCGAGCAGCGAGAACCCGGTCTACTACGTGCAGTACGCGCACTCGCGGACCAACAGCATCCTCGGCAATGCCGCCAAGTACGCCGAGTTCGCCACCGTCGCACCGGATTTCGCGCTGATGACCTCGGCGCGCGAAGGCGACCTGATCCGCACCCTCGGTGATTTCCCGCGCGTGGTCGCCACCGCCGCCGAGACCCGCGAACCCCACCGCATCGCCCGCTACCTCGAAGAACTGGCCGGTGTCTACCACCCCTTCCAGTCCGACGACGACATGCGCGTGCTGCCCAAGGGTGACGACGCCGTCACCCCGCTCAACGCCGCCCGGCTCGAACTGGTCAAGGCCACCCGCCAGGTGCTGGCCAACGGTTTGGCCCTGCTCGGCGTCAGCGCACCGGAGCGCATGTGACCACCGGCAAGCTTTTCAGGAAGGACGCACAACTGTGAGTGGTGCACACCCGGCCGGTCCCCGGCACGCAGAGATCCCGCACGCCCCGAGCCTGCCCGAGCGCCCGACCGATCCGCGCGAGATGATCGACCTGCCCGCCAACGTGTGGCCGCGCAACGCCGCTCGTGGCGAGGACGGCGTCGTGCGGGTGGCCGGGGTGCCGATCACCGAGCTGGCCCAGCAGTACGGCACCCCGCTGTTCGTCGTCGACGAGGACGATTTCCGCTCCCGCTGCCGCGACATGGTGCGCGCTTTCGGGCCCAACGCCCGCGTGCACTACGCGTCCAAGGCGTTCCTGTGCGGTGAGATCGCGCGCTGGATCCGTGACGAGGGGCTGTCGCTGGACGTCTGTTCCGGTGGCGAGCTGGCCATCGCGCTGCACGCCGGTTTCCCGGCCGAGCGCATCGCGCTGCACGGCAACAACAAGTCGGTGCCCGAGCTCGAGGCCGCGGTCGCCGCGGGCGTCGGCCACGTGGTCGTCGACTCGCTCTACGAGATCGAGCGGCTCGAAGCGGTCGCCGGTGCCGCGGGCGTGGTGCAGGACGTGCTGGTCCGGGTCACCGTCGGTGTCGAGGCGCACACCCACGAGTACATCTCCACCGCGCACGAGGACCAGAAGTTCGGTTTCTCGATCGCCGGTGGCGACGCCATGGAGGCGCTGGCCCGCGTCTTCGAGGCCGACAACCTGCGCCTGGTCGGTCTGCACAGTCACATCGGCTCGCAGATCTTCGAGCTCGACGGCTTCGAGATCGCCGCGCGCCGCATGCTCGGCCTGCTCCGCGAGGCCATCGACAAATTCGGTATCGAGCGCACCGCACAGATCTCCACCCTGGATCTGGGCGGTGGCCTCGGTATCTCGTACCTGCCGAGCGACAACCCGCCGCCGCTGGACGAGTTCGCCGCCAACCTGCGCGGTCTGGTCGCCGCCGAGGCCGCCCGCGCCGGGCTGCCCGAGCCGACCATCGCCGTCGAGCCGGGTCGCGCCATCGCGGGGCCGGGCACCGTCACGCTCTACGAGGTCGGCACCATCAAGGACGTCGAGCTCGACGGTGGCGCGCGTCGTCGCTACGTCAGCGTCGACGGCGGCATGAGCGACAATATCCGTCCCGCGCTGTACCAGGCCGATTACGATTGCCGTCTGGTCTCGCGCTCGTCGGACGCCCATGCGGTCGTCGCGCGTGTGGTCGGAAAGCATTGCGAGAGTGGCGATATCGTCATTCGTGACACCTGGATGCCTGCCGATGCGGGCCCCGGTGACCTGGTCGCCGTCGCGGCGACCGGCGCGTACTGCTACTCGATGTCGAGCCGCTACAACCAGCTCACCCGGCCCGCGGTGGTCGCGGTGCGCGACGGTGCGTCGCGACTGATTCTGCGCCGGGAAACGGTGGCGGACCTGCTCAGCCTGGAGGTGGAATGATGAACGCATCGCGGAGCGATTCGATCGGGGACGCGGGGCGCCCGCTGGGTGTCGCCGTGCTCGGCATGGGCACAGTGGGTACCGAGGTCGTCCGCGTGCTGCGCGACCACGCCGACGACCTGCGCTCGCGCGTCGGCGCGCCGCTGGTGCTGCGCGGCGTGGCCGTACGCGACCTGAGCAAGGACCGCGGCCTGCCCGCCGAACTGCTCACCACCGACGCCGAGGCGCTGGTCGCCCGCGACGATGTCGACCTGGTGGTCGAGGTCATGGGCGGCATCGATCCCGCCCGTGCGCTGATCGGCGCCGCCCTGAGCGGGGGCAAGTCCGTCGTCACCGCCAACAAGGCGCTGCTGGCCGACTACACCGGTGAGCTGGCCGCCGCCGCCGAGCGCAGCCGCGCCGACCTGTACTTCGAGGCCGCCGTCGCCGGCGCGATCCCGGTGGTCCGTCCGCTGATCCAGTCGCTGTCGGGTGACCGGGTGAACCGCGTGGTCGGCATCGTCAACGGCACCACCAACTTCATCCTCTCCGCGATGGACGAGACCGGCGCCGCCTACGACGACGTGCTCGCCGAGGCGACCGAGCTGGGCTACGCCGAGGCCGACCCCACCGCCGACGTCGAGGGCTTCGACGCCGCCGCCAAGGCCGCCATCCTGGCCTCGCTGGCCTTCCACACCCGCGTGACCGCGGCCGATGTGTATCGCGAGGGCATCTCCAAGATCACCGCCGAGGATCTGGAAACCGCCTCCGCCGTCGGCTGCACCGTGAAGCTGCTCGCCATCTGCGAGCGCGTCGCGGCCGGTCCGGGCGAGCCCACCTCCGCCGAAGGCGGCAAGGACCGCGTCTCGGTGCGGGTGTACCCGGCGCTCATCCCGCGCAAGCACCCGCTGGCCTCGGTCAACGGTGCGTTCAACGCCGTCGTCGTCGAGGCCGACAACGCCGGTAGGCTGATGTTCTACGGTCAGGGCGCCGGTGGCGCGCCGACCGCCTCGGCCGTGCTCGGCGACCTCGTGATGGCCGCCCGCAACAAGTTCTACGGTGGCCGCGCTCCCGGCGAGTCGGTCTATGCTGAGCTGCCGATCGCGCCGATCGGGGACACCCCCACCCGCTACCACGTGAACCTGCAGGTGGCGGACCGGCCCGGCGTGCTCGCCGCGGTGGCCGACACCTTCGCTCAGCACGGGGTGAGCATCTCCACCGTGCGTCAGCAGGGGCACGGTGACGGCGCCCGGCTCGTGGTCGTCACCCACCATGCGGTGGAGTCCTCGCTGGCAGATACTGTCGCGGCATTGGCGGACATGGATTCCGTCACCTCCGTGACCAGCGTTCTCAGACTGGAAGGCACCGAAGAATCATGAGCACCACTGGCATCGCCCCCCAGCTCGGCGTGCACTCGCGCTGGCCGGGTCTGATCGCGGCCTACCGCGACCGGCTGGCCGGTGCGGCCGACTGGGAGCCGGTCACCCTGTTCGAGGGCGGTACCCCGCTGGTCCCCGCGACGCACCTGTCCGAGCTGACCGGGTGCGAGGTGTACCTCAAGGTCGAGGGTGCCAACCCGACCGGTTCCTTCAAGGACCGCGGCATGACGATGGCGATGACCGACGCGAAGTACCGCGGCCAGAAGGCCGTGCTGTGCGCCTCGACCGGCAACACCTCGGCCTCGGCCGCCGCCTACGCCACCCGCGCGGGCATGGAGTGCGCGGTGCTGATCCCGCAGGGCAAGATCGCGATGGGCAAGCTGGCCCAGGCCGTGATGCTGGGTGCGAAGATCATCCAGGTCGAGGGCAACTTCGACGACTGTCTCGAGCTGGCCCGCAAGGTCACCTCGGACTTCCCCGAGGTCGGGCTGGTGAACTCGGTGAACCCGGCGCGGATCGAGGGGCAGAAGACCGCGTCGTTCGAGATCTGCGATGTGCTGGGCAAGGCGCCCGATGTGCACGTGCTGCCGGTGGGCAACGCGGGCAACATCACCGCCTACTGGCGTGGGTACCGCGAGTACCACGCCGACGGCATCACCTCGGGGCTGCCGCGCATGCTCGGCGTGCAGGCCGCCGGTGCGGCCCCGCTGGTCAACGGCGCGCCGGTGCGTGATCCCGAGACCGTGGCCACCGCGATCCGGATCGGCGCCCCGGCGTCGTGGAACGGGGCGATGGAGGCCAAGGAGCAGTCCGGTGGCGCGTTCCGCGCGGCCACCGACGAGGAGATCCTGGCCGCCTACCGGCTGGTCGCGGCGACCGAGGGCGTCTTCGTCGAGCCCGCGTCGGCGGCGAGCGTGGCCGGTCTGCTGGCCGCTCGCGCGGAGGGCTGGCTGGATTCGGGCCTGACCGTGGTCTGCACGGTGACCGGCAACGGTCTCAAGGACCCCGACAACGCGCTGGCCGGCATGCCCGAGGTCAAGCCGATCGCCGTCGACCCGGTGGCCATCGCCCACGAGCTCGAGCTGGCCTGAGTTGAGCGCACGCGAGAGCAGGCTGATGACCGCTACCCTGCCCGCCGGTCTCGAAGTGACCGTGCGCGTTCCCGCTTCCACGGCCAACCTCGGTCCCGGATTCGATTGCCTGGGAATGGCATTGGGTCTCTACGACGAGATCGTGGTGCGTACCACCGATTCGGGTCTCGAGATCCGGGTCGAGGGTGAGGGCGCCGACGACGTGCCGTGGGGCCCAACGCATCTGGTGGTGCGGGCGATCGAGCGCGGACTGGAATCACTCGGTGTCTGGGCCGACGGCCTCGACGTGGTGTGCCGCAACGTGATTCCGCACTCGCGCGGCCTCGGTTCCAGTGCCTCGGCCGTGGTCGGCGGCCTGGCCGCCGGCGCCGGGCTGGCCGCCAAGTTCGATCCCGACCTGCGGCTGGACGGCGCGCAGCTGGTGCAGCTGGCCTCGGAGTTCGAGGGTCATCCCGACAACGCCGCGGCCAGCGTGCTCGGTGGAATCGTCGTGTCGTGGACCGAATCCGATGCCGAGCAGAATCGCGCCTATCGGGCCGTGCGGCTGACCCCCGCCGCGGCGCTGCGCCCGGTGGTGCTGATCCCGCAGGAACGCTCGTCCACCGCGCACACCCGCGGGCTGCTGCCCGAGCAGGTGCCGCACGGTGACGCCGCGTTCAACGTCAGCCGGGCCGCGCTGGCCGTCGTCGCGCTCACCGAGCGCCCCGATCTGCTGATGCCCGCCACCGCCGACCGGCTGCACCAGACTCAGCGTGCTCCCGCGCTACCGCTCACCACGACCTGGATCGAGCGACTGCGGGCCGCGGGAATTCCGGCCACCGTTTCCGGCGCCGGTCCGACGATTTTGGCGCTCGCCACCGAGGATTTCCCTGATGACCTGCGCAAACAGGCGGAAGCGGACGGGCTGCGAGTGGTCGAACCCGGCATCGCCGACGGCGTCGCGATCGACTGACGGCGTGCCTGCCTTGCCGTTGTTCGCAATTGGCAGCTATTCTGTGCAAGTCCGTACATCGTGCGCATCAGACGCCGGTGCTTCATCAGGGCAATCGCTCCAGCAGGCTCCAGGCTCGAGCCTCCACACCATGGAGGTGCTGCGACGCCGAGAAGCCGCTCAACTGGAATGATCTCTCCTCACCACTGTCTTCTGGTGGCGAAGCCTCCGGTCCGGCGGGGCGGGTAGTACGGCACAGGCGTCCGGTCGGACGCATAATCCGAGCTCGGCACAGGGTGCCGGGTCTACGGAACGAACCCTCGATTCAGCACACGGCATTCGAGGGAAGGAAAGGATTTCCGTGACAGATACGGACCTGCTCGCGACACCCGGGGTGGAATCCAACCCTACGAACTCGGGCGGCCGCGAAAGTGAATCCGGACAGATTTCGAAAATGAGCGAACACACCGACGTCGCACGATCGGGGCTGACTGGAATGCTGTTGCCGCAGTTGCGCGCATTGGCGGGGGAGCTCGGTATCCGAGGCACCTCCGGTATGCGCAAGGGCGATCTCATCGCCGCTATCAAGGAAAACCAGGCCGGAGCGCCTGCGAAGGCGGGTAAGCCCGCCGAGGCCGCCGCCGTGACGGCCGACGCGCCCGCCGCCAAGAGCGAAGCGCCCGCCAAGGCGGAAGCGCCCGCCAAGACCGAGGCGCCCGCCAAGGCCGACAAGCCGGCCAAGGCCGACAAGGCCGAGCCCGCCGAGAAGCAGGCCGCCGCGGTCGTGACCGAGCAGGCCCCGGCCGAGCAGGGGACGGCCGAGACCAAGACCGCCGAGTCGACCGAGGATTCCGGTCGCGAGGGCGGTCAGCGTGGCCGTGGCAGGCAGCGTCGTGGCCGTGACCAGGCCCGTTCCGGCGGTGGCGAGAACGCCCAGGCCGAGAACCGCGCCGAGGAGACCAAGCAGGCCGACAAGGCCGACGGTGGCGAGCAGGGCGAGCGCAGGCGTGAGCGTGGCGAGCGCAACGGCGGCGACCGGGGCGAACGCGCCGGTGGCGACCGTGGTGAGCGCACCGGTGGCGACCGTGGTGAGCGCAACCAGAACGAGCGCAACCAGAGCCAGAACGGCAACAACGCCGGGAATCGCGGTCCCCGCGACGACCGCGGTGGCGACGACGAGGAAGGCGGCCGCGGTCGCCGGGGTCGCCGGTTCCGTGAGCGTCGTCGTGGTCGTGACCGCGACGGTGGCGCCGGTGGCGGTGGCGGCGAGGCCCGCGACTTCGAGATCCGCGAGGACGATGTCCTGCAGCCGGTCGCCGGCATCCTGGACGTGCTGGACAACTACGCGTTCGTGCGGACCTCCGGCTACCTGGCCGGCCCGAACGACGTGTACGTCTCGATGAACCTGGTGCGCAAGAACGGCCTG
>Ga0247823_10004875_pt1 | contig 10700 bp, 8 predicted proteins | sample 13C_PalmiticAcid_2_FD_192426 | JGI IMG/M metagenome (GOLD analysis project Ga0247823, IMG submission 192426) | Soil microbial communities from agricultural site in Penn Yan, New York, United States - 13C_PalmiticAcid_Day30 | ecosystem: Environmental > Terrestrial > Soil > Agricultural land...
CTGAGACGGACAATTTACAGACCTCAGCTCCACCAGCCGCCATTACCCGATATCCCGATTTCACACCTACATTCTCTCAACTGCTGCTCTTTGTATAAATCAGGGCACAAGATCGCCCCGCACGTGATGCGCGCCGACGGATCGACGGAAAGTCGGCGCCTTTTGGTCCAGCCCTTGAACGCCTTCACACTGGACGCCGGCGGCCGCGCGCTGCCTTGACCCAGGCAACCCGACGCGCCGCATAGTCTTAAGCCAGGGCGGGGACGCAAGAAGCTGGATGAGAGCACCGGGCGTCCCGCCCCCTTTCGGGACGCAGGCCGGGTGACCCGATCCTACGGATTCGGCGAGCATTTTCTCGAGCGATATTGGAGCTGTTAATCCAGGCGCCGGTAGGGCGCAGGCGTCGCCCCGGCAACGGACAGCAATTCGCGCCGGGGCGGCTACACAGATATCACCGCGGTCGCTTCCTGTGCCCCAGCCGATTCTGCAGGGTCGCGCGAGGGTCCACCGAACATTGCCCGCTCTCTTGCCACCCTCCGCGTTGGCGCGACTTTCCGGCGGCGCGATGCGCGAAAAAGAATCTGGTGGGCGTCCCGCCCCCTGTTCCACGGGACGCCCTATCGCCGTCACCAGGCGGGGGGGGAGGCGCGCTAACGGCGACGCGGCTGGAAGTAGCGGGATCGGAGAAAGCCGCAATGGCAACACGGCCTTACTGGCGGGTTAGCTCTCTTTCGCACGGAGGTCATGCGTCACGGCATAGTGCGGATTGACCGAGATGGGTGTCAGCTGTCGCTCGACGCCCGTGCTGCCGTGCTGCCGACATCTTGGCGAGTTGATGCGCAGCGAACATTGATTTGGGACTTGAAATTCGCTTCTCGCCCGGCTCATCTGGGATCATGCATGCTTACCGGGGGGCTTTAGAAATGCGAAAACTGAAACAATTCCGTCGCCAGTTCGGACGTCACCGCTGGATCGCCTACGCGTTGATGGCTCCCGCGATCACCTTTTCCCCTGAGGCTTTTGCAGCGACGCAGTGCGGCACTTATTATTGCTCCGACGTAATAATAAAAGTGTTCAATGTTTTCTCTGACGGAACAGTTTATCTTGAGTTCGATGGTCCGAAGTCCAACCTAAATTGCACCCTATACGGAGGCACTAGCGCTACTTTGCAGCCATCGACAAACGATCGCCTTTATTCGCTTCTGCTTACGTCGTATATCCAGAAACGGCCCACCTTGCTTCGTATAAACGAAGGCAGCTCCGGCTGCACTATTTTGTATGCCGCATAGCTTACACACGTTGGGTGCCGTGCCGACCGGAACCTGTCCTGGATAGACCCTGCCGACCGCTGTGAGTATCGTCTGCTCGGGTGCGAGCGCACGGCGCGCCAACGCTCGATCGTGCTGGAGGAACGATGAAGGAATGGATGCTGCGCGCGGGCGCGCTCGGATTTTGTTGTTGCACGGTGAACGCGCACGCCAATTTCGCCTGCAAGGCCGATCCTTCGGCGTTTCTCGGTATCGATGCCGGCGGAACGGTGCTGGTCACCGTGATCGGCACCGGAAGAGTGAAAGTCTGCAACCTCGAGCTCGAACAGGGCGGCATCACCGCCAGGACCTGCGCGGGCTGGTACAGCACGTTCATGACCGCCCGAATGGCACGCACGCCCGTCACGCTCTATTTCGACGAGACGAACCCGAACAATGGCGGCAGCAACAGCTGCACGACACTCGGCGAGTGGACCGTGCGGGTCCCCTATTACATCGAGTTTCAGCCCTGAGTCTGCGCCGCTGACGTTGACGGTGCCACCTGCATTTGTCGAAGCGGCCGGCTGACATTGTTCATCCTGCTCATGTCCATGGCGAGCTTCATCGCGACCGGCGGAGACGATTGCGCACGCGCTGAGCCTCGCGCCGGCCTTGCGCCCGCGGCGCCCTGATCTCAGCGCGTCGCTACCCTCACCACGAACCGCGCATGATCCGCGCGATCGGGACGCGCGCCGGGGCTGGTCGCCGATACCTGACCGCTCGCAGGGTCGACCGTCAGATAGCGATTGGTCGCGAGCGACATCAGCATCGGCTCGCCATAGACTGTCTCCATCCACTGGAAGGTCTCGCCGGTGCCCGCCACACCCGGCTTGACCCAGGCATCGCCGGTCGCATTGATCGAGAGATGCCCGCCGGCGAATGCGAGCGCCACGCGCCCCTGCCCGCGATCGACGAGGCGAAAGGCCGCCGCGCCCTCCGCCCGCGCCACGATCGAGCCCTCATGCTCGGCCAGTGACAGCGCCGGGTCCGCCAAGGTCAGCGTCACCGATTCGCCCAGCGGGATCGGATGCATCAACCCTTTGGGGTTCGGCTCGGCCACTGCGAAGCTGTCGAAATCGGCAAAGCCGCCCGCCTGCCCGCGATCGTTATATGCGAACAAGGCGTAGCGAATGCCCTGGAAGGTCTTGAGCTGGAACGCCATGACGAACGGCGCGCCGATCGGCGTGAATGCCTTGCCGTCGAGGCTGTACGCGAACCGCGCCTGCTCGGTCAGATAATCACAATCGGCGCGCAACCAGATGCGGTTGCCGGCGAAGGGCACGCGCACGCGTCTGTCGCCATTCTGATCGCGCAACTCGATCACCAGGCCGCTGCCCTCGCGCCGCACCCCCAGCGTCCGCCACGGCAGCCCGAGCAGCCCCAGCCCGGCCACGTCGCCGTCGCGCAGTCCCTTGGTCTCGAGCACCGCCACGGGCACCGAACGCGGCCCGATCGCGCGCTGGGTCAGTGAATTGCGCGCGGTCATCAGATCGGTCGCCGGCAAGGTGTGCAGCCGCAGGAACCCGCGCCGCTCGCCCAGCGACCAGCGCCTGTCGTCGGGGACATGGTTCCACTGCCACACCCGCCCGAGCGCCGGCCCCGCAAAGCCGTCGTCGCGGACATAAGGCGCGAACGGCTTCTGGACCACGCCGGTCGCCGGCTTGGTCCAGGTTCGCGGCGTGCGGCCGAGATTGCCCGGCAGCCCGAAATAGGGCCAGCCGTCCTGCCACGTCACCGGCGACAGCGCGGTCAGCCGCCCGAGCGAATTGTAGTCGGTCATCGAGAAGCCCCACCACGCGCCCTGCGGAGTCTGGACGAGCCCGCCCTGGTGGAGCACGTTGCGGCCGGGCACGGTGGTCGGCGGCGTGATGTCGAACGGGGGCCTCGGCTCGCCGCGGTGACGATAGCCCTCCGCACTCCCCCAGCCTTCGTCGAGGCTCACCGCGTGGTTGACCTCATAGGGCCCATAGGGCGTGTCGGCGCGCGCCACCGGCATCCGCATCCGGCCCGAGAACCACGCACTGGTGATGAAATAGCGCCCGTCGACCTTGTAGAGATGCGCGCCCTCGCCCATTCCCTGATCGGCGCGGATGATCACCCGCTCGCTGCCCGGCACCAGATCGTCGAGCGCCGCGTTGAGCTGCGCCATCCGCACTTCGCGATAACCCCACACGACATAGACCTTGCCGTCATCGTCGAACAAGACGCCCAGATCGTGGAGCGATCGCTTCATCGGCGTGCGCGTCCACGGACCCGCGGGGTTGGTCGCGCGGAAGACCTGTGTGGTATGCCCGTTGACGTTCGAGAAGATGTAGAAAACGCCCTTGTGATAGCGGAAGCTCGGCGCCCAGATGCCTTGGCCGTACATCGCCTTGCCGCCCTCGAGCCGCATCTCGGGACCCAGATCGAGCCGGTCGAACGCATAGCCGAGCAGCTTCCAGTTCACGAGATCGCGCGAATGGAGGATCGGCAGCCCCGGCATGGTGTGCATGGTGGTGCCGGTCAGATAATAATCCTCGCCCACCCGGATCATGTCGGGGTCGGAGAATTCGTCGTAGAACAAGGGGTTGGTGAAAGTCCCGTCGCCATTGTCGGCAGTCCAGGTCCTCGCAGGGATCTGGGCGACGGCGGGCAGGCCGGCCATGCACGACAACAGCGCCATCCACAGCCGCGACGCTCGATGCATGACCCCTCCCTCGATAGTGTCGCCGCAGCGCTATTGGCGCAGCCGCCGGACTGTCAAATGAATTGTCCGATTAATCCAGCGCGCCCGCCGCACTCACGCCGCCGGCGGCTCCCACAATTCGATCGGGTTGCCTTCGGGATCGTGGATCCGCGCGAACCGCCCGGTTTCGGGAGTGTCCCATTCGTCCTTGGTGGTGATGGCGATGCCCAGCGCGTTGAGCTGCTCGAGCAGTCCATCGAGATCGCGGACGCGGAAGTTGAGCATGACCTGCTTGTCCGCCGCGAAATAGTCGGTCGTCGCGGCGAACGGCGCGAACACCACCGGGCCCGGCTCGGGATACCAGAACCAGTCGCTCGCTTCGCCATTCTCGTCCTTGCCGCAGCCGCCGCCGACCCCAAGCGTGTCGCGATACCAGGCGTTGAGCCCCTCGGGGTCCTGCGCACGGAAAAACAGCCCGCCCAATCCGATCACCGGCATGCATGTCCCCTTTTTCAGGCGGCCTGGGCGATATCCTGCCCCGACGCCGCTTCGAGCAACCGGCGCTCGATCGTTTTCAATCGCGCCGCGCCTTCGATCTTATCACCGATCAGATCGGTCAGATAGAAGGTGTCGACCGCGCGCTCGCCATAGGTGGCGACATGCGCCGAGTGGATCGTCACCTTCGACTGGAACAACGCAAAAGCGAGGTGACAGAGCAAGGCCGGGCGATCGCGGGCATTGACCTCGATCACGGTGAAGCGGTTCGACGCCTTGTTGTCGATCAGCACGTTCGGCTCGATCGCAAAGGCGTCCGCACGCAATCGCGGCAGCGGCCTGGTCTTGAGCCGTTCCTGCAGCCGCGAGCGGTTGGCGAGCGAATCGGCGATGCTCGCCTTGATCCGATTGAGCCGCGCGGCCTCGTCGAACGGTCGGCCGAGCGGGTCCTGGACGAGGAAATTGTCGAGCGCCATGCCGTCCCGGGTGGTGTGGATCCGCGCGTCGATGATGTTGCCGCCGGCAACGTGGATCGCCCCGGCGATACGGTAGAACAGCCCCGGATGGTCAGAGGCATAGACCGTCACCAAAGTCGCGCCGCGATCGGGATAGACCTGTGCCTCGATCGACAATTGCTCGTCCCCCGCGGCGTCGATCTGGCGGGCGTTGCGTTCGAGCACGTCGAGCGGCTCGGCGATCCAATAGGGCTCGGTCAGCCGCCGCTTCAGCGCCGCCATGCGTTCGTCGCTCCAGCCGAGAATCTCGGCCAGCTCGGCCTGTTTGGCGGCGATACGCTCGCCACGGCCCTTCTGCTTGTGGCCGAGCCGCAGCACCTCCTCGGCGGAATCGAACAGATTGGCGAGCAACTGGCGCTTCCAGCTGTTCCACACGCCGGGGCCTACCGCGCGGATGTCGACGATCGTCAGGATCAGCAGCATGCGGAGCCGCTCGGGACTCTGCACATGCGCGGCGAAATCGAGGATGGTCTTGAAGTCGCTGAGGTCGCGCTTGAACGCCGTCGCCGACATCAAAAGATGCCAGCGGACCAGCCACGCGACCGCTTCGGTCTCGGCCGGGCTCAGCCCCAGCCGCGGGCACAGCCGCTCGGCGACTTCGGCGCCGAGGATCGAATGATCGCCGCCGCGGCCCTTGGCGATGTCGTGGAGCAGAACCGCGACGAACAAGGCCCGCCGCGACACGATCTGCTCGAAGATGCCGGTGGCGAGCGGATGGTCTTCCTTGAGCTCGCCTTTCTCGATCGCATTGAGCAGTCCGATCGCACGGATCGAATGCTCGTCCACCGTATAATGGTGATACATGTCGAACTGCATCTGCGCGACGACGCGGCCGAAATCGGGCACGAAGCGGCCGAACACCCCCGCTTCGTTCATCCAGCGCAGCACCATCTCGGGCGTGCGCGGCGACGTCAGCACATCGAGGAACAAGGCATTGGCGCGGGCATCCTCGCGGACATCGTCGACCAGCCGCGCGTCACGCGCGGCGGCGCGCATCGCAGTGGGATGGATCTCGAGCCCGTGGAGATCGGCGAGCTGGAAGATCTCGACCAGCCGGACCGGATCCTCCTGAAAGAAGCTGTCGCGCGGCAGTGCCAGCCGGCTGCGCTCGAGCGTGAAGCCGTTCAACTTGCGCGGGCTCTTGAACAGCCGCGGAAAGCCGAAACGGCTGCCGCGCGCCGCGAACTTCTCGTCGAGATGCGCGAGGAACACGCCGGTCAGGTCGCCCACCACCTTCGCCTGAAGGAAGTAGAAGTGCATGAAGCGCTCGACCTTCGATTTTCCCGGCCGGTCGGCATAGCGCATCCGGCTGGCGATCTCGGGCTGGACGTCGAAGGTGAGACGATCCTCCGCGCGACCGGTGAGCAAATGGAGCTGGCAGCGCACCGCCCAGAGGAAATTCTCGGCACGGCGGAACTGGCGATATTCCTGCGCGGTGAGCAGGCCCGCCTCGACCAGCTCGGCGGGCTCGCGGACATTGTACGCGTACTTCCCGATCCAGAACAGCGCGTGGAGATCGCGCAGCCCGCCTTTGCCTTCCTTGACGTTGGGCTCGACGACATAACGGCTGTCGCCCATGCGCTTGTGCCGCGCGTCGCGCTCGGCGAGCTTCTGCGCGATGAAATCGCGGGCGGTGTCGGCCTGGACCTCGGCCTTGAAGCGGCGGGCGGCTTCGTCATACAGCGCGGTGTCGCCCCAGATGTAGCGCGCTTCGAGCAAGGCCGTGCGCACCGTCACGTCCGCTTTGGCCTGGCGGACCATATCGTCGAGCGAGCGCGACGAATGGCCGACCTTCAGCTGCATGTCCCACAGCGAATAGAGCGTGGATTCGATGACCTGCTCGCACCAGCCGGTGACCTTCCACGGCGTGAGGAAGCCGATGTCGATGTCCGAATGCGGCGCCATCTCGCCGCGACCATAGCCGCCCACTGCGATCAGGGTCAGTCGCTCGGCAGCGCTGGGATTGTGATTGGGGTGCAGCCGCTGGGTAGTGAAGTCCCACAGCAAGCGGAGCAGCTGATCGATCAGGAACGCCCCCGCTGCCGCCATTTCGTGTCCGCGCGAGGGATGCTCGGCCAGCCGCCGCGCGATCTCCGCCTGCCCGGCATCGAGCGCGGCTTTGAGCTCGACGGTCGCGGAACGGCGCAGCGCGGTCGAATCCGTGGCCTCCAGCGCGGCAAGACGTTCGGCGATCGCCCGCCGATCGATCAATGCACGGCGGTGCGGGACGGAATCGAAGCGCGAGGACATGATGTCGAGATAGGGGCTCGCGCCGTCGGCGTCACCTGCCCTTGAAGCTCCCCTCCCCGAAAGGAGGGGAACGCGTTCAGCCCACGAAGGCGCGTTCGACCACGAACGTCCCCGGCTTGGCGTTCGAGCCTTCGTCGAAGCCGTGACGCTCGAGCATCGCCGAGAAATCCTTGATCATCTCGGTGCTGCCGCACAGCATCACCCGATCGGTCTCCGGATTGAGCGCGCGCTCGCCCGAAACCGGCGGGTGGAACAGCCAGCCTTCCTCGATCAACTGTCCGATTCGCCCGGTGGTGCGGAACGGCTCGCGCGTCACCGTCGGGATATAGTGGAACTGGAGCAACGCCTGGTCGGCCACCAGAGGATCGCCGGCGAGCTGCGCGGTGAGCTCGTCATGATAGGCAAGGTCGCTCACCCGGCGCGTCGAATGAACGATGACGATCTGACCGAACGCATCATAGATATCCGGATCGCGCGCGATGCTGAGAAACGGCGCCAGCCCGGTGCCGGTCGAAAGCAGGAACAGGCGCTTGCCGGGGAGCAGTGCATCGGAAACCAGCGTGCCGGTCGGCTTCTTGCCGAGATAGAGCTGGTCACCGGCGCGGATCATCTGCAGCCGCGAGGTCAGCGGCCCATCAGGCACCTTGATCGAAAGAAATTCGAGCTCGTCGGACCAGGTCGGGCTGGCGATCGAATAGGCGCGCATCAGCGGCTTGCCCTCGCCTTCGAGCCCGATCATCACGAACTCCCCGGAGCGGAAGCGGAAGCTGGCCGGGCGCTCGATCGCGAAGCTGAACAGATGCTCGTTCCAATGGCGTACCCAGCGCACTGCGCAGGTCTGGAAAGCGGCATGCTCGGGAAGCAGCTGCGGCGGGCGGGCGTGCATGTTCATCAAAGGGTCCTGATTGGATAGTTTAAAGGCGGCGCGCTCAGGCCGCCATGAACCGAGCGATGCGTCCGGCGGCGAACTGGAGCGAGCGCTGCGCGTCGGGCTTTACCAGCGCTTCGGCGATCCTGCCGACAAGGATTTCTTCACCCCGCGCAGCCGCAGCGTGCAGCGAAAGCAGCAGCGCTTCGTCGTCGCTCACCCGGCCGCAGGTGACCGAACAGAATTGGAGCTGCGCGTGCCCCTCGCGATCGAGCAGCATCATCGCGATGTTGAAATCGGGCAGCATCGCCGCGAGCCGGCGCGCGGCCAAAGCCGGGCCGAGCGCGGCGCACGGGCACCGCCCGCCGCGCATCGCTGCGACCCATTGGCGCATCGCCCAGACGAGCAACGCTTCCGAAGCGGCGAGATCCGAAACCGGTCGATCGAGATACTGATACACGAAACCCCCGCTCGAGGCCGACCCGACAGCGAGTCGATTCAGCCTCTAGCGTTTACTGCGAATGATTAGCAATAGCGGAATAGCACAATTCCCTCTCCCCTTGTGGGAGAGGGAGGGAGCCGATCAAATCGGCGGAAGGGTGAGGGGGAGTGTGTCTCACTCGACGTCCCCCTCATTCCTTCCCACGCCTTCGGCGCGGGCCCCTTCCTTCTCCCACAAGGGGAGAAGGAGTTACCTCAATCCGGCTTCTTCGCGACGCCGACAAGCGCTGGGCGAAGCAGCCGATCCTTGATCATGTACCCCGTCTGGATTTCCTGCACGACGTTGCCGGGCTCGGCATCGGCGGTGGGGACTTCCATCATCGCCTGATGGCGATTGGGATCGAGCGGCTCGCCGATCGCGACGATCTTCGAGATGCCGTGGCGGGCGAACACCGAATCGATCTCGCGTCCGGTCGCCTCGAGCCCGACGACCAGTCCCTTCAATTTCTCGTCTTCGCGCAGATCGGCGGGGATCGCCTGGAGCGCCCGCGAAAGATTGTCGGAAACCGACAGGATATCGCGCGCAAAGGCAGTCGCCGCATAAGCGCGCGCATCCTGTGCCTCCTTCTCGGCGCGGCGCCGGACATTCTGCGTCTCGGCCTGCGCATACATCACCGCGGCCTGCGCCTCGGCAAGCTGCGCGGCGAGTTCCGCGACCCGGTCGTGATCGGCCACTTCGGGGGCCGCATCCGCGGTTTCCTCGCGCAGATTGATCTCCGCGTCCTGTACGTCCGCGCTCATCTTCTCATTCTCGTTCGACATGATTCCCTGTTCGTCAGGCTAATATTCGGGCCAATGTGGCGGCCGTGAAATCCACCATGGGTACGACTCGCGCATAGTTCAACCGCGTTGGGCCGATCACGCCCACCACGCCGACCACGCGCCCGTCGAGCGCCCGCACCGGTTTCGCAATGACCGACGAGCCCGACAACGCAAAGAGCTTGTTCTCCGATCCAATGAAAATGCGGGTCGCCTCGCCTTCGCGGGCGCTGTCTAGCAATCGGGCGATCTCTTCCTTGCCCTCGAGCTCGTCGAGCAATTGCCGGACGCGATCGAGATCCTCGCCAGCGGCGGTGTCGATCAGCCGCGCCTGGCCGCGCACGATCAGCACCGGGCGCCGGCCGCCATCCTCGCTCCACACCGCCAGCCCGCGCTCGACCAGCGCCGCGGCCGCGCTGTCGAGCGCGGCGCGCTGCTGGTGGAGATCGCGCTCGATCCGCGCGCGGGCCTCGACGAGAGTCAGCCCCGCCAGCATCGCGCTCATGTAATTCGCCGCCTGCTGCAGCGCGACCGGATCGATTCCGCCGGGAATCTCGACGACGCGATTCTCGACCGAGCCATCCTCGCCGACCAGCACCGCAAGCGCGCGATCGTGGCTCAGCGGCACGAAGCCGAACTGGCGGAGCACCGGCTCGGCCTTGGGGACCAGCACCAGCCCGGCACAAGCCGACAGGCCAGAGAGCGCGGCGGTGGTGTGGGCCAATGCTTCCTCGACCGGCCCGGCCTGCCCGGCCCGGGCCTCGATCGCGGCGCGTTCCTCGGGCGAGGGCGCGCTCGCCTGCATCATCCCGTCGACGAACAGGCGAAGACCGGATTGAGTCGGCATCCGCCCCGCGCTGGTGTGCGGCGCGGCGAGCAATCCCGCTTCCTCGAGATCCTGCATGACGTTGCGGATCGATGCCGGCGACAGGTTGAGCGCCGAAATCTTGGAGATCGTGCGCGATCCGACCGGCGCGCCATTGTCGAGATAGGATTCGACGACGATCCGGAACACGTCGCGCGCGCGATCGGTGAGTTCGTGGATCGGTGGGGTCATGAGGTCCTATGTAGCGTGATCGGGCGAGGCCTCAACCGGGTAGCACATGCCCTCCCCCGGCCCCTCCCGTAAACGGGAGGGGAGCGACAACGGCGCGCGCTCGACTTCATCGCTCCCCTTCCGCGAAGCGGGAGGGGTCGGGGGAGGGGAAATCAGGTTACGGCTGCGGCCCGATCAATGCGTCGATCGGAAGCAGTTCGGCGGCACTGCCCAGCGCTTCGGCGAGCGCTTCGTTGCCCCGGCGGCAGCCATAATAGAAATGCAGCTTCTGGCTGTCGCCGAT
>Ga0247823_10004877_pt1 | contig 10698 bp, 14 predicted proteins | sample 13C_PalmiticAcid_2_FD_192426 | JGI IMG/M metagenome (GOLD analysis project Ga0247823, IMG submission 192426) | Soil microbial communities from agricultural site in Penn Yan, New York, United States - 13C_PalmiticAcid_Day30 | ecosystem: Environmental > Terrestrial > Soil > Agricultural land...
GATTTCATCGTCCCCTGAATGTCCGTCATGTTTTCATTTTGTGAAGCGTTGGCGTTCATCCCATCAAATCTCCGGGATTACTATGGCCGTTTTGCGGCTGAGGAATTGGATAATAAGGCAACCTTACGGAAGCCCGCTTTATTCAAACCACCGAGCACATCCATCACCAGACCGTAGGACAAGGCCTGATCAGCGCGGATATAAATACGGCGTTCAGGGTCATTGTTGGTCATGGCGGTCAGCATTTCGATCAAACGGTCACGCTCGACTTTGGTTTCACCGATATAGATCAAGTTATCCTTGGTGATTGTAACCTCGAGCGGCTTGTTATCATCATCCTTAATCGCGCGTGCTTCGGCCTTCGGCATATCGACAGGCACGCCCGTGGTCAGCAACGGGGCTGTGACCATGAACACAATCAGCAGCACCAGCATCACATCAACCATTGGCGTTACGTTGATTTCGGCCATCGGACGGTGTGCGCGACTGCGGCCACCCGCCTGCCCGATACGTCCTGATTTATGCTGAATGCCTGCACCCATAACTATGCCACCTTCTTGCTGCGGACATCCTGTGAGTCCAGATGACGCGAGAGGATAGCCGCGAAGTCGCTGGTAAAGGCATCAAGACGATCGGCATAACGCGCCAGACCTGTAGTGAAGATGTTGTAAGCCAGAACCGCCGGAATAGCAGCGATAAGACCAACGGCTGTTGCGAATAGAGCTTCGGCAATACCAGGGGCAACCACCACGAGGCTGGTGTTCTGTGTACCTGCAATCGCGCTAAAGCTGTTCATGATACCCCAGACGGTACCGAACAGACCGATGAAGGTTGCTGTTGAACCGATAGAGGCAAGGAATGTCATGCCGCGTTCCAGATGCGCCATTTCACGGTTGATGGTTACGGCCATCGCGCGTTCGACACGTTGTTTCAAGCTGGCCTGAACGTTCTCGGTTGACGGGATACCGCCCGCGACACCGTTCTGCCATTCTTCCATACCGGCAGAGAATGTTTTGATCAGCGGATCTGTTTTGCCCTTTTTCACGCGCTGATACAGTTTGTCCAGCGGTTCACCTGACCAGAATGAATCTTCAAACTTGTTGGCGCGGCTGTTCAGTACTTTCAGCGTGCGGCGTTTTTCAAATATGATCGCCCAGCTCCATACCGAAGCGAAAATCAGGATCAGCATGACAGCCTTCACTACAAGATCAGCCTGCATAAACAGACCAATCATGCTGAGGTCATGTACGGCGACGCTGCCTCCCAAATCGGCGGCATCTACGGCGCGGCTGGCCAAATCTGTTCCGTTCATACTTCTTAGCGCTCCATCGCTTTTCTTAAATCATCAGGCACACGCACAGGCTTGCCCGTACGGTCTACACAAACAAGAATCACATCCACAGAGAATATAAGTTCATTGTGGCGGAATAACGATTGTTTCATTTTGAAACTGGCGTTTTTCATCTCGATAACGCTGGTTTCCATACGCAACATATCATCCAGATAAGCCGGGGTCAGGTAATCAGCTTCGATCTTGCGAACAACAAAGATAACCCCTTGTTTATCCATCAAAGATTTATTCTCAAAGCCCAGGCTTCGCAAGTATTCCGTGCGGCCACGCTCGGCAAAACGCAGGTAATTCGCGTAGAAAACGATACCACCCGCATCGGTATCCTCGTAATAGACGCGTATATCGATGTTATGTGCTGTCATAATCCCGAATCATCCAATAGCTCTGATTGCAAGCCCTTCACCGGCTTGAGGCCCAGATAGGTGAAACCCTTGGCGGAGATGACGCGGCCACGCGGCGTGCGCTGGACGAGGCCTTGCTGCATCAGGTAAGGCTCGATCACGTCTTCGATCACATCGCGTTGATCAGACAGGAACGCCGCGAGCGTTTCCACACCCACAGGACCACCGCCATATGTTTCAGCAATGCATTTCAGATAGCGACGGTCCATGCCATCAAGCCCCTGGGCATCAACATCAAGGCGCTGAAGTGCGGCATCTGCTGCCTTGGAGTCAATGATCGCGGCCTTCGATACTTCGGAGAAATCACGCACGCGACGTGTCAGGCGTCCGGCAATACGCGGCGTTCCACGGGAGCGCTTGGCAATTTCCATCGCACCATCGGGCGTCAGTGGCATTTTCAGCAAGCCCGCAACACGGCTGACAATTTGTGTCAGTTCGGAAGGTTCATAGAATTCAAGGCGCAGCGGAATGCCGAAGCGGTCACGAAGAGGATTGGTCAGCAAGCCACTACGGGTGGTTGCGCCGATCAATGTGAATGGCGGCAGATCAATCTGCACGGAACGGGCAGCTGGCCCCTCGCCGATAATCAGATCAAGCTTACGGTCTTCCATGGCCGGATAAAGGATTTCCTCAACCACAGGGTTCAGACGATGAATTTCATCAATGAACAAAACGTCGTGCGGCTGCAAATTTGTCAGGATGGCCGCAAGGTCGCCCGCTTTCGCAAGAATGGGACCTGAAGTAGAGCGGAAACCTACACCCAGTTCACGGGCAATGATTTGCGCCAATGTTGTCTTGCCAAGGCCCGGGGGCCCGAACAGCAAAACGTGATCCATCGCATCGCCGCGTTTTTTTGCAGCTTCGATAAACACGCGGAGGTTCTCACGCAGCGATTGCTGTCCAATAAAATCATCAAGCTGAACAGGACGCAGAGCATGATCTTCATTCAATTCATGCGGTAAACGTTCGCGATCAAGGTCAGGGTTCTTCACAGCGATGTCACTCATGATGCCAGCTCCTTGAGTGCGAGACGGATCAGGACTTGTAGATCATCGTTGTCGTTTGCTTTCTGGCGTGCCTGAAGAACAGCAGAGTAAGCATCGGCACGGCCATATCCCAGATTAACGAGTGCAGAGACCGCATCGCTCTCGATATTCGCTGGCGGCTCGGCTTGCTCAGGAAGTTTTGCAATTTTGCCTGTTGATTTGGGCGGCGGTGCCAAGTCAATTTTGACAGCTTTATCTTTCAATTCAGTGACAATACGTGTTGCCAGCTTGGGCCCCACACCATCAGCCTGACGCACGAACGCGGCATCGCCGGAAGCAATCGCAAAACCTAAACGGTCAACAGGACATACGGAGAGAATAGCCATGCCGACCTTGGCACCCACCCCCTGCACGCTTGTTAGCAGGCGGAACCATTCTTGTTCGGTCTTATCCATGAAACCGAAGAGGTGGATATGATCTTCGCGGACATGCGTATCGATCAGCAGCGATACAGGTTCACCCTTTTGTACGCGCGACAAGGTGCGTCCACTGGCAAAGACCTGATAGCCGACACCGTTCACATCAAGGATCAAATAATCCTGACCTGCGCTATCCATGATACCTGAAAGTTTTGCGATCATCGTGCGGCCCCCGACATAATGCCACCCATCAGTTTGCGTGAAGCTGCGTGGTGGGCGTGTGTGATAGCAACGGCCAGTGCATCGGCCTGATCTTCGCCAACCTTACCGGCGGTCGGCAGTAGCATTTTAATCATGGCACCTATTTGCTCTTTGGTAGCGTGTCCGGTGCCCGTGGTGGATTTCTTGACGAGGTTGGCAGGATACTCTTCAACCTCTATCCCCTTGCGGGCAATCGCCACAATTGCCGCACCACGTGCAAAACCCAGTTTCAGCGCTGACGCCGCGTTCTGGTTCACGAAAGTTTCTTCGATGGCTGCCGTATCCGGTTGCCATTGATCATAAACATCACCAAGGCCAGCATCGATCATGGCCAGACGTGCATAGAGCGGCAGTCCCGCATCTGTCTTGATCAGGCCACAGGCAACATAGGTCAGGCGGCTGCCCTCTGACTCGATAATGCCCCAACCTGTCTTCTGCAATCCGGGATCAATGCCGAGAATGCGCATGATGGTTACTTTCTTTAGGACGCCATAAGGCGTTGCATGATGTCTTCGCTGACTTCGAAGTTGGTGGTTACACTCTGGACATCATCGTTGTCTTCCAGAACGTCGATGAGTTTCATGATGGATTTTGCCTGTTCTTCATCCAACGACGTCATGACGTTGGGTTTCCAGACAAAGGCGGATTTTTCAGGCTCACCGTATTTGGCTTCCAAAGCTGCCAGAACGGTGCCCAGTTGATCGGTGGCGGTTTGGATGATGTGGAGCTCATCATAGCTCTGGCAATCATCAGCGCCTGCCTCTACGGCGGATTCAAACATGGCATCCGGTGTTGCCACAGATTTTTTGTAAGAGATTTCACCCACGCGGTCGAACATGAAGCGTACCGAATTGGTTTCGCCGAGGTTGCCGCCATATTTGCTGAATGTCGAGCGAACATCGCCCGCTGTACGGTTGCGGTTATTGGTCAGGGCATCAACGATGATAGCAACGCCGCCCGGGCCATAACCTTCGTAGCTTACCTCTTCGTAGTTATCGTCGGCATTGGCCCCTGTGGCCACGTCGATGGCCTTTTTGATACGCTCATTGGGCATGGACTCTTCACGTGCCCAAAGAATTGCAGCGCGCAAACGCGGATTACCGCCGGGATCAGGACCGCCTATTTTCGCGGCAACGGTTATTTCCCGCCCGATCTTGGTGAAAATTTTGGCTCGCTTGGCGTCCTGACGACCCTTGCGGTGCATAATATTACTGTACTGGGAATGGCCTGCCATTTATGAAAATCCGATAGACGAGAACAGAACGGAAACAACTCTCTTGAAAATGACGGATTTACAGGTAAAAATCAATCCCCAGCGGAGGGATAAAACAGGCCATCCACCACTATAGAGCCCCGCATTAAAAGGTGTTATGATACTCAAATCACTGCGTTTTACGGAATTTCCGTTAATCACTCATCAATTCATTACTCCTTAGAATTAAAAGAAAACATACTTTTAGTAGTGCCCTCACAGGTACTTACGGAACAGATCGCCGCGATGGCTTACCAGATGCACAAAATTAGCGTCCTGGTTGTCGAGGACAACTTGCCGATGCTTGAAATTACTAAATCCCTGCTGCTGACATTCGGCGTGGGCCATGTCATCACCGCGCAGAATGGTGAAATCGGTTTCAAACGATATTGCGAACTTAATCCCGACATTGTGATTGCTGACTGGATGATGAAGCCTGTTGATGGCATTTCACTTACACGCATCATTCGCAACGACTCAAAAAGTCCTAACCCGTATGTGCCGGTTATTCTGATGACCGGCTTCAGCGAGAAGCGTCGTGTATTTCAGGCACGTGATGCGGGCGTTACAGAATTTCTGGTGAAGCCCTTCAACGCGCGCGATTTGTATAAACGCCTCGTCCAGGTGATTGAGCGTCCACGCCAGTTTGTGAAGGCAGAAGATTTCTTTGGCCCTGATCGCCGCCGCCGCAGCCGTGGCCCTTATGATGGGCCGATGCGCCGTGAAAGTGACCTGCTGCAAAGTCAGGTGATTACGCGCGAAGCACTTCTCACACAACAAGTGGAAGCGCAAAGCACGCTGACACGCATTCGTGAGAAAGCAGGCTTGAAAAAAGGCGACAAGTTTGATGTTAACCCTGGCGATATAGATTTGGTCTGATATGGAAGCTGAGAAAGATAAAAATTTCCCGACCCATTTTAATCAGACGCCACGTCGCAAGGCCGAGGTTCTGCGCCCACCAAACACATTGAAGGCAAAGGTTGGTTCCGGCGGCATCAGTGATGCCATACTGGATAAAGCGCAAGCCCTGTTGGAAAATAACGTGGTCGATTTCCAGCCGCTCGCGGAGATGTATTTGCAAACCTTAATGAAGTCGATTGAAACCGCACAGGTCAATCACGACAAGCAAGATACTGAAACATTGATTGCAGGCATGATTTATCCGGCCATTCAATTAAAAGCCAATGGTGGCATGTTCCATTTCCCACTGATCACTATTATGGCTGATCGCCTGATACAATATCTGGAAGTGATCGTTGAGCCGGATCTGGATGCGCTTGAAATTGTGCTGGCGTTCCACACCACCATTCGTGCTGTTGTCATGGGCCGCATTACCGGCACAGGCGGACGTCATGGTCAGGAATTGCTGGCGGCGCTGAATGAAGCGTGCATGCGTTACTTCGAACGTTACCCCTATAATCACAGTTCATACAAACTGGATTACACCGAAGAATTTTAATTAAGCCGGCACTGCTCCGCCCATACCGTACTCTGGCTGTCTGCGGAACGTCGCGGTCGCCACAGGTGTTGGTCTTGGCTCGTAAAGACCTTCGGCGGCACGATTAAAGCTGTCATGCAGTGATGTCAGTTTATGCTGACGACCTTCTGTATTGACCTTGATCGTATTGCCGCTTAACTCACCCACCCATGTTACAGGATCGAACTTCGAGTTAATGGAAAGAATGCCGTCCTCGATCTGACGTATGGTGATATCGGATTTGCTTTCGCCAAATTCTCTTTGAATCAGACGTGGCAACCCTTTCAAATCTTCATTAAACAAACCGGGGCTATTAAATGCCGTCACGTTCAACGAACCATGCAGCATACCAATCGCTTTGGATAGATAACCGCCCATCGAGTGCCCAACGTATTCAGCCTCAGGTGGTTTAAATCCAAATTTCTCACTCGCGATTTTTGTGAATTTGTAAGCCTCGACCAATTGTTTGGGTGGCTTACCCAATGCCAATAATGCCACATCATCAAGATCGGTCATGCCATCCATACCGCGGAAAGCGACGATGAACTGATCCTTACCATTATGTGTACGCTTATAAATGGCGCCCCCGAAACCACGGTCTTCGAGACCTGGCACATCAGAGGATTTCATGATTTTTTGCCAGCCGCCAGCGAGAGCATGTTTGGGGTCGTTATCTTCGTAGACGTCACTCGCGACGGCAAATCGCTCCTGCACGGACCCTAACTGTGATTTACTCAGATCGCTTAGTTTCATACGCCCCAGCCTGCCATACTCAGTATTTTTATTTCCTTAACATTACTGAAAAGGACATAAAAAGTCAAGATTATCACAAATAAAAGGCAGAAAATTGCTTAGAAATTGGGCATTTCAGTTTTCAAGCGCGGCCCGACATGGATACGGCCAATATTCAGGGCCTTACCTGTCTTATCGTCTGTTTCAACGAGACACCCGCAAAGCGTTGCCTCCCCATCCGCAGGGCTTAAGCGATCCATCGAAATCTTCTTCACGAAGCGCTGGATGGGTACGTCTTTCTTCATGCCAATCACACTGTCGTAATCACCTGTCATACCCGCATCACTCTGGAATGCAGTACCGCCATTCAGGATGTGATCATCCGCTGTCGGCAAGTGTGTGTGTGTACCCACGACGGCAGATACATACCCATCAAGGTAGTGCGCGAATGCCATTTTCTCGCTCGTGGCTTCGCCATGGAAATCAACAAAGATCGCATTTACGGCTGAACCCATCGGATGCGCTTTCACCAGATCCATCGTCATAGCGAATGGATCATCAAGCGGGTCCATAAACAAACGCGCCATGGCGTTCACAATCAAGATTTTACGGCCATCAGGCAGCTTATGCAGATAGTGTCCCTTGCCCGGTAATGTATCAGGGTAATTGATGGGGCGGATAAGGCGTGGATCCTTATCAATATAGGTCAGGATTTCTTTGTTATCCCATGAATGGTTTCCACCCGTGACGCAGTGCGCACCCGATGCATAGAAACCCTTGCAGATATCAGATGAAATGCCGATGCCATGTGATGAATTCTCACCATTCACGATAGCGACATCAACCTTCAGGTTATTGATCAGCACCGGTAGATGCTTATCAATCGCTTCGCGGCCTGAACGGCCCACAACGTCGCCTACAAACAGAATTCTCAATTAGTTAGTCCCTGTGCTAGTTTATTCGTGTGGTCTAAAACAGCCTTTTTATAGCCCGGATTGCGCATGGAATGCCATAGATTTGGCAATATATGTAGTTCACTGCCAGGATACGCCTCATGTAATTCCTTTGCGTCTGAAACGGGGCAGACATAATCCTTCTCGCCGTGAAATATCGCACAGGGCAATCCTGACTCAGAAAGGCTGCGCGCATATTTAAGTATCTTGAACCTGTTGGCATCGTCATAAAAATTCACCGCAAAGTGAAAATATATACGGCATAAGGGATAACTTTTATCAGGATAGTTCCTAATATCAGCGATCTCACTTTCGGGAACAATCTCCTTCAGCAGCAGAACATCATAAAGGATGAAGCGGCGCACGGCCTCCATTCGCTCATCCTCTGTGCCATCTATCATTATGTCGTAGTAAGCTTGTGCCAAACTCTGCTTGCGCTTTTCAGGGCGTATAAAATCTCGATAGTTGGCAAATAGCGCGGGCTGAAAACGACTGGCCCCGCCTTCCTCTGTCAGATAATCGCGCCCCCGAGAATCAGCAAAGAATATGCCTGAGAGTATGAGGGCGCTTATACCGTCCGGATACTTGCCAGCATAAAGCATAGCCAGCGCAGAACCCCATGAAGCACCCAGTACCACCCATTTATCAATCCCCAGATGAAGCCTTAAATTTTCAACGTCTTCCACAAGCTCCTCAATATTATTATTCTCAAGTCCGCAGGAAGGTGTGCTTTTGCCACATCCGCGTTGATCAAAAAGAATGACTTTATATTTTTGAGGATTAAAATAATCGCGCATCAACGGGTTTAATCCACCACCGGGCCCTCCATGCAGAAACACAGCTGGTATGCCATTGGGATTGCCACTTACCTCGTAATAAAGCCTATGACCACCGCCGACATCAAGCATCATAGTGTCAGCCTTTGCACCTTGTGCGGGGTGATGATCCAGTCCATTTTCTGGTCATGGGGTTCGGAAGGCAGGTTGAATAACACAGCCTGCGCTGAATAGCCAATTCCAACGGCCCTGACGGTTTTGCGGCTGCGTAGGGCCTCCAGCGTTGTGTCGTAATAGCCGCCGCCATAACCCAGCCTGTGCCCCTGACGATCAAAGGCCAACATAGGCACGACAACGATGTCAGGATCAACCCACTGCGTTGTGTCACTAACCTGTGGCTGCATGACATCATAGATGCCGAGCACCAGTGGGATGCTGTCATCCCACTTGGCGAACTTCAGTTCCTTAGAACCTTTTTGTATGACCGGCAGCGCGCAGCCCACGCCTTGCTTGAGCAATGCTTCGATCAAAGGCCCGGTATCAAACTCTTTACCCTTAGGCCAATAGAGCGCGACCACCTGCCCGGGTTGCGGTTTCAGGCATTCAAAAAATTCGGCAACCACCTGGTCCACATCTTCGGACTGCGGGTCAATTGTATTTCTGAAGCGCATGGCTTCTTCGCGAAGGGATGTCTTACTCATGGAGAAATTATACAGATGCCTGCTGTAGTAGAAAAGGTGGGGTCGCCACGCGAGCCGTGTACATGCGACTTATCCGCTACTGGCCAAACAACCAGGTGGGCGCCGTATGTTCCAGACCACGGTCTGGGCAGGGACAGCTCCCGAGCAAGAAAAGCATAGGCCCGAGGGATGAAGGTGTATCACGTGAACCGCAGCGAAACCCCATGAGTATTATAGCAATAAAATCATAGATTTGCCGAGGGTTTTCTGTCGCCTTTATAGAAAAGGCAAAACACCTGATTTAAGCTGTTAAATGCAGATTGAGATACTGACGGAGCAGCAAATTGCGAGTTTGGTTTTCCTGCCCCTCAGGGATTGTAAACCTATTTACAGGATAGCCTCTGCCGTCGCTGACTGTTCTCCCGGCTTCCTTGCCATGCAGCAAGACGCGCACGTTCTGCTCAATAAAATTATTTGTTCTATCGTCAAATGCTAGAAGCGTTGACGGGTCGTGCAGCATGATATTGCCATCGGGACTCCAGCCCTTCGCATGAGCGTGCATAAGATCACGGCTAAACCTTGCGGGTTCGCAATGGGCCACAAGAGTTTCGATTTGTTCAAGAGAGAGCTTTAGTTTTTTAGTCTCATCAAATGGGAATAAGAATACCTTATTATTAAAGGCTGACAGCACAGTCTGTGCCGCATGTGGATCAGCTTTGAAATTAAAATCAACCGCTTGGCTTTTGCAGAATGATCCACCCATAACAACCACGTTATTAATGTATTTCTTGATGTTATGACGACCCTTTTCATCTTTACCTAAAGCGCTGACTAAGTTGGCCAGATTTGTCAGCGGTCCGCATGCAACATAATTTACAGGTGTTGGCTGGGCTGTCAGAAAATCAATAAAATCAGGCACCCATTCTTTTTCGGAATTTGCTGGGCCTTTTGGGTTATGTGGCAAAGTCAGATTGCAGAGGCCATTACCATTTATACCAGCCCGGCGTGCAATTTCCGCTAATGCAACCTCTGTAGCGGGCTGGGTTGGCTCAGGTGCGCCAGACCAGACGGAAATATTTCTCTCGGTGTTTGATATGCCCTGACCATGGGTTACAGCCAGATGGGTAACGTCCAGGCTGTTTCTTGTAGTTTTTGTTAGCGGTACATTCCCATAGGTGCTGACTATGCCAGCAACTTCGAATTCATCAAATGCGCCAAAGATCGCCCAAGCGTCGTCGCGACCTGTATCAACATCAAGCACCAAAGGCGCGTGCGTTGGTGGCGCTACTTTTGTGCTAAAATTCTGCGATAGGTTTGGTTTCAACATGATAAGTTTTTATCACATCATGTTGAGTTATGTCAAATAATGACATGATCGACTTATCTATTTGTTTTTATTATATTTTCTGA
>Ga0247823_10004878_pt1 | contig 10697 bp, 10 predicted proteins | sample 13C_PalmiticAcid_2_FD_192426 | JGI IMG/M metagenome (GOLD analysis project Ga0247823, IMG submission 192426) | Soil microbial communities from agricultural site in Penn Yan, New York, United States - 13C_PalmiticAcid_Day30 | ecosystem: Environmental > Terrestrial > Soil > Agricultural land...
GGGTACGCGGCTCGCCCCGCGCGACATCGTCCGGGGCGAGCCGCGTACCCGACACCCCGGTGACTCGACCCGCTTCAGTCTCCAGCGCATCGACCCGGTGCCGCCACAGAAAGCGCAATTTGCCGTCGCGCTCGGCCGCGCGCGCCAGCTCGGCAAAGGGTTTGACCACGCCCGGCCCTGCCCCCCAGGCGATGTGGAAGCGCGGCACCGAATTGCCGTGCCCCTCGGCGCGCCCGTCGCCGCGCTCTGCCCAGCCGACCACCGGCACGAACGACATGCCGTGCCCGCGGAGCCAGGTCCGCTTCTCGGTCGCCGCGAAGCGCACATAGGCCTCCGCCCAAAGCCGCGGCCATTTGTCCTCGAGCCGGTCGAACCCGGCCGTTCCCAGCCAGTCCTGCCACGCCAATTCGTGGCTGTCGCGAATGCCCAGCCGGCGCTGCTCGGGCGAGTCGACGAGGAACAGCCCGCCCAACGACCAGAAAGCCTGCCCGCCCAGGCTCTGTTCGGGCTCCTGCTCGACCACGATCACCGAGGCGCCGCGCGCCACGGCCTCGCTCGCCGCGACCAGTCCCGCCAGCCCGGCACCGACCACGATCACGTCGGCGTCCATCAGCGCAACTCCCGCCGCAGGATCTTGCCGACATTGGTCTTGGGCAGCGGCGCATCGCGGATTTCCACGATCGAGGGCACCTTGTACCCGGTCAGCCGCGCCCGGCAGTGCGCGCGCACCGCCTCGGCCGAAAGCCCCGCCCCGCGCGCGTGCACGACCGCCTTGATCCGCTCGCCCTTCACTGCGTCGGCGATGCCGATCACCGCCACTTCGGCCACGTCCGGATGCGTGGCGATCACTGCCTCGATCTCGGCGGGATAGACGTTGAACCCCGAGACGAGGATCATGTCCTTGATCCGGTCGATCAGCCGCACCTCGCCATCCTCCCCCATCACCCCGACATCGCCGGTGGCAAGCCAGCCATCGTCTGACAGTGCCTGCGCACTCTCCTCGGGATGACCCCAATAGCCTTGCATCACCTGCGGTCCCCGCACGCACAGCTCGCCCGGCTCGTCGATCCCTGCCCAGCTTCCGTCGGCGCGGCGCATCCGTACCTCGGTCGACGGCAGCGGCAGCCCGACGGTGCCGGTATAGCCCATCACGCCCGGCGTCGCGAAATCGACCGGGCGGATGCACACCACCGGCGCGCATTCGGTCAGTCCGTAACCCTCGACCAGGGGCTTTCCGGTCAGCCCCTCCCAACGCCCCGCGACCTCTGCATGCGTCGCCATCCCCCCGGCGATGGTGAGCCGCAGCGCGGAGAAGTCGCGGGTCCGGAAATCGGGATCGTCGAGCAGGCTGGCGAACAAGGTATTCACGCCCGCCATCCCGGTGAACCGCTCGTTCCTGAGGATCCAGCTCACCCGCTTCGTATCGCGCGGATTGGCGATCAGGATGTTGCGCCCGCCCACCCCCATGAACATCAGCAGGTTCGCAGTGAGCGAGAAGATATGGTAGAGCGGCAGCAGCGTGACGTTGGTCAGCACCTCGCCCGCGTCGATCTGGGTGAGCACCCAGGCGCGGCCCTGCAAAGTATTGGCGACGACGTTGCGGTGGGTCAGCATCGCCCCCTTCGCTACTCCCGACGTACCGCCCGTATACTGCAGGAAAGCGAGATCGCTCTGCGCGACTTCGGGCTTGCGGAACGTCAAGCCCCGCGCGCGGCGCATCACCTGTTTCCAGCGATGCATGCCGCGTTTCGGCCAGGGCGCCGGTCTCTGCCCGGCGAAACGCAGCATCAACCCGATCGCCGGCCCCTTGAGCGCGCCGAGCATGTCGCCCATTCCGGTCACCACGACTTCGCGTACTGCGGTCTGTTCGCGGATCGACGCGAACGTCGCGGCGAACAAGTCCATCACCACCAGGACGACCGCGCCGCTGTCGCGCAGCTGATGCTCCAGCTCGGGGGCAGTGTAGAGCGGGTTGACGTTGACCACCACCGCGCCTGCGAACAGAGTGCCGAACAACGCCGCCGGATATTGCAGGCAATTGGGCATCATCAGCGCGACGCGATCGCCCTTCCGCACGCCCACGCTCTGGAGCCACGCCGCGAAAGTCCTGGCGTCGGCGAGCATCTCGCCATAGGTCCGCTTGCTCCCCAGGCTGACGAACCCGATACGGTCTGCGTAGCGTAGTGCGTCGCGTTCGAAGAGATCGGCCATCGTTCCCGCCGCGTCGAGTTCGGCATCGATGTTCGTGGGGACGCCCGGGCGGTAAAAACGGGTCCAGAAGCGCTCGGCCCAGAGCCGATCCACATCTTCCTGCGGGATCGGCTCGGAGCTCATTTCTCGACCACCGCGACGACGCCCTGCCCGCCTGCTGCGCAGATCGAGATCAGTCCGCGTCCGCCGCCGCGCCGGTCGATCATCTGCGCCAGATTGGCGAGGATCCGTCCGCCGGTAGCCGCGAACGGATGCCCCGCGGCGAGCGAGCTGCCGTTGACGTTGAGCTTCGCGCGGTCGATCGATCCGGGCGGTGCATCGCGGCCCAGCCGGTCACGCGCGAAATCGGGATCCTCCCAGGCCTTGAGCGTGCACAGAACCTGCGCGGCGAATGCCTCGTGCAGCTCGTAATAGTCGAAATCCTGAAGCGTGATACCGAGCTTGTCGAGCATTCGCGGCACGGCATAGGCTGGCGCCATCAGCAATCCTTCCGCGCCACCGACGAAATCGACCGCCGCAGCCTCTCCCGCGCGCAGATAGGCAAGGATCGGCAGGCCCCTCGCGCGCGCCCATTCCTCGCTGGCGAGCAGCACCACTGCCGCACCATCGGTCAGCGGCGTCGAATTGCCTGCCGTCAGCGTGCCGTGCTCGCGATCGAACACCGGCTTCAATTTGGCGAGCTTCTCCACGCTGCTGTCGGGGCGGAGATTATTGTCGCGCGCCAACCCGCGCCACGGCACGATCAGATCGTCGAAATCGCCGCGGTCATAGGCGGCGGCCATAGCGTGGTGGCTGCGCACTGCGAGTGCGTCCTGATCGTCACGCGAGATCCCCCAGCGTTTCGCCATCAGCTCGCAATGCTCGCCCATCGACAGACCGGTGCGCGGCTCGGCATTGCGCGGCAGTTCGGGTTTGAACAGCATCCCGGGCCGGATCCTGGCGAGTGCCTTGAGCCGCCCGCCCGTCGTCTTCGCGCGATTTGCAGCAAGCAAGGCCTGACGGAAGCCCTCGTTGACGGCGATCGGTGGATCGGACGTGGTGTCGGCGCCGCCCGCGATCCCGACCTCGATCTGCCCGAGCGCGATCTTGTTGGCGACGAGGATCGCGGCCTCCAGTCCGGTGCCGCACGCCTGCTGCACGTCATAGGCCGGGGTCTCGGGGGAAAGGCTGGTCGAGAGCACTGCCTCCCGCGTGAGGTTGATGTCGCGCGCCTGCTTGAGCACTGCCCCCGCCGCGACTTCGCCCAGCCGCGCGCCCGCCAGCTCGAACCGATCGACCAGCGCCTGGAGCGCAGCGGTCAGCATCTCCTGGTTCGAGGCATCTGCATAAGCGGTGTTCGAGCGGGCGAACGGGATCCGGCTACCGCCGACGATCGCGACGCGGCGCGGTTCACTGATGCTGAGCATGGTGTCCCTTTTCGAAAGCAAGATCTCGGCCCAACCGGCCGACGAGATGAAGTCGTTCGCCGGCGCCGTCGCGCACCGCGAAGTCCGTGCCGTCGTCCACCGGATCGGCGAAATACGTGATGCGCCCGGGCAGCAGGATCGGTGCGCGGAACGCCACGTCGATCGAGACCTGCTTGACCGGCCCGGCGGGCAGCACCCGCGCGAGCGCCCGTGCCTTGGTCCACATCCCGTGCGCGATCGGTCGCTTGAAGCCGAACAGCCGCGCGCCGAGCCACGACATGTGGATCGGATTGCGATCGCCCGAAAGGCGGGCATAACGCGACGCCGCTGCGCGCGCGACCGCCTCACCTCCGGCCGCCGTCGTCGCAGCATCCTGGTCGGATAACGCGGCAACGGGCACGCCAAGCGCCGAGCGTCCGCCGCGCCGCAGATACACGCTCTCGCTGTGCCACATCGTCACGCCGTCGAGCTGCGCTTCGGCGAAGATCGTGAATGCCTGGCCGCGCGGATGCGACCGGAACCCGCCGAATTCGGCCGAGACGTTCGGCCGATCGCCGATCGCCAGCGCGCGATGCTGGACGATGCGGTTGGCGATATGGACCGTTCCTGCCAGCGGATACGGAAAATCGCGCCGCATCATCAGCGCAAGATGGAGCGGGAATGCCAGCAGATGCGGATAGATCGGCGGGACACCCTGCGCCTCGTCGAACCCGCATAGATCGCGATACTCGGCAAGGCGCGCAGCTTCGATCCTCAGTGCCGGGCGAATCAACCGTACATTCGGCAATACCGGGTGCGCGGGCGCGGTTTTCGCCAAGGTCGCCAGTCCTGCCAGCAGCACCGCAGTCGGCGAGGATGGCCGCTCGACGATGAGCGTTTCGACCAGCACCTCGCTCAAGCCCCCAACAGGCTCTGGCCGCAGACGCGGACGATCTCACCCGAGATGCCGGCACTGCCGGGCTCGGCGAGCCACAGGATCGTCTCGGCGACGTCCTCGGGTTGGCCGCCCTGCCCCATCGCGTTCATCCGCCGCCCCGCCTCGCGGATCGTGAACGGTACCGCGGCGGTCATCTGCGTCTCGATGAAACCCGGCGCGACGGCGTTGGCGGTGATCCCCGCGGACGCCACCTCGCGCGCCAGCCGCTGGATCCAGCCGATCACCCCCGCTTTCGAAAAGGCATAGTTGGTCTGGCCGACATTGCCCGCGATTCCGCTGAGCGAAGACACTGCGACGACCCGCCCGCCGCCGCGTATCTGCCCGGCCTCGAGCAATGCGGCAGTGACTCGCATCGGCGCGGCGAGATTCACTTCCATCACCGAATTCCAGCGATCCGCGTCCATCCGCGCGATCGTCTTGTCGCGCGTGATCCCGGCATTGTGGACGATGACGTCGTATCCGCCGCGTGCGCGCGCATCTTCGACGATCCGCCCGGGCGCATCCGATGCGGTGATGTCGAGCGCGAGGGTGCTGCCGCCGAGCCGGCGCGCCTGTCCGGCGAGCGTTTCCTGCGCCGCGGGCATGTCGAGCCCGATGACGTGCGCGCCCGACCGCGCGAAGCTTTCGGCGATCGCCGCGCCGATTCCGCGCGAAGCGCCAGTGACGAGTACCGTCCTTTGCGTACCAACCGGGCCAGCCGATCTCACCCCGACGCGGATCACCTGCCCCGAGACATAGGCCGAGCGCCCCGAAAGCAGGAAGCCGAGCGTGCTCGCCAACGCCGGTTCACCCTCGACCGGCACATAGACCAGTTGCGCCGCGATGGCCCCGCGCGCCTCCTTGGCGAGCGAACGCAGGAATCCCTCGAGCCCGCGCCAGATCGCCGCGGCTTCGTCATTCGGCGCCTGATCGGGATCGTGCGCAAGCAGCACGATACGGCCATTGGGCCGGACCGCGCGCAGGTTCTCGTGGAAGATGCGGTAGAGCTCGCCGGTCGCGGCGATGGTCGTGCAGCCGGTGGCGTCGACGATCAGCGCGTCGGTCTGCGCCTCCGCGCTCCGCGATACGCCGAGCCGATCGAGCTCGCGCGTCACGAGCTCGCCGAGCCGGCCCCCACCCACATCGGCGACCACCGCCCCCGCGGCGACGCGCCTCGGATCGCGATCGATCGGCACCGGTTGGGGCAATCCGAGCGCACCGGTCAGCCAGTGCCCGATCGCCGAATTGGCGAAATCCAGATAGCGATCGCTCATTCCGCGGCCTCCGCGAGCATGCTGCCCGGCATGCCGGCGTCGCGCTGACGCAGTCCCTCGGCGAGTCCGAAATCAGACGGAAAATCATCGACCTGGATCGCGATGTCGGCATGCTCTGCGAAGCGCGCTATTGCCTCGCGCTCGCTTGCATCGATCAGCCCATGTGCCTCGGCTTCGGCCGCCCATCCGCCGAGCGCTCGAAAATTCTGAGGCAGTCGCGCGATCTTGCCCGCGCGGATCGCGGGACGCAGCCGCGCCTCGATCGCCGCTACTGCAGGATAGAGATCGAATGCGACGTGCGTCGCGGCGATCGAATCGACTTCCATCCGCGGCGTCCACGAACCCGCGAGCAATCGATCCCGCGCCGGCCCGTGCGACTGGACGAGTTGCGCCACCGCAGCGGCAGCGCGATCGTCCGGCGCCGCGAACCGCCCGCCGAACGGCCGCACCAGCAGCCGCAGCGCGAGCGCAGCGACCCGGCTCGGATGGTTGGCGATCACTTCGCGCAGCGCGGTATCGGCGCGCGCCAATGCATCGCGCGCGGCCCAGTGTACGAAAGGCAGGTCCGCCGCGGGACGCCCCTCATCCTCGAAGCGCTTGAGCACCGCGGACAGGATGAACAGCTGCGACAAGATGTCGCCCAGCCGCCCGGTCACGGTCTCGCGCCGCTTGAGCGTGCCGCCCAAGGTTGCCATCGAGAGATCGCTCGCCAGCGCCAGCGCCGTCGAGAGTCGGGTCGCGCGGCGATAATAGCGCGCCAGATCGGGCGCCGCGCCGGGGGGGACAGGAATCAGCCCGCATGCCGGAGTGGCAAATGTCAGCGCGCGCGCCGCGTTGCGCAGCAGGAAGGCGAAATAGCCGAACAAGGCCTTGTCGAACCGCGCGAGCCCCGTCGCACTCCCTTCATCTGCCGCGCGCAGCAGCGTCAGGATATAGGGATGGCAGCGGATCGCGCCCTGTCCGAAGATGATCAAGGTGCGCGTCATGATATTCGCGCCTTCGACGGTGATCGCGATCGGGATCTGCTGATAGGCGCGTGCGAGGAAGTTGCCGGGGCCCATGCAGATGCCTTTGCCGCCGATCAGGTCCATCCCGTCATTGACGATCAGCCGGGCGCGCTCGGTCACATGATATTTGGCAATTGCGGACACGACCGAGGGCTTCTCGCCCTGATCGAGCCCGCTCGCCGCGAGCCGCCGCGTCGCGTCGATCGCATAGAGATGCCCGGCCATTCGGGCGAGCGGCTCCTGCACGCCTTCGAACATGCCGATCGGCACGTTGAACTGGCGCCGGATCGCGGCATAGGCGCTCACCCCGCCCACCGCGAGCTTGGCCATGCCGACATTCGACGAGGGCAAAGAGATCGCGCGTCCCGCCGCGAGGCACTCCATCAGCATCCGCCAGCCATTGCCGACCTGCCCGGCCCCGCCGATCACCATATCCATCGGTACGAACACGTCTTCGCCGGACGTCGGACCGTTCTGGAAAACGGCGTTGAGCGGCCAATGGCGCCGTCCGATCTGCACGCCCGGATGATCCCGCGGGATCAATGCGCAGGTGATCCCCAGATCCGCCTCGCCGCCCAGCAGCCCGGCGGGATCGCGCACGCGGAAGGCGAGCCCCAGCACCGTCGCGATCGGCGCCAAGGTGATATAGCGCTTGTTCCAGCTGACCCGGAATCCGAGCGTCTCGCGCCCCTGCCACGTGCCGCGACAGACGATCCCGGTATCGGTGATCGAGGCGGCGTCCGAACCCGCATAGGGACTGGTGAGCGCGAAGCACGGGATCTCCTCGCCACGCGCCAGCCGGGGCAGATAATGGTCCTTCTGCGCCTCGGTGCCGTAGTGGAGCAGCAGTTCGGCCGGCCCGAGCGAATTGGGCACCATCACCGATACCGCCGCCGCCGAACAGCGCGTCGACAATTTCTGGATCACCTGGCTGTGCGCATAGGCCGAGAAGCCGAGCCCGCCATGTTGCTTGGGGATGATCATCCCGAGAAAGCCCTTCTCGCGGGCATAGGCCCAGGCCGCAGGCGGCAGGTCCTGCCAAACCGCGGTGCTGTCCCAGTCGTTCGCGAGATCGCAGAGTTTTTCGGTCTCGACGTCGAGAAAGCGCTGCTCCTCGGCAGTGAGCGACGGCGCCGGGGTCTCGAGCAGCCGGCGCCAATCGGGCTTGCCGGCGAACAATTCGGCATCCCACCACACGGTTCCCGCATCGATCGCCGCCTGCTCGGTTGGGCTCATTCGCGGCATGATCTTGCGGAACACACCCCGCAGCGGCGCGGTGAGCAAAACACGGCGCACCGGGTGGCATGCAACTATCAGCAAGGGCACCAGCAAGACCGCCAGCGCCGCTGCGGCCGGCCAGCCGATCACGCCCAGGGCATAGCCGGCGCCGATCCATGCCGCGAACAGCAGAAAGTGCAGCCAGGCGTGCGCCTGGAACAGGACGAGCATGAAGCCCGCAACGATCAATGCGCCAATCCAGAACGCCATGGCCAATCTCCAGCCGCCGGTTATATTGACATCAATGTCAATATTGCTTGGCCGGCGTCAAGTTACAAAATGGCCGCGACGCCGGGAGTATCCCGGTGCGCGGCGCTTCGGATATGCTGCGCCAGCCGATCGCCGTCCTGGAACAGCTGCGCGAGAGCGGATGGGGGAAGAAGGCCGAGCGGCCACCTTGCCTGTACGAGGTTCGGCGTCGGGTCGAAGGACGCTACCGGCAGGTTCGGCGCATCGCCGCTCGGCGAGGTCGGTGGAGTTCGCAAAATCAGAAATGCGGAGCCGGACGGCATGCCAGCCCGGCTCCGGCTACGCGTCAGGGAATCGTGAAGGTCACCGTCGGCGAGATCTGAACCCGACCCGTGACACGGCAGGGATTGCCGCCCGAAGTCGACGGGATCGAGGCATTGGCGAAGGTGATGATCCCCGTCGACTGGTTGTACGCGCCGGTCAGCGTGCCGGCGCAGCTTCCGGTGATCGCAGTGACGACGACGCCGTTCAGCGTGATCGAGGTCAGCGAGGTCGACGTGACGTTATAGGGCGTGCCCGAAAACGTCACCGAAGGGCACAAGCCGCCGGTGAGGTTGATCGTGCTCACCGAAGCCGCGCCGCCCGAAACCGTACCGGTGCCGTTGAGACCGCAGCTGAGGGTGATCCCCTTGCTGACGGTAATGGTGCCGATACTGGCCAGGGTGATGGGGCCGTTCGGCGAGAAGGTCTGCGCCGAAGCCTGGGGCACCAGGAACGTGGCCGACGCTGCAAGCGCGCCTGCAGCCAGGATTTTCTTGATCATTATTCCTCTCCTCGTTTTTTTAGGCATTGGAATGCCCGTTTCGGAGGCGGCACACCCTGCCTCCCCCGATACGATCGACGCGGCAGGATCGGAATCGGGGGGATGTCGCGTGAAATACTGGCCAAGCAGCGGACAAATGGATCACGGGTTGGTGAAGGTCACCGTCGGCGAAAGCTGGACCCTGCCGGTGATCCGGCAAGGATAGGCGGCCAAGTTCGACGGGATCGTGGCGCCCAGGAACGTGATGCCCCCTGTCGACTGGTCGTACGACCCCGTCAGAGTGCCTGCGCAATTGACGCCGAGAAACCTGGTGATGATGACGCCGTTCAGCGTGCTCGCGGTGGCGAGGTCGAACCGAGCAGATAGGGTGTGCCCGTAAACAGCACGCCCGAGCAAAGCAGCCATTTGCCGGAGAGGTTGATCAGCTCACGCTGGCCACGTCGCCCGGGACCGACCGCCGCCGTTCAGCCTGCAGCTGAACGTTACGCCCCGGCGACATTCAGCGTGCCGATACTGGTCAGCGCGAGGAGCCGTTCGGCGAATGGATTTGCGCCGAGGCCTGAGGCGCCAGGAAAGGGACGGATGCAGCGAGTGCGCCCGCTGCCAGGATTTTCTCGATCATCATTCCGCTCCTCTTTTTGGCATTGGCATGCCCGTTCGAAGACGGCACACCCTGCCTCCCCGTTCCAGTGACGCGCATGGATCGCGCTCCGCCGGGGAAGATGCGGTGCGAATACAGGTCAAGGTGCAGGTAAATGCGAATCAGTTACGGGAAAGAAGAATCCCGGTCGAGTGCAAGTTCTGACATTGCCTATTTCGTCGCAGCAGCTTGTTCGACGAAGGCCGAGGCGTGACGATCTCGCGCACCAAGAGACGCAAACGCAGCGCGACCGAAGCGCGCGACGAAGCCCTCGCCGCCGCCCGCATCCTCCTGATCGAACAGGGCCCGGCCGCGGTCACGCTGGCCAATGTCGGCCGCACGATCGCGATGTCGCACACCAACGTTATCCACCATTTCGGTTCGGCGGCAGGGCTGCAGACCGCATTGATGGAGGCGATGATCCGCGACCTCGCCGAGGCGCTCGGCGATGCCGTCAGCGCACTCTATGTCGATGCCGAAGCACCGACGCGCCTTGTCGATCGGGTGTTCGACGCGTTCGGCAAGGGCGGCGCCGGCCAACTCGCCGCATGGCTCGTTCTCGCGCGCGAGCTGGACCATTTCGATTCGCTCGAGCAGGCCGTCGCCGACCTTGTCGCCGCGGTGCGTGCCCGGGTGCCGGACAGTCCCGACAGCGAAGCGCGGATCCGCAACATCGTCCTGCTGATCGCAGTCTGCGCGTTCGGCGATGCGCTGATCGGACCGCATTTGCGGCGTATGCTCGATCAGCAGGCAGGCGCCACGCGCGAACTCGTCGCCCAGATCCTGCCGCTGCTCATCGCACCGCCACAGCGCGGTTAGTTCAGCGCGCCCGCCGCCAGGTCTGGGTCTTGCACAGGAAGCTGGCTATGCAGCCCTGCACCTTGAGCGTGTCCGGGTTGACCAGCGTCAGCGTCCCCGATCCGGCGCGGTTGCCGGTCTCGGGATCGTAGAGT
>Ga0247823_10004880_pt1 | contig 10695 bp, 11 predicted proteins | sample 13C_PalmiticAcid_2_FD_192426 | JGI IMG/M metagenome (GOLD analysis project Ga0247823, IMG submission 192426) | Soil microbial communities from agricultural site in Penn Yan, New York, United States - 13C_PalmiticAcid_Day30 | ecosystem: Environmental > Terrestrial > Soil > Agricultural land...
CCTGCTACATCGACGTGCCCCAGGCCGTGGGGGACGGCGAGGATCGCGCCGGCTGGCTGCGCTTCGGCGCGCCGCCGATCCCGACGAGGCCAACGCTGGAGGCCGAGCATTTCGTGAAGCCCCAGCCGGGCCTGCTGGCGCTGTTCCCCTCGTACATGTGGCACGGCACCGTGCCGTTCGGCGGCGATGAGGTCAGGACCACGATCGCGTTCGACGTCGTGCCGGACTAGTTCGCCCCCTGCCTGAAGGCATGGGCGTGCAAAAACTTTGGTGAGGCGGCGGCGCGGGTTTGCGTCTTGGACTCAGGTCGGGGTCGCGGAGCAGCGGCCCCGATCGCGTTTCCCTGATCGTGAGCCGCCCATGAACCGTCGCTTCGCCCTGCTGATCGTCCTTTCTATGGTGCTGGGGGTCGGCGTCGGGTGGGCGTGCAACCAGTTCCTCGGCGCCGATCAGGCCAAGCAGGCCGCCGAAGGGCTGTCGCTGATCACCGACGTCTTCCTGCGCCTGATCAAGATGATCATCGCGCCGCTGGTCTTCACCACCCTGGTGGCCGGCATCGCCCACATGGAGGACGCCGCCGCCGTCGGCCGGATCGGCGCGAAGACCATGGGCTGGTTCATCTGCGCCTCCATCGTCTCGCTGCTGGTCGGCCTGCTGATGGTGCACCTGCTGCAGCCGGGCGCTGGGCTGCACATGGAGACCGCCGCCGCCGCCGCGCCCACCGCGGCCAGCACCGACGCCTTCACGCTGAAGGGCTTCATCACCCATCTCGTGCCGACCTCGATCGTCGACGCCATGGCCAAGAACGAGATCCTGCAGATCGTCGTCTTCTCGCTGTTCGTCGGCACGGCGGTCGCCGCCGTCGACGACCGGGCGCCGGCCGTCGCGCTGCTCGTCGAGCAGGGCGCCCAGATCATGCTGAAGGTCACCGAGTTCGTCATGAAGCTGGCCCCGCTGGCCATCTTCGCGGCCCTGGCCTCGACCATCGCGACCCAAGGCCTCGCCATGCTCGCGGTCTACGGCAAGTTCGTGCTGGGTTTCTACGCGACCATGGGCGTGCTGTGGGTGCTGCTGTTCATCGCCGGCTTCCTGGTCATCGGAAAGCGGGTGGTCCCGCTGTTCGGAGTGATCCGCACCCCGGCCCTGCTGGCCTTCTCGACCGCCAGCTCCGAGGCCGCCTATCCGCGCATCCTGGACGCCCTGCCCAAGGTCGGCGTTCGCCGCCGCATCGTCTCGTTCGTGCTGCCGCTGGGCTACTCGTTCAACCTCGATGGCTCGATGCTCTATTGCACCTTCGCGACCATCTTCATCACCCAGGCGCACGGCGTGCACCTGACGGTCCAGCAGCAGATCTTCATGCTGCTGCTGCTGATGGTGACGTCCAAGGGCATCGCCGGCGTGCCGCGCGCCTCGCTGGTGGTGATCATGGCCACCCTCACCTATTTCGGCCTGCCCGAAGCCTGGATCGCCATCGTGCTCGGCGTCGACCACCTGCTCGACATGGGCCGCTCGGCGACCAACGTCGTCGGCAACTCGGTCGCCGCCGCGGTGGTGGCCAAGTGGGAGGGTGAGCTGGAGGACATCGAGGACCAGGATCCCGACGCCCCCGGCCAGCCGGTGAAGGCCCTGGCCTAGCCGGCGGCCTTCCAGGCGCAGACGCCCAGCGTCGCGCCCGCCTTGAGCAACCCTTCGGCCTGCGCCTTCGGAACCGCCCGCGAGCGGCCGGAGGCGCAGACGGCGGTCAGGTCCGAATGCCCCGCCACGTCCAGCAGCAGCTGGTCCCAGTGCCGGTACTGCACGTCGTGCCCCTCCCCCGGATAGAGCCGCATCTCGACCACGTTCGGCAGCTGGCCCTTCCAGCGCTCGGCCGTGTCCGCGGTGACGAGCTTGTCGGCGCTCCCCTGATAGATGAAGGCCGGGGCCTTCACCGCCGACAGGTCGGGGCTGGGCCCGCAATAGCGCATGATCTCGGCCACCTCGGGCGCTGGATCGCCCATCTGGCCGCGGATGTAGAACGCCCGCGCGCCCTCGTCATAGGCACGGTCCGCGAAGCCGGGGATCTTGTGGGTCGGGCTGTCCTTCGGGAAACCCCACCAGGTCTTCGGGTTCTGCACCTGGGACTTCATGATCGGGGTCAACTGCTCGGCGGTGAGCTTGCAGAGGCCGTCGCCGGCCGGCCGCTGGGTGGCGGCGGCCAGCAGATGCAGCGAGATCAGCCGTTGCGGCATCGCCGCGGCGACCTGCGCCATGTAGGGGCCGCCCCCCGATATGGCGACGCCCGAGAAGCGCTGGACCTGCAGGTGATCCAGCACCGCCCCGACCTCGGCCACGTAGTCGCCATAGCCCCAGCCGGCGGCGATCGGGCTATCGCCGAAGCCGTTCCGCTCGACCGTGATGAACCGCAGCTTCAGCTGCTTGCGCATCGACTTGAGGAATTCGGTCATCTCGAAGGCCCGCGCGCTGGTGCCGGTGCCGCCGATGAACAGTACGGGCCGGAATCCCGCCTCGCCGGTGTCGGTGAAGTGGACGGTGCGGCCGTCGGCGGTCTTCAAGGTCTGCACCGCCGCGCCGAGGTCATCGAAGGCGCTCGGCAGGTCGCCGACCTTGGCGACGCTGGGCGCTTCGGCGTGGGCCACGCCCGTCAGCATGCAGGCGGCCAGGGTCAGGCTCAGAATCTTCAACGGCGTCACTCCCCGATCTTTGGCCTCAGTAGGCGCGGTTCGGCGGAGTTTTCCAGGGCGCCGTGGCGTCAGGCGACGCCTCAGGCCAGCAGGTCTCGCAGGAAGGAAACCGTCTCGGCCGCAGCCAGCACCATGGCGCCGACCACCACCATGTCGAAGGCGCGCCGCATCCAGACCAACAACGAGCCGCGGCGCTGGGGCTGCACCTGCTCGGCGAACGTAAACCGCATAGTGTCCTCCGCCGGGACTCCTGGTCCCGTCGAAGACGGTCGCCCGCAAGCTGCGGGCCAAGTCGGGGGAGCGGTCAGGCGGCCAGGAAGGTCCAGCACCAAAGGCCCATGCAGGCCAGCAGCAGGGTCCAGACGAAGACGCGCAGAACCGTCCAGGCGTTGGGAGGCGGCCTGCCGGGCGTGGGCTCCTCGTACTGGATCGAAAAACGAGTCATGACTTCGCGAATAACGTCGTTCGGTCACTGTCCGGTAAACGGGTTTGGTTAGTTTCTGCGCCGTTAACCAACCTGGCTCGCGCCAGGGTCGTATGGAGAGTTGAATGCACTCGGGATCGTGCCTTTGCCGGGCTGTTCGTTTTGAGGTCGAGGGCGAGTTGCCGCCCATCCAGATCTGCCATTGCGGCGACTGCCGGAAGGCGCAGGGCGGTCCGTTCGGGACGAACATCCCTCTGGAGACCAGGAACTTCAGGCTGCTGAGCGGCGAAGACGAACTGCAGGCCTACGAGTCCTCGCCCGGCAAGGAGCGGGTGTTCTGCCGTCGCTGCGGCGGCCCGCTGTTCAGCCGGCTGGCCAGCGGGCCGCAGGCCATGCGGCTGCGGGCCGGAACCTTGGACGCGCCGGTCGGGGCGCGGCTGGATTTCCACTTCTACGTCGCCTCGAAGGCCGACTGGTGGCCGATCGACGACGACTTGCCCCAGTATGCCGACGCCAGGCCCGTCTAGCGCCCAGGGCGCGGACGCGCGACCCCGCCCCCCGGCAGCTCGACGCGATAGGTCCCAAGCCGGGGATCGGCGGCCATGTAGTCGGTCGAAACATACTGCGCGCCGGATGCGAAGGCCGCGTCCTGACGGCTGCGGTCGCCGGTTCGCGCCTCGAGCGTGTCGGCGTCGGCTCGCGTGCGCACGATGAGGCCCGCCTCGGTCGCGGCCTTGATCCGCGCGGACTGCTCCAGGGGTTCATTGAGGGTGATGTAGCCGGCCGCGGGCGAGCTTTCCTCGACGTTCACGAACATCACCCTCCCCTCCAGCACCTTGCGGCCGCCGCGATAGACGGCGACCTGCTCGGGCGGGGCGTCGAGGGCGAACATGACCTTGCCGCGAGCGACCTTCAGCGTCGGCCACGCGCCGTCGGCGACGGCCTCGCGCAGGCTGGCGCGGCCCCCCTGGACGTCGTCCGGCGTGATCAGCTCGGACGGCGCGAAGACCGAGCGGATCTCGGCGTCGACCGCGTCCATGGCCTTTGCGTCGAAGACTGGGGCCTGCGCGGTCCCGGGGACCTTGAGCCCCCCTTCCTTGAGGTTCAGCAGGATCAGGATCGGCAGGTGATCGGGATGGGCCTTCGACCAGGCCGCGACCTGCCGCAGGCACGCGGCGAACAGCGGACAGCTCGAGCGGTAGTCGATGTCCTGCACGTGCATGACCTTGAGGCCCGGCGCCTTGAGCGGTTCCAGATCGTACGGAACGTCATTGGCCATCTTCATGGCCAGGGGCGCTGCGTATCGGCCGCCCTCTGGATCGTAGAGCACGTCGATCTCCAGCTGACGCGCTCCTGCGTCCAGCTGCGCAGCCAGCGGCGGGTGGGCGTAGTCGAGAGCGTCGGCCTGCTTGCGATCGACGGCCCGTAGCAGGGCCATCTGCTTGGGCGAGATCGCCTGCTTGTAGGAATTGTGGGTGCCCACCGCCTGGATGGCGTTGATCTTCAGGGCGTCGACCGCCGCGCGCGTGCAGTCCGGCGCGCCCGACGGGGCCTCCAGGTCGCAGGTCGCGGAGATGGCCGCCGCCGCGGCCAGAACGGTGATGAACATGCCCCTCCCCTGAACTTTCCTGGCGACCGTCGATCAGCCGGCCACGCGCACGACGCTGATCTCCAACGGATCGGACGGATAGTCGCCGGCCGCGGCCGCGCCGATCAACTCGCCGAACCGTTCGGGCCAGATGCGCTCGTCGGTGGTCGCGATCTCCGCCAGGCTCCACCAGCGGATGTCGTCGATCAGGTCGTGTTCGTAGCTTTCCCAGCCGTCGCGCGACGGCTCGCCGCCCGAGCAGCGGGCGACGATGTAGCTTTCCTTGAAGATCACCGTCTCACCGGTGACCAGGCGGCTGACCGCTTCGCGCGTCCAGATCACAGGGCCGAGTTCGACCCCTTCGGTGAAACCGGTCTCCTCGGCGATTCGCGCAGCGCGGCCGCATACAGGGTCTCGCCTGGCTCGACCCCGCCGCCGACCGTGAACCACGACGAGGTGTGCTTGGGCCGGTTGGGCAGGCGGCCCTTCAACAGCAGGATGCGGCCGTCCTCGTCGAAAAGCAGGACCCTGGCGGTAAGGCGTTCGCGCATGTCCCCTCCTTGACCTGCCCAGCCTAGCGGCTGCGCGGGGCGCGAACAGCCCTCTCAACGTGAAATTAATCGCACCACCCCAAGGTGCAGCTTCACTATGGGATGGAGCACCTCCCCTTGTCGTTACCTCCACAGCGCTTGCTGGGATTTGCCTTTGCAAGCGCGGACCTCTTGCTGGAGGTCGCGCCCGACGGAAGGATCGGCCTGGCCATCGGAGCCAGCGAAGCCCTGTCGGGCAATGCGGAAACGGATTTGGTGGGGCGAGCCTGGCGCGACTTCATCGATCCGGGCGACTGCTCCATGGTCGATGCCCTGCTTAGCGGCCTGAAGGATGGCCGCCGAGGCGGCCCGGTGGTGGTCAGCCTGGCCAGCGCCGCCGGACGCGCGCCGCGCGCCGCCTCGATGACCGCCTTTCGAATGCCCGGCAACGGCGGCGCGGTGTCCTGCGCCTTCAGCCGCGCCGCGGCCAAGCCGGTCCGGGGACTGCAGGACAAGGCCGCCTTCGAGGCCGCGACCGGCGCCCTGATCGAGGCGGCAAGGGCCAGCGGTCAGGAACTGGAAATGGCGTTCCTGGAATTCGGCGGGCTTGCCTCGCTGCGCGAGCGTCTCGGGGCCGAGGCCTTCGCAGCCCTCGAACAGCGCCTGGTCGGCGCCCTGCGCGCCCAGTCGCACGGAGGTTCGGCTCCGACCGGTTCGCCCTAGTGCGGCAGAAGGGCGAGGGTGTCGAAGCCCTGGTCCAACGGCTCATCGGCCTCGTGACCTCCGACCCCGATCCCGGCCTACGGGCCAGCGCCCAGCTGATGGCGCTGCAGTCGACCGCCTCCCCTGCCCAGCTCGCCCGGGCCATCCGCTACGCCCTGGACAACTTCATCAACGAAGGCATCGGCGAGGGCGGGCCGCTCGACCTCAACGAAATGGTCGATCGTTCGATCAAGAAGACCCTGGCCGACGTCGGGGTGCTGGGCGCCGCGGTCAACGACAAGCGTTTCCGCCTCGTCTACCAGCCGGTGGTGGACCTCAACGCGGGTTCAGCGCTTCACCACTACGAGGTCCTGGTCCGCTTCGGCGACAGCGCCAGCCCCTATCCGATGATCCGCATGGCCGAGGAGCTCGACATGATCGAGCCCCTGGACATCGCAGTGGTCGAGGAAACCATTGCACGGCTGACGGCCGATCCGGCGTTGAAGCTGGCCGCCAACGTATCGGGCCGAACCATCGTCAGCCCGACCTTCGTCACCGCGGTCCGCGAGTTGCTGGCCAAGGCGCCGCAGGCCGCCGGCCGGCTGCTGCTTGAAATCACCGAGAGCGCCGCGATCGACGACCTCGCCCTGGCCGACCGGCACCTCGCAGCCCTGCGCCAGGAAGGCTGCATGATCTGCCTGGACGACTTCGGGGCTGGCGCGGCGTCGCTGGCCTATCTCCAGCAGCTCACCCTCGACATCGTAAAGATCGACGGGCGCTACATCCGCGAACTCCAGCATGGCGGGCGCGAGAGCACGTTCATGCGCCACCTCGTGCGCATGTGCGCCGACCTCAAGGTCCGCACCATCGCCGAGATGGTCGAGACCCCGCAGGCCGAGGACGCGGTTCGGCGCGCCGGCGTCGACTTCGCGCAAGGCTGGCTCTACGGCGCGCCGAGTGAGAAGCCCGATTTCCGGCCGCCGGCTCCCCCGGCGAACGTGCGCTCGGCGGCCCGTCGGGCGGGCGCGGTCGACAGCTGGGGCTGAGGCCCTAGACCCTTTCCGGTTCGGGTGGAATCACCTGAACCGGACGAAAAGGGTCTATCTTCAAAAACTTAGAGCGTGACGGCCGCTTCAACCGGCTTCCACTTGAAGCTGTCACGCTCTAGACCGCCGCCGTCCACTCCGCGAGGTTCCGCTCCAGAACGGTCAGCGGCATCGAGCCCGACAGCAACGCCGCGTCGTGCCAGGCCTTGAGGTCGAACTTCGGACCGAGCTTGGCCTTGGCGTCCTCTCGCAGACGCGCCCAGGTGGTGTGGCCGACCTTGTACGAGCAGGCCTGGCCGGGCGAGCAGCAGTAGCGGTCGACCTCACGCAGGGCGCGGCTGCGCGGATAGCCGGTGACCGAGACCATGTAGTCGGTGGCCTGGTCGCGGCTCCAGCGCTTGTGGTGGATCCCGGTGTCGACCACCAGGCGACACGCGCGGAACAGGAACGACTGCAGGAAGCCGACCTGGCCGTAGGGATCGTCCTTGTAGACGCCCATCTCGTCGGCCAGCTGTTCAGCGTAGAGCGCCCAGCCTTCCGAGAAGGCCGAGAAGCCGCCGCCCGTGCGGCGAATGATCGGGATGCGGTCGCTTTCCTGGGCGAGCGCGATCTGCAGGTGATGGCCCGGCGTCGCCTCGTGATAAACGAGGGTCGGCAGATTGTACTTGGGCCACTCGTGGGTGTCCTTCAGGTTGATGAAGAACGCCGCCGGGCGCGAACCGTCGAGCGCCGCGCTCTGGTAGTAGCCGTTGGAGGCGCCGTCCTGGATGAACGGCGGCACGCGCTTCACCGTCACCTCGGCCTTGGGGAGGGTGTTGAACGCCTGCGGCAGCCTCGCGGCGATGGCGGCCACCTGGACGTTGAGGTCGGCGATCAGCTTGGCGCGGCCCTCGTCGGTGTTGGCATAGAGCTGGAGGGGGTCCTCGTTCAGCGCCTTCAGGCGTTCGGCCACGGTCCCTTGGGTGCGGCCCTGGGCCTTCAGGATGGTGTCGATGCGCCCGGTGATCTCGGCCACCTGCTCCAGGCCCATCTGGTGGATCTGCTCGGCGGTCAGGGTGGTGGTGGTCGAGGCCTTGAGGCCGCCGGCGTAATAGGCCTCGCCGTCCTTCAGCTTCCAGACCCCGGCGTCGGAAGTCGCCTTGGCGCGGATCGCCTGCATGGCCGCGATCTGACGGTCGAGGGCCGGGAACACCTCCTGGCTCACGATCTTGGTCGCCGGGCCGGCATAGTCCCCGGTCAGGCCCGCGGCCTTCGCCTTGCCGTCGATCGAGGTGACCATGATGGTCGTTTCCGGCGCCTGGTCGCGCAGGGCCTTCATCTGGATCAGCGCCAGGTCGCAGATGAAGTCTGGCGGCAGCACGCCGGCCGCCACGTCGGCCTTCTGACGCTCCAGATCCTGGTCGAGGGCGACGGCGAAGGCCTTCAGTCGCGACAGATAGGCGTCGGCGTCCGCCGCCATGCGCACCTTGTGCTGGTTGTCGATGAAGTCCGGGATGTCCTGATAGACTCCGGTCTGCTGGCTGACGATGTAGGGGCTGAAGCGGCCGCCGACATTGCCGAACTTGAAGCGCCGGCCGGCTTCCAGGGCGTTCTCCTGGCCGAACAGCACAGTGTCGAGATCGACCTTGGACGGCGCCGACAGGGCGCTCCGGTCGATGGCCTTCAGCGCCGTCACCCGCTCGCCGGTCCTGGCCAGGCGGCGGTCGCGGCCGGCGATCGAGTAGTCGTCCAGTTGGGCCTTCAGCGGCGCGCGGGCATCCTTGTCGAGGCCGAGCGAGGTGGCCCGCTCGGGGCTTTCGTCGACCTGCTGCTCGAAGATCCTGTCCAGCAAGGCGCGCAGCTTGGCGTCCTCGCCGGCCTGGGCCAGGGCGGGCGTGGCGGCGACCAGGGCGGCGCCGGCGGTGGTCGCGAGGAATGCGCGACGATCAAGAGAATGGTTCAACTCGGATATCCCCCAGAAGGACGGCGGCCTACGCCTTGGCGGCGGCCACATAACGATCGACGACGCTCTCCAGCACGGTCAGCGGCATCGCGCCGGACAGCAGGGCGGCGTCGTGGAATTTGCGGATGTTGAAGCGGTCGCCCAGCGCCGCCTTGGCCTTCTCGCGCAGGCGCAGCCATTCCAGCTTGCCGACCATGTAGCTGCAGGCCTGGCCCGGCCAGACCACGTAGCGTTCGATCTCGGTCGTCGAGGCGGTCGTGGGCGTGCCGCTGATGGCGTTCATCGTCTCGATCGCCTTCTCACGGCTCCAGCGCTTGGCGTGCATGCCGGTGTCGACCACCAGGCGCGCGGCGCGGAACAGCGAGGACTGGATGTAGCCGATCTCGCCGCGCGGATCGTTCTCGTAGACCCCCATCTCGCGGGCCAGTTCCTCGGCGTAGAGCGCCCAGCCCTCGCCGTAGGCCGACAGGAAGGTGGCGCGGCGGATCATCGGCAGGTCGGCTTCCTGCTGCAGGGTTAGCTGCAGGTGATGGCCCGGAACGCCCTCGTGATAGGTGATCGTCGGCAGCGCCCACTTCGGATACTCGGCCGTGTCGCGCAGGTTCAGCCAGTAGATGGCGGGCCGCGAACCGTCGAGGCTGGCCTGGTTGTAGTAGCCGCCCGGAGCGGCAGCCTCGATGGCCTTCGGCACGCGCTTGATCTGCAGCGGCGCTTTCGGAAGCGTGCCGAAGTAGTCGGGCAGTCGCTTGGTGGTCGCGGCCACCAGATCCATCAGGTCGGCGATCAGCTTCTCCTTGCCGATGTCGTCGTTCGGATAGTGGTAGCGCTTGTCCTTGTAGAGCGCCTGGATGCGCTCGCCGACGCTGCCCTGGGTCAGGCCCTGGCCGCGCAGCAGCACGTCGGCCCGCGACTGCAACGTCTTGGCCTGCTCGAGCCCGATGTTGTGGATCTCGTCGGCGGTGAGCCGCGTCGTGGTCGAGGCATGCAGGGCCTGCTCGTAATAAGCCTCCCCGTCTGGCTGGCGCCACACGCCCGCGTCGTGCCACGCCTTGCCCTGCGTCTCCTTGAAGAGGGCGATCTGCCGCTCCAGGGCCGGGGCGACCTTCTCGGCGTAGATCTTGGCGGCCTGGCCGGCATAGTCGCCGGCGAGGCCCTTTTCCTTGGCGCGGCGGGCGACCGAGGCGACCAGGCCGGACGCCTCCGGCTTCACCAGCATCCCCTGCATCTGCGGCAGGGCGCGGGCGATGATGAAGTCGGGCGGGATGACGCCTGCGGCGATGTCCTTGCGGGCGCGCTCGACGTCCAGGTCGATGACCGTCCCGAAGTCGGCCAGGCGCGACAGATAGGCGTCCGCGTCTTCCTTGGTTTCAATGCGGTGCTGATTGTCCAGCCAAGCCGGCGTCGACTGATACGATCCGGTGAGTTGGGAGATCATGTAGGGCTGGCCGGCGCCGAGATAGCCGTAGTCGAACCGCTGGTTGGCGGCTTCGCCGGTCTCCAGATTGAACAGCACGCTGTCGTAGTTCACGCCCGCCATGCCCGACAGTTGCGAGCGGTCGATGGCCTTCAGTTCGGCGAGTTGCGCGGTGTTCAGCGCCTTGGCCTTGGCCTTCTCGGCCAACGAGGCGTCGTCGAGCTTGAACTTGGCCTGGGCGCGCTCGCCCTTGTCGAGGCCGAGCCCGGTGACGAGCTGCGGCGAATCGTCCAGCGCCTGGTCGAACATCTTCTCCAGGAACCCGGCCAGTCGTGCGCTGGTGTCAGGCGTCGAGGAAGGCGAGCCAG
>Ga0247823_10004881_pt1 | contig 10695 bp, 5 predicted proteins | sample 13C_PalmiticAcid_2_FD_192426 | JGI IMG/M metagenome (GOLD analysis project Ga0247823, IMG submission 192426) | Soil microbial communities from agricultural site in Penn Yan, New York, United States - 13C_PalmiticAcid_Day30 | ecosystem: Environmental > Terrestrial > Soil > Agricultural land...
GTTGGATCGCGGGTGAATGGGGGCTTGATTAAGAACAATGCCGCATTGAACATTTTTGGCGGATGCGCGAATCGCATTGACCGCCAAACCGTGCGCTAACAGCAAGTGGTGCGACGCCTGAACAGCTTGCTTGAGGTCCTTGATGCCTGGCGCGAAATTGCCAATATGGTAGCCAAGCGTGGCGACCACCCAGGGTTCGTTATGGGTGGCGAAGAAGGGCGTTCGATCGCCAAGGCGTTGTGCGATTTTGGCGGCGTAATCGGCGAAATAGGACGCCGTGTCGCGATTGGCCCAACCTCCCTGGTCTTGCAGCGCCTGTGGAAGGTCCCAGTGGTAAAGGGTGAGAAACGGCGTGATGTTCCGCTTAAGTAAACCATCCACGAGCCGTTCGTAAAAGTCGAGCCCCTTGGGGTTGTATGGTCCTTTGCCCTTTGGTTGCACTCTTGGCCAAGCGATGGAAAAACGATAGGCGTGTAAACCGATCGCCGCTATCAGATCGAGGTCTTCTTCAAGGCGGGAATAATGATCGCACGCGACATCGCCGTTGGAGCCGTCGGAAATAGCGCCGGGCATACGACAAAAGGTGTCCCAGATCGATTGCCCGCGCCCGTCAACCGACACGGCCCCTTCGATTTGATAGGCGCTGGTAGCGACGCCCCAAATAAAGTCTTTGGGAAATTGGATGTCAGCCATAGGTCTTTCTTGTCCTTATGCTTTGTGCATTTATCGTTTTACCGCGCCCGTGGTGAGGCCTTCGATCAGCCGCCGCGACGCGAATGTAAACATCACCAGTAACGGCGCTACGCTCAAGGCGGTTCCCGCCATTACGGCGCCCCACTCGGTATTGACCGGACTTTGTATGGCGCGTAAGGCAAGCGGCGCCGTGAACATTTCCATCGAATGCATCACGATGAGCGGACCGATCAATTGGTTCCAGGAACCAACGAAGGCGACCAAACCAAGCGTGCCTAATGCGGGACCGATTAAAGGCAGCACGATGTTCCAATAGATTCGAAATTCGCTACATCCATCGATTCGCGCAGCATCCAGCAACTCCTTGGAAATTGCGGACGAAATGTATTGGCGCATCAGAAAAATTCCAAATCCGCTTGCGGCTCCCGGGATGTAAAGCGCGCGTGGCTGATCGAACCAATGAAGGGCGTTAATAATCATGAAGGTCGGGATCATGCCCAGAAAGGGCGGGAACACCATGGTGCCGATGACCAGGGCGAATAACGCTTTCTTGTATTTGAACTCGTACATGGCGAAGGCGTATCCGCCAATTGAGCAGAATAAAAGCGTCAGCGCCGTGCCCATCACCGCGACATACAGACTGATCGCCAGATTGCGCCAGAATGGCGCGCGCTCCAGCAGGATATTCATGTTGGTGAGGAAGTCGTTTCCAAACCAAATGGGCGGCGGCAGTTGAAATATTTCCGCCCTGGTGTGCGTGGCGAATACGAACATGAAATAGAACGGCGCCAGCATGAGGATCGCGCCCACGCCGACGATAAGGTAGGCGAAGAGCGGAGCGGTGTTCGGTTTGCGATTCATTACGCCGCTCCCGCCGAGGCATTGGTCGCGCCGTCGCGTGACAACAGTTTTCTGGAGAGCCAAATCAACGCCGCTATGATGACAAACAACGACCAGGAAATAGCGCTGGCGGTGCCGAGTTCATTGAACTCGAAGGCGGTGCGGTACATGTAAACCGCCGTGGTCATCGCGGATTGATCGGTGCCGCCGCGTCCGGAGGTCAGGATGAACGGCTCCTCGAATAGTTGCATACCGCCAATCACGGAAAGCGTTACGGCGAGCATTATCATTGGGCGTAACAGCGGTAAGGTTACGTAGCGGAATTGTTGCCATTTCGTAGCGCCGTCCATCATGGCGGCTTCGTAAAGCTCCTTTGGGATGGACTGCAATGCGGCGAGATAAAGCACGGTATTGAAGCCGACGTAGCGCCAAAAGATAACGAGGGCGACGGCTGGCTTGATGTATTCGGCGCGATTGAGCCAATCGATTTTTTCGGCCGGAAACAGAACGCCGATCACGGGAACGGTAGCCAACTTGTTCAAGACGATATTGATAAAACCGTAGTCCGTGGAGAATAGAGTGCTGAACATCAAGACAATGGCCACGGTGGACGTGATATACGGCAGGAAATAGAGGCCCACAATCCCATTACGCCAACGTGTGAATGAGGTTTGAATGAAGTAGGCCAACGGAATCGCGACGAGGTGCTGCGGAACGCCGGATACGACCGCCAACCAAAACGTATTCCATAGCGATGCCCAATACCATGGGTCGGTAAGAACGAACTGAAAATTTTCGAAACCGACGAACTTCATGTTGGCCAGGCCGCTTGTCGGCTCCCAGCTTTGAAAGGCGAGATATAACGAGAATAAGAGCGGAAATAGCCCGAAAATCGCGAAGAGAAAAATGAACGGGCTGAGGAAAAGGTAAGGCGTCCAACTCTGCGAACGGCGGTGCGCCGTATCGAAGTCGATCGTTTTAATGGCGGAAGGGCTGGGTTCGCCAGATCTTGGTAAAGTCGGAATCGCCAAGACACCTCCGGACTACATGGCAGAAAACGGGGAACGCCGTGGTCCCCCGCACCCGTATTCGCCACTTCGTTAGGGCTTACGCAAATTGTCCCAGCGGCGTTCGCCTCTTTAACTGGGAAGTCGTGCGTAAGTCCTAATTACTGCATTGCGCGCTATCGTCGTGCTCTGCGCTCGATCAACGCCTTGGCGTCAGCCAATGCGGCTTTAATGTCCTTGCCTTGGTCCAGCACTTTGTCGAGTTCGGAATTGATGATTTCGCCGGCGATCGCATCGTATTTGTTCACGTCGATTGCTCGGATGCGGTTCGCTGCGTCACGCCACATGGCGCGCGGCGTCTGGCCGTTAAGAAATTCGATGGGCTGTTCGAAAAAAGGGTCGTTTTGCACTTCCAGGAGAGCAGGAAATGCGTCCTGGCTTTTGAAGGCGGCCAGTTGAATTTCCTTCGAGAGCGTCATCAGCTTGATGAACTCCCAGGCCAACTCCTTATTTTTGCCACCCTTGGGAATCGCATAGAATGAGCCGCCCCAAGAAGCGAAAGCGCCATCCGGGAGGTTGGCGGCGCGCCATAGTCCTTTGGTATTCGGGGCCAGCCAGTTGGCGAGATGCCCGCCCAACCATGCGCCCATCATTTGAGTGGCGACGGTTCCGCGCTTGAACCCTTCGGACCATTCGTTGGACCACGCGCCGATTTTCGCATCCAGTTTGGCGCTACGCACCGTTTTTGCGAGTTCGAACGCGCGATAAAAGCGGGCGTTTTCCACCAGAACTTTGTTGTCTTTATCGAAGTAAATCCCTTCGCCGTCCTTCAGATTGGAGCGGATCGCGATGTCCTTGAGGTCGCGGGCATGCGCCATCAAATAGGCGCCGGTCGCGGCTTTTATTTCTGAACCGGCGGCTATATACGATTCCCATGACTTCGTCATGTCCGCTTCGCTGACCCCGGCTTTTTGAAGAATGTCTTTGCGGTAGAAAAGGGTGCCAGGGCCAATGTCCGTCGGGATCACGGCGATAACCCCGCTGGCGGTCACGGCCTGACCCACGCTGTAGGGAGCGAACTTGTTTAAATATTGCCCCGCGTTGTAAGGCGGTTTGGAGAGATCCTCGAGTCCGCCGCCTTCCGCGAAGCGAGCGACGAAGCCAACCTCCACCACCGTGACATCGGGAACGTTGGAGCCGGTCGCTAACGCCAGGGTGATCGCGTTATGGTGGTCTGCATATTCCCGGCTCACAATCTTGATATCAACATCCGGATGCTTCTTTTTCCAGAGAGGAATAGCGCCTTGGACGATTTTATCGACTGCCGGGAATGCTGCGACTGTCAACTCCGCCGCCTGGACGCTTACTCCAAATGCCGCAAACAGCAAAGCAACAAAAATGCCAGCTCTCAGCTTCATTTGCCCCCCTTTCCCTCTTCTGAATGAGGGATGAGTTATCGGACTTACGCAAAAACGCCCCAGCGGTGTTGCGCCGCCTTGCCGTACAGCTCCGTACTTTCTGCGTCGGCGCGCGTTGCCGGGACGCTTTTGCGTAAGTCCTAAGTTATTTGCTCCATCGATATTCAATACATCCAATCGACGGCGTTTAACTATCACGAAGTGCTAAGGTATGGACGCGTTCTCTTAGGCGATAATCATAAGACCAAATGTCACCGGCGTCGCCATCGAACAAACTTGTTGCTGTCGAACTCCAAACAGGTTGGAAGCGGCATGATAGCGTCGAAGGCAATCCTACTCGCGTCGTGGAGGGATGTCTAAACAATCTGCATACTTGGCTTGCTGAGGCCCTTTCGCGTTCCCGATTAGATCACTTTGCGGGGGTAGCACGCATAAAAGGTATGAGCATGCATTCGCGCGAAGTCCGCGGTAATAGACTTCTTTCGAAACCTACTGCGCAGCCCGATATCCAGCCTGCGATGCTCAACGTACTATTTGTACCCTTGCAGGGCGCGTTTGCGCTTGCACGCGCAAACCGTTCCGCAGGCGGGGAGCATGTTCCCCGAAACCCCTGCTACACCCTGAGCTTCTCAGCTTGATCTCGGGTCGCTCGCTACGGTTTCGAAAGAAGTCTAATGTTGCGGCATGCGAAACCACATCGAGCAGGGCGGCCGCGCTTGTTTGCAAGGTGCGGAACGCTTGCGCGAGAATTAGCATTGCAGGTTATTTGGCGCGCCGAATGATGTCATGAACGATCTGCAAAACACGATATGAACTTTAGGGGAATATCCGCATGGATCAACCAATCACGCTGGGAGTTCTGACCCCGTCCATCAGCGGCGAGTATCTCGGCAAGATGATGACGCAGATCTATTGCAGCGCGGAGGCGAATGGCGCCCGCGTCATTGCCATTCGAACCGGTAGCGTGGGGCGATTTGATGTGCCGATCGCCTCGGCGCATGTCCATGGATGGATTGTCGTGGTGAACGCGATCTCGCGCCCCTATCTCAAGTCGTTGCTCGACGCTGGCAAGCCGGTCATATCCATTGCTCACGATTTCGACGACCCGGATGTCGTGTCCGTGGAGAGTGATAACGAAAATAGCGTGGCGCATGCAGTCGGTGAAATGATCCGGGGCGGCCATCGGGATATCGCTTATGTAGGTCATCTGGCGGCGTTTGACATCGCTCGCCGACTTGCCGGATATCGACGAGCGTTGGCTGAGCATGGGTTGCCCTACCGTCCCGAATATGTCTTTGATACTGAGGACCACAATCAGGTGGCCGGCCTGCGTGCGGCGCGAGAAATATTGGCGAGCAAATTGCCGATAACCGCTGTCTTCACGGGCACCGATCACAACGCTTTAGGTGTGATCACTGGTTTTCAGGAAGCCGGCGTGCGAGTGCCGGAAGAGATCGCCGTCATTGGATACGACAATACTTTTCTGGCTCGCACTTGTGTCCCGCCGCTCGCGAGCATCGACCAGAGTATCGATCATCTGGCTGAACGGGCGGTGACGATATTGTTGGAGCAAATTCGAACCGGGCGCCGCTCCGGCGGACGGGAGTTGGTGAATAATGTTTTCGTCCGCCGTCAGTCCTGCGGCTTGCCTGTATCGGCGGCCACTTCGGATGCGCATCACGAAGTGCATGACATCATTACCGACGATAACCAGATTGCGCAGGTGATGATTAGCTATGAAGTGACGAGTGATCGCATCAGCGCGAGCTTCGAAAGAGTACAGTCCTTGCTGAAATTGCTCGGGACTTATCTTGAGTGGGCCTGCATTGGTCGATGGAGCGACCCCATCGACCACCCTGATGCGCTGACGATCCGTTACCGTTATGACTACAGCGACGGGACCATCGACGATCGAGAGCTTCATTGCGATATTGCCGATTTTCCGCCATTGGCCATGATGAATAAGGCCAATGGCTTCGATCCGACGCATTTCCTTTTTGTCCTTCCCGTTGTGACTGAAGCGAAGCGCTGGGGCGTTATCGCGGTGTCGGGTTTGATTGGCCGTCGCGCCATCAGTCGCCAAGCTGGGATCATGAATTACCTCAATTACTTCGAGCTTCTCGCGCCGGCATTCGGGCGCTCCGCGCTGGACGAAGAACTGGCCTCTTATCATGCAGGGCTTGAAGAGCTGGTGAAACAAAGAACCGCTGAATTGAGGCAGAAAACGGATGAATTAATGGAGGCGAAGGAACGCGCGGAAGCGGCGAACCAAGCGAAGAGCGCTTTTCTGGCGAGCATGAGCCACGAACTCCGCACGCCGCTGAATGCGATTCTCGGGTACGCACAAATTCTAAAACGCGACAAAACCTTAGGTAGTCGGCAGTTAGGAAGCATGGGAACCATCGAAAGAAGCGGCGAACATCTACTCACGCTGATCAACGATATTCTGGATCTGGCGAAGATCGAGGCGGGGAAAGTGGAGTTGTTTCCCAGCGCGGTGAATCTGCCGGCTTTCCTTCGTGTGATCGCCGATATTATTCGTATCAAAGCGGAGGAGAAAAGCGTGTTGTTCGTCGATGAAATGTCGCCGCAGTTGCCGCAGGGCGTGCAGGTCGATGAAAAACGTTTGCGGCAAGTCCTGCTGAACTTGTTGAGCAACGCGGTGAAATTCACCAAACAGGGACAAGTGAGCTTGCGCGTGACGTGTTCAACGGAAAGTGACCCTGAAGCGCAGCTACGATTCGAAGTTCAAGATTCCGGCGTTGGCATCGATGCCGCTCACTTGGAAACGATCTTTCTTCCATTCGAACAAGTCGGTGACACGCAACAGCGCTCGGGCGGTACCGGACTCGGGTTGGCGATCAGCCGGCAACTCGTTCGCCTGATGGGTGGCGACATCGGGGTCCAAAGCAAGGTCGGGGAGGGCAGTTCCTTCTGGTTCGAGTTGCGACTGCCCGTCGTTCATGCCGAAACGGAAGCCGCGCTGAACGAGCAAAGAGTGTTGGGCTATGAGGGCCCTCGAAAGAAAGTGTTGGTCGTGGACGATGTCGCCGCCAACCGCGCGCTGGTGATGGAGTTGCTGAGCCCGCTGGATTTTGAGGTTCTTGAAGCCGAGAACGGCCGGGAGGGCGTGGAGATCGCCCAAGCAGCCGAACCCGATCTGATTGTGATGGATAACGTTATGCCCGTAATGACCGGGCTGGAATGCATACGTGTTTTACGCGAGACGCCTCGCTTTACGCAAGTGCCCATCATTGCAGCTTCCGCGAGCGCATCCGATGCTGATCGGGCGAAGAGCTTAGCGACCGGCGCCAGTATTTTTCTTTCCAAGCCGCTCGATTTAAATAATCTTGTTAAGCAGATTGGGACATTGCTCCAGTTGAACTGGATCTACGAGCAAGCCGAGGGAGAGTCGGCGCCCGCTGGCGCGGCGACGTCCAGCGCTTTCGTGATTCCATCCAAGGAGGAAATGGAAAAGCTTTATGTGTTGGCCATGATGGGCAATATGCGAGATATCCGTGAGCGCGCGACTTACTTAACGGAACTCGATGTTTGCTATGTCCCATTCGCCGACAAACTCCGCTCCATGGCGGAAGAGTTTCAGTCAGAAGCCATTGTCGCAATGATTGAGACTTATACGGATACGAATAGCGCTCCGTGATCGAAAGCATGGGGGCGTTGAGTGTTATGTAACACCAATCCTAACTCGGGATGCGACTCTGAGAGGGGCGCACGGATTCAACGGATTTTCACGGATTCTTTTTCTAGAAAGGGGAAACGTTCGCCAGTGATTCAGGGAACATCCGTTGTTATCCGTCCGATCTGTGTTTATCTGTGTTCAGTCAAACATGGGCCTGCTCATAGTGGTTCACGTTGGTTTGGGATTGATAGTAAGGGAGGGCATTAATGTCGCGACCGATCACGCTCGGAGTTCTTTCGCCGTTTTTCGGTGGCGAATACCTGGGCGAGGTCATGGCGCAACTATGTCGCCATGCCCAGATACGGGGGGCGCGGATGATTTGTATTCGCACCAGCGATCTGAATCAGTTCGAATTGCCGGTGGCGGTCGCGTACATCGATGGTTGGGTGATTGTCCAGAACGCAATCACGCAGGAGTATTTATCTCGATTAACCGCCATGGGTAAGCCAATGGTGTCGATCGCGCATGATTTTCGCCATCCTCATATCGTTTCAATCGAAAGCGATAATGAAGGAAGCACGGCGCAAGCGGTTAGCGAATTGATTCTGGCGGGTCACCGCAATATTGCCTATATGGGGTATCTCACGGAATACGACATCAGCCTTCGACTGGTGGGTTATCAACGCGCTCTTGCCGAGCACCGTATTCCTTATCGGCCCGATTTCGTTTTCGACACGCAGGACTATGGACGGGCCGGCGCCTCGCTTGTGGCGAGACGAATCGTGGAGGAGGGTTTACCAGTAACAGCGGTATTCGCAGGGACTGACCGCAACGCCGCAGGCGCCATCACATGTTTTCAGGAAGGCGGGTTGCGCGTACCGGAAGACATCGCCGTCGTTGGTTATGACAATACGTCCATGGCGAGTAATTGCAACCCGCCTCTGGCGAGCATTGATCAAAATCTTGCTCAAGTAGCCGAGCGTGCGCTGACTGTATTGCTGGCGCAGCTTCATAATGGGCAGCGCCGTGGCGGACGAGAACTGGTGAGCAATAAACTAATCATTCGTCGATCATGCGGGCTGCCTGCCCCGGATGTCGCCACCGAGAGCAAAGGCGAGGGCGTGGAAGCGACTCTGGATGGAGATTCAACATCGATATACGAGATTGGCAGACATCTCGTTAACGCGAACGCCGATAGCATTGAGCCGTTAATGAAGTTGTTGAGTCCGTACATCGAATGGCGATGTCTCGCCAAGTGGGACGATCCATTGATCGAGCCGGAGACCGTCGTCCTGCGAGAAACATATACCTATCGCGATGAGCTTTACGACACGAGGGCGATTCGATGCGACGTCAAGGATTTTCCTCCTTTGGACGCGATGGATAAGGCGGCGGGTTTCGACGTCCAACATTTCATCTGCGTGCTTCCTGTGTTGAGCGGCAATAAACCGCTTCGCCTGATCGGCATATGCGCCTCGGCTTCGTTGACTAGCCGCATCAGGGAAATCATGCAATACATCGATTTGTTCGCGCCCGCGTTTGAGCGCATTGCGCTTGACGAGGATCTTGCTGCGTATCAGTCCGGTCTGGAAGAGCTTGTCAGACAGCGAACGGCTGAGTTGATGGAGGCGAAGGAGCGGGCGGAGGCCGCGAATAAAGCGAAGAGTTCGTTTTTGGCCAGCATGAGTCATGAATTGCGCACGCCGCTCAACGGCATTCTGGGTTACGCTCAAATTTTGAGGCGTGATAAAAGCGCCAGCGACCGCCAGCTAAACGGTCTGGAAATTATCGAACGAAGCGGCGAACACCTGTTGACGCTGATCAACGATATTCTCGATTTGGCGAAAATCGAGTCGGGCAAGTTCGAGCTTTATCCCGAGGCGCTGAATCTGCGCACGTTTCTGCGCGTCATCGCCGATATCATCCGTATTAAAGTGGAACAAAAAAGTTTGCTGTTTGTGCATGAGACGTCGAATGATCTACCGTTGGCGGTGCTGGCTGATGAGAAGCGGCTAAGAGAGGTTCTGCTGAATCTTTTAGGCAATGCAGTGAAATTCACCAAGCAGGGACAGGTGAGTTTGCTGGTACGGGTTTTGGCGGCGAGCGAGGGGGACGCCCTGCTTCAATTCGAAGTGCTGGATACGGGCGTGGGGATCAATGATTCGGCATTGGAAAGCATTTTCGAGCCGTTCGAGCAGACGGGCGATGCTCAACAACGGTTGGGAGGAACCGGGCTTGGTTTGGCGATCAGCCGCGAATTGATTCGCCTGATGGGCAGCGATATTCATGTGGATAGTCAGCCTGATCGGGGTAGCCGATTCTGGTTCGATCTACGCTTGCCGGTCGTCGAGGCGGAATTCGCGGAGGAATCGCTGGAGCGGCGGGTAACCGGATACGAAGGACCACGAAAAAAGGTGTTGGTGGTGGACGACGTCATGGCGAATCGAGCGGTTGTCGCGGATTTTCTCGGTTCGCTCGATTTTGAAATGATCGAGGCGGAAAATGGTCAGGAGGGGGTGGCGATGGCGCGGGCGTATCGGCCGGATCTGATCTTGATGGACAATGTAATGCCGATCATGAACGGGCGGGAGGCGACGCGCCGGATTCGCCAGTTGGCGGACTTTCAATCGGCGCCGATCATCGCCGTATCGGCCAGCGCGTTCGATTCCGATCAGGAGAAAAGCCTTGCGGAGGGAGCCAACGCGTTTCTGGCCAAGCCGATCAACCTGGACGCCTTGCTGAAAGAAATCGGCTCGCTCCTTCAATTAAGCTGGGTTCACGAATTTCACGACGAGGAAGGCATGGCTGGCGAGGCGCTCTCCTCGGCGTCGCTTGTGCCGCCGCCGCCAGAAGAAATGGAAACGCTGCATCAGTTAGCCATGAATGGCAATATGAGAGACATCCGTCGGCGAGCCGATTATTTGTCGAACCTTGACAGACGCTATATTCCTTTCGCGGAGAAACTGCGTCGTTTGGCGGAAGAGTTTCAGTCACAAGCGATTCTTGACATAGTGGAGCATTACATAGACAGACCGTCGTGATTTGGCGTGACAATGAGTATCTATGCAACACTGTCCCAGACGGCTTAACGTCTTCT
>Ga0247823_10004882_pt1 | contig 10695 bp, 9 predicted proteins | sample 13C_PalmiticAcid_2_FD_192426 | JGI IMG/M metagenome (GOLD analysis project Ga0247823, IMG submission 192426) | Soil microbial communities from agricultural site in Penn Yan, New York, United States - 13C_PalmiticAcid_Day30 | ecosystem: Environmental > Terrestrial > Soil > Agricultural land...
ACTCGGGGGACTGACGTCCCCCGCTCGCCTTGCTGGGGTCGGTCAGTCCGCCAGCCGCTGGCGGATGGACGCCCACACGTCGGCGATCACCTTCTGCGCCGCAGCCTGGATCAGCCCGCGCGGCACCAGCTTCAACAGCCCGCCCAGCTCGGTCACATCGCTCACCCACGTCACCGCCGTGCCGCCGCCGTCCGCCGGGCGGAAGTCCAGGCTGGCGTCCACCGTACTTTTGGCCCCGACGCTGGTGCTGACGATCCGGTAGCGAACCTGCTCGTCGGACGACCGGCCGAGCACCTCGGCGGTGGTGTCTAGGTTGCCGGCCATGAACGCGAACTTCGGCCGCACCTTCCAGGCGGCCCGGTCGGCGGCCGTCTCGGTGACCACGGCCTCGGGCAGCGCGCGGGCCAGCCAGCCGGCGTCGGCGAGCTTCGCGAACACGTCCGCCGGCGGGGCCGGGAACGACTCGACACCTTCGAAGCGAATCATAACCGGAATTCCCTCCCATCCGCCGACGAGGCAGCCTAGAGATTATACGGCCCGGTTGCCGGGCGCCGGGCGAAGCACTCGCCGGAAAAAAACTCGCGGCCGGCGGCGAGCCAAACGACCGATCGGCTCCTATTGTTCTTTGTGACGCGCCCGCACGCCGGCCATTCACCCCCCGGCCGACTTTTCGGTCGGCCAGCGATACCGGAGTAGATCCATTTCATCCCTGAAACCCGCGGCCCTCCCCCGGCTGGCCGTTCCCGCTCTCACTCCATCAACCAAGTCCTCCCCTCCGAAGTCCGGCCCGGCCGGTCGTCGCTCGCCGTTCTGGTGGATGACCCCGGTGGGGTTCCTCGGGCTGCACCTGGCCGCGGCGATCACCGTGTTCCTCGTGCCGGTCACCTGGGAAGGGCTGGCGCTGGCGCTGGGGTTCTACTGGCTGCGGCTGTTCGGCATCACCGCGGGCCTGCACCGGCTCTTCTCGCACCGCGGGTTCAAGACCAGCCGGTGGTTCCAGTTCGTGCTCGGCTGGCTCGGAGCGTCCGCGGTCCAGGGCGGGCCGCTGTGGTGGGCCGCCCACCACCGCCAGCACCACAAGCACTCCGACCAGGAGGGCGACCCGCACTCGCCGATCACGAAGTCCATCTGGCACGCCCACGTCGGCTGGGTGCTCACCCCGGAGATCCGCAACTCCGACCGGACCCTTATCAAGGACTGGCTGAAGTACCCCGAGATGGTCTGGCTGGACCGGCTGGAACTGATCCCGGCGGTGGTGCAGGCGGTGGTCTGCTACCTGGTGGCCGGCTGGTCCGGGGTGGTGTGGGGGTTCCTGGTCAGCACGGTGGTGCTCTACCACGCGACGTTCCTGGTCAACTCGGCCTGCCACCTGATGGGCAGCCGGCGCTTCGAGACCACGGACAGGAGCCGCAACAACTGGTGGGTGGCGCTGATCGTCTTCGGCGAGGGCTGGCACAACAACCACCACCACTACCCGTCGGCCGCCCGCCAGGGGTTCCAGTGGTGGGAGGTGGACGTGACCTACTACATCCTCAAGGCGCTGAGCTGGGTCGGCGTGGTCTGGGACCTCCGCGAGCCGACGCCCCGGGCGCTGGCGAAGAACGCGGCCGCCCCGGCCGGGCAGTAGGCCGGTTGGCTCCGTCGAAAACCAGGACGGCCCCGGCGTTTGCCGGGGCCGTCCGGCGTTCCCGGGGTAGTGCGTCAGTTTGGCTTTTGGGAGGGCGAGGCTCCTGCCGAGCCTCTGGGAGCGTCGGCTCGGCAGGAGCCTCGCCCTCCCAAACTGACGCACTACCCGTTCCGGGTTCGCCTGTCTCTCACACGTCCGTCCGGCTATAGTGCAGGTTCCCATCCGCCGCCGCGGGACCCCGTCATGCAGACGCCGCCACCCGTCAACCTGGACGACCCGTCGCTCTACCTCAACCGCGAGCTGAGCTGGCTCCTGTTCAACCGCCGGGTGCTGGAGGAGGCCCAGGACCCGACCGTGCCGCTCTTGGAGCGGGTCAAGTTCCTGGCCATCTTCAGCTCCAACCTGGACGAGTTCTTCATGGTCCGGGTCGGCGGCCTGCAACAGAAGGTGCAGGCCGGCATCACCCACGGCTCCGGCGGCGACCGGCAGACCCCGACCGACCAGCTCGCCCGGGTCGGCGACGTGGTCCGCGAGCTGGTGGCCGAACAGTACCGCTGCCTCACGGACGAGGTGCTGCCGGCCCTGCGCGACCGCGGGGTCGTGATCCGCAGCCACCGCGAGCTGACGGCCGACGACCGGCGCTACCTGCGCGAGCTGTTCCGGGCCCACATCTTCCCGGTGCTGACCCCGCTGGCGGTGGACCCCGGCCACCCGTTCCCGCACCTGGCCAACAAGTCCTTGAACCTCGCGGTGCTGCTGCGCCGGCCGGGCGACCCGGACCCGCTCTTCGCCGTCGTCCAGGTGCCAGCGGTGCTGCCGCGGCTGGTGGAGTTGACGGCGGCCAGCGGCCCCGTCGCCGGTGCCGGCGACTCGCGGCCGTCCGGCATCGTGCTGACCCCGGACGCCCGACCACCCGCCTCCGAGATCGCCCTGACCCCGCTGGAGACGGCCATCCGGCTGCACCTGGCGGACCTGTTCCCGGGGATGGACCTGCTGCAGACCGCCTGCTTCCGGGTCACCCGCGACAGCGAGTTCGAGCTGGACGAGGAGGTCGAGGACCTGCTGCGGGCGATCGAGGAGAACGTCAAGCAGCGCCGCCGCGGACACGCCGTCCGGCTGGAGATCGAGGCCGACGCCCCCACCGAGATCGAGCAGCAACTCGCCGAGTCGCTGGACCTATACCCGGCCGACATCACCCGGGTGCCGGGCATGCTCGACCTGACCGGACTCTTTCAGGTCCACGCGCTGCCGGGGTTCCCGGACCTGCGCGACCCGCCGTTCGTCCCGGTCCCTGTCAAGGAGTTCGTCCAGGCGTCGAGCCTGTGGTCGGCGATCCGGGCCAAGGACGTGCTACTGCACCACCCGTACGAGTCGTTCAAGTACGTGGTGGACTTCATCGAGACGGCGGCCGACGACGACCGGGTGCTGGCCATCAAGCAGACCCTCTACCGCACCAGCTCCGACAGCCCGGTGGTCAAGGCGCTGCAGCGGGCCGCCGACCGCGGCAAACAGGTGACGGCGGTCATCGAGTTGAAGGCCCGGCTCGACGAGGAGCGGAACATCCTCTGGGCGAAGGAGCTGGAGAAGTCCGGCGTCCACGTCGTCTTCGGGTTCGTGGGCTTGAAGACCCACTGCAAGGTGGCGCTGGTCGTCCGCCGGGAGGAGGACGGCATCCGCCGGTACGTCCACCTCGGGACCGGCAACTACAACCCGCAGACGGCCCGCATCTACACGGACATCGGGTTCTTCACCGCCAACCCGGACTTCGCCGACGACGTGACGCTGCTGTTCAACTACCTGACCGGGTACGCCGAGCTGCCGCAGTGGCGCAAGCTGATCGTCGCCCCGAGCCGGATGCTGACGTTCTTCCTGGAGAAGATCGACCGGGAGATCGCCAACCAGACGGCCGGCAAGTCGGCCCGCATCACGGCCAAGATCAACGGCCTGCTGGAGCCGAAGATCGTGCAGGCCCTGTACCGGGCGAGCCAGGCGGGGGTGAAGATTGACATGGTCTGCCGGGGGATCTGCGCCCTGCGGCCGGGGGTGCCGGGCGTCAGCGAGACGGTCCGGGTCACGTCGGTGGTGGACCGCTTCCTGGAGCACAGCCGGGTGTTCTACTTCGAGAACGCCGGCGACCCGGAGGTGTTCATCGGGTCGGCCGACTGGATGGACCGGAACCTGTTGCGGCGGGTGGAGGTGGTCTTCCCGGTCGAGCAGCCGGACCTGAAGGCGCGGCTGATCGACGAGGTGCTGGCCATCTCGCTGGCGGACACGGTCAAGGCCCGGGAGTTGTTGCCGGACGGCAGCTATCGGCGGGTGCGGCCAGCGGACGGCCAGCCGGGGCTGCGGAGCCAGCAGCGGTTCCTGGACCTGGCGGCGGAGGCGGAGCGGCGGCTGTCAGGCCCGGCAGTCGTCGAGCCGGCCCCAGTCGCCGGCGGCAACGGGGCCGCCGTCCACAAGGTCGTCAAGCGCCGGCCGAAGCGCGAGGCGTAGTCTTTTGGGAGGGCGAGGCTCCTGCCGAGCCGAGGCTCCCACGGCTCGGCAGGAGCCTCGCCCTCCCAACCAGGGGGTAGGGGTCGTCATGAATTTCCAGCGGGAGATGCGGACTGATCGTCAGCTCTGGCTCATCTGCGGGGCGGTCATGTTCGTGTTACTCGGGTTCGTCAATCCGCTCACCCTCAAGGGGGGCGAGTCATCAGCCTTCTGGGCATCGCTCGTCGCGGGCTTGTCCGGCAAGCCGGTGGCAGGGGGCGTTTGGGGGTTCGTCGCCATGTTGCTTTGCTACGCGGCGATCCTCGCGCTCATCGCGTCCGTGCTGGGCTGGGTCGCCCAAGGTGCGATCGTCGCGGCCCGGATGGATCGGAAATCCACCGAACAAAAGCCCGGCCCGTCAAACTGACGCCCTCCCAACCAGGGCCGGTGAAACCCCGCCGGCGTCGTTCTGGTATAATCGCCCGCGGGCCCGCACCTTCCGACCCCCGGCTCGCGCCCATGGCGTTGTCCCCCTGGCTGACCCTCCGACAGGCCCGCGAGGCCCTCCGCGCCGGCCGCCCGGACGAGGCCCAGCGGTTGCTCGACCCGCTCGCCACCGAGGGCTACCGCAAGGCGGTGCGCCTCCTGCGCGAGGTCGCCCGCGCCTTCATCGCCCGCGGCGAGAAGCACCTCCGCGCCGACAACGCCGAGTGCGCCTGGGCGGACCTCCTCGCCGCCGAGGCCCTCAACACCGGCGAATCCGCCGCCATTCAGCTTCGTCAGACCCTCACACGGCTCGGGCTGGCCGTCTGCCGCGCCGCCCTCGAAGCCGGCAACCCGCTGCACGTCGTCGAGACCGCCGCACGAATGGGCGACCGCTCCGTGCGCTCCGCGGAGCTGGACACGCTGGCCGAGACCGCCCGCGAGTGGGTGGCCGCCGCCGAACAGGCCGACCGCGGCGAGTTCCTGCTGGCCCACGACGGCCTGGAGAAGTGCAAGTCCCGCGTGCCGTCGATCCTGACCCCGGGCATGGACCGGTTCCTGGCGGACCTGGAAAGCCGCCACGAGCGGTTCCGCGTCGCGGTCGGCCACCTCAACGACGAGTCCGAGGCGCGGCGCTGGCGCGAGGCGGTGAGGTGGGCCGACGAGGTGATCGCCGCCGCCCCGGACCACCGCGAGGCACGCAGCCTGCGGGCGCGGGCGTGGGCCGCCATCCAGCCGGAGCAGCACCACACCGCCCCGTACCGGCCGGAGGTCAGCAGCGAGGTCCAGCTCCTGAGCGCCGCGGTGGCCGGCGGGGCGGCGTTCGCCCTCACGAAGGTCGCCATGCCGCCCCTGGCGCGGCCGTCGAAGGCCCGGTCGAGCCACCCGGAGCCGCCACCCGGCGGCGCGATGGCACCGCTGCCGAAGCGGTTCCTGCTCTGGATCGATGGCGTCGGCGGGTATCTGGTCTGCCTCAGCCCGCGGGTGACGTTCGGCCAGGCGGTCAACGACGGCCCGGTGGACATCCCGTTGTTCGCGGAACTGTCGCGCCTGCACGCCGAGATCTTCCGCGACGGCGAGGGGTACATTCTGGAGTCCGCCCGCGAGGTGCTGGTGAACGGCCAGCCGGTTCCGCGGTCGGTACTGCGGCCCGGCGACCGGCTGACGCTCGGGACGACGTGTCAGTTGCTCTTTCACCTGCCGGTGCCGATCAGCCCGTCGGCCCGGCTGGAGCTGGTGAGCGGCCACCGCTTACCGCTGGCGGTGGACGGCATCATCCTGATGGCCGAGACGCTGGTGCTGGGTCCGGGGCTTCAGGCGCACGTCCCCTTGCCGCCGGAGGTGCCGGGCAACGTGGTACTCTACCGCGGCAAGGACGGCCTCGGGGTGCGGTGCCCCGGCGAGTTCCGGGTGGACAACCGCCCGTGCCAGGACCGCTGCGAGCTGCCGCTGCCGAGCGTGGTGACGGCGGACACCTTCACCTTCGCCGTCGAGCCGGTCGGGCCGCGGTTGTAATCCCCGTGTTCATACGGAGGGACTGACGATACCGAGCAATCTCCCACCGGGCATAGCGGACCTTTCCATTAGTGGCCGATTGGCCGTCGCGCTCCACCTGTTCGAGGGGTACTGCAAGAGCCGCGGGCTGGATCACCCGGAGATCACGGCTTATGTGGATTACCTCTGGCGGTTCATCGGACTGAGCAGGCCGGAGGCGTTCGAATCCTGGGAGGCGGAGCAACCACCGCTTGTCGGGGTAGGGCTAGGTGACGAGTTCCCGGCCGGTGTCGAGGATCACTTGCGAGTCCACGGCGTCCCGGAGGCCGAGTTCCGATGGGTTTTGGAGAACACCACGGAGGTGCTGTTCGGGAGCATGTACGGTGCGGCGGATGACAAGGGCTCGCGGCTACACCTCGCGGCGTTGGCCGATCTCGTCGCGCCGTTCGGAGTACCGTGGCCCGACATCCGGCGATTCGTCGCGTCACGCTGGACCGACCGTGGCGGGTGGGGCGAAGTCCTGTCCGTCGACGAGTTGGCCCGCTGGCGGACTCTGTAGATCGGGTCGAGTCTTCGAGGCCCGACATCTTCTGCCGCCCCAACGGGGCGACCCGGACGCCCGCAGGGTCGCCCCGTTGGGGCTACGGGTGTGGGGGTGGCGACCTGACCAGGGGTTTCACCCCTGGCTATTACCGGACGCCCCCTTGGGGCGACAGGATGCGGCCTGGCGAACCCCGAGCGTCAGCGAGGGGGTAGCTTCCCGCGGTAGGACGCCCGGGCACTTCCGGAGGCGTCACCCCTGCGGCAGCCACCCCCTCGCTACCGCTCGGGGTTCGCCGGAATCGCCGCAACCGGTGGGCGGTGGCCACCCTACGACGGATTCGGCGTCAGGCGATCCGGGTCAGGCGATCAAATGGGGTGTGTGATCGCCTTGATCGCCTGATCGCCTGACGGCAATCGCCGGGTTACTCCGGTTTCCGGCAAATCCCGACTCTGCCGGTGCGAATAATTCTCCGTCGGGGGGATCAGACTACCGGACGGCTCCGCTGAGGGATCGAGCGATGCGGTTCACATACCGGTCCGGCCAGCGACCACTGGACGGGTACACACTCAAGCGCGGCGTCGGCATGGGCGGCTTCGGCGAGGTCTACTTTGCCGTCTCCGACGGCGGCAAGGAAGTCGCGCTGAAGCTCTTGCGCGGCCACTCGGACATCGAGCTGCGCGGCGTCGCCAACTGCCTCAACCTCAAGCACCCGAACCTGGTCCACGTCTACGACCTGAAGTCCGACGACCACGGCGACACCTGGCTCGTCATGGAGTACGTCCTCGGCGAGTCGCTCTCGCAGGTGATCGGCCGGCACCCCGGCGGGCTGCCGATGAACCTCGCCCGCGAGTGGTTCCTCAACCTCGCCCGCGCGGTCGGCTACCTGCACGACCACGGCGTCGTCCACCGGGACCTCAAGCCCGCGAACATCTTCGTCGAGAACGGCACGCTCAAGGTCGGCGACTACGGGCTGTGCAAGTCGCTGCACTCCAGCCAGAAGCAGACCCGGACCGTCGGCACCGTTCACTACATGGCCCCGGAGATCAGCACCGGGAACTACAACAAGTCGATCGACATCTACGCCTGCGGCATCGTGCTGCACGAGATGCTGACCGGGCAACTCCCGTTCGACGGCGAGTCGGACGGCGAGATCCTGATGAAGCACCTGACCGCCACGCCGGACCTGACCAAGGTGCCGATGGCGTTCCGGCCAGTGATCGCGCGGGCGCTGGACAAGAACCCGATCCGGCGGTACGCCTCGACGGCGGAACTGGCCCGGGCGGTCGAGGCGGCAATGCTGCCCAGTGCGAACCCGGCCCCGATTCCGATCTCCATCCCGCAGCCGCCGCCGGTCCCGGTGGTGACGCCGGTCGAGGAGAAGGCCCCCGAGCCGACCCCGGCCGCGGCCCCGTCTCTGCCGGTGGCGCCGCTGGTTCCGCCGCCCCCGCCGCTGGCCCGGCCGGTCACGGCCTCCGTCCGCGACCGGCTCACCGACGCCAGCGGGGCGCTGGTCAAGGCGCCGCTGGTCGCGGCCCTGGCCCTGGTGCCGTACGCGGTCATCTCGCAGAACGCCGACTGGGCGTCCCTGAGCCAGATGTTCCTGCTGACCGCCGCCCTGAGCTGGGCGATGGTGATCGGGGCCGGCGGCTCGAAGTACTACACGAACGATACCTGGGCGCGGCGGCTGAAGCTGGCCGGGCTTGGGGCGCTGGTCGGGGTGCTGGCGTTCTGGCTGGACGGCTGGGCGGTGCCGCACGCTCCGTCCGCCGGGGCACCGTCCGGGGAGACGTTCCTGTTTGGGGCGGTGCAGGTGCCGCCGGACTCGCTGTCGGCCGGGCTGAAGTACCTGTTGTACTTCGCCGGGGTGATGGGGGCCGGGCGGTGGTGGAAGGCAACGGCCCGGGACCGCAAGGACCGGTTCACCCTGCTTCCGCCTTTGGCGGCCGCGTTCTGGGGGACGGTGCTGATGTTCCTGTGGCCGTGGCAGTCCGGCTCGCCGGTGGTCGGCGGGATCGTGCCGCTGGTGCTGGCGACGGTGGCCGTGCAGGCGGCCAGCGCCTGGAGCCCGCCGCCGCCCCCGGCCCCGAAGCGGCTGCGGTTCCGCCCGGCGTGAGTGACTGAAGACGGATCGCGAGGAGTACTGCCCGTGGCATGCCGACACCACTACCACCGACACCAGAGTTGCTCCCGCCGCGGCGGGGCCGGCAAGCGCATCCTGTACATCCTGGCGGTCGGGGTGGTGGTCGCCGCCGCGGTGTCGATGTTCCGCGGCCGGTCGGACCGCGACGTGTCCCCGCCGCCGGCCCCGGCCCGGTTGTCCGGGATGCCCGCGTCGAAGCTCCAGACTTATGCGTCCGAAAGCGGCATCGCCGGCGGGGCCGCCGCCGCCGAGAAGGCGCTCGCCGCCCTGCCGCCGCCCGACGAGATCGGCGACCCGACCCGCACGGTGCCGGTCAACGTCCCGGTCAACGTCCCGGTCCCGCCGCAGGCCGACGCCGCCCGGCCGATCGTGGACGTGTCCCCCGGCAAGCCGAAGCCGGCGATCAAGATTCGGGTCCGCAGCGACAAGCCGTACCCGAACAAGGATCTGGCCCTCAGCGATGCCCTGGTCAAGGCCGGCGTCGAGATCCACGCGGCCCTGCGGGAGCAGGATCCGCCGATCGAGGTCCGGCCGGGCTGGGAGAAGGTCAAGACGCACTACCTGCGGCCGGAGACGGTCCGCTTCATCGAAGCGACGCCTGAGCAAAAGCAGGCGTGGGCGGAGCAGAGTGGGGGGCGGATCGACGACACCAACCGCTACTGGGCCCAGCTCGAAGTCGAGGTGTCCGACGAGCAGGTCCGCGACCTGCGGTCGGAGCAGCGGGTCGGGGCGACCGGCGTGGTCGCGGCGGTGGGGTTCGTGCTGGTGCTGGCGCTGTTCGGGTTCCTCCGGCTGGACGCCTGGACGAAGGGCTACCTGACCGGCGGGCTGGCCGTGGCAGTGGTGGCCGCCGCGGGCGCCGTCGTGGCACTGCTGGTGCTGGCGTAGCCTCTTTCTCCCCTCTCCCCGCTGGGGAGAGGGGGCCAGAAGACCGGGTGTGCCTTTTGTTTTGGGCGAACCCGGAGCGTCTGCGACGGGGTGGAGCGCTCCACCCCGTCGCTGACGCTCCGGGTTCGCCCAGATGCCCAAATCGAAAGGCACACCCAGAAGACCGGGTAGTGCGTCAGTTTGGGAGGGCGAGGCTCCTGCCGAGCCAAAGCTCCCCGAGGCTCGGCAGGAGCCTCGCCCTCCCAAAAGCCAAACTGACGCACTACCGAAGACCGGCCGCCGTGGCGTGGCCCGGCCCGCCGTAGTACAGTGGACGGTTAGACGCACCCAGCGCCGAACCGGGGCCACTGCATGTCGTCCGAGTCCGACCGGCTCATGATCCAGGACATCCGGGCCGGCGGCGCGAAGTGCGCGGCCGCGTGGGAGGAACTCGTCCAGCGCTACGAGGGCCGACTGCGGGCCTACGTCCGCCGGCGACTGCGCGACCACTCTGCCTCCGACGACGTCGTGCAGGAGACCTTCGTCGGGTTCCTCAACAGCCTGGCCAACTTCGACGACAAGCGCGACCTCCAGACCTGGCTGTTCACCATCGCCTCGCACAAGGTGACCGATCAATTGCGCAAGCTCGGCCGCCGGCCGTACTCGGCCGGGTCCGAGGCGGACGAGGAGATGATGGGCCACGAGCCGGACGGCCGGCAACGGCCGGCGTCGAGCATCGCCCGCAGCAAGGAGCGGCTCGACCTGGAGCACGAGGCGGTCGCCCGCGGACTGCGGGAGATCGTCCGCACCTTCCAGCAGAAGGGCGACTACAAGCGGATCGAGGTGCTGGAGCTGTTGTTCGTGAAGGGGTGGCCGAACTGGCAGGTGGCCGAGTTCCTGCACGTCTCCGAGCAGCAGGTGGCCAACTACCGGTTCGCGGCGGTCAAGAAGCTGACTGAGTCGATGCGGGCCGCGGGGCTGCCAGGGGACGTCTTCCCGGAGCTACAACTGCCTGACCCGCCGACATAAGGACGCGGGACACCATCCTGGCGAACGGCCGGCGTGAGC
>Ga0247823_10004883_pt1 | contig 10694 bp, 5 predicted proteins | sample 13C_PalmiticAcid_2_FD_192426 | JGI IMG/M metagenome (GOLD analysis project Ga0247823, IMG submission 192426) | Soil microbial communities from agricultural site in Penn Yan, New York, United States - 13C_PalmiticAcid_Day30 | ecosystem: Environmental > Terrestrial > Soil > Agricultural land...
GCGCAGCGCCATGAGTTCGGGATTGCGGAACGCATCGCTCACGCCGTGCCCACCTTCCTCATCCTCAAGGAAGTGAACGGGCGCGTCCACGTCGTACAGGCGGGCGGCGAGCTTGCGTGCATGTCCCGGGCCGACCCGGTTGTCTTCGGTGGAGATAGTCACCAGGAACGGTGGATACGTTGTGCCCTTGCGGACGTTCTGCATCGGTGAATAGGCGAGCATCGCCGCGGCTTCGTCAGGCTTGTCGGGATTGCCGTATTCGTTGATCCAGGCCGCCCCCATGCCCATGTGGCGCATGCGGATGAGGTCGGTCAGCGGCACATCGCTGACCACCGCGCCGAACAGGTCCGGCCGCTGCGTACCCAGCGTGGCCGACAACAGGCCGCCGTTCGACATGCCGAATACGCCGATCTGCTTCGGGGTGGTGTAGCCGCTCGACACCAGCTGCTCGGCCACGGCGATGAAGTCGTCGTACGAGCGCTGGCGGTCCTTGCGGATCGCCGCTTGGTGCCAGGCTTCGCCGCGCTCGCCACCGCCGCGGATCGCGGGGATCGCGAGCGAGCCGCCACGGTCCAGCCACAGCTTGAAGGCCGGTCCGCCCACGGTGTAATCGAAGTAGCCCGGACGATACGAAATGCCGAAGGCGCCGTAGCCCGTCATGAAGAGGGGTTGCGTACCGGAGGCAGGCGCCTTTGGACGGAGCAGGTAGTAGTCCACGTCTGTACCGTCACGCGACGTCGCCGTGCGGATCTCCGTAACGTATCGACCCTCTTCGAACAACGATCGATCCTTCGCCAGCAACTTCGGCGTCTGGCCCGGGCGGAACACTTCCTGCCGACGCGGAGTGACGAAGCCGTTCGTGGCGACGATCAGGTCGTCGTCGGAACTGCCCCCGCCGCGCACCGAGATGTTGTCGCCCGGCTTCCCGGCCAGGGCTTCCTCGACGGTCCATCCGCCGGCGGTCGGGCTGGCGAACAGCACGCGCGGTACCAGCCTGCGATTGACCACGAACGCCAGCTTGCCCTGTGCGCTGGCGATATCGCTGCGCCCGCCCAGATAGTCGCCTTCGGACGGGGTATAGATTCGCGTGACCTTCCTGCCTGCCGGCACGGCGGGGTCGCTGTTCCATGCAAGCAGGGTTTCGGCGGGATAGCGGGTGCCTTCGACGACCTCATCGGTGCCCAGCTGGACCACGACCTGGTCGCCCACCAGCGCCTGCACGGCCATCGGCTTGAGCGAACGCGGCAGCGCGGCCTTCTCCAGACGCCCCTCCGCGGTTACCGCGAAGATCTCGAAGGTGGAGTAGTTGATCGCACGCACGATGACGCCGCGCCGATGTGCCCCTTCTCCCACCGCGAACAGCTGCACGATGGCGTCGGAAGGTTCAGCGGCGTAAACCTCGCGCGCGTTCGCGAGCGGCTCGCCACGTTTCCACAGGCGCACGGATGCCGGCCAGCCGGCCAGGGTCTTGGCGGCGCCTTGGGCCGTGTGCTCGACGATGATCTGGTCGGGACCCATCCATTCGGCGAAGGCACGCGCTTTCGGCGTCCTGAAGCCTCCCTCGACGAACGCTGCCTTGTCGAGGTCGAATTCGCGTATCTCGACTTCGTCGCCGCCGGCCGGCGACAGACGCAGCAGGCATCGGCTGAACGCCGGAGACAGGCAGGCGCTCGACAGGTCGTAGGCCTGCAGTTCCAGCGGCGCGCCTTCGGTCTTGCGCAACTGACCCACGTCCAGCACCGTGCGCCACGGTCCCGGCAGGCCTTCTTTATCCCGGGTGGCGAGCTGCAGCAGGCCATAGGGGTGCTCGGCATCGCGCAGGAAGCGCACGGCACGCGGTCCCATCAGGGTGATGTCGGGCTCGGCCGCACCGGTGGCCAGCGCCGTGGCCAGTTCTGTCTTGACCTTCGCATAGGTCGGCAGGCTGCGAAGCGCTGCTTGGGACGCTGCCGTCTTGGCGCGCGCCCACTCCAGTGCCAGCTTGTCGTGCGGCGGTTCCAGCCATTGGGGATCGCCGGGCGTCTGCGACATCGCGGTGGGTGCCGCCGCCAGCGCGACCAGCGCCAGCGCATGCAAGCGCGGCATCTTGATATCGAGGTGCATGGGTTCTGTCCTGTCAAAGGGCCGGCAGCCACCCTCATGGCTGCCGGCAGGTCGGGTTAGAAGCTGTAGCGGAAGACCACGCCGTACGTGCGCGGACGCAGACGGTTGGCGACGCCCAGCGTGGTACGCGCATTCAGTGCGCCGTCCTCGTTGGTCAGGTTCTCGCCATACAGGAACGCCGACCATCCATTGTCGGACTCCACGCCGATGCGCGCGTCGAGCATCGTAATCTCATCGCCAGGCGAACCCGCGGTGAGCGCCGTCTCGCGCGCCGAGTCGTACACGACACCCGAGCGCACTACGCCGCGCAGGTCGGCGGCGACGTCCCAGCTGTAGGCCGCCGACGCGGTGAAGCTGTTGCGCGGCACGTTGTAGACGTCGGTGCCCTTGTTCAGCGGCGTACCGGGCACGTCGGCCACGTAGGTGGCATCGATGATCGAACCGCCCACCTGCAACATCAACGATGCCGTCGGCGTGTAGACGACGTTCACTTCCACGCCCTTGTTCTCGGTGCCCTTGGAATTGGTCAGGCCGTTGATTGTGGACGTGATGGGCACGCGCACCGCGACGTCCTTCCAGTCGCTGTAGAACACGGCACCTTCCACCAGCAGGCTGCCGTCGAGGAACAGCGACTTCGCGCCCACTTCGTACGTGGTGATCGAGTCCGGGCTTATCGTCGACGGCAGCTCGACGCCATTGGCCTCGGCCAGGAGGATCGACGAGATCGGCTGCAGCTGGCCGGAGCGGAAGCCGCGGGCAGCGCTTGCGTACAACGTGGTGTCTTGCTGCGGCTTGTACGACAACGAGACGCGCGGATTCCAGCTGTCGAATTTTGCATCGAGCGTAGAGGTACGCGTGGTGGACACCGAGATCGCGTCCACGTCATCGCTGAAGTAGCGGATGCCACCGGTCACCGCCCAGCGTGGATCGGGCAGCTTGACGGTGACTTCGCCGAATACCGCGTGCGCATCGTTGGTCTGGGTCGAGCTGCTGGGCGGCGCGCCGCCCACCTGCGAGGCGTCGTTGCGCTCGGCCTCGCGCAGGTAGTAGCCCACGGTCCAGTCGACCGTGCGGTCGCCGGTCGAGGACCACCGCAGTTCCTGCGTGCGGACCTGCAGGTTGATGTTGCTGACGTAGGTGGTCGTCGGATTCAGCATGCCGTCGTTGGCATAGTCCAGTTCCGCGTCGGCGAACGAATAGAAGAGTTCCGAGCCTCCGAAGTCGTAGGTGCTGACGAAGCTGGCGGTGTGCCACTCATCGTCGTTGCTGTAGAACGAACTGGTGGTCAGGTCGTCGAGCGCACCATTGCCGCCGCCCGGCGCTTCGGACTTGTACTTCCAGTAGGCCAGATCCATGGTCCATTGCTCGACCGGGGCGAAGCGCACTTTCACGCGTCCGGTCTTGACCCGCTGTTCATTGATGTCCTTGTCGCCGGTGTTGTTGTCGTCGGTCCAGCCCGACAGCTTCTCGTCGGTCACCGCGACACGGGCCGCCAAGCGGTCGTCGATCAGCGGGATGTTCACCACGGCCTTGCCGCCCCAGCCATCGCTGCCGCCGTGGGTCGTGGAGGCCGAGGCCTCGATGGCGCCTTCGAACACGTTGAAGTCGGGCTTGCGCGTGAGGATGCGTACCGTACCGCCCATCGAGCCTTCGCCGAACAGCGTTCCCTGCGGACCCTTGAGGATTTCGACACGATCGATATCCCACGAGCGGGCTTCGGGATACCAGGGCACGCTGACACCGGTGAAGGGAATTTCGTCGAGGTAGTAGCCGTTGTCGTTGCCGCCCAGCGAGCTGGATACACCACGGATCTGCACCTGCGTGAAGCCCCCGCCGTTGTCGACCGAGCCGGCGCCGGGCGTCATGGCGATGATCTCGGCCACGTTGGTGATGCCGAATGCATCGATCTGTTCACCGGTGACGGCCGACATCGCGATCGGCACGTCGAGCTGTCGTTCGGTGCGCTTGCGTGCGGTCACGGTCACCGAGCCAAGGTCCTTGATGCCCTCCGTCTTCGGCTGCGCATCTTCCGTGGTGGTGGCGTAGGCGTTGTTGCCGCTCTCCTGTGCATGCACACCGCTTGCGAACAACAACGCGGTGGCGATGCCGAGGCACAAGGCCGCGCGTGCAGGATGCGGCGTAGACGGGAACGACGAAAAGCGAGCAATGCGATTCACTGGGGCTCTCCTGGTGGCTCGATGGGGCGCGTATGCGCGAGCGAGAACCAGACGCCGGACGCCTGGCCTTCTCAGAAAGCCGTGACGATCAGGTGAACCAGAAATGAAATTTTCAATACAACATTTTGTTGCATCAGTAACGGACTTCGAACTCCACGCCAAGCGTGCGCGGTCGCAGACGCGTTGCCAGTCCGCGCGTCGTGCGCGCGTCGTCCGCACCTTGCTCGTTGGTCAGGTTGTCGCCGTAGACCGCGACGCTCCAGCCCGCTGCCGTCTCGATGCCCAGCCGCACGTTGGCCGACAGGATGGCGTCGCCGGGCGTTCCCTGGATCAACGAGACCTGTCGTGCACTGTGATAACGCAGTCCTGCGCGTGCCATGCCCCGCATGCCATGGCCGAGCGTGCGGTGATACTCACCGGCGGCGCTCCACGTCAGGCGGGGCACGTTGTAGACCGGTGTGCCGCGAGCGATCGCGGTGCCTTCGACATCCGCCGTGTAGGTCGTATCGATCCATGCGGTTTCCAGATGGAACGACAGGCTTTCGCCGGGTTGGTAGGTAAGACCCACCTCCGCACCGCGGATCTCGGCGCCATCGGAGTTGACCAGGCCGTTGAAGACATCTGTCACCGGGACCCGCACCGGTACATCGCGCCAGCGGCTGTGGAAGAGCGCGCCTTCCATCAGTAGTCGGCCGCCGTAGGCCAGGGTTTTCGCGCCGAGCTCGGCGGTGACGATGCGGTCGGAGTCGATCCGGGTCGGTAGCGCGATCCCGGCCTGTTCCGCAAGCAGCAGCGAGGTGATCGGCTGCAGCTGGCCAGAGCGGAATCCCTTGGCGAGGCTGGCGTAGACCGTCGTGTCGTCGGCGGGTTTCCACGACACGCCCAGGCGCGGATTCCAGCTGTGAAAGCGTTCGTCCAGCGTGGTCTGCGCGTCGCCTGTCAGGGACACGCCCGATACCCGGTCCTGGAAGTAACGCAGGCCCAGGTTGAAGCTCCACTCAGGCCAGGGCAGCAGCACCGTGAGATCGCCGAACAGTGCGCCACCCTCGTTCTTCTGGCGTGCCCGGCTCGGCGCGACGTCGCCGATCGCGCTGGCATCGAAACGGCGTGCCTGGCGGTGATAGGCACCCCATGTCCACGACGCCGTGCGCGGGCCCGTCGAACTCCAGCGCAGTTCGTGGGTGCGCACACCGATGTTGATCATGCTGTCGTAGGCTGTCTGCGGCAGGATCTCGCCCTGCTGGCGCTGGGCGAGGTCGGCTTCCGCGTAGGTATAGGTGAGGGTGGAGTCCTCAGCTTCGTACGTGCTCACCAGGTTGGACGTGGTCCAGTCCGCGTTGCGCCCGTAGTAGTAGGAGACCTGCATGTCGTCGTTGGCCGCATAACCGCCGCCGGGTGCGCTGGAGTCGTAGGACCAGTGGGCCGCGTCCAGTTGCCAACGCGCCGAGGGAAGGAACGTCGCGCGGAACCGACGGGTACGGACCTGCTGCGTGTTGATGTTGCGGCGGCCGTCCGTTGCATGGTCGACCCAGCCGGGGAGCGATTCATCGGTGGCCACCGCGCGTATCGCGAAGCGATCCTCCAGCAACGGGAGATTGAGCATCAGCTTCGCCGTCCAGCCACTGCCGCCGCTGCTCGCCGTCGACCATCCTGCCTGGGCCTGGAGTGCGAAGCGGTCCAGCTCCGGCTTGCGGGTGAGGATGCGTACGGTACCGCCCATCGAGCCTTCGCCGAACAACGTGCCTTGCGGTCCCCTGAGCACTTCGACCCGGTCCAGGTCGAACGCGCGCGCATCCGGATGCCATGGCACGGTCACCCCGGTGAACGGGATCTCGTCGAGGTAGTAGCCGTTGTCGTTACCGCCCAGCGAACTGGAGACGCCGCGGATCTGCACCTGGGTGAAGCCGCCACCCACATCGACCGTGGACGCGCCAGGCACCGAGTCGATCGCCTGCGCGGCATTGGCGATGCCCATGGCGTCGAGTTGGTCGCCATCCAGTGCCGTCACCGCCAGCGGCACGTCGATGCTGCGCTCGACGCGGCGCCGTGCGGTCACCTGCACGGTCGCCAGTTCGGTCGGTACGTGCGCGACCGGTGGTGTCGGCGGTGCGGGACGCGGCGGTACGGTTGCGGGCGAGATCGTGACCACGCCATTGGCGCGGAACGCGTAGCCGAAGCCGCTGTGGGCGAGCAGTTGGCGAAGCGCTTCTTCATTGGCCAGCATGCCGCGCACGGTCGGTGTGCGCGGTGCCGTCTTCAGGTCGCCAATCGCGACGAACTGGATGCCCGACTGTTCGGAGAACGCGATCAGCGCGTCCTCGAGGGACTGCGCGCGGATGGAGAACGTGGAGGCCTGCCGCGAACGGTCCTGCGCGTTCGACGATGTGCCGAAGGAGGCGAGTGCCACCAGGAGCGCGATACGCAGCCAGCACAGGACCATCCCCGATCGCTTCGCGCGGGGAACGCTCGCTTCTGCCCGGCCTGCATGTGCGCTCAAGATCCCCGATGGTCTCCCTATCGTCGAATGGTGGGAGGATTCGGCGCCATCGCGCCTTTCCCACCGGGCAAGCGGGAACTCGGGACATTCGGCACCAGCAGGATCTCATCCTGCTTGCGCACCACCGACAGTGAGAGGGCCTGGGCCACGCTGTCCAGCCACACATCCAGGTCGGCCGTGCTCCAGCGACCGGTCACTCGCAGCTGCGCCAGTTGCTTGTCTTCCAGGATGATCGGCAGACGCGAGTAGCGATTGAGGTCGGCCACCACGTTCCCCAGCGTCTCGCTGCGGTAGGTGACCTTGCCCTGCAGCCAGGCGAGCGTCGCCATGGCGTCAAGATCGACAGGGCCTTCCAGCGGGCCGTCTTCCGCCAGGGTGGCGCTCTGGTTGGCGACGAGCTGCACCACGTGGTTGGCGATGCCGCCCCGATTCGCCCGCAGGTCGCTCACCTGCACGCGCCCCTCCGTCACCACCACGCGCACGCCCTCGTTCCGGCGCGCGACGCTGAAGTGCGTACCCAATGCTTGCGCCATCGCGCCGCCGGCACGCACTTCGAAAGGCTTGCCGGGGTCCTTGGCGACCGAGAAATAGGCCTGGCCACGCACCAGTTCCACTTGCCGGCGCTGGCTGCTGAACTGGACGACGACTTCGCTGCCAGCGTCCAGATCGAGGCGCGACCCATCGGGCAGCGTCGTCTTCCGCGGCGCGCCGATGTCGGCTACCACGTGGAGCTCGGCCGGCGTGCGCGGTGCTTCGTGCTTCCAGAAGCCGGCCATCACGGCCATCACGGCCACCGCCGCGACGCTTGCCGCGAGGGCGACCCACCGGCGAGCACGCGACCGCGGCGACGGCCGGCGCGACGGGACCATCGTCGAACGTGGCCGGAAGCTCGCATCGGTGACGCCTGGCAGCGAGGGGGCTGCATCGCGCGGTGCTTCGCCATGGGACGCCACACGTGCCTGCCGTGCATCCACGACCTGCTCGGAACGGACGTTGGCTGCGGCGTCCCACAGCAGGTGGACGTCCTCGAACGCCTGCGTGTGCAGCGGCGAGGCCTCCATCCACGCGTTCCACGCGTCGATGTCGGCATCCTGCAGGTCGCGTTCGCTCAGGCGCAGCAACCATTCGGCGGCTTCCTGCAACGCCTGCTCGCGTGCCATGTGGATCTGGTCACTCATGATCGGCGCCTTCCCGGTCGTCCCTGAGTTCATCGAAACGCATCTGGCACAGGGCCAGCGCCCGTGCGACATGAATCCGTACCATTCTGTCCGTCAGGTCCAGCCGTTCGCCCGCTTCCTTGAAACTGCATTGCTCCATACGAACGAGGCGGAAGGCTTCCGCGCACTTGGGCGGCAACTCGGCCAGGACGGTCGGCAACCGTTCGACCACCCAGCGCGCCCTGGCCGAGCGCTCGGGATCGGCGCCCGGGTCGGGCCACAGATCCAGCCCATCGGGCTCCGGCAACTCGGTATATGCCCGGCGCCGCAGCAGGTCGGTGGCCAAGTTCTGGGCGATCTTGAACAGCAAGGCGCGCTGGAAACTGACGACTTGGTCGTTCCCGAGATTCAGCAGGCGGGCGTACGCCTCCTGCGCGACCTCGCGCGCATCCTCGTACGACCCCAGCCTCAGCTGGAGCGACCGGATGAGCGTTGTGTTGAGGCTCCTGACGAGCTCGGCGGCCTGTGCCCCGTCCACCCCTGGCGTACGCGGGACGGAATCACCCACAAGGACGGCCGACCTGGTCGGTTCGACACTCTCTTCGGCGGGATGGCGGACGGGATCCATGAATGCCTAGACGAATGAAGCTGCAGAAAGTGAAACGGCTCGTCCCTGCCGTCGATGCGAAAGAATGAATATTCCTGAGTTAGCCAGATTCTTGTTTGGCGCGTCAATTCCACATCAAGTCAAACATCCGCGGGATGCGCGCAGAGATCTGACCATCAGGAAAGCCCTCGTTGTCCGCTTCCAACCAGAAGCGGACCGACTTTTCTACGATGTAAACCCGAGATCAGAGGATCTTGATCTTCCGTAACCATCGCATTGCATCGTCCGTCCATCGGTCCGTATCCTTGCCTTGCTTGCGTACTCCGAAGGCATGCCCGCCCGTTTCATAGACGATGAGATCCACATCGACGCCAGCATTCTTCAATTCGCGCTCGTACACCACGGAATAGTGAACCGGATCCACGAGATCATCCTTCGCATGTATCAGCAGGGTCGGCGGCACATCCTTTGATATGACAATGTCGGTGTTGAGCTCCTGGGCTGCAAGGGCTTTTGGCACCTTGTTCTTGTGCTCCATAGTCATGTGGCCGGGATACACGGGGATAGCAAAATCAGGACGACTGCTGGCATGGTCAGCTTCGTCAAACGGATAATAGGATCGCGAATGGAACGCCGTGCTGGACAGGACCGCGAGGTTGCCGCCAGCAGAGAACCCCATGACACCAATCCTGTCTGGATCAATGCCGTAACCGGCCGCATTGAACCGGATGAGTGAGATAGCTCTCTGTGCATCCTGTAATGCCATCGGTACGTCGGGTGTATCGTGCCTCTTGGCTTCCTTGTTCCAGTTGCACCCGGTATTTGGAACGCGGTACTTAACGAGGACGCAAGTGATACCGGAGTCTGTGAGCCACCGGCAGACGTCTGAACCATTTCGCCCGATGGTGCTTTTTGGTCCTATCGCCAGCGCCTTGTAACCGCCTCCAGGGAAGATGAGGATGGCGGGACTTTTCGTCGTTAGCTGTGGCGAGTAGACCAAGAGGGTTGGATGGGTGATGGCCCATTCTTCCTTGGCCAGCACCCTAATTCCGTCCTGAAGAACTGGAGACTCGTCGGGCCATAGCGGCACTTCCTGTGGATCACCTGCCGCAATCGAGGCAAACGACGATGAGAGGACCAACAGACAAATGGCCACCAAAGCAATGGGACGAACGATATGCATCTGCTTCGCTTCCTGTGCCATGCCATGCTACGCGGCGCCCGAGAATTGTCGCGAGCTTAGGTTTAGACCGCTCGGCGCGCAACCAAGCGCGGAGCGAGAGTGTCCGCTCCGAGTCGGAAGCTTCCATGCCCATACCCTTGGCAAATCTATCTAGTTCCATGCATTGCTGGTGTCCGCTATCGCCCGAGATCGGCAGTAGGCGCTCGCTGGTCCTTACGTAGTTCGCCAGCCCCTACGTGAAAATGCAGATGCTTCGAATCCTGATAGGCACCAAGATTGGTAATCACCCTACAAGCACCATGTTCGCGCTCCACTTGTGCGGCCACTTGACGTACGACTTCTAGCAAACGGTGAACCACCTCCATGCTATGTCCGCCAAGGTCGGTCAGGGATGGTATGTGCACTTTTGGGACCACGACTATGTGCACAGCCCAGTGAGGGCGCGTGTGGTGAAATGCCAGCACGCCGGCCGTCTCCACGACAACCTCAACCGGCGTCTTGCCGCTAAGCGCTTCGTCACAGTAGAAATCGTTGGTCACTTGGGCCTCTAGATTCGTGCGCGGCGGGACTCTGCGAGGTCTAACCAGCGGAGTTGCCAGGATTCTAGTAGACGCCATCGAACAGCGCTGCACCTTCTGGCCCAGCGCTGAGTTCCCGATGAGCCTTCGTTGGTCCAGTCGCAGCTGAAAAGACAAGTCAAGGTCATGTCTGCTTTGGGTCGTAAGCGGCCTCGGTCTTCAAATTTCCTGCGGTAGCCCTGTTTCGGAGTACGACTCCGCCGAATCGGACGATTTTTGCCCTCTTCGCACCCACGCTGGGGGCCCATCGTCCAGAGGCTCCGACATGTCACATTGGTTTCCCAAGGCCGTGCGCTGGTCTACCGGCCTGGTCTTCACCCTGCTGTGCGCGGCGGTGGCGATGTACGCCTTCACCTTCCTGTTCGACGCACTCAAGCCGGAAGCGGGCAATT
>Ga0247823_10004884_pt1 | contig 10690 bp, 8 predicted proteins | sample 13C_PalmiticAcid_2_FD_192426 | JGI IMG/M metagenome (GOLD analysis project Ga0247823, IMG submission 192426) | Soil microbial communities from agricultural site in Penn Yan, New York, United States - 13C_PalmiticAcid_Day30 | ecosystem: Environmental > Terrestrial > Soil > Agricultural land...
GGGATGGGGCTGCTTTTACCCGGGGGCTCAATGAGAGAGAGCGTGCCCTGTTCGCGCCGGCCAGGGCAAGCTGCCTCTTCCGGAGCTCCGGCAATTGTCGACAGGTGCGGCAGGAGGCGGCCAATAAAGGCTGGGACACGCTCAACACCAATCGTCGATATTATACCCAAATGAGAGAAGAAGTTCGAACTTGTTCCGTAGCATCGGCAGTTGCCAGTTGCTGGCGCGCCTGAAAGATTTGCGTCTGGCTCAACCGGGTCGTCGCCTTCCATGGGGCTGGGCAAGGGGAAAGGGGGAGATGGAGAGGCGGACGAGGCGAGACCGACATGTATAAGTGCCCTGGTGCGACAAGAACGTCGTGTCTCTCCTGGTTCTCGACGCCCTTCCCTCTCTGTATTCCCCCACCAGCCTTCACGCGTCTTTGCCTTGTTCGCTCCTCCTCCGCAAGGGGTAAACTTGCCTGAAACACATTCAAAGGAGAGCGAGAGAGTCCGAGAGACAAGAGTCAGAAAAAGAGCAAGTCAAGATGCATCAGTGGGCTTCCCTCGCCGCGGCCGTTGCGCTGCTGGCCAACGGTGCGGCTGCGCAGAACATGCTGCGGTTTGCTTGCTCGCAGCTGGTCGTCGACCGTGTCGACCCCTTGGTCAACCCCGGCATCCGCTACACCCCCCATCTCCACCAGATTGTGGGCGGCAACTCGTTCAACCTGACCATGACGCCCGTTGACTACGACCTCGCCAAGCGGTCCAGCTGCACGTCGTGCAGCTTCACCCAGGACAAATCCAACTACTGGACCGCCGTCATGTTCTTCAAGGCCAAGAACGGCACCTACCAGCGCGTCCCCCAGGTTGGCAACGGCGGCCCCCAGGGCAGGCTCGAAAACAAGGGAGGCCTCGATGTCTACTACATTCCCAGCGGCAAGGTCACCGCTTTCAAGCCTGTGAGTCTGAGCCCGAGCTGCTACTCCTTTAGTCTTCACAAGATTCGGCGACTGACAAACCCGCTTCCAGGGCTTCCGCATGCTTGCCGGCAACGCCGCCAACACCGACGACAACCAGGTCGCCAAGGGCAACATCTGCCATCGCTGCTGGACGTCGACCAACGACAACAACTTTGTGGGCGGGGCCCCTTGCTCTGGCTCCGACACGGTCGGGATCCCCCAGGACACCAAGTGCAAGATGATCCGCCAGACCATCATCTTCCCCACGTATGTCCCCCCCCTCTTTGCCTCATGAGACGGACTCCGGTGCTGACATGGGCGGAAACCAAAACAGATGCTGGGACGGAAAGAACCTTGACTCGCCTGACCACAAGTCCCATGTCGCCTACGGCCAGGGCTCTGGTGCCAACGGCGGCGGCAACTGCCCGAGCAGCCACCCCGTCAAGCTGCCGCAGGTCATGTACGAGCTGATGTGGAACGTTACAAACTTTGCCGACAGGAGCATCTGGCCCGACTCCGGCCCGGCCTTCATGTACAGCATGAACCTTGGGTACGTTTTTCGAGATTTTGCGCTTTCATTAATGGCCGGGTGATATGGGGGCTGACCGATGCGAACAGTGGCTCCGCCGCACACGGCGACTACGTCTTCGGCTGGGAGGGCGACAGCCTGCAGAAGGCCATGGACAAGAGCTGCAACCTCAACCGCGACTGCCCTGCGGCCGGCCTCACTGCTCAGACGCCCGACAAGTACAACGCTTGCACCATCAAGCAACAAGCGCCCGAGCCCGTCGACGGCTGTGAGTTGGACCCCTCTGCTGCAAAGAAAAGAAAGATCAAAGTGCTAACAGGAGTCGCAAACAACAGGGCTCAAGGCCATGCCCATGGGCGAGATGGCCATCAAGGCTTAATTCGGCACGTCCTCATTCTCGCTTTTGCTGGGACTCATCTGGGCCAAGCAAGGACTTTAGAGGGCTTGTTGTCCGGGTTGGGGGCAAAGATTGGAGATCGCTTCTGCCCCGGACTGCTGGAGGAAAGGGGGGCGCTGGTTGGTGCCCTCACGGACTGGCGGAACACCAAGCACCTTGTTTCTCCATCCCTCTTTCGTGGACTTTTCGCGAAAGGCGTTTTCCCTATTTCTTGAACGGCGTGCTGCCGCAGCGAGATGGCTTCCAATTCTTGTTTCACGATTGTACTCGAGTCCTCCTTTACGTCCCCTTGAGTATCATCATCATCCCCGCCATAAAGAAATCTGTACTTAGCAGAGCCTGTCATACTTTCATCCCAAAGACTATTCGTTCACCCATGATGAAAGTGCGACTGGTTTGATATTGGGTCCAGGGTTCGGACAAGCTCAGGACTCGTTGTTCCTCCGTTGGGCCCCCAGACACCAAATTGGCCAAGCATGGGATATATTAGTCGGCGTCCACGTCCATATGTCGTGTTGAATTTTTCATGCCCCGAACGCTCCTCGCCTGTCACTTGATCGCACCTGACCCACGATTGACATCGCGGTACCCCCTTGCCGGGAAGAATCATTGGCTAGAACAGAATGCAACACAGTCAGTCACGATGCTTGGGAGCATGCCACGTGCGGAACGATGGCCAGCAAGATCGGCGTGTCCGTGGTGGCGCCTCCATCCCCTGGTGCCTCAGGGGGTCACATTCCATTCTGCCTAAACCCATCCCACAGCCACCCCGCGAAGAGATCGTCCAGCTTTGCCCGCCTCGGCGAGAATGTCGATCATAAAGCATGTGTCTTGCCCAGCGCGCCGTTCTAAAATGAGAGACCGGTACCGGAGTTGAGGCTGGGACGGACGTACTCGCGGGTTGGGATGTTCGAGGAGCGGGACTGGAGCACAACAAGTCTTCCTGGACGACGTCGTAAAATAGTCTAGCCGCGCTCTGTATGATAAAAAACTCATTGGAAGGTGTCATTATTGCTGCGAGTGTCACCTAGCCTAGAACGCCGCTGCAGAACGCTGGACAAATAAAGCCGACCCACCCCCACATACATTCCGTGTTTATATCCTGACATCCTGGACCGGCCAACTCTGGCCCTCCGATCCTAGGCATGTATGCTTGACGAGCAAACCGACAATTGAAATCTGTGAGCAACCACCAGCCCCCGAGAAATCAAAAGGCGACCCCCGAAGTGCCTCGTCCGACAGTCTTGAAACCATAACTCATCCACTGGCCGTCGTTGCCCAACGTGTCGAACCGGCTCACGCCGCTCTCGGACCCGTCGAGATCCGTCCCAAAGCTGCTGAAATAAAAGCCGACGATGACAACGAGGTAGCTGAGCAGCAGGATGCTGCCCTTGAAGTAGTTGCTCTTGCCCTCGCCGTACATGTAGCTCAGCAGGAAGACGCACAGGATGACCGTCACCATGTCCCACTGGGGGAAGAGCAGGCTAAACGTGTACTTGGCCACGTCTTCGGCAGGGACGCCGAGCGGGTTGACCGCCGAGAAGAGCACCAGGGCTGGAACCTGCAGGAGGCAGACCTGCAGAGCATAGGCGGAACCAATCTCCATCGAGAGCGCAATGTTGCCGTTCATGGCGAACGAGATGGCATTCAGGAACTCGGTCGTGTTGGGCACCAGCGCGAACAGCGTGATGCCGAGGAACTTCTCATCAATGTCGAAACTCTCGAGCACGACATCCACCGTATCGACGAGAATCTCGGCAATGATGGCGTAGAGCACCGTGGCACCCATCAGGATGATGGAGCTCTTGAGCCGGCTCCAGTTGGGTGCGTCGTGGCCCCCGTGGCCATCTCCCTGCGCCCCGGTCGGCCCTGCAGCGTCGTCTTGTTCCGGGAAGAGGGCGGCACTGCGGATCGGTCCGGAGCGGCTGCCCGAGCCAGCTGGGTGGGCCGTCGTCGAGATTGAGGCGTTCGGGCCTCGCCTCGAGCCCTGCACATTTCTGGCAGCGACAGTTGCGGCCGTCGCCGCGATCTCGGCAACCTGATGAACGAGGTTGCTGTTTTCGGCATCGGTAAATCCGGGGATGCTGATGGTGGGGGCGGCCGTCTCGGTGGTGGCGCCGTAGCTGGTGGGCTTCGGCGGGACGACATGAGGGGTGCCGTTGCCCTCGCTCCCCGGGAGAGGTGTGTTCTGCCGCGTCTCCTCCTCTGGTCGCGGGAACTGGCCGACTTGGCGGAGTGACTGGCCGAGGATGCGCTTGTACAGGTGCGAATCCCGAATGTCGACGCCGGTCGCGTCGCCAAGAGATGCGTTGCCAAAGGGAGGCCGAGGCGTGGCGTGCGCCATGAGATGGTCTTCGTGCTTCTTCTCCTCGAGCTCGGAATTCCAGATGACGGCGGCATGCGTGCGAAGCGTGAACCAAAGGCCGATAATGTAGGACATGAACAGCATGCTGGCGGCAAGATAGCAGTACGGACGCACCGCCTCGAGGTAGAAGCGGTCGTTGATGGCAGGGGTCTGCGAGAAGTAGCAGCGGCGGCAATCCCTAAGAGCTCCGCCGCCGCTGTTCGGGCGGTCAAAGTTGATGCAGTCCTGGCACGTCAGCTCGTGGGTGCCGTATATCTGGTAGAAGAGGGTCGGGCCAAACGCGCCAATGACTGCAAAGAGCAGCATGGTCGAAGTCACACCGGCTGACTTGGAGTTGAAGCGCTGCGTCTTGCGCTTGATGGCGCCGAAGCACATGGACAGGCCCGGGAGGAAGAGGACGCCGGCAAAGATGCTGCCGACGATGCTGCCCTCGACGAGCTGGGCCTTGCCCTGCTGGAGGGCGACGCAGTAGAGGAAGACCTCAACAATGGTGGAGAAGAGGGCGTTGATGGCCGCGCCGAGGCCCATGGAGGACTGGGCCGAGATGGAGGCCACGGCCTGGCCGATGAAGTAGGCGAGAGGAATGATGGACAGGAGACCCGAGACGAAGAGGAAGGCGGGAGACGTGAGGACATTCTCCATGTGCAGGAGCCCGTCCAGGACAAGCCAGTCAAAGATGACAAAGAAGACGATGGCCATGAGGTTGATGAGAAAGATGTTGGTGCCGTCGATGGTGTACTTCCAGTACTTGATGCCAACAGCCCGATAGGTGCAGACCAGGATGGAAGAATGGGGCGCTGCGGGGGCCCGAGCAGAGACAATGTCGGACTCGAAGGACAAGGCCAGGGGGTGCCGGCGGAGGTGGGAAAACAAGAGCATGGTGACCTTGCCCATGGGGATCGTGAAGACGAGCAACCAGCAGATGGCGGAGACGACAAAGAGGCAGGGAGTGATCAGGAAGTAGAAGAAGGCAAAAAAGATGACGCGGCCGATGTTCCACTGCCCGCGCCCAAACAGTCTTCGCTTCATCCGGGGCAGGTGGTCATCAAGTGCGCCCCCACGGCCCCTGCCGAGCAGGCTCTCCGTCTCGTCCGGTTCCGAGTCGAGGCTTCTCCGGGACCGGCCGACAATGGAGCGATTCCTGTCGGGCCCAAAAAAGAGCCGTCCGTACTCCAGATCGCCGCTCTGCCACTGTTCATACTCGCTGATGCTCCGGCCCTCGCCCTGGTCCTCGTCCAGATAGGCTTCCTGCTGTTCCAGGCGAACAAACTTCCCAAAGGGGTAGAACAAGTAGGCGGCCAGACCGCGCAGGACCCGTCCGTACTCTCTCCCGCCAGGGGCCGAAGCAAAGAGGAAGCAGACGAGGGCTCCGGCGAAGGCGATGAGGGCCATCCACCAGCCGAACGCAAGGGTCCACACCAGGTTGAAGAAGAGCAGCCAGTTGCTGACATGGCCGCCGGGGGACGAGTGGATGTCACCCTCGGCCGTCTTCTGCACTGAGCGGCTCTTCTTGTACAGGGCTGGCTTCCACAGCCGGATGCCGAAGGGATGTGTCTGATTGATGGCCTGCTGGCGGTCCTTGAGGGTGAAGCTCTCGGCATCGCTGATATCCCCATCCTCGTCGACGGGCGTGGTCTCGTCCGGAGGCTCATCCCCCGCTGGGTCTGCGCCAACCTCGTCCACCGGGCCGCCGTCGGCTGGGTCGGGTCGGTCTTCGGGTCCTTCGCCTTCGGCATCCTCATCGTCGGGGGAGGAGTGTATCTTTGCGAGCGCGGGCGGGGCGACAACTCGTCTTCGTAGGGTTGCGGCGTAGTTCTGTTGGCGCTCGGCGGCATCGGCTTCGACCTCGGCAATGCCGTCATCGGCAGAGAAGACGCCGCCTCGCTGCGGGGCCTGCGCGTTGGAAGAGGCGCGGCGTGTCATGGCGGGTTTCCGGGGACGGGCGCGGCCACGCTCGGGTCCCAGCAGCGGCGACTGAGCAGGGCCTTGGCCGGCGCGTGGGACGAGAAGGTTGGCGGCTGGGGACTGGCCTCCGTCGGAACGGGAGGGATTCCCCAAGTTGGGACTCTGCGCAAAGCCTACCGGGGAGGAAGAAGCACGTCAGCAGGCAGCTCGTCTGCACAAGGACCCAAAACAGCAAAACAACAAAACACTGCTGCACTGGTGCACTGCTGCACGCATGCCAAGAAGGCCCTGCGGAGCAAGCTCCAGTGCGAATCTGGTATGTACATGTACCCACCTTCTGGCCGCCTCCGCACAGTATCTGTCGGCTGGAGGCTGTCGAAGCCGTGGTCATCGTCCCGGACGATGGGGCTGGATTGCGAGGGTCGTCGCGTCTCGATCGGAGAGGGGTCGCTCGGCGAGCCGCGGTCCGGCCGCGGGGAAGAATCCATGGCGGCGGCAGAGCTTGCGAGAGATGGCCGAAGACGAGGAAGATGTCAATGAATCCGGCTTGGTCTCTCCCGTAGTGCTGCTGATTCGTTTTCGTGATGGCCGGCGGCCGTGCGGGTTCCGGCTTGGAGCTTCAGTTGCTTGGCTGGAGTTGGACCATCCACAACAGACTGTGGGTGGCATCAACACAGAGCACCAGGGTGATCAAACAGAGCGTCGAATCCAATGCAGTAAATTAGCGATGGCATGGTAGAGGCACGAGAAGAAAATGGTGCACAAGATCGGTTCATCGGCCGATCGTTTGTCGAGGCAAGAAAGAAGTAGCGTCCAGATCCTTTTTGGGAAGCAGCAGGAATCGGGGCCGCCGCTCTGCTACAGGCGGCAGCGGCTCAGGTGAGGAGGGATCGAGGCGAGAGAGCTCAGGTCCCCACACAGATAAGCCGACTATTTCAAGCAGCACAGCTACTGGAACAGAGAAAAACACGCTCTTGGCCAGGGACATTTATCAACCGCCTTACCTTGGCTCTAGGTACTTCGGCAAACGCAACAGGAGAACCAGGAAACGCGCGTTCATAAGGCAGTGGAAGGAGTGTGCGACTTCGGGTTGCGCATGCCGCGACACAGGGCACAGAGCACCGGGTCTCCAACTTGGCATGTCCAGTGCCAGCCCGAGGGAGCTCTGGGAGTTGCGGGTATGAAACATGCGAGGGCCACCATGAGCAGGCGAGACAACTGCCTGACGGATACCCGGAGGTTGGAAATGAGTGACACCAATGTTTGTCCGGTGGTACACGTGTATTTGGGGCGCGATGCAGGGAGGGGTCTGGTGGGTCAGATGCGGCACTGGTGGGCCTGAGGGGATCCCCAAGGGCCCTGCGGCTGGCCGAGCTGGCCAACCCTGAGCCAACAAAACAAGCAACGCCGGCATGTGCCGCACCCGAAGTGGCTTCGCACCAACGCTCCTGCTGATCAGCACAAGGATGGCAGCACAAGCCGGCCTCAAGTGACTTTTTATTTTCTCCATCCTCGGGCCATACAAAATCCTCCTTCGGACCATGTTGCGGTCAGCGCGATCCGCCAAGGGCACTTCTGTGCCAACATGACAGTGCAGTACTGCAACCAGGAGTGAAAGCATGCTCGGCACGAGGGTCAAGATCAGGGACGGCCCTCTTCGAAATTTTTTTGTTTTGTGGATTGCAACTGATCAGGTGCCTGTGAGTGTCCCACGCTAGCTGGGAGCGATGGCGGTGTGCAGTGGCACGGGAGCCGTCGACTGTTTGCTCGCACAATACCTAACCCTTTCTTCCTGGTGTGTCCACGGCGAGGAGGAATCTTTGAAGGTCAAGGGTCTCGAGGGAGGATGCTGTCCTTGCCCGCCGGTCTGGATTGGCTCGGGTTGAATAAAGTGCAAATCTATAGAAGAAGACCTGGGGATAATTGTGGATATCGCCATGGTCTCATGAGTGGCAGGAGAAGCACAAGCTGCACTGGCAAAAGCTGTGTTTGTGTGTCTGGAACACCTTGCAAAACTCGAACTGCGCCTTGTGAAGGTGTTTTGGAGGTGCCGTTTCATCCTTGGCGGTGACATCATACTCAGCCTTTGCTGCAATGCTGACATAAGACAGCCAGACCAGCTTTATCGTCTTATCAATCGCCCGATTGCAATCGACGGAACAGCGCCAGGTCACGTGACAGCGGTCGGCCATGAGCCGCTGGGGCCCCTGCGTTCTTGGCGCGACGGGCGTTGGCAGCAGCTGATTGCGTGGACCTGAGCTGCCTTCAGCGACTTTGACATTGACCATCACCATCATCCGCATCCCGCCTCATCGAATCCCAACAGACGGCATAACTCGACATCGATCCCGCCGCCACACGCACATTGGTCACAACTCAAGAACGTTAGTGTAACTACGACCCGCCTACTAGGCTGTTGCAGAGAGCACATTGCGACCGCCGCACCCCGAATCCTCCCCTCCACTCCCTCCACTCCCGCGACGCCCTCACCATGGCGCTCGACAACTATTACCACAACAAGATCGAGGCGATGCAACTCGAGATCCTCAAGGGTCAAGCCGTCCTCCGCCGTCTCGAAGCCCAGCGCAATGACTACAACTCGCGCGTACGGCTGCTCCGCGAGGAGCTGGGCCTGCTGCAACAGCCGGGCTCGTACGTCGGCGAAGTCGTCAAGGTGATGAGCACCAAGAAGGTCCTCGTCAAGGTACATCCTGAAGGGAAATACGGTATGCTTGAAATTCATTTGCCAGCTTCCCCTCAAGAGGCGCGGCCTCGCGGTGCTGACTCGCTTTCCTTCCAGTTGTCGATGTTGCAGACTCGGTCGACATTACCAAGCTCACAGTCGGCAAACGCGTGACCCTGCTATCCGACTCGTACAAGCTCGAGAAGATGCTTCCTTCGTCAGTCGACCCGCTCGTCTCTCTCATGATGGTGGAGAAGGTGCCCGACAGCACCTACGACATGATCGGCGGCTTGGATCAGCAAATCAAGGAGATCAAAGAAGTCATCGAGCTCGGTCTCAAACACCCCGAGCTCTTCGAATCGCTCGGCATTGCGCAACCCAAGGGTGTGCTGCTCTACGGACCCCCCGGTACCGGAAAGACACTGCTGGCCCGCGCTGTAGCCCACCACACCGACTGCAAGTTCATCCGCGTGTCGGGTTCCGAGCTGGTGCAAAAGTATATCGGCGAGGGCAGCCGCATGGTGCGCGAGCTCTTCGTCATGGCGCGGGAGCATGCGCCAAGCATCATCTTCATGGACGAGATCGATTCCATCGGCTCGTCTCGCGTCGAGGGGTCTTCGGGTGGCGATTCCGAGGTGCAGCGCACCATGTTGGAGCTGCTCAACCAGCTCGATGGCTTTGAGCCGACCAAGAACATCAAGGTGATCATGGCGACGAACCGGCTGGACATCCTGGACCCGGCTCTCTTGCGGCCGGGCCGCATCGACCGCAAGATCGAGTTCCCTCCACCGAGCGTCGAGGCCCGCGCCGACATTCTTCGCATCCACAGCCGCAAGATGAACCTGACGCGCGGCATCAACCTCACCAAGATTGCCGAGAAGATGAACGGCTGCTCCGGCGCCGAGCTCAAGGGCGTGTGCACCGAAGCGGGCATGTACGCCCTTCGGGAGAGGCGTGTGCATGTCACGCAGGAGGACTTTGAGCTTGCCACGGCCAAGATTCTAAACAAGCACGACGACAAGGAGGTGTCGCTCGCCAAGCTTTGGCGTTAGTTGGATGGCGGGGCATGTGGTTGTTGTTTGGTGGTCACATCAGATTGCGCAGCTGCGCTCGGTTTGGTAACGGAGGCCTTCGTGCCTGGTCCTGGACTGGTGGTGGCAAGCAACATCATGGTAGCGGCGGCAATAGCAGCAGCCGCAGACCTCTCTGCTTGTGGATTGGGCTTCGCGGCATCAATTAAACACACCAGCGCGTTCTCAACAGAACAAAAATATTCCTCGTTATCATGGCGTGTCTTGTACAATACGGGGAGCGGGGTGAATACACACATAAAATGATGGAGGGACAACTCTCAGTCAATTGCTGCTATTCGCTTTCTCTTCTCCCATTTGTGCCTTTGTTCTGAACATGCCCTCCGCTCCCGCTCGAGCTCGCTGGTCTCCAGTCCAGCGGCGGCCATCGCTTTCCACATACAACAACTCCAGACACACTCTCTTCATTGGATTTCCCGTAAACCTGTCTATTGTCCCCAGGATGTATGTGCCGAGGTATCATTCAAAAAAAGAACCGTTTCCCCATTGACCGGTCGTTCCTGTTTTCGAAATAAACAGAACAGAGTAACAATGCCCCTCCCCAATGCAGAACCACCCAGGACCAACTTGGAGAGGTCCCCTCTCAAGCAAAACGTGTCCGGCACTGTTACACAGTAGACCACTGTTCCCCTGTATGTACCGTTGCATCTACCTACCAACCGTACCCAAAAATGTGCAAGAACGCTGCCTCCCACGATATGTGACCATCAACCACACCCTCTACCACCCGCCTCTCATTAAAACGCTAGACTTCCACTCCTCCCCCGCCCTCGGGCGTCG
>Ga0247823_10004885_pt1 | contig 10690 bp, 1 predicted proteins | sample 13C_PalmiticAcid_2_FD_192426 | JGI IMG/M metagenome (GOLD analysis project Ga0247823, IMG submission 192426) | Soil microbial communities from agricultural site in Penn Yan, New York, United States - 13C_PalmiticAcid_Day30 | ecosystem: Environmental > Terrestrial > Soil > Agricultural land...
GGCTTCCAGATCGTGCGCGATCAGATCGTAGTAAGGCGGCGGCGGCACGAAGTCGCCGAGCGCATGCAGGATGCAAGCGTCGAAAAGCGCCAGGCCGGTCGCATTCAGGGGAGCCACGCCGTCATCGCCGAGGAAGGTATGGATGCGCGTCGCCGGAGCGATCGCGGTGCCACGAAGCCGCTTTCCTTTCGCCACCTCGAGAATCACCGGTTTGCCTTCGGCCGTTGCCACGACCACCGCATCATCTGCGATGTTCGAGTAGTCGGCGGCGTTCAAGGTTCCGGAGGAGGTCCTGACCGTCAGCGGGCCCACCGGGGACTCCGCGGCCAAGGGATGGGTGGCCCCCTCTGCTGTCACGGTGATGTCAGTCTGTCCATTCACTGCGGACCCCGCCACGCACAGTTGGAAATCATCGGTCAATCCCCGCTCGCAGTTCACCACCGGGACGGGCACATCCTTCAGCTTGGTATTTACCGCGGTGGCCACCACACTGGAGGAAACCAGGATCAGGTCTTTCCCCGTCGCATCGGTGGCTTGGACCGCATTGTCATCCACCGTCGTGACCACATGGCCCAGCGTGTTGGTCAGGCGGGTGACTACCGATTGGTCGCCGGCCTTCGCGGCAGTTCCTGCGGACGTATCCACGACAAAGAGAATCTTCGCTCCGCCCACGACCACCGGCGTGGTGTCATAGCCCACGCCCGAAAGCCCGCTCGTCCACGACGAGTCCGGGACGAAGGCGGGCAGCTTCCAATTCGCCGGAAGCGTGCCGGACGGCACCAGCACGTCCGCCGGGGCTCCCGCCGCCAGTAGAACCGTCGGATCGCCCGCCACGGGAGTCAGTCCGTAGGAGATGTCTGTCGCCTGGGCCGGGAAGGTGGGATTGAACTCCGACACCACCGTGACTCCATCCGGCTTTACCAGCGCGAGGTATTCCCCGGAGGCACCGAGCTTGAAATTCGTGTGCAGAGAATTACCCGTGGCCCGCAGGTCGCGGTTCGAGGCGAAGATCACCACATAGCCGCCCGCCGGCAGGGTGATGGCGGGGATCTTCCACTTTTTCAGGTTGGTGATATTGGCGGTGAGATACCACCCGTTCAGGCTCACCGCCGCCTTCGTGGGATTGTGGATCTCGATCCAGTCCTCGCGACTGCCGAACTGGTCGGTGAGGCCGCTGCCATTTGACGCGAGGAATTCGCTGATCACCGGTGCGGTTCCGTATTCGGGAATCGCAGCACCCGCCGTCATCACGGCAGCTGCCAGGCTACTCGCAAAAGCGCGAGGTAGGAAAGAAAGACAAGTCATGGGCTGGGGGGATGCGGCGTCGTGTCGAGTGGGGCTTCGACCGGTAGACGCCCGGGGGAACAGGCGTAGGCATCCCCCCAATCCCTTCAGCTATCAATTCCAAACCCCCGCGCCCCCCATCAAGTTGGGTATTCCCCTACAAGACCTTCAGGGAGGCTCCGACGAAATCGGGTAAGTTGCACTCCCTCAAGGAGCGGCCAGCGTCACAACGACCCGGCCGAAGCGGATCGGAGCACTGCTTCCGCCAGTGTCGAAGATGGTCACCCGCTCCCATGTTGCATCGATAACCTCGACGACAGGAATGCCCGCTGAATCTGAGAAGTCATCGAGTGATGGCCCAAACTCCGCGGCGTAGCTCAGCCCGGGCACTCCCCTCCTCCGGAGATACTGCAATCCCAGGGACGGACCCGGGCCCACCACCATTCGCGGCAGCCCCGAGCCGGGGATAGCAGCGGGATCGTAAGTTGAGTGATCGGCGCTCGCTGGATTGAGATTGAAGGCAAATTCCAGCAGCTTCTCAATGCCATCCCCATCCTCGTCCGAGAGGTGGGTGGCGGCGGAGCCATTCACCCCATTCTCCAGCGCCCAATCCTCATAGGCAGTCCGGAAGCTCACCACATAGGAGTCCGAAGCATGGTTCCCGGTTCCACCGGAATCGAGCACGACATTCTCCGGCAGCGTCAGCGTGACCGTCGCCGCCGTCGGCTGGACCATCACGGTGTAGGAATCCCCACTCCCCGTGACCGAAAGCACCTGCCCACCATCGATGGAAATATCGCTGGCGACCAGGCCGCTGACCACCTCGGAGAAGCCAAGCTGCGCCGTGAAAGGACCGCCGATGACCAGCGACGGACCGCCCCACAAGGGCAGCGGGCGCAGGGCGCGGATCTCCAGCCGATCCATCCGAGTGCCATCATCGCGACCATAGAGCTCCAGAGTATGGGAACCGGCAGTCAGGTTGAAGATCGTCGGGTCCGTCGCCGGTTGACGTGAGCTGTTCGCGACGTCCCAGTGAAATTGCAGCGAGCCTACCTGCCCCGCAGTTTGATTCGCGTGCCAGTCGGATGGAGTGGCGCCGTCGAAGCCGACGAAGAACGAATCGCTGCTCACATCATCTGATCTCACCAGGCCGTGCACCAGATACTGGCCGGTCCGCGGAATGGTCACAGGATAGCTGACCTTCATGCCGGTGTTCAGCGTGGTCACGCCGCCACGACTATTCTGCGGCACCCACAGATACTTCCCGCCGCTGGCGGCGGCATCCGTCACCTCCACGAAGCCACTGGCGATGACACCAGCCTCCGCTTCCCGGCTCATCGCCCACGGGACGCGCACCGTCGTCGCGACCACACCATCCCCCATCGCATTGCCGTAGAGATCGGTCACCGCACCACCGTGCAGTTCCACCTTCACCATGCCGGAGGCCGTTGGAGTCACCGCGGTCGTGTAGCCCGTACCATTCGGAACGATCGCGCCGAGCGTGCCATTCGTTACGGTGAAGTCGCCAGCGGTGAGACCGGTCACCGGCTCGCTGAAATTGAGGATCAATTCGAACGGTCCGTTGACCTGCCCCGGAATCGCCGTGAAGACCGGCACAGGAGGCGAATTGTCCGCGAAATCCACCGCGAGCGAGGATGATGCCTTGCTTCCAAAGCCACTGGGATTCACCGCGTTGGCCGGAACCGCCACGCTCACGTTCGCTGCCGTCGGCGAAATACGAGCCACATAGTAGTAGCCCTTGCCGCGCAGGCCCGTGACCGTGCCACCGCCGACTTGCAGATCGCTTTCCGTGAAGTCCGTCACATCGTGGTCGAACACCACCGTAACATCGAAGGGTCCGCTCGCTGCGACAGGCCCCGCGATTTCACAGCGCGCCTTCCGATTGCCGACCAAGCCGGTGAAAGTCTTGGTCACAGCGTCATTCGCCCAGGTGCCGGAATTCATCAGCGTCCAATTTGTCGCGTCGCTGCTGTAGTGGACCTCATATTGCCCGATCCGGCCGTTCTCCCCCACCTGCCGTGGGACATAGGCAAAGCCACCCACACTCCGCACCGATCCCAAGTCGATCGTCAAATGATGCGGTCGTGGCGCGAGAGTCCCTCCGGAGTAGTTCGTGTGCCAAAAGGTCTGCGGATCCCCATCGATCGCACGGGTCGCCGCCCCTGGCTCCGCAATCGTCTCCTGGCTGACGAATTCATACACCGACAAATCCGAGATCGGGATCTGGCCACCATTTCCATCCAGGATGGAAAACTCCCCGATGGTCGTCCACGCACCCACCCCCGAGATCGCCCTGATCCGGACATAGCGCGCCACCGGCGATTGCGGAGTCAGGACGAAGTCCGCGCCGTCCAGGCTTTCCAGATATTCGCGCAGGAGATCCACCGCCTCTTGATCCACCACGTTCTTCGCCAGCGGTGGCATCGCCGCCCCGTTGCCCACATTCGCCAGGCGCACATGGACCGCCGACAGATCCGCATCGCCCGGCTTGATGTAGCGGCCATCGGGGCCGAGACTGAAGTGCCCTTGGATCAGACCATTGATCAGCCCCTGCACCTTCAGCGGCGAACCAAGCCGCGCGTCGAAATACGGCACCGTCGATCCCGGCTGGTGACAGTGCGAACAATTCGAGTCGAGATACGAGCGCACGCGGTGCTCGATGGGCGCGGTCTCATCATCCAGCGCGCGGGCTTCAATGAAGTCCTCGATCTGTGCCGTCGTGAGCGTCACATTGAGCATGCCGAGCGCATTGAACGTCGCGAGCTGGTTCGCATCGCGGCCGGTCGCAGCATAGTGATACGTCTTGTTCAGGGCATGGGTGCGCACACCTAGCGCCTGACCCGCTGCATCATTGTGGCATTGCAGGCAATCCGCTCGAGACGGGTAGTCCCACTCGCGGGTCTCCACGCCACCACCGGCGAGCGCCACGTCATAGCTTTCCGACAGACCGCTGGTGAGAAGCTCGGCATCGGTGCCCGCGGCATTCCACTTGTAGGTCACGCCATACTTCCCGCCGTTCTCCGTGCAGATGATGAAGCGCGTCTCGAGCCGCTTCATCGACCCGGGATTGCTCTCGTCCAGCGCCACCTCGAAGTGCTTCACCAGCACCGTGCCCGCCGGGAACACCCAGTTGCCCTCCTCGCTGAAGACGATCTTCTCGGCAGCAGTATCGTGGGTTCCGTTGTTGGGCAGGATGATCCAGCGCTTCTTCGCCGCGGCATCCGACCAAAGCGGATTTGCGACGCTATAAGGAACCACTCCCGCAGCGGTGGTGAGCGTTGCGAGATTGGTGAAAACGCCCGTCTGCGACAGCAGTTGCGGCGGCTCATTCGCCACGCCTGCCGTGGTGAGTTTGTAAATCGTCCCGCCGGTCTTGTTCGTGCCATTCACCATCGGCAGATAGACCTCGCCCGCCGAGTCCGTGCAGAAGTTCGCGAGGCCGATCTTTCCTCCAGTCTTCAAGCCGCTGACGATCTCTTTGATCACCGGGGCTCCGCCGCCGGGATTGATCGTCGCGGTCCAGATCCGGCCAGCCGCATGATCGCCGTAGAGCAGCTTGCCACCGAGCACCTCCGCCCACTTGCTGCCGCGGTAGCGCATGCCACCGATGATGCAGGACCCTATTCCACGATTATACGCCACCACCGGTGGTTCATTCGTGCCGATGAGGGTCGCGGGCACCGCCCCCGGCCCGGCGATGTCGCCCTCCCTGAAGCCCCACTGGCCATTGCTGCCCTTCGGCGCTCGCGTCATTTCCTCGCGGGATCCCCCGCCCACATCGCCGATCCAGATGTCGCCGGTGACGGCATCGTAATGCATCGCGTGCGGGCTGCGCAGGCCCAGTGACCAATACTCTTCAAGAACTGCTCCGCTGGCATCCTGCCACGGATTGTCGTTCGGGATGCCGTAGCCCTGTGTTGAGCTCGCAGGCCACCCGGCAGGCTTGTTCGTCGGGCTCGTCGGCTGCCGGCGGATCGGATGCGACTTCGCCGGGTTATTGTCCACGTCGATACGAAAGATCCCGCTGAAAAGTCCGCCGTTCAGGCGCTGGGTGCGGCTGAGCGAACCGTCCACGCCCTGCTGGCCACCGCCTTCACTGCTGTCACCACCATCGCCGCAGTTGATGTAAAGAAAGCCGTCATTGCCGAAGAACATCGCGCCTCCGTTGTGATAGCGGCAGCGGTCGTACTGATTCATCAGCACAAACTCGCTCGCGGGGTCCAGCGTGCCGGTCGCCGGTTGCCAGGTGAACCGCGAGAGGCGCCAGAAGGTGTGATTGTCATCCGCACCGGCCAGCCCCGGGTTATGATTGTAGCAGACGTAGGCATAGTTCGCATTCGGCGAGCCTACCTGACCGAACTGCGGATGAAAGGCGATCGAGTAGAAGCCCTGGTCCTCCGATGACTCCGTCTTCGTCACCCACTCCAGCACTTTCGTCACTTGCGCCTGCGTCACCGCAGGGTTGTTCTCGAAGCGCCAGAGTTGTCCGTTCTTGCCGACCAGCAGCAGCTGGTTCGTCTGCGGAATCTCCGTCAGCCACAGCGGATCCACGAAGGTCAGGTTCGGGAACGCATTCACCGCTTGCCAACCGCTGATGGAGCCTGGGGCCGATTGCGGAAACTTGTTATTAAAAAAGGCACCGACCGCTTGGGGAGCATCGAGCCCGCTTGCCTGACCGGATGCGTGAAACGGAAGGCCCGCTGCCATGCATGCCAGAACCAGGAGAGTGGTTCGTGCGATCCCCCGGCACTTGGGTTTCTCCGGGAACATGGAAAAACGGCTACCGGACAACTCGCACGCTTTCAAAGGATTTCGCGATCTTGGGCACCACTCAATGGGGTAGGGTTCAAACGCCCAGACCAGCGGAAAGCCCCCGCAGCACAAAGCTTTCCGGAGGGCGAATCCTCTATCGAAGCCACCAGGTTACACCATCGCCACCGGTTACGGTGACGACATCGTGACGACCACGCGACCGAAGCGCTTCCCGGTTCCCGGCCCGGCAGGATCGGCAATGGTGACCCGCTCCCAGTCCGCATTCAGGCTTTCGATCACGGGCGTTCCAATCGCATCGACAAAGGCGCCTGGCGAAGCACCGAATTGCGGTGTGTAGGTCAATCCTGCGCCACCTTTCCGGCGGAGGTATTGGAGCGACAGCATCGGTCCCGGGCCCATGATCATCCGTGGCAGTCCCGCGCCGGGAAGCTGCGCCGGATCGTAGATCCTGACATCGGACGCCGTGGGATTGAGATTGAAGGCAAACTCTAACAAATTCGCCATGCCATCCCCGTCGCCATCCGCCAACTGGCCCGCGACCGTACCATCCACACCGTGGAGGCTGGTCCACTGCGCGTACGGATCGGGACCGATCACGAGGATCGTATTCGAAGGATAACTGCCCGCACCCGTGCCATTCACGACTGCATTCTCCGCGAGCTGGACTGTCACCAAGGGTGACTGGGGTGAAATCGTGACCGTGTAAGTGGCTCCCGACCCGTTCACCGCGGTCACGGTCGCACCGCTCGCAGTGAAGTCTTCGATGCCGAGTCCGGTGACGCTTTCCGAAAACACCAGCGTCGCTTGGAAGGGCCCGTCGACACGGCTCGCCGGCCCGGTGAGAGCCGCAAGAGGACGCAGGCTCTCCAATTCGAGGCGCGCCAGACGAGTCCCGTCATCACGGGCATACACCGTCACGGTGTGTTGCCCTGCAGTCAGGTTCAAGATCACCGGGTCCGGGCCTCCGACATTGCTGAGCAGATCCCAAACGTAGTTCGTGCCGACGGGGTTGACGTCCCATTGGTAAACGGTGCCGGTGGCCTGGTTGCCATCGATCTCGATCCAAAAGGAATCCGACCCGCTGCTCGCAGGGCGAACCAGGCCGCGCAACCGCCACTGGCCTGCGTGAGGCACCACGAACTGATACTCGGCGCGATGCTCGGTCTTCACCGGCAGCAAGTGGTTGTTCGGATACGTCAGGTCCGGCAGCACCAGATAGTGGCCCACCGGGGAACCCGTGCTCGTCACAATTCCCATGCCGCCGCCGAGATACGAATACTCGTCGGCGTCGCGGCCAAGAATCCGGGTGAAGTTCACCGTGGCCACCACTGCACTCGTCGAGGTGTTGCCGCCCGTGTCAATGACCGCCCCTTCCGCCAGATGAATCAGCACGCCACCCTCGGCGATCGCGGTGAAATCCAGCACGTAGCCTTCGCCATCCGGCTCGATGGCATTCAGCGTGGCATTGGTCAGCACGAAGTCTGAGGGGGCGAGGCCGGTGACCTCCTCGCCAAAGTCCAATTGGAGCTGGAAGTCACCCGACACCTGGGAAAGCACTCCGGTGAAGACTGGCACCGGCCGGGTGGTGTCCTCGAAGCCGATTCCGAGCGAATTCGACGCCCGGTTTCCGAGGCCTCCCAGATTCGCCACATCCGCCGGCACCTTCACGGTCACGGCCGCTTGGCTGGGCGAAATACTAGCCACGTAGTAGTAGCCTTTTCCCCGCAGCCCCTTGACGTCCCCGCCGGTCACCTGGAGATCGGCAGCGGTGAAGTCCGCGACGTCCATGTCGAAGACCACGGTCACCTCGAAATCGCCGTCGACCTGGTCGACCGGGCCGCCAATCTGGCAACGCGCCTTCCGCTTCCCGACCAAGCCCTCGTAACGTTGCGCGGTATTGCTGTTCGGCCACGTGCCGTGAGCCATCCGCGTCCAGTTCACCATGTCGTTGCTGTAATGCACGTCATAGCTGGCGATGCGGCCGTTCTGGTCCGTGACCGGCCCGCCCGGAGGTTGCTGGCGTGGGGTGTAGACGAATCCCCCGATCGAACGAACGGAGCCCAGGTCAATGCCGACATAATTGGGATTCGCGGGAGAAAGCCCAGTCCCCTCCCAGCCGGTGTGCCAGTAGGTGCTGGTATTGCCGTCGATGATCCGCGAGGCGGGCGAGTATGCATCATCCAGTTCCTCACTGCTGACAAACGCGATCGACTGCTCCGAGATCGGGATCGGCTGGCCATTGCCATCGAGCACGGAAAACTCCGCCACCGAGGTGAAGTCGTAGCCGTGCACCTCGGTGTAGGCGGACAACATGATGTAGCGTGCCTGCGGCGAGGTGGTCAGCGTGAACTCCTCTGCCGTCAGGCTTTCAAGATACTCCTGCAAGAGATCCACGGCCTTTTGATCGACCACGTTCTTCGCCAGCGGAGGCATTGCGGCCCCGTTGCCCACGTTCGACAACCGCACGTGCAGCGCCGAAAGCTCGGCATCCCCCGGCTTCAGGTAGCGCCCATCGGGACCAAGCGAGAAATGCCCTTGGATCATGCCGTCGATCAACCACTGCACATTCAGCGGCGTGCCGAGGCGGGCATCGAAATAACTCACCGTGCCGTCCGGCCGGTGACAGTGCGAACAATTCGAATCGAGATACGAGCGCACGCGATGTTCGATCGGCGCTGTCTCGTCATCGATCGCGCGGGCCTCGATGAAGTTCGCCAGTTCCGCCGCCGTGAGCGTGCGATCGAACATCCCGAGAGAATTGAAGGTCTCGAGCTGGTTCGCATCGCGGCCGGTGGCGTCGTAGTGATAGCTCCGGTTCAGCGCGTGCGTGCGCACGCCAAGCGCCTGGCCAGAGGCCGTGTTGTGGCACAGCAAGCAATCGGCACGCGAGGGATAGCTCCAGGTCCGTTGCTCCGTGCCTCCGCCCGCGAGCGCCACACTGTAGCTCTCTTCCAGACCGCTGTTCATCAGCGCGGCATCGGTGCCGGCGGCATTCCACTTGTAGGTGATCCCGTATTTCCCTCCCCCCGCCGTGCAGATCAGGAACCGCGTCTCCAGCCGCTTCACCGCATCGGGATTGCTTTCATCGGTCGCGACCTCGAAATGCTTCACGAAGACAGTGCCGGCGGGAAAGACCCAGTTCCCCTCCTCGCTGAAAACGATGTCTTCCGGGGCACTGTTGTGGCTGCCATCGTTGGGCAAGATGATCCAGCGCCGCTTCGCCGCGCCGTCCGACCACAGCGGAGTCGCCACATCGTAGGGAATCACGCCTTCCTCCGTCTCCAGTGTTTCCAAGTCGGCAAAGACACCGGTCTGGGAAAGCAGCGCGGGTGGCTCGACTGAAACGCCGGCCGAGGTCAGCTTCATGATGGTGCCGCCGGGCTTGTCCGTGCCGTTGACATTCATCAGGTAGACCTCGCCTGCGGAATCGGTGCAGAAGTTCGCGAGGCCGATCTTGTTGCCGACGGCAAAGCCGCTCGCCACATCCTCGATGACCGGAGCGCCACCGCCTGGGGCGAGCGTTGCGCTCCACACTTCACCCGTGAGGTGATCGCCGTACAAAACCTTGCCGCCCAGCAGGCTGTTCCATTTCGCACCGCGGTAGCGCATGCCACCGATGATGCAGCCACCGACATTTCGTCCGTAGTCGATCAAGGGCACTTGGTCGGTCCCGATCTGGGACACCGGCTTCGGTCGAGGCCCGCCTCCCGAGCCCTCTTGATACGCCCATTGCGCGTTCGCTCCCGGGCCGATGACGCGGGTCAGTTCTTCACGCGCCCCTTGTCCCACGTCCCCGATGTAGAAGTCACCGGTCGGAGGATCATAGTGCATCGTGTGCGGGCTGCGGAAGCCGATCGCGTAAAACTCTTCCAATCCGCTGGCAGGATTCAGCCACGGATTGTCATTGGGAATGCCATAGCCTGCGGTGGAACTCGCCGGCCACCCCGCAGGCCTGGCCCAGGCCGGGTCGTCCGCCGGTTGCCGGACGATCGCGTGCGACTTCGCGGGATCATTGTCGACGTCGATTCGCAGGATGCCGCTGCTCAATCCCTGGTCAATCCGCTGGCAATTGAGAAAGCTGTCGTTCCACTCGCTGGTCTCACCGATGACGGCGTAGAGGAAGCCATCATTGCCAAAGCTGATCCCGCCGCCGTTGTGCCAGCGATGCGGGTCGTATTGATTGATCAGCACCGTCTCGCTCGTGGGATCGATGGTCCCGCTGGCAGGCAGCCATGTGAACCGTGACAACCGCCAGTAGCTGTGATCGGGATTCGCACCGGCCAGCGCCGGCTTGTGGTTGTAGGAAACGTAGACGTAGTTCGCGTTTGGCGAACCGGCGTTGCCGAACTGTGGATGAAAGGCCAAGCGGTAGAAGCCCTGGTCCTCCGAGGTCTGGGTCTTCGCCGACCAGTCCAGCACCGGCACCACTTCGCCCTGCGTGACCGTGGGATCATTCTCGAAGCGCCACAGCTTGCCATTCTTGCCGACCAGCAGGAACTCGTCGGTGCCCGGAATTTCGGCGAGCCACAGCGGATCGACGAAGGTCAGGTTCGGGAAGGCATTCTGGGTCGTCCACCCCGTCGCCGACCCCGGAGCCGTCGCAGGAAAGATA
>Ga0247823_10004886_pt1 | contig 10688 bp, 10 predicted proteins | sample 13C_PalmiticAcid_2_FD_192426 | JGI IMG/M metagenome (GOLD analysis project Ga0247823, IMG submission 192426) | Soil microbial communities from agricultural site in Penn Yan, New York, United States - 13C_PalmiticAcid_Day30 | ecosystem: Environmental > Terrestrial > Soil > Agricultural land...
CGACCACCACGGCCGGGACCGAGGTGATCCCCCGCGCCCGCCACAGGTCCTCGGCGCCGCGCACCTCGACGGCATAGCGGCCCGAGGCCAGGACCTCGCCCGCCTCGGCGCGGTCCAGCCCCGCCGCCTCGGCGGCCTCGGTCAGGACGCGGGCGTCGGTGATGTTGCGGTTGTCGGTGAAGTGGGCGGTGAACAGGGCGCGCTTCAGGGCCTCCTGCTTCTCGGGCGCCGTCTCGTGGGCCCAGTGCAGCAGGCGGTGGGCGTCGAAGGTGTTCCAGATGCGGCTGTCCGGCCCCATGCGCATGTCGAAGCCGACCTCGGCGGCGCGGGCGCGGATCATCTCGCGGTTCTGGGCCGACTGCTCGGGGGTGGAGCCGTACTTGGCGCCGATGTGCTCGACGATGTTCTCGCCTTCCGGCGCCATCTGCGGGTTCAGCTCGAACGGCTGGAAGGCGATGTCGGCCTTGATGCCCTCGCCCTTGAGCGTCTCCAGCGCGGTCGTCAGCCCGCCCAGCCCCACGGCGCACCAGGGGCAGACCACGTCCGAGACGAAGTCGATCTTCAGGGTCTTCAGGGCGGGGGCGGCGTCGGTCATGGTGCGGTTCCTCTGTTTATCCGCACCATATGGTGTTGCTGATTGGGCGCGCCAGTGGCGGCGCTACCGTTTGCCCATCAAGGGGGTCAGCAGGGTGTTGACCTCGTCCATCTGGCCGTGGCCGAGGGCGGCGCGGCGCTCCAGCTCGTCGGCCCGGGCCTGCAGTTCGCGGGCCTTGGCGGCGCGGGGGTCGCCCTCGGGCACGGCCTCCAGATCGGGGCGGCGGGCCTCCAGTTCGGCCAGCAGTTCGTCAAAGCGGGCCTGGTTCATCGCCTCGCCCTGTTCGAACAGGGCGATCGCCTCTTCCAGGGCGGCTTCAAAGGCGGTTTGTTCAGGCATCACAGGGTCCCCTATGCTCACGCTTATCAATGGGCGAGAGCGGCGCCGGGTTCCGTCTCGACCCCATGGCGTGAAGCGTTTAGTCGTCGTTTTTCCTCGCCGACCCGACCGGAGCCCCTGATGCGGCCGTCCCTGCTGATCTCGCCCGCCATTATGGGCGCCGCCCTGCTGCTGGCCGCCTGCGAGCCGCGCCTGTCGTCGCCGGTCATGAGCGCCGCCGAGGGGGCGACCTGCGCCGTACCCGCCGACCTGGCGCCCGCCCGCCCCTATACGCCGCCCGCCGACGAAGTGGCCGCCGACGTGCCGGTGGCCTTCAACATGCTGGCCGTCAGCTGGTCGCCCCAGGCCTGCCGCTCGGGCAAGGACTACCCGGACGCGCGCCATCAGTGCGCCAGCAACCAGTTCGGCCTGACCCTGCACGGCCTGTGGCCCAACGGGGCGGACAACCGCCACCCGCGCTACTGCGCCGCCCCCGGCCCGGCCATCCCCGTCGCGACGGTGAGGAAGCATTTCTGCATGACCCCTTCGCCGTCCCTGCAACAGCACGAATGGGCCGCCCACGGGACCTGCGGCTGGGACAGCCCGGAAGCCTATTTCGAACAGGCCGCGCGCATGTGGGACGGCCTGAACAAGCCCGACCTGGAGGCCATTCCGGCCGGGCGCCTGACCGCCGGCGCCATCCGTGACGCCTTCGTCGCCGCCAACCCCGGCCTGCCGCGCGAGGGCGTCTTCATCGCCACGACCGACGGCTGGTTCCGCGAGGCGCGGCTCTGCTACTCCAAGGATTACCGCCCGATGCGCTGCCCGCGCGGCCTGGGCGCCCCCGACCGCGAACGGCTGAAGCTGGCGCCCACTGGTCCGCAAACCGCTCCTTAACCAAAGCGGCGCAGCCTCAGGCCGCAGTCCCTGTGGGCCGTCTTGTGGAGCGCCGCCGATGTCGACCGTGCTGACCCAGAGCTACCGCCGCCAGCGCGACCATTTCGAGCCCCAGGACCTGGACCCGCAGGAGCAGCGCCGCCTGCGCGGCCAGCTGGAGCAGATCGACTACGCCGCCTTCGTCTCGAACCGCGAGGTCATCAGCCAGACCCTGTCGCAGGTGAACACCGGGACTTTCCAGAAGCTGGCCGTCCTGACCGCCAACGCCCGCGCCCGCTGGGCCGCCGAGGCCCTGCGCCTGTCGGAATCCGGCTCGGCCGTGACGGTCGACCAGACCGCCCGCCTGACCGCCGCCCGCACCGCCTACGAGGAACTGGCCGAAGCCTACGAGGCCCTGCGCCGCATGGTTGAACGCGGCTACCTGACCTTGCGCTAGGCGCTGCTGCACCTATCGTCCGGCGCATGATCCTGAAGAATCGCAGCCGCCTCGCAGCCGCCCTATTGGTAGTGCTCGCCTCACCCGCCGCCGCCCAGGATGACGACGGCTGGGACATGACCCGGATCGAAAACGGCCTGATCGCCAGCGTCGAATACGCCAGCGGACAAAGCTTCATGGTGGTTTGCCGCGGACGGCGACTGGATGTCATCATGAACGGCGTGCCCATCGACGCCGAGGGCAAGACGCGCTGGGTCGGCTGGATGACTTCCAGCGGCGAAGCCCGACAAACCTGGATCAATGCTCCGGGACGCCCCCTGATCTCGGCTGCGCGCCCCGCCCACGTCGCACGCCTTTTGAAACAGGGCGGCGCACTGTCCGTCCGCCTTCTGCCGACGGAACAGATCGAGCGGGTTCACCAGTACGACCTGCCGCTGCCGACAAACGCCAGCGGCGTCGATCAGGTCCTGGCCGCCTGTGAGGTAAGCCTTGATGACCCACGCGACGACCTGATCGAGATCGAGCCGCCCTTCGAGCGTCCAGGCGTTGTGGGCAACATCTACCGGAAGATGGCGCGGCCGAACTATCCGCCTAGCGCCATGTCGGCTGGCGCCGGCGAGGTTCTCTTCAGTTGCATCGTCGCCGAGGCGGGCGCCATGAAAGACTGCCGGATCGAACGCGAGACGCCCCCTGGCGTCGGCTTTGGACAGGCCACTCTGGCCGCCCTGCCAGCCGCTCGCCTGCAACTGATGCCCGGCGTCGAGCCGGGCCGCCTCATGGTTTCACGTATGCTCTACCGGCTCGACTAGCTTCGAGCCGGCAGCTCCCTACCCCCGCTCGACGCGGTTCCGGCCCGTGTTCTTGGCGCGATACAGGGCCTCGTCGGCAGCCTTGATCAGGAAGTTCTCGTCCGGGTGGCCGCCGTGTTCGGCCACGCCGATCGAGGCGGTGACGCCAAAAGTCTCGAGACCGCCCGCCTTGATCTCTCGTCCCTGCAGGGCGGCGCGGACGCGCTCGGCGATGGCCGTGGCCTGATCCAGCCGCGTCTCGACCAGCACCACCAGGAACTCCTCGCCGCCATAACGGAAGACGAAGTCGCTGGGCCGGACGTTCTCGGTGATGGCCTCGGCCACCTGACGCAGGACCTCGTCGCCGGCCTGGTGACCGCGCGTGTCATTGACGCTCTTGAAGTGGTCCACGTCGATCAGCATGACCGACAGGGCGCTCTTGTTAGCGTTGGCGAAGCCGATCTCGCGGCTCAGGATCGAGGGCAGGAAGCGCCGGTTCAGCGCCCGCGTCAGGGGATCGCGGCCGCCCTCCATGTCGCCCAGGACCTGGAACATCTCGTTCAGCAGATAGGCGACCTCCTCGACCGCCGCCTGCAGGGCCTTCAGGGCCTCGGCGCGATCGCCGCCGCTGTCGGGCTCCAGCCGAGGCAGCAGTTCGCCGTCGATCCGCGCCATGACCTGGTTCAACGCCGCCAGATGCGGCGAGGTCTCGAACAGGAAGCCCGCGCGGTGACGGATCCACAGGCCGAAGGCCGAGTTGGCCATGGCCTCGCGCCCGTCGACGGCGCCGTTGCCCAGGATGCGAAACAGGGTCTTCTGGCCCCATTCCATCAGGCTGGCCCGCTGGCTCTCGCGCTCCAGATTGACGTCCTGATCCAGCGAGAACAGGCGATAGGCCTCGTCCAGCCGGGCCCGGTTCATGGTGCCCTTCACATAGGACTGGCTCATCAGGCGGATGGCCGCATCGATGCGCTCGTCGATCAGGCGGAACTGGCGGAAGCCGTCGGCTTCGTTCTCGAGCAGGTCGGCGAGCCGGGCCTTCAGGACCGAGGCCCCGGCCATGACCAGGTGCATCGGAATCTTGATGCGGGCGTGAACCTCGCCGATCTTGACCTGGCGGGCCACGAAGGCGGCGTCGTTCGCCGCCTCGTCGGTGTTCAGCAGGTCCAGCAGCCAGTCATGCAGCGATCGGCTCAGCCGCTCCTGCACGATGGAGTGATGCAGGAAGGCCTTGGCCTCCGGGTCTTTCAGCAGGGTGTCGTAGAAGGCCTGAACCAGGTTGTCGGCGTGATCGTGCAACAGGGCCTGCACCGACGCCGCCGCCGCATCCTCGTCGCCCTTTCCCCCGCTACGGATGGCGAACACCGCCGGACTCGAGATCTGCATTCTGGGCCTCACGCTACAAACAACCGGGGCGCCGACCCGCCGCAAACCAGCGGGGGTCTCGCCCAGGCCGGGCCATAGCCGGGCGGATCGGGCCCGACAAGCGCCCGGCCCGCGAGGCGATCCTAGTCCAGGGGTTGGGGCTTGGTGACGACCGGGGCGTCGGGATCGCTCTGCGCCGGACGCGCGGCGGTCGGCGGCGGAGCGGCAGGCGGGCTCGTTTCGGGCGCCGGCGCCACCACCACCACGGGCGGAGGCGAGGCGGGGGGCACAACAGACGGAGCAGCGACGGCCGTGGTCGGAGCGGAAGAGCTCCTGTCCGTGGTCCGCCCCTGTGTCGATGCGGCGGCCGGCGCGCGACGCACGACGGCGGGACGCGGAGCGACGGGCGAGGGCGCCGGCGGCGGCGCGGCGGCCACGGGCGTCTCCGCCGCGACCGTCCCAGCATTCTCGACGACCGGCGGGACCGAGACGGCGGTGCCCGAAGCCTCCAGGACCGGCGACGGCGCTGCAGGCGCCGGCTCGCTGTTCGAGCGCGTGATCAGCCAGGTGACGACGGGAGCGCCGACCACCACCACGGCTGCGGCGGCGATATAGAGGGGCAGGCGATTGGCGGTTTTCCGCGGCGGGACAGGGGCGGACGCCGGCGCGGCGGCGGCGCGGACGACCGGATCAGGTCGTGACGCGACCGGCCGGGGCGCATCCTCATGAGAGACGGCTCGCGGCGTTTTCGCGACGACCGGCTCCACGGGGGCCTGGACCGGAGGCAAGGGGCGCGGCGTGGCGTCGACCGGCGCGGACTTCGCCGTCTCGACCGCAGCCGAGGTCAAGGTCGGGGCGACAGGGGCCAGGCTCGGCGCAGGCCGCGGCGGCGTGGCCAACCCCGGCATCGGGGCCGTCAGAAAGGTCGGCGCGGCGGCCGGCGGCGTCGCGCGCCGTTGCGGCACCAGAGACCCTCCGAACGCATGGCCCGGCCCGGCGGCCGGCGCGCGAGGCGCCGGTCTGGCCGTTTCGCCTCCGAGCGCCTGGGTCCTGGACGCCTCGGTCTTGGGCGCGGACGCCACGGGCGGCATCAGCCCCGTGCCGCGCGGCAAGGGACCTGCAATGAAGGTCGTCTGGGGCGGTCGTCCCCACTGCGCCTGACGGCGAGCAAAGGGAACGGATTTGTCGTCGGCGTCGGACATTCGGGCTCCGGCGCCGGGCGGCGCGCATCACGGAAAGGGTCGGCGAACGTTCAAACTGCTGAGCGAGTTCGGCGGTTTCGTGACAGCCGCTTTCGCCCTCAGTTCTTCAGACGATACCCCGTGCGGAAGATCCAGCCCACCACCGCCAGACAGGCGAAGAAGAAGCCCAGCGTCGCCGTCAGGCTGACCCCCACGCTGACGTCCCCCACCCCGTAGAAGGCCCAGCGGAAGCCCGAGATCAGATAGACCACCGGGTTGAACAGGGCGACGGTGCGCCAGCCCTCGGGCAGCATCTCGATGGAATAGAAGGCGCCGCCCAGGAAGGTCAGGGGCGTGACGATCAGCATGGGCACGAACTGCAACTGTTCGAAATTCTGCGCCCAGACCCCGATGATGAAGCCGAACAGGGCGAAGGTGGTCGAGATCAGGATCAGGAAGGCCAGCATCCAGAAGGGGTGCAGGATCTCCAGCGGCACGAAGAAGGCCGCCGTGGCCAGGATGATGAGGCCGAGGATCGCCGACTTGGTCGCCGCCGCCCCGACATAGGCCAGGACGATCTCCAGCGGCGAGACGGGGGCGGACAGGATCTCGTAGATCGTGCCGGTGAACTTGGGGAAGTAGATGCCGAAGGAGGCGTTGAAGATCGACTGGGTGAACAGGCTGAGCATGATCAACCCCGGCACGATGAAGGCGCCGTAGGGGACGCCGTCCACCTCGGTCATGCGGCTGCCGATGGCGCCGCCGAAGACGACGAAATAGAGCGACGTCGTGATGACCGGCGTCACCAGCGACTGCCACAGGGTGCGAAGGGCGCGCGCCATCTCGAAGCGGTAGATGGCCCAGACGCCGTATCCGTTGAAGCTCATCACGCGGCCTCCCGATCCTGATGGACCAGGCCGACGAAGATGTCCTCGAGCGAGCTCTGGCGGGTGCTGAGATCCTTGAACCCGATCCCGAGGTCCGACAGGCGGCGCAGCAGGGACGGCACGCCGGTCTTGTCGGCGTTGGAATCGAAGACGTACTCCAGTTCGGCCCCGTCGCCTTGCAGCGTCAGGTTCCATTCGGCCAGTTCCGGCGGCACGGCCGCCAGCGGCTCCTGAAGCTGAAGGGTCAGGGTCTTCTTGCCCAGCTTCTGCATCAGGTCGGCGGTCTTCTCGACCAGGATCAGCTCGCCCTTGAGGATGACCCCGACCCGGTCGGCCATCTCCTCGGCCTCCTCGATGTAGTGAGTGGTCAGGATGATGGTCACGCCGCGCTCGCGCAGGCGACGCACCAGGGACCACATGTCCCGGCGCAGCTCGACGTCGACGCCCGCCGTGGGTTCGTCCAGGAACAGGATGTCCGGCTCGTGGCTCAGGGCCTTGGCGATCATGACGCGGCGCTTCATCCCGCCGGACAGGGTCATGATCTTGGCGTCCTTCTTGTCCCACAGGCTGAGGTCGCGAAGGATCTGTTCGACATGGGCCGGGTTCGGCGCCTTGCCGAACAGGCCCCGGCTGAAGGTGACGGTGGCCCAGACGGTCTCGAAGGCGTCGGTCGTCAGCTCCTGCGGCACCAGGCCGATGCGGGTGCGCGCGGCGCGGTAGTCTTTCTGGATATCACAGCCGTCCGCCATAATAGTCCCGGTCGAGGGCGTGACGATGCCGCAGACGATGGAGATCATCGTCGTCTTGCCCGCCCCGTTCGGACCCAGCAGGGCGAAGATCTCGCCCTTCTCGATCTCTAGATCGACGCGTTTCAGGGCCTGATGCCCCGCCTTGTAGGTCTTGGTCAGACCTTGAATGGAGATGACTGGCGGCATGAACCCTCCCCGGCGCAGGTTGCGCAGATAGGCAGCCCTCGCCTTCTGCTCAAGGCCCCGCCCCTCTCCCAATGGGAGAGGGTTTCTGTTCTGGTTCGCGCTATAGTGCCGCCGAACATCAAGGATCGCCTCATGTCCGCACGCCGCATCCTGCCCGCTCTCGCCCTGCTGGCCCTTTGCGGCTGCGAGACCGAGAACGCCCTGCCCGAAAGCGTCGGCTTCGGCGCCAATCCACAGTTGCCCGAAGCCCGCGTCCAGCGCATCCCGACGGTCAGGATCGCCCCCGCCGTCGGCTGGCCCCAGGGCCGCACGCCGGTCCCCGCCCCTGGCCTGTCCGTCAACGCCTTCGCCACCGGCCTGGACCATCCGCGCTGGCTCTACGAACTGCCCAACGGCGACGTCCTGGTCGCCGAGACCAACGCCCCGCCCAAGCCGGAGGGGAACGGAGGCGGCATACGCGGCTGGTTCGAGCGCCGCGTCATGGGCAGGGCGGGCGCGGGCGTCCCCAGCCCTGACCGCATCACCCTGCTGCGTGACGCCGACGGCGACGGCGTGGCTGAGGTGAAGACCGTCTTCCTGTCCGGCCTGACCTCGCCCTTCGGCATGGCCCTGATCGGCGATCGCCTGTTCGTCGCCAACGCCGACGCCGTGGTCGCCGTCCCCTATCAGACCGGCCAGACGCAGATCACGGCGACGCCGGTCAAGGTCGCGGACCTGCCCGCCGGTCGCAACCACCACTGGACCAAGAGCCTGGTCGCCTCGGCGGACGGTTCCAGGCTCTATGTCGGGGTCGGCTCCAACTCCAATGTCGGCGAGAACGGGCTGGATGAAGAGATCGACCGCGCCGCCGTGCTGGAGATCGATCCGGCGACCGGCGCCCGGCGCGTCTTCGCCTCGGGCCTGCGCAATCCGGTCGGCATGGCCTGGAACCCCGAGGACGGCCGCCTGTGGGTCTCGGTCAACGAGCGCGACGAGATCGGCGACGACCTTGTCCCCGACTACATGACCTCGGTCACGCCCGGCGGCTTCTATGGCTGGCCGTGGAGCTATTACGGCCAGACCGTCGATGCGCGGGTCCAGCCGCCCCGCCCCGACATGGTCGCCAGGGCCATCAGGCCCGACTACGCCCTGGGCGCGCACACGGCCTCCCTGGGCCTGACCTTCTATACCGGCGCCCTCATGCCCCAGCGGCGCAACGGGGCCATCGTCGGCCAGCACGGCTCGTGGAACCGCAACCCGCCCGCGGGCTACAAGGTCATCTTCGTTCCCTTCAGCGGCGGCAAGCCCGCAGGTCCGCCGCAGGACGTCCTGACCGGCTTCCGCAACGACAAGGGCGAGGCCATGGGGCGTCCGGTCGGGGTTCTGGGCGTCCGCTCCGGCGCCCTGCTGGTCGCCGACGACGTGGGTGACGTCATCTGGCGCGTGACCCCTTCCGCCCCCTGAGGCCCCAATGAAAAGGCCCGGCGTCAGCCGGGCCTCTCCGTTTGCGCCGTGGCCTTGATCAGTTCAGCGGCGTGATCACGATGGGCGCGGGCGGGGCCGTCGGCGTGACCGGCGCCGCCGGGGTCAAGGCTGTCGGGGCGGTCGCCTGCGGGGCGACCGACAGATAGGGCTGCGGCCCCGTGGGGACGGGCGCCTCCACCACCGGCGTCGGCGCCGGGACTGGGGCGGGCCTGGACGCGGCCGGAGCGGTTCGGGCCGGCGTCGCCCGGCGCTCGACCGGCGCCGCCTCGGACGGGGGAATGGACGGGGCCGTCGCCAGCTCCGCCGGCGTCTCCATCGGAATGGTCGGCGCCGTCAAAGGCGTTGCGGCAGGCGCAACCGGCGCGGCCTCCATCGTCGCCGGCGCCGGCGCCGCGGCTTCCTGCGGCTGCATCAGCATGGCCGCCGCCGCGCCGCCGACCACCAGCACGCCCAGGGGCGCCAGGATCATCCAGGTCTTCACCGGCTTGCTCGACTTGCGGACGTCGCTGCGGGCGTAGACGGGCACATAGGCGTCGCCGTCGACGCGGGCGGCGGCAGGGCGAACCTGATCAGTATAGGTCACGGACATGATGTCTTCTCCTTTGATCGAGGCCCCTCAACCCCGACCAAAAGAGCAAGGTTCCGCGAAAAGCCGCGCCGCCGCGAAGAAACACCACCCCCGCCACAGTTCAGGCGAAAGCGTGATCAAGTCATCAAACTGTCGTTTCTTGCGACCTTCTGTCCTGCAAACCCGGCGGAGGTTGACGTAACGTCGCGCAGCAACCTTACGCGACGTCATCGAAAACGAGGTTCAAGCATCGTATTGACGAAACATTGTGGCGATGCGCGCTTGCGACCTGTTGACCCGCCGCCGTCGCCCGTTCATCACCCTTGAAAGTCATAATTCGGGAAGAGGCGGCGCATCCATGGGTCTGGCAGCGAACATCCGGCGCGATATGAAGTTCGCGGGCGGGCTGTACCGCCTCCTGAAGCGCATCAAGCCCATCACCCTCGACAGCGACGTCCTGGTCTGTGACGACATCGAGGAAGCCGTCGACAAATTCCCCGACAATGTCGCGCTCGAGGACGAGACGCGTCGCCTGACCTATCGCGAACTGGACGCCCTGGCCAACCGCTACGCCCACTGGGCCAAGGCGCGGAACCTGAAGCGCTCGGACGTCATCGCCCTGGTCATGCACAACCGGGTCGAATACCTGGCCGCCTGGTTCGGCTTCTCCAAGGTCGGGGTGGCCACGGCCCTGATCAACACCAACCTGACGGGCCAGGCCCTGGCCCACTGCCTGACCATCTCCAACGCCTTCAACGTGGTGACGGACCAGGACTGCTGGCGCGCGGTGGAGGAAGCCCGCCCCTTCGTCGATCGCAACCTGATGAGCTGGGTCCACGGCCTGGCCGACGAGGACGAGAGCAACGACCGTCGCGACATCGACAACGCCGTGCGCAGCGCCTCCTCGGTGCGCCCCGACAAGAGCCTGCGCAGCGGCCTGACCAACCGCGACACAGCCCTGTTCATCTTCACCTCGGGCACGACCGGCCTGCCCAAGGCCGCGCGCATCCCCCATTCGCGCGCCCGCACCTATATGCGCGCCTTCGCCGGGGCCACGGCCTCGACGACCAAGGACGCCCTCTACAACTGCCTGCCGCTCTATCACTCGACCGGGGGCCTGGTCGGGGTCGGCTCGATCCTGCTGAACGGCGGGCGGATGATCATTCGCCGCCGCTTCTCCTCGACCCATTTCTGGCCCGATGTGAAGACGTCCGGCGCCACCATGTTCGTCTATATCGGCGAGCTGTGCCGCTA
>Ga0247823_10004888_pt1 | contig 10687 bp, 4 predicted proteins | sample 13C_PalmiticAcid_2_FD_192426 | JGI IMG/M metagenome (GOLD analysis project Ga0247823, IMG submission 192426) | Soil microbial communities from agricultural site in Penn Yan, New York, United States - 13C_PalmiticAcid_Day30 | ecosystem: Environmental > Terrestrial > Soil > Agricultural land...
GGGAGGCTGGTCTTTCAGGCTGCCGCCAAAGGTGCCGATGGCGGTGCGAACGGCGCTGACGACAAAAACTTCTCGCTGGTTGCTCATGGAGGTCTCCGGGTGATGAAGGGGCACCTGCCATCGTAGCTCGTTGCCCGAGAGGGAGTCGCGGACCAGCTCACCGCTGCAGTGGGTGTGGTACTGGGTTAGATGGTCGGCATCGCTGTGAAGCTCCCGGAGTCGCAGATCGCGGCTGCGAGCCATTCGTCAGTGAAGTGTTCTTGGGTTGGGGGCACAAAGACGGTTGCGGCCGGTGATTCCCCGGGGTCTGGGAGCGCGGCCATCTGGTTGAACAGCAGGGCCATCTGGGCGATCCTTGCGTCTTCAGCCGTGGCAGCCGCAGCGGCGAGCAAGGCCTGCACCGCGGCGTCGGGCAGCGGCACGCCGTCGCCCGCGAACATGACGTCCGCAGCCCGCGTCGCGCTGCCATCCGACCACGCCACCGCCGAGGTGCCGAAGACCACGTTGCCCTGGTTCATCTCGGGCTCGCCTTCGCGCGTCAACGAGATGCTGCGAAGCCCAGCCGCCTCAAGAGACAGGAACTCGCCGTCGTCCTGCACGCCATTGCCGTTGCGATCCTGGAACAGGCCAAAGTCCTTCCATCGGTCATCGGCCGAGGTGATCAGGCCATCGCCATTGCTGTCGTGGGCGACGAGGCCCTCCAGGTCCGTGCGCGCGCCAGGCAGGTGGCCGACAAAGCTCACCTCGTGGTCGAGGTCCACGCGGCCGTCCTGATTGGCATCGAGCACCAGCACCGCATCGGAGGGCGCGGCCCAGCCCATGCGGTCTCTGTGGCCATCGCCATTGATGTCCATGAAGATGTTCGAATCGGCCGGCCGGACCAGCTCGATGCCGTCGTTGGCGAGGTCGATGACGACCGGGTACCACCCGCCCGAAGGTGGGGAGCCGCTGTGTGTTGCAGCGATCGCCACGGTCGTGGAGGCGCCCTGCCCATCGGTCACCCGGATCGTGAACGGATCGCTGCCGCTGTAGGTGTCACCCCGGTGGGACAGGTATTGCCAGGCGCCCGCCTGCGCGACCGACGCGCCCGGCACCTGAGCCGCATCGTAGATGTCGAGCGCATCGGCCGTCAGGTACCGATTGGCCCATGCATGGCCGTGCACGGGGCCAGAGCCCATGCTGAAACTCAGAAGCGAGGAATCACCGTCCGGATCGAAGGCCACCACCGCGCCGCTCTGACGATAGGGATGGTCCATGGAACCCACCCACCCTTGCTCGGCGTCGTAGAGATTCAAATCCCTTGAATCGAACGCAATGGGGCGCATGTGCCCGTTGCGGTAGAAGCTGGCGGTGAGAGGGGTGCCCGAGGACGTCATCAAGCCGTTCCAGGAATTGAGGAGCGCCGCTCTGTCCTCCGAGTAGATGGGCAGGTAGGCGGGAAACTCGGCATTGCCGCTGAATTCGTAGCCATAGACCGCCCGGTCATACCAGACGTCTTCGATGATGGGCGCGTCGTTGACCGACTGCACCGTGAGGAACGCCCGCGCCCAGGTGCTCGCGCCTTCGGGGTCCGTCACCTGGTAGCGGAAGGAGGCCGTGCCGTGGAAGTCGGCCCTTGGCATGAAGCTCACATTGCCCCCCGCGTCCAGGGACGCGGTGCCGTTGGACGCATCCGCGACGGCCGTCACCCGAAGCCCGAGGTTGGCCACGGCCGGGTCACCGTCGTCGGTGTCGTTGGCCAGGAGTTGCGCGGCCGCGATGCTGAAGCGGATGTCCTCGTACCCGGTGAAACTGTCGTCCGTGAGGGTCGGTGTCTGGTTGATGCGCGAGAAGTCGATCTGTGCCGTTGCCATGCTGCGGGCCCCCTGCGGGTCCTCGATCCAATAGTCAAAGGAACCACGGCCCGCGTAGCCGGCCTCGGGCACGAAGGTCACGCTGCCGTTGGCGTTCAGCGTCGCGGAGCCGTGCTGGACGTTGGCGATCTCGGCGATGCGAAGCCCGTCGGGGGACTCCACATCCGTGTCATTGGCCAGCAAGGCCGCGGGCGTGAGGGTGTAGGTGATGTCGCGCTTGCCCCAGATGAGTTCGTCATTGGCCACGGGCGCGTCGTTCACCGGGTTGAACGTGATGTCCACGCGCGCCAGGCTGACGCCCCCCATGCCATCCTCCACCGCGTAGCGGAAGCTGGCCACGCCATGGAAATTCAACTGGGGCGTGAAGACGATCTCGCCATCGACCCATCGGACATCACCGTTGATGGCGTCGCCCACGGCCGTGATCTGCATGTCTTCGTGCGGGTTGTCCACGTCCGCGTCGTTCAGCAAGAGGGCTTCGGTTGCGAACTGGAGCTGCGTGTCTTCGTCCACGGCGAGCTGCTCGCCCACGAGCCGGGGCGCGTCGTTCACGGGTGCGATGTTCAGGCTGGCGGTGCCGACCGTGAAGCCGCCCACCCCATCCGACACCGTGTAGGTGAACTGCGCCACCCCAAAGTGATCCGCCTCGGGCACGAAGCGGATGGATCCACTGGCATCGAGCGACACCGTACCGTGCGTGGCGTTGTCCACCGCCACGATCACCAGGTCGGCGTGGGGGTTGTCCACGTCGCTGTCGTTGGCCAGCAGTTGGGTCTGCGCCAGCGTGACCACCTCGTCCTCGTTGGTGCCGAAGGTGTCGGCCTGGGCCAGCGGTGCGTCGTTGACCGGTGCGAGGTTCACGACGACCTGGGCCTGCACCTGGCCGCCATGTCCATCGTCCACGGTGTAGCTGAAGCCGGCTGGACCAAAGTAATCCCGCTCGGGCACGAAGCGCAGGCGCCCGTTGGGCAGCAGTTCGACGCTCCCGTGCTGGGCATCGCCCACGGCGGTGATGGCGAGCACCTTAGGCGGCGCGGCGTTGCCGGCGTTGAAGGGGGCGGCGTCCACGTCCGTGTCGTTGGCCAGCAGCAGGGCCGGGTCGATCTCCAGCACGACGTCTTCGTCGCTGTCGATGATCTCCCCTTGCACCACCGGCAGGTCGTTGACGGGAAGGATGGTCAGGTTCACGGTGGCGGGCACCTCATGGCCAACGCCGGCGGCGATGACCGAGGCATCGCGGTCGCCCACCCAGTAGGTGAAGCGGGCCGGGCCGTTGTAGTTCGCATCCGGCACGAAGCGCGCCGTGCCATCGGGCTCCAGATAGACCTGCCCGTGCTCTGCAGCGCCCACGCGGGTGATGCGCAGCACGTCGCCATCTACCGGGGTGTCCACGTCGCTGTCGTTGGCCAGCAGGCTGGCGGCGGTGAACAGCAGCGCATGGTCTTCGTCGCCGCTGGCGTGCTCGCCCTGGGCCACGGGTGCGTCGTTCACGGCGGCGACGTCCATCGACACCGTGGCGCTGCGGCTCAGGCCGTACTGGTCGGTCACCGTGTAGCTGAAGGAGGCTGCACCGTGGTAGTCGGTCTCGGGGATGAAGACCACCTCGGTGTGGCCTTGCGCATCGGTCTGCAATGACACGCTGCCGTGCACGGGGGCGAACACCGAGGTGATGCGCAGCATGGGCTCATCGGGCCGGGCTGGGGCGTTGAGCGTGCTGTCGTTGGCCAGCAGCGAGGCTTCGGAAAAGCGCAGCACCGTGTCTTCGGTGCTGGCGGCGTGTTCGCCGGCGACCTGCGGGTGGTCCAGCAGGACAGGAGGCGGGTCAACGGGTGGAGGCATGTCCGTGGGCGGAAAGAGGTCCGGGTCGAAGGAAAAGGTTGTGGTGGACTGCGGTGGCGGCGACGCGGCCCCAACATCGGCCGACAGCGCGCCGGTGAATGTCGGCGCGGCCTGTGCGGGGTTGCCCGGCTCGCTGGCACCGGCATCTGGCGCCGATCCGGGCGTTCCACCTTCGACTCCGATCGGCTGCGTGTCGCGGACAAGGATGGGGACGGCAACGGGTTGCGATGCTTCATGCACCGCCTCTGGCGGCACGAGAGCGGGCTGAGGCACTCCTGCCCCATCAGCGGCGACCGCAGGACCATCTGCCTCAGCAGCGCCTTGCGCCGAGACGACGGTGGGCCACTGCGCCGCGCCCGCTCCGATCGCGATGCCCACGAGGGAGGTGAGATCCAGGCCAGTGCCCACAGGCGGTTCGGCGCTCTTCACCATGGTGCCGGTGACCTGCCGCACACCGGTGCCACGCGCGGGGGCGTCCTCTGCCACCCCTGCCGTACCGGTCGCGGCATCCAGCGGAACGAACACGGGTGCTCCCGCCTCGGGTCCGCGCTCGCCCTCTGCCTGCCCCGCCAGCACGGTGCCGGCTTCACCGTCCGCCAGCCGTGTGTCGCCCTCGCCCACCTCGGTAGAAGTCCGCTGGCTGCGGTATTCACCTCGGGTAAAGGAGTTGGCCGAGGTGGTGTGCACCCGGTCATCGCCCGCGTCGATGGTCATCTCGGTCGGCTCGGCACGGCCCGTGTCGTCCTGCCCGCCATGCACGTGGCCCTCCTGGCCGTCGAACTTGCGGGTGTTGACCGCGGCCAGCACGGCCACGCCCGAGCCGTCGGCCTGCTCGGTGATCTCCAGCACCCCGCCTTCGGTGAGCTGGTAGGCCACGCCCAGCGTGTCGGCGGTGAGCATCTGCACGGTCAGTTCTTCGGTGCGCCCGTGGGCGTACACCACGCGCGGTGGGTTGGCTGTGAAGTCGATGGCCTGGATGCCGAGCAGCTTGAGCGAGCGGGCTTCATCGACATCGACGTTGCCCTCACCATTGCCCTCGCCATCGCGGTGGCGGCTGATGCCGTCGCCGTTGACATCCATCCACAGGCGCAGCGCGCTGAAGGCCGGGTCGCTGTCGTCCACCCTGCCGTCGCCGTTGGCATCGAGCCAGGCCAGGCTGTTGAAGGCCGTTCGGTCCTGCAGGTTGACCAGTTCGTCCGCACCGATGAAGCCATCGCCGTTGACGTCGATGGCGAGCATGGACTGGTTGGCCTGCACCCACTGGGTGGCTTCGAGGTAGCCGTCGCCGTCCACGTCGATCAGGCTCTCGCGGGGCGCATCAAGGCCTCCCATCTCCAGCGTGAGCACCTGCAGGGTCTGTGTCATGCCATCGGCGCTCTCCTGGGGCAGGCTGGCCTTGTCGGTGGGCAGGTGCAGGCCACGCCCGGCCTGCCAGTGCGCCAGCGTGGTCTGCACGGCCCAGGCCGGGGCAATGGCGTCCATGGCGTGCCTCATGAAGTCGCCCGCCAGGGTCTCGCCCGAGCCGTCGTTGCGGTTGCCCGCGCCGTCGTAGTAGCGGGTCTGGGTCACGCCGTTCTCGTCCACCCAGCTCAGGAACATGTGGCCCTGCGCGCTCTCGTAGCTGAAGCCGTCGGGGTCGTGCTTGTAGCCGATGGTGGGCAGCAACTGGGGCACCAGGCCGTAGCGCGGGTGGCCTTGCTCATCGACGTTCTTCGCGAGCTCGTCCTGCAGGCCCTGGGCCAGCGCGCTCATCCAGCCGTGGGCGGTGGGGCCTCCTCCGTGTTCGTCCTGGTCGGTGACGATCTGCAGGTTGCCTGCCGCGTCCCACTGCGCGTGGGCCGCGCCTTCGCTCATGGGGATGTCGTCTCCGCCGAACATGCTGCTGAAGAGAGTGAGTACAACCCCGGCCACTGTGCCCCATGGACCGAGAACGGAGAGGCTGCTGAGCAGGCTCAGGCCACTGGCGACGATGGAGACGGGGTTGCCGGAGTCGAGTGCGAGCACGAAGCCCAGAGCAGGCAGGAAGTTGCCGCCCAGCGTGTCTGTCACCAGACCTGGAGCGGCAGCTGCCGTGGCGGTGGCCGCAGTGGATGTGAGGGATTCGACGAGGTACAGGCCGCTGTAGAGAGCCGCGCCGATGTCGCCTGATTCGAGTGCGTTGAGCAGGCCGAGCACGCTGGCGGCGGTGCCCAGGTTGCCGGGCAGGGCACCTCCGCCGCTCAGGGCATCGACGGTGTTGTAGATGCTCACCAGCGCGGCCGTGCGCTGCAGGTCGCTCATCGAGTCCCAGCTTTGCAGGCCGATGATGCTGTTCATGAGACCCACTGCGCCAGCGGCTTGCGTGGCTTGCGCTTCGCTCTGAGCTTGGCGGGCTTGGTCGTACTCCGCTTGCGTCAGAACTTGATCGCCGACGAGATAGGCGATGTCGCCGCTCAAGTTCTTGAGGCGGATGGTGCCGTTGTCCAGCAGGTTCATCTCGCCAACGATGTCGCCATCGCTGTTGAGCAGGAAGCTGCTGCCTTCGTTGAACGGCAGGATGTCGAAGCCATTGAGCTGACCGGCCCCGTAGGCCCCACCGAGGTCTGCGCCTGCGCTGGGAGCGAATGCATTCACAAGATCGGGGACGGCAACCTCCTCAGGCTTGAAGCCGCGCGCGTTGGCCTGATCGCTTTGCAGGTCGCTTCCGTTGACCGCATCGACGCTGAGCGGGTCGGTGGGGTCTTGGGAGGGAGCGCTTTCTCCCAGCAACTTGCCATTAATGTCGGTAACCGTGATGCGGCCTGTGACCGGGTCGCGCTGCATGCTGTCACCGGGGTTGGCCGTCAGGATCAAATCACCATCGGCGTTGAACACCTGCACTGTGATCTGGCCGTTGCCGTCCATGACTTCGCGTACCATCAGTTGCTCGCCGTCGGAGTGGGCCGGGTCGGCAGGCAGGGGATACGCTTCGGCGACACCCACCTCCGGTTTGGTCGGTGTTGCCACCACCTGCCTGTCACCGAGGAGCGTGGCCTGGACACTGGCGTCACCGATGGAGGCGCCTTCGTAGTAGCGCGCACCTTCGGTAAAGCTCCATTTCACGTTGCCATGGTTGTCCAACCCGGGGTTGTGTACCCGCATCTGGTCCCAATCGGGCTGCAAGTCGGCAGGCACGTCGGCGATGGGCACACCGCCATCTGCCAGGGCGTTGCGGGCAATACCCAGTGAAACAGCGGCAATGCCTTGCGGGTTGTAGCTGCCGCCCACATCAGCATGTGCCCCAGGCAACGCGATGATGTTCGCATCAGCGCCCACCGGCAAGGCCGGCATGATGGCGCGGCCTTCGTCCATCGCGATGTACACGTTGGCATTGCGAAAGTTGCTGGGCCATGCGGTGTTGAGTTCCCCGTCGGTCATGGCGACAGGGTCGAACAACTGCGGATGGTCAATGAAGGTTTGGCCAGGTTCCGAATAACCTGGTATGCCGCGCTCTTGGAGCAAGTTGCCCAGAGCGAAACCTTGAGCACTGCCCCGGCTGAACGCGCTCAAGGTGATGATGATTTCAGCGTCGGGGTTGTCGGCCAGGATGGCATCTACCCGTTTCGTTAAGTCTCTATAGGCTTGCTCAACAATGTCATTGCCAATCTTGCCCGCGTTCATGGGCAATGAATCCCAGTCGCTGGGCGAGGAACCGGCAGCGGGTCGGCCATTGGCGTCCAGCGTGCCAGTGGGCAGGGTTTGAGCGCCTATGCCGGGGTAGTAGAACGTGTTGTCCTTGCCATTTTCTTGGAGCTGCAATTTGTAGAGCTCGTGGACATTCGTCGATGATTCACCCGGTGCAGGAAACACGCCATTGTTCTGCGTGCCATCAAAGTTGAAGCTCAGAACGACGGTCTTTCCAGGCGTGACCACAGGTGCACTTGATGTGAACGAGTTGTTGTACTGCTCTTGAAGCGTCCTGACCTGATCGGGCGTGGCAGGACGATAGGGAGTAGTACCCGTTGCCCCGGTGTAGCCCCGGTCTTTGAGTGATGGTGCGAGATAAGGTGTAGAGGACGTGGCCATGACTTACTCCTTGGCCTTTGGAGTTCTGTTGAACTCCCATCTCTTCTCAAAATCGATTCCCCTGGTGGGACGACCCTTGAGCTCTATGACAGGGTATTCCTCTTCGGTGAGCCTCCACCGGGTCGCAGCACCGTTGGCCTTTAAACGCTCATTGACGGGCGTGTGGTTGGTAGTGAGGAGCCACTTTAAGATCACCGTGTCGTCTCGAATCTCGTGGACGAATGAAGGACCATAGTCACCGACAGAATCGCGCGGCCGACCCTCTCGCTGATGCTGCAACTCCAGACGATGCGTCTTGAAGTACTCACGCATGATGGCCGCTACATCAATGTTTTCGAGGATGAACTGCCTGCCGTCCTTTAGCTCCCAGCGCACATGCAGGGGGTAGTAAATCTGTAGCATGTTCATCGTTGCAGGAGCTCTGCCTGGCTTGTCGTCGGTCCATGTGCGCTGATCCACATAGAGCGTGTAGTCCGACTGCGCCCTTGCAACATTGGCAAAGTTCTCCTTGCTCTGGGACACACCGTAGCTGTAGTACTGCGCATCCCCCGGCAGCGGGGCGCTCGATTGACGGATCGGACCCGTGCTTGCACAAGCCGCGAGTGACAGCGCCAGAATCAGCAGGGTGATGTTTTTGAACAGTGTCTTCATGCGGTAAGGCTCCAGATCAAGTCGTTCGATGCGGCTCGATTCTGTTGAGCCCGCAAACTGTGTCCATCCCACAAAACAGTGAAATTGACCTCGAGGGAGCCGTCCGCGTCCGCGTCGATCAGGCTCTGTTCGGGGGCCTCGAAGCCCGGTGTGCCGAGCGTGAGTACCTGCAGGCGCTGGGTGATGCCGTCAGCGTTCTCCTTCGGCAGGCTTTCCTTCTCGGTGGTCAGGCACAGGCCTCGCTCGGCCTGCCAGTGCGCGCGTGGTGTTCACTGACCAGGCCGGGGCAATGGCATCCACGGTGTGTTGCATGAAGTCGCTCACCAGCGTGTCACCTGAACCGTCGAAACTGTTGACGTTCCGAGCGGATGTCATGGCAGCTTCTGCAAATGACGGAACTCCGTGGCGGCGCCGTTCTCGTTGCCTAAATTTCGGCGGTTGTAGGCAACCAAATCACCATTGGTGAAGTCCACGCCCTTGGCGGAAAAAGGCGATGTCACCGCGTAGATGTCCCACTCTTCTATGTAGTTCTCAACATCAGTTCGACGGATGCTGACGCGACCATCGCGCAGCAAGGACCAACTCGCCACGGCGGGCAGTTTTCTGACGGAGTCAAAATCCATCGCCCGTTGATAGGGGCATGATGACGGACCTGCTCCAGTGATGACATGCCGAGTTTCGCCGTTCGGGAAATAGCCGACGACATCGCACTTCACAGGCAATGATCCAAATGGCGATGGTTGAGATACACCTGGACCAAGGCGGAGCTTTTGAGAGCCTTCCGGGAACACCCAGACACCCTCCATGTCTTTGCTTGTTGCGGGGCGAAGCTCCGGCCGATCTGGGGAGAAGGGGCAGGGATACAACGCCCATACTGCGATGGCCAATGCTTTCGGGGTGACTGCATCGCCCTCACGGAGGTTCAAGTGGTCAATGACCTTGTCTCGAATTGCGGAGACGCTTGTTGGACCGTTGGTGCAAACGGTCTTGCCCAGGTGCATCTGAAACATGTCCCAGATCACTCGCGTCAAGGGATCTTTGGGAGGTGGCGGCGTCTCTGCTCTCGCGGCCACTCCCGCAATAGCCACCGCGGCGGTGCCGATCCAAAAGGCGAACCTCATCGCACTGCCTTTGAGGCGGTGCGCCTGGTAAAAACTGCGCTGCTTTTCTTGCGGCATGTGCGTAGACCATTCATTTGTTGCGATGCCATACGATTCTGTGAAACGGGCGGACTTTGTCCATCCAAAAAAACAGTGAGGTGCCCCGCCATCCGCCGCCCACACGCGTCATTCGAGAGGCTTGAGCAACTTGTTGCAGCAGTCGTTGAACCCGACGCCGTTGTCTAGTTGGTCGTGCAGGTCGATGAGTTCATTCGCACCGATGAGACCGTCACTCGTTTGCCCATGGGAGTTGCGGCATGTCACCGCTTCTCGGCCCAGGCCACCAACGATTCCAACTCGGCAAACATCGGCGAGGTCGGAGAAAAGTCGTAGGCACCCGATTCAATGATGGCCAGAGCCCGCTTGCATGCCGCCGTTTTGTCTGGTTTATCAAGCCATTTCTTGACTGCGCTCGGTGCTCCGCCTTGAACTGCGGCGGTCAGTTCCCGCACCACGGCATTGCGCTTTTCCAGTCCACCTGCCTTTTCCGCGTGGGCGAGTCGCGCCTCCAGATACTTGTGAGTCGCCAACCAGTATTTCTCGTTGCGCTTCTGCCAAGTTGCTACCAGCGACTGAGGTGAGTCGCTTCGCCCCACGAGCGAAAGGCAGTCTCGACCGACTCGACCCACAACAAAGTTCGCTGTCCCGATGTACGCAATGGAGGCATCTCTGGACTCTGTTACCAGTGAAGCGTCTGCTGACGCAGCCTGCGTGGTGGTCGTAAAAGGCTTCGTTGTCTGGGCGCATGCCGCAAGAAGACATGAGAACAGAGCAATGATAGTTTTTGAAGAATGCGTCACCCGAACCTCCCTCGTGAGTTGATAGAGGTTCGATTCTGTTGAGCGAGCAAGCTATGTCGATCCCACAAAACAGTGAGACGCACCGCTTATTCGCCGCTTGCACGCGCCATTCGCGCGGCTTATGCGGCGTTCAAATAGAGAGCTCTTGTATCGAGTGGTTTCTGAGGGACGACGACGACCCGCCTAACTCAGAACATCTGCCGCGCCACCACCCGCAACTGCGTACCGCTGCCGTCCTTGCCCGGCCGGGTGAGCAGGATCTCGCCCATCGCGGGGTTCTGGCCGGTGAGGGCAGTGATGTTGACCTGGTGCGTCACCAGCACCTGGTTGCGCGGCGCCT